>Ga0187892_10002443_pt1 | contig 37185 bp, 29 predicted proteins | sample MA1701073metaG_FD_139345 | JGI IMG/M metagenome (GOLD analysis project Ga0187892, IMG submission 139345) | Bio-ooze microbial communities from a basaltic lava cave in the Kipuka Kanohina Cave System on the Island of Hawaii, USA - MA170107-3 metaG ... | reverse complement strand
GCGGATCCCGCCGCGCCGAGTGACTTGGTGAAATTCCTCGCCCGAATCCGAAGCCCAGACATCCTGCGCGCTTACGAGCGCGCCGCATGACCCTCAGCGCCGCTCAACTCGCTACTGTCCAGTGAGATAGTCGAACGCACCATTCCGGATGGACGCTACGGCCAGCTCCACCGTTGGCTGTGCGGTGAAGCAGATCACGCACAGGTCATCGTCGATGGAACAGACCGTACGGACCAGAAACGGGGCGGCCTCTGGAGCCGAATCCAAATCCAACAGCATCACCGGGTACCGTCCGGTCTTGAGCAGATCGATGGCGCGGTCCAGTTCCTCGAGCTCCGCCGGCTCGAAGCCATTCTGCTCCAAGAAGAGGCCCAGCGATTCGCGATGGGACGCGTCCTTGTCGAGGACCAGGACGCGGAGCTTGCCGTAGTCCTTCATGTGCGTGACCTCGCAGGAGGCTGGCCAATCGGATCGCGTGATGTACCCGATCGGTCTTTCCCCCCTCCGACTCAAGGTAGTCCCTGGAGGGAGGCGAGCTCGCCTCATTGTCTGAATGGAACGCTGACCTTTCTTGGGCTAGAGGACAATCGGCCGGCCGCCCTAGCTACTGGTAGGGATAAGGGCTACAGCTGGGCTCAGGAATCGGATGGCCGCTGGCCCACGCTCCCTCGCTACGCATCTTCGATGAGGCATTACGTGAATTGGGTGAATCGGCGGGGGCGCATCATTCGCCCTGCGCACGACCGCCCTCAAGGGAGGCGTGCGTCTTCCGATCCGACCGCCGAGCCGCACTTGTCCCAGCACGAATCGCAGCCTCGGGATCGGCGACCGACAGTCCTCAGAGGGAGGCTCCGCCGTGGTGTCTGATGATTGTGGCACGCCGCGCATCTTCCTTTGGGAAGACCTTACGTTCTTTCGAACGCGGCTCTCGGAGATTCTGGAGGAGTCGGAGCTGGAGGTGATGAAGGGCACCGGATTCAAGAATCTGGTGGAGGCCCTGATCCAGAATCCACCCCCTCCCGACCTCTTGCTCCTGCCGGTCGGGCGGCTCAGCCCATCGATGATCTCGATGGTGCAGGAGCTTCGTGCGACCCCGGGAATCCCACCAGTTCCGATTCTTGGGATCACACCACTCGACCGCTCCGGCCTGGACCTGACCGAGCTCCGACACCTCGGCTTTTCCGGTCTGATCGACAAGCGCGCGCAGCCAGAACACGTAATCTTTCGGGTGAATCAGCTGGTACGGGACTGCGATCCGCGGCGCCGCCACGATCGCGCGCCTGCCTGTTTTCCGATCGACCTCGAGATCGGCGGAGTGCTGCGAACGGAGTACGTCTTGAGCCTTTCCATCGGGGGCATGCGCTTCACGAGTGGCAGCTCGCTGGCGGGGAACACGGACATAACTGCGCGATTCCGGGTCTCCGAGGCCACCGACGACTTCATCGAAGTGCGAGCCCGGGTGCTCTACGCACTCAAGCGCGTGGGCGGGAGCGGCGTCTCCCCGTATGAGATCGGCGCCTCCTTCTACCCGCTCGATGGGAGCGCCCGCCTCTTCATGGAGGCGGAGGTCCGGCGCCTGCTGGACGAGTGCCAGGGCATGGAGTTCGGCCTCGGCCGGCCTCAGGAGGGGGCTTCCCTCAGCGGCACCGCGGCGCTTCGTCTGATCGTCGTGGACGGCTCCGAGGCCGACCGGAACCAGATCCAGGGACTCCTATCCCAGGAGTACCCCACGGCGAGGGTGCTGACCGCGAGAGACGGGGTCGAAGCGCTCCAACTCCTCCACGTGGCGCCAGCGGACCTGGTCCTGTGCGGCCTCGATACGCCGCTCCTCAACCGCTCCGCCCTGCTCGAGTCGAATCGGAGCTCGCAGGACCGGCTTCGGATACCGGTGATCTTCCTCGATTCAGGACCCAGGGATCCCGACCGCGAGGCCCAGCTGATCGAGGACGGCGGCTTCGACGTGATCTCCAAGCCTCTTCACGCGAACCAGGTGATGTCCCGGGTCCGGCACCACCTGAAGATGAAACAGCTGTGTGAAGAGCTGCTCGGGAAGAACGACAGTCTCGCCGAAGAGGCCACGACGGACCTCCTCACCGGCCTCCGGAATCGGCGCTTCTTGTTCGAGACGCTCAAGGTCGAGATATCGAGGGCCCATCGCCACGGCACGGAGCTGAGCGTGCTCCTGCTCGACATCGATGGATTCAAGGAGATCAACGACCGTTTCGGGCACGTCGAGGGGGATGCAGTCCTCAACCGCGTTGCGCGCCTTCTCTCCTCCAAGACGCGCACAACGGACGTCGCCGCACGATACGGAGGCGATGAGCTCGTGTGGGTTCTCACCCACAATTCGGCCGAGGGGGCTCTCACCTGCGCCGATCGACTTCGGAGCGAAGTCGAGAAGATTTCCTTTCAGTACGGGCAGACCACCTTCCGTGTGACGGTGAGCATCGGCGTCGCCAGCTATGGCAACGCGGCAACCTCGGCAGAAGAGCTGATCGCGAGCGCTGACAAGGCGCTCTACTCCGCGAAGCAGCTTGGTCGAAATCGGGTCGAGTGCCATCCAGCAGCTCCTCCGAGCTCTCGCCCCGGCGGTCCTGGAGGCTGATCATCGCGAAGGCCGATCATGGTTTGCCCCAGGCCCGTGGAATCAGTTGAGTCAGATCCCGAAGGGCGAGCGGGCGGACGGCGTGGTGGCGATTCGCACGCTAAGGGCTTTGCGCACGCGCTCCAATCCCCGTGTCGGCGGACTCGAAGGACGTTCGAACTGACCGTCGGGTACACACCTCGGGAGACCCATGCTAGCGCTGGGTAAGGTTCTCGTGGTGGATCCGTCGTCCGTCTTCCGGATGGTGCTGAGTGCCGCCCTCGGCCCCCACTGCGAGGAGATCTTCGTCGCCTCGGACCTTGCCGAGGCGAGGGATACGCTGGCCCGCCTACCGGGCGTTTCCCTGGTCCTCGCGCGCGCCTCCGCCGGCCAGGACGATGGCTTCGAGCTCCTGCGCTGCATCGGCTCTCGGGGCGAAGGGCGGCCCGACGTCATTCTCGTGGCCGAGCAGCCAAACGAGCAAGAAGCCCTCCGCGCCAGAGAACTCGGCGCGGCAGGCTACCTGCGAGAGCCTGTCTCTCTCAACGATATTGCGCGGGCCATCGAGAGGAAGCGGCGGCCCCTGGAAGCCCGCGGGGAGCGCCAGCGCGTGTTCGGGTTGGCGCTGCTGGTCGATCCGCAGACCGGCAGGCCCCGCCTCGCCTGGAACCTCGTCGACCTCAGCACGACGGGCGCGTTCATCGAGACGACGGGCCCCATTCCTCTCGGGACCGATCTCGAGCTGATGCTCTTCGTCGGCCCGGCAATGGTCGTAGTGCGGGCGCGAGTCGTGCGAATCCAGGAACCCTCTTGGTCCCACTCGGCTGGGGTCGGTGTGCAGTTCGCGAGCCTCGGCCAGGGCGCGCGGGATCTCCTCAACGCCGCGCTCGATGACCCTCCCAGCCAACCCACGGGAGGCTCGAATCCTGGCTCCTCCCTGGTTGAACCGCAGTAAGGAGCCTCGTGATCTGGGTGACGCTCCACGACGGCAGCCAGATCCTGCTGAACGACGACCAGATCCTCTACGTCGAGGTGCTGGGGGATACCCTCGTCTCCCTCTCCGATGGAAGCAAGCTGCGCGTGCTCGAATCCGCCACCGAGTTGACCCAGCGCATCGCCCACTGGCGTCGCCAGGTGCTGGGCCTGGCACTCGTTTCGACCGACGAGATCGACCAGGAGCAGTCTCCAACAGGATGAAGACGCAAGCGAGACGCCCGCGGCTCGGCCTCCCGCGGACGGGCGCCGAGCCGGAGGGAGGTCGATGCACCGACATCCCGCCCTGGCTGTCTTTCTAAGCAGCTGATTCTTCAAATAGAATTGGCGGGGCGGACGGGACTCGAACCCGCAACTTCCGGCGTGACAGGCCGGTGCTCTAACCGATTGAACTACCGCCCCGGCGGCCCGGCTGGGTCGCTGCGCGCCGGCTGCGATCCGTCGCGCGCCTCCGGAGGGCGCGCCACCTCCCACCCGGCGGCACGCGTTCAGTAGCACACGGGGGGCGCGCCCGCCCCGGCCTCGCCCCCGCTGCGCGGCGGCGGAGGGCGCCGGCTCAGGTCGGGGCGAGGCGTCCCAGGGCGCCCTGGAGCTGGAGCAGGAAGCCCATCTCGCCGTCGAGGCGCAGGCGCCCGGAGAGGAGCGCCTCGAGCGGGCTGAGCTCGCGGGCCAGCAGGGCCGCGGCGTCTTCGGCGGCGAGGCTCAGGGTGGCGGTGGGCGCCTCCGGCAGCGCTCCCGGGCCCACGCGCAGGGCGAGGCTCCAGTCGCCACCCTTTCCCCCCGTGACCACCAGCCGCAGCAGCCCATCGAGGGCGCCGAGGTCCGCCAGCGCACGCGCCAGCGGCGCGGCGCGGACCGGCGCCCAGCGGCTTTGGCCGGGGCTCCCTCCGTTCCGGAAGAGCTCCGCGGCGCGCGCGCCGAGGGCGCCGCCCCGCCCCTCCCAGAGGGCGCCGCGCCAGTCCTGCACGCTCTGCACCAGGCTGAGCGGCGCCCCGTTCCGCGAGCCCCGCGTGACGCGCGCCTCGTCCGCGCGCAGCTCGATCAGCCAGTCGCCGCCCCCCCGACCCGCCAGGTGCAGCCCCAGGCGCAGCTCCTCGCCTCCGAGCGCCTTGGCGAGGCCGGCCTTCGCCCAGGCTCGCGGCAGGTAGCCCTCCAGGAGGTCGGCGGGCGGGACGGGCGAGGCGGGAAAGTCGGACACGGGCGCTCCGGAGCCGGGGCGGAGGGGGTGGATTCGAAGCGGGGAGTCTATCCGCGCCGGGCGGCGCGCGGAAGCTCAGACCGGGAGATCGACGAGCTCGCGGATGCGGCCGCGCACGGGCTGCGGCGCGAGCTTCGCGCCGGGCGCGTGGAGCGCCATGGGGAGCCCGCGGCGCGGCGCCATGGTGACCTTCACCCAGGGATCGATCCGCGTGCCCGGCCGGAGCGCGAAGCGGAAGCGCTGGAGGATGCGGGCCACCACCACCTTCATGGCGACGTTGGCGAAGCTGAACCCGATGCACAGGCGCGGCCCGGCGCTGAAGGGCAGGTACTCCCAGGGCGTGCAGCGAAGCTCGAGCCAGCGCCCGGGCAGGAAGCGCTCGGGCTCGGCGTAGAGCTCCGGCAGGTGGTGGGTGACGTAGTGGCTGAGGACGACGCGGTCGCCGCGGCGGAGTGTCGCCCCGGCGAGCTCCACCTCCCCTTCGACCGAGCGGATCGTGTAGGGAACCGGCGGGAGGAGCCGCAAGGATTCGCGGAGGGCGGCGTCCAGGAGCGGCAGGCGCGCCAGCTCGGCGGCCCCCGGCGCGGCCCCGCCGAGCGCGCCCGCGAGCTCCTCGGCGATCTCCTCGGTGCGCTCCGGGTGCTGGGCCAGCAGGAAGAGCGTCCAGGCCAGCGCGTTCTCCGTGGTCTCGTAGCTCGCGGCGAAGAGGATCGTGGCCTGGCCCACGAGGTCGCGGTCGCTCATCCAGGGCTGCCCCTCGGCGTGGGCGCGGACCAGCAGCGAGAAGACGTCTCCCCCCGCCGCGCCCGCCCGCCGGCGGCGATCGAGCAGGGCCCCGATCTCGGCCTCGAGTCGCTCCGCGTGGCGCAGCAGCGCGCGGTAGGGCGTGCCGGGGACGTTCAGCAGGGCCAGCCAGACGCCGGGCCGGAAGTTGCGCTCGAGCCACTCGCCGATCATCTCGCCCAGGCGCAGGGCCCGCTCGGGATCGTCGCGGCCGAAGAGGATCTCGCTCGAGAGGCGCAGCGAGACCCACTTCATCTCGTGGGCCATGTCGAGGGTCTGCCCCACGCGCCAGCGGTCGAGGAGCTCGTCGACCACGGCCACCATGCGGGGGATGGACCGGTCCACGGCGGCCCGCTGGAAGACCGGCAGCACGAGCTCGCGCTGGCGCGCGTGGGCCTCCCTCTGGGAGCGGGTGAGGCCGTAGCGCAGGCGCCGCTGGGCGGAGCCCTTCGGACCCGGGAGGGTCTGGCCGGTGGTGCGGAAGGTGACGGGATCGCCGAGCACGACGCGGTTGTGGTCGGGGCCCAGGGCGAAGACGTAGCGGCGCCGGGGGGGCAGCAGCGGCAGGGGAGCGCCCAGCAGGTGGAGCGGCCCGTGGCGCCGGTACGACTCGCGCAGGTAGCCGATCGGATCCACCAGGAAGCGCGCGTAGGCCCGGGCCGCCGCGAGGCCGCGCACGAGCGGCGGGCTCAGTTCGCGCGCCCCCATGCGGCCAACCCTAGCGAAGCGAAGGGGGCCGGGCTGGGCCCGGCCCGGGACGCCGCGACCGCAAGCGCCGCAGGCGCGCGCAGCGACGCGCAGCCGAGCGAAGGGGGCGGCGCCCGGCCGGCGCCGGGACCCCGAGACTGGGCGCGACAGGGCTCGAACCTGTGACCCCCTCGGTGTAAGCGAGGTGCTCTAGCCGACTGAGCTACGCGCCCGCAGAAGCCGGGGGGCGGCCCGCGGGCCGCCCGGCTGGTCAGTTGACTCCGGCCGGAAGCTCCGGGGGGGTCTGGCGCTGCGGCGGCAGCACCTCCCAGATCTCCTCCACCTCGTGGTCGCCGGGGTGCAGGAAGGCCGCGGGGTCGGTGAGTGCCAGCGCCGAGGAGAGCACCTCGTCCATGTGGTCCACCGGCACGATCGTGAGGTTGCGCTTGATGTTGGCCGGGATGTCGGCGAGGTCCTTCTCGTTCTCCTTGGGGATCAGGATCGTGTCGATCCCGCCGCGGTGGGCCGCGATCATCTTCTCCTTGAGCCCGCCGATCGGCAGCACGCGCCCCCGCAGGGTGATCTCCCCGGTCATGGCCACGTTGGAGCGCACCGGCACGCGCGTGAGCGCCGACGCGATGGCGGTGGCGATCGTGATGCCCGCCGAGGGGCCGTCCTTGGGGGTGGCGCCTTCGGGCACGTGGATGTGGATGTCGACCTTCGAGTAGAAGTCGCGGGTGAGCCCCAGCTGCTTGGCCCGCGAGCGCACGTAGGAGAGCGCCGCGTTGGCGGACTCCTGCATCACGTCGCCGAGGCGCCCGGTCACCTGGAGCTTGCCCTTGCCGGGGGTCACCGCCACCTCGGTCTGCAGGAGCTCCCCGCCCACCTCCGTGAAGGCGAGCCCGGTGCAGACGCCCACCCGGTCCTGCTCCTCGGCCTTGCCGAAGCGGAAGCGCGGCACGCCCAGGAGCTTGCGCACCCGGGAGGGCGTGATGCGGTCCCGGCGCGCCGCCGCGCCCTGCTTCACCACCTCGCGGGCCACCTTGCGGCAGATGGAGGCGATCTCGCGCTCGAGGGTGCGCACGCCGGCCTCCCGCGTGTAGTGGCGGACCATCTCGAGGATGGCGGGGTCGCTGAACGCGATGTGCTGATCGGTGAGCCCGTTCGCCTCGCGCTGCTTGGGCACGAGGTAGTCCTTGGCGATCTCGAGCTTCTCCTGCTCGATGTAGCCCGGGAGCTGGATGATCTCCATGCGGTCCTGCAGCGGCCGCGGGATCTGCGAGAGCAGATTCGCCGTGCAGATGAACATGATCCGCGAGAGGTCGTAGTCGACGTCCAGGTAGTGATCGTTGAAGGTGTGGTTCTGCTCCGGGTCGAGCACCTCGAGGAGCGCCGCCGAGGGATCTCCCCGGAAGTCCATCGACATCTTGTCGACCTCGTCGAGCAGGAAGACCGGGTTGCCCGAGCCGGCCTTCTTGAGGCTCTGCAGGATCTTCCCGGGCAGCGCCCCGATGTAGGTGCGGCGATGGCCGCGGATCTCGGCCTCGTCGCGCACGCCGCCCAGCGAGACGCGCACGAAGTCGCGCCCGGTGGCCCGGGCGATCGAGCGCCCGAGGGAGGTCTTGCCGACGCCCGGCGGGCCCACGAAGCAGAGGATCGGCCCCTTCATCTTCTGCACGAGGCCCTGCACCGCCAGGTACTCGAGGATGCGCTCCTTGGGCTTCTCGAGGCCGAAGTGGTCCACGTTCAGGACGCGCTCGGCCTCCATGATGTCGCGGTTCTCGTCCTTGTAGTCCTCCCAGGGGAGGGACTGGAACCAGTCGATGTAGTTGCGCACGACGGTCGCCTCGGCGCTCATGGGCGACATCATCTTGAGCTTGCGGATCTCCTTCTCGACCCGGCTCCGCGCCTCCTGGGGCATCTTCTTGGCCTTGAGGGCCTCCTCGATCTCCTCGATCTCGTTCTTGAACTCGTCGCGCTCGCCCAGCTCCTTCTGGATCGCCCGCATCTGCTCGTTCAGGTAGTACTCCTTCTGCGAGCGCTCCATCTGCTTCTTGACCCGGCCGCGGATCTTGCGCTCCACCTCGAGCACCTCGATCTCGGCCTGCATGCGGGCGTAGGCCTCCTCGAGGCGCTTGGCCGGCGAGATGGTCTCGAGCAGCTCCTGGCGCTCCTCGAGCTTCAGGTTCAGGTGGGCGACGATGGTGTCGGCCAGGCGCCCGGCGGCGCCGATGGCCGCGATCGTGGTGAGCGTCTCCGGGGGGACCTTCTTGTTGAGCTTGACGTAGTTCTCGAAGGCCGCGTGCACCGTCCGCACCAGCGCCTCGAGCTCGACGCCCGCCTCGCGGGGCTCGGGGACCTCCTCGACGTGGCAGGAGAAGAAGGGGTCGTGGCCCTCGAAGCGCCGGATGCGGGCGCGGGCCTTGCCCTCCACCAGCACCTTCACGGTGCCGTCGGGGAGGCGCAAGAGCTGGATGATGGTCCCGAGGGTGCCGATCTCGTAGATGTCGTCCTCGCTGGGCTCGTCCTCCCCGGCCTCGCGCTGGGCGCACAGCATGAGCTGCCGGTCGTGCCCCATGGCCTCTTCGAGGGCCGCGATGGAGCGGGCGCGGCCCACGAACAGCGGAACCACCATGTGGGGGAAGACCACGATGTCGCGCAGCGGCAGCAGCGGCAGCACCCGCGCCGGTCCCCCGCCCGCGGGGCCCCGGCCGCCAGGCCGCTCCTCGTCGCCGTTCCGGAAGATGCCCATGGCCTTCTCCTGAGGTTCTGCTGCCGCCGGCCTAGGCGGACTCCGCCTCCCGCTTCAGCACCAACAGGGGCGCGGTCCCCTGCTCGATCACCTCCTCCTTGATCACGCACTCCTCGACGTCGTCCCGCGAGGGGATCTCGTACATGAGGTCGAGCATCACGCTCTCGAGGATGGAGCGCAGGCCCCGCGCGCCGGACTTGCGGCGCAGGGCCTGCCCGGCGATGGCGCGCAGGGCCCCTTCGGAGAAGCGCAGCCGGACGTCCTCGAACTCGAAGAGCTTCTGGTACTGCTTCACCAGGGCGTTCTTCGGCTTGGTCAGGATGTCCACCAGCGCCTCGTGGTTCAGCTCGTCCAGGGTGGCCACCACCGGCAGCCGCCCGATGAACTCCGGGATCAGGCCGAAGGCCAGCAGGTCCTCGGCCTGGACCTCCCGAAGCACCTCGCCGAGCTTCCGGTCCGCCCTCCTCTGGATATCGGCGCCGAAGCCCAATCCCTTCACTCCGATTCGCCGCTCGATGATGTTCTCGAGGCCGCAGAAGGCCCCCCCGCAGATGAAGAGGATGTTGGAGGTGTCGACCTGGAGGAACTCCTGCTGCGGGTGCTTCCGCCCCCCCTTGGGGGGGACGCTCGCCATGGTGCCCTCGATGATCTTGAGCAGGGCCTGCTGCACTCCCTCCCCGGAGACGTCCCGGGTGATCGACGGGTTCTCGCTCTTGCGGGCGATCTTGTCGATCTCGTCGATGTAGATGATCCCCCGCTGCGCCCGCTCGACGTCGTAGTTCGCGACCTGGAGCAGGTTCAGGATGATGTTCTCCACGTCCTCGCCCACGTAGCCCGCCTCGGTGAGCGTGGTGGCGTCGGCGATCGTGAAGGGCACGTCGAGGATGCGGGCCAGGGTCTGGGCCAGGAGCGTCTTGCCGGAGCCCGTGGGCCCGAGCAGCAGGATGTTGGACTTCTGGAGCTCCACGTCCCCGACGAAGGGCTGGCTCTCGATGCGCCGGTAGTGGTTGTGGACGGCGACGGAGAGGATCTTCTTGGCCGGCTCCTGGCCGATCACGTACTCGTCGAGGGCCGACCGGATCTCCTTGGGCTTGGGAACGCGCGAGTCGCGCGCGGTCGTCTCGTCGTGGCCGTACTCCTCCGCGATGATGTCGTTGCAGAGCTCGATGCACTCGTCGCAGATGTAGACCGTGGGGCCCGCGATCAGCTTCTTGACCTCGCGCTGGCTCTTCCCACAGAAGGAACAGGAGAGGTTGGCGTCGTCGTCCCGTTTCTTCATGCCTGGCTACCTCCGCCGGTCTCCGCCGTTCTTCCGACTTCCGCTGGCGCCGTCTCCTCCCGGAGCGGGCTTCAGCGGGGGGGTCGTATCGCGCTCCCGCACCACACGGTCTATCAGACCATATTCCCGGGCTTCCTCCCCAGTAAGATGGTAGTCGCGCTCGGTATCGCGCGCGATTTCTTCGCCGTTCTTGCCGGTCAGTTCGGCAAGTATCTTGTTCATCCGCGCGCGCAGCTTCAGGATCTCGCGCGCGTGGATGTCGATGTCGGTTGCCTGGCCGTGAATGCCCCCCATGGGCTGGTGGATCATGATCTGGGAGTTGGGGAGGGCCAGGCGCTTGCCCTTGGTGCCGGCCGCCAGGAGCCAGGCGCTCATGGAGGCGGCCTGCCCCAGGCAGATGGTGCTGATGTCGGGCCGCACGTACCGCATGGTGTCGAAGATCGCGAGCCCCGCCGTGACCGAGCCCCCGGGCGAGTTGATGTAGAGGTGGATGTCCTTCTCGGGGTCCTCGGCCTCGAGGAAGAGCAGCTGGGCGATCACCAGGTTCGCCATCTCGTCGTCGATGGCGCTCCCGAGGAAGACGATCCGGTCGCGCAGCAGGCGCGAGTAGATGTCGAAGGCGCGCTCGCCGCGCTGGCTCTGCTCGATCACAAAGGGGATCAGGGGCATCGCCTCTCCGCTCCGCCGGGGGGCGCCGGGGCCCTGCCCGAACCCCCCCTTCCACAGGGTACCCGACCCCGCCACCGGGCTGTTCTTGCGCTCTTCTGGACGGTCCCACCCCGCCGTCGTCGGGCGGCCCTTCGCGGACGGGAGGGGGGGTGGAGGCTTCGCCGGGCCTCGCGGCACCGGCAACGACTGGCCCGAAGGGCTCTAACTATCGGATGTTTCGTCGACTTTAGCCTGAGACGCCAGGAATTCAAGCACCTGCTCGTCCACCAGCTCGCCCCAGGCGAGGCGCTCGAGGGAGTCCTCCCCGTAGGCTTTGCGCAACGCACCGGGGTCGACCCCCTGCTGCCCGGCCATCTCCCGGATGCGCGCCTCGACCTGGTCGGGGGCCGGATCGATCGCCCGGGCGCGCGCCACCTCCCCGATCAGGAGCCTCTCCCGCACGCTGCGCTCGGCGCGCCCGCGCCACTCCTCCTTCCAGCGCGCGAGCTGGGCCTCGAGGCTCGCCTCCGGCACCGAGCCCTCCAGGCGATGGCGGGCGCTGTGGAGCTGCTGCTGGAGCTGCCGCTCCACCAGCCCGGCGGGAACCTCGAACTCCGTCTGGGAGACCAGCGACTCGAGGAGCGAGCGCTGGAGCTCGGCCCGCGCCGCGCGCTCGCGCAGGCGGACGAGGTCCTGGCGGATGCGCGCGCGCAGGTCCTCGAGGCCCTCGAACTCCTCGCCCAGGTCCTTCGCCAGCTCGTCGTCGAGGGCGGGGAGCTCCCGGCGCCGCACCGCGTGCACGTGGGCGGCGAAGACGGCCTCGCGACCCGCCAGGGCGGGGCTCGCGTGGTCCTCGGGAAGCCTCAGGCGGAGCTCGCGGTCCTCGCCCGCCCGGGCCCCCAGGAGCCCGTCCTCGAAGCCCGGCAGGAAGTGCCCCGAGCCGAGCTCGACCTCCACGTCGCGGCCGCTGCCCCCCTCGAAGGGCTTGCCGTCGACGCGCCCGGCGAAGTCGACGCTCAGCACGTGGCCGGCCGCCGCCTCCGTGCCCTCGGGCTCCTCGAGCAGCAGGGCCTGACGCCGCTGGAGGGCCTCGAGCTCGCGCTGCACGTCGGCGTCGCTGACCTCGACCCGCGGCCGCCGGCCGCGCAGCCCCGCGAGGTCCGGGAGCGCGATGGGGGGGCGGACCTCGATGCGCGCCGTGTAGTGGAAGTCCGAGTCGATCGCGGGGTGGCTGGCCTCGATGGCCGGCTCCGCCACGGGCTCGAGGCCCGCCTGCTCGAGCGCGTCGGCGAGGGTGTCGCCCACCAGCGCCTGCTCCAGCTGCTCGGCCACGGAGCCCCCGTAGAGGCTCTCGAGCACCGAGCGCGGCGCCTTCCCGGGCCGGAAGCCGCGCACCCGCACCTGCCGCGCCAGGTCCCGGTAGGCGCGCTCGTAGGCGCGGCGCACGCTCGCCGCCTCGACCACCACCTCGAGCCGGTGCAGGACCGGGCTCTCGGCGGTCGTCGTGACCCGGATGGCGGGCTTGTGCGCCTCGTCGGCCATCGCTCTGCTCCTCGGTCGCGCGCAGCCGCCCGCCGCCCCCGCGCCGCGGGCCCTCGGCGGACGCCTCGACCTCCGCGGAGATGGTGCCGGGGACAGGACTCGAACCTGCACGCCCTCACGGGCGATGGCTTCTAAGGCCATCGCGTCTGCCAGTTCCGCCACCCCGGCGCGCCGGACCGGGTCGAGGATAGGGGATGGCCCGGAGCGCGTCAGCCCGGGGTGCGCTCGAAGGCGGGCACGCCCTCGGGCACCTGATGGAAGGCCTGCTTGTCGCAGGTGAAGACCACCATCTGCGGCTTCCCGAACACGCTCGGGTCGTCCAGCGTTCCGACCTTCAGCATCACCACGCCCGCCATGCCCGGCGCGCGGGTCAGCACGTGGGTCCCGCACTCCGGACAGAACTCCCGCGTGACCGGACTCGGGAGGTCGCTGCGGCGGAAGCCCTTGGCCCGGCCCTGCGTGTAGCGGAACCCGCCCTCCTTCATGCCCATCACGACGTTCGGGTGACCGCCCGAGATGTACTGGCACTCGCGGCAGTGGCATTGGCCCTTGAAGACGGGGTCTCCGCCCGCCTCGTAGCGGAGCGCGCCGCAGTAGCAACGGCCCGTGACCTTCATGCGTTCCCTCCTCTCGACCGGGAACCCGGCCGCGTCAGCGCTGGAGCATCTTCCGGGCGGCCTCGGTGGTGGCCTGGGCCTGGTCCCGGTCGGGCTCGGCCTCGAGGGCGCCCAGCCGCTGCGGCACCTGGAGACCTCGCTGGCAGGCGGGCCGCGCCTCGAGCCTTGCGATCCAGGCCTCGAGGTGCGAGAGCCCTTCGGTGGAGACGCCCGACCAGCCGTGGATCCGGACCCAGCACCAGTTGGCGATGTCGGCGATGCTGAGCTCGTCGCCGGCGAGCCACTCGCTCCTGCCGAGCCGCCCCTCGAGAACCTCGAAGAGCCGCCGCGACTCGTGCTGGTAGCGGTCGATGGCGGCCTGGATCTTCTCGGGGAAGTAGCGGAAGAAGACGTTGGCCTGGCCCATCATGGGACCCACGCCGCCCATCTGGAACATCAGCCACTGGATCGCGCGCGATCGTCCGGCGAGGTCTCGCGGAATCAGCCTGCCGGTCTTCTCGGCGAGGTAGAGCAGGATCGCCCCGGACTCGAAGACGGCGAGATCTCCCTCGTCGTGGTCCACGATCGCCGGGATGCGCCCGTTCGGGCAGATCTCCCGGTACCACTCCTGCTTCTGCTCGCCCGCGCCGAGATCGATCGGTCGGACCCGGTAGGGGAGCCCGAGCTCCTCGAGGGTGACGGAGGCCTTCCAGCCGTTGGGGGTGGCGGCCGTGTAGAGGGTGATCATGGCTTCCTCGAGGAGATCGAGGTGGGGTGGTGAGCGCGCGGGGAATCGAACCCCGAACCTAGGGATTAAGATACCCTGGCTCTTGCCCCGTGGGGACCCCCCGCGTGGCCCGGTGGAGAGAGCCGATCGGCAAGCCGACGGCAGGTCGGCCCGTGGGCGGACCTTCAGGGAAGGAAGGCGACGCGCTTCGGCGCCTTCCCGACCTTCAGCGTGGCGACGCTCCGCAGCCCGCCGCCCCGGGCGACCTCGACGATGGTCACGCTCCCGTCGCCGAGGTTGCTCACGATGGCGCGCGTCGGGTCCGAACCCGGGATGCGCTCCACACAGCAGGGCTGGGAGATGCCTTGCCGGAGTCGCTCGACGAGCCTGCCCGACTCGACATCCACCGCATCGAGGTAGGAGCGCCCTTCGTTCGCAGCGAGTACGAGGTTCTCTCCCACGGCCTCGACCCCGTGGTACGTCACCTCGCGCGGGGCTGCGTCCTCGGCAGGGGGAGGGAGCGCAATGAGCCGGGTCACCTTTCCGGCTGTCCGATCCATCTCGAAGAATCCGTCGACCCAGAACGACGCAAAGTAGAGCCGCGACTCGTCCGGCGAGAAGGTCAGGCTGCGCGGATTCACGTTCGTCTGATGGAAATCCACCAGTGCCCGTTTCGCCGGATCGATCGACGCGATGCCCGTGATCTTCTTGCACGTGACATAGGCGAGCTTGCGCATTGGTCCGTACTTGATGACGTGCGGGGCGCTCGCTCCCTCGATCCGAAATGCCTCGCGCCGGGACGCGACGTCGATGCCGACCACGTCGTCACTGTGGAAGTTCGCGACCAGCACCGATGCGCCGTCGGCCGAGAGGGCGAGGTGGTCGTTGTACATCGGCCCGATCCGTACCTCTCCCAAGGGGGCGAAGCCGTCGGCCGCAAAGAACTTGACCTTCTCCTCCCCCTCGACCCCGACCGCCACAGTCCTGCCATCGCGTGTCACCGCGATCCCGTAGGGCCGCTCGCCGACCGGAAAGCGCCCGACCTCCTTCATGGCCGCGAGGTCCACACGCGAGACGGAGGCGTCCTGCGTATTGACGACCAGGACCTCGCCGGGCGACCGCTCCTCGGCTGCGGTCCCCGCAGCGCAAGGCGCCAGCGCTGCCATGGCGATCCAGCCGGCGAGACCGATGCGAGTCACGATTCCTGCCCGCCGCGTGACGGCCTGGGAATCGAGCGCGCGCGCGATCGCCATGTCTCCCCCCGTGCTAGTCGGATGCGGCGATCGCGAGATCGTCGAAGGCCGTGACGCTGTCGGCCTTGGTCCAGAGTCCGACCTTCCCCGCTCCCGCGAAGGTCGCGTCCCGCACGTCGAAGAGGGGCACTCCATCGAGAGAGACCCGGAAGAGATCTCCCTTGACCGCGACCCGAAGCTCCTGCCACGCGCCGGCCCGGACGGGCGCTTCCCTGCCGTACGCGAAGGGTCCGGAGCCTAGCGGGTCCAGGTCGGAGCGCTTCCCGCGTTCGACCTTGTAGAGGACCACATTCCCCTCGAGGGCGTTCGCGCGAACGACATAGTAGTTCTGGGGATCGCGGTAGCGCCAGACGATTCCAGCCGCCTGGTCGATGCTCCCGGAGAGCGCCTTGAAGCGCGCCTGGATCGCTCCGTCGGCCAGCGATCTCCCACCGTAGAGGAGCAGTGGGAAGCGCGAGCGGGTCTCGTCGGCGCTCCGCTGCACGAGGACGTGTCTCCCGCTGGGCGCCGAAGGGTCCTCCTCGACGCCCCAGCGGGGCGGCTCCCCGGGCCCCGTCTGCGCGACCGCGAAGCCCGCCGGCAGCTCGCCGACCCGATCCCTCTCGAAGTCCAACGTCTCCGCCGAGGCCGCGGAGCGGAGCGCCAGGCAGCCGAGGGCGAGGAACAGGGCTCGCGCGCGAGCCATCGACTCTCCGCTTCGCCGCGGAGGGCGGCGCGAGGCCTCCCTCCCTGCGCCTCATCATCCCACGGCTCAGCGCCGCTGGGCCACGCCCAGCCGGCGTGGCAGCCGGACCCGGCGCCGATCGAGCTCCCTGGATTCCCACGACCGGCTCGGAACAGCGGGGTGTTTTCCACTCGACCTCCCGGGCAGCCTCGATGCGGCCCGCTGCGCCCTCCAGAGAACCGGGCGGAATGCCGATTCGGCTCCGTCCCGAATCCTCGCAAGAAGGGGGTATCCTGCGTCGCCATGGGGGCTTCGCCGCACCGCCGGGTGGCCTGGATCCTGCTCCTGGCCGCTCTGCTCCAGCCAGGCTGGGCGGTGGCCCATGCGCTCGTCCACGAGCACCTGGCCAGTCACCATCGGGAACGACCCGCCATCCCCCACGGCGAGGCGGCTCCCTCTTTCGCCGCCGAGGAGCGGCCTCACGACCACGGCCACCTCGACGACGCACTCTTCCTGGCAAGCCGTGGCATCGATGCGGCCCAGCTGACGGCGCTCCCCTCCGCATCGCCTTCGCCCCGCGCCGTCGCCACGCAAGAGTGTCCGGTCCCCCGTGAAGCTGCGCCGTCGCGCGCAAGCCCCGAGGCCTCGGGGCCGTCCGATCCGAGAGCTCCTCCGATCGCCTAGAACCGGTGTCTCCAGCGCCGTGCACTTCGGTGCACGGCATCCGAGCAGGCGGCGCGTGGTGTCCTCCGCCCCGAGCCGAGGCCTCGCGCTCAGCCTGCGCTGACTCGACATCCTCCTGGGACTCGGAAGATGCAACCCACTGATTCTCGCGGTGCAGCCGTGAGCTGTACCCGCGGCGGCGCGGCAGGAGCGGCGACGCGTCGATCGCCTTCGTCGAAGCTGCGGATCCCTCTCACCTTGGCCTGCGGGGGCGTGCTCGCGCTCGCCGCCCCCGCGCTCCGGGCGCGCGCCCAGGACGAGGCAGCGCCTCGCGCCGCCCTCGGCCTGCGGGAGGCGCTCGGTCGGGCGCTTGCGCACAACAAGGACCTGGCCACCTTCGAATACCGGATCGCGGAGCAGCAGGGCCGCCTCGAGCAGGCCGGTCTACGGCCGAACCCCCAGCTCGACCTGCTCGTCGAGGACGCGGCCGGCAGCGGTGATTTCGAGGGCTTCGACAGCGCGCAGACGACGCTCAGCTTGAGTTGGGTGCTCGAAGGCCGGATGCGAAGGGGCCGCGTCGGCGCGGCCGCGGCGGGCGCCGACCTCGTTGCTGCGGATGCCCGGATCCTGCGCGTCGAGGTCGCCGCAGATACCGCCGAGCATTTCCTCGCGGGTCTCGCGAGCCAGGCGCGGCTCGAGAGAGCCGAAGAGGCGATCGCGTTGGCCGAACGGACGGTCGCCGCCGTGACCCGACGCGTTCGAGCGGGCAAGGCGCCCACGGCCGAGCTCGCCCGCGCCGAGGCCGAGCTGGCGACCGATCGCCTGACCCGCGACGACGTGACCCACGAGCTCTCCGCCGCATACCACCGGCTGGCCGCCCAGTGGGGGGAGACGGAGCCCGGCTTCGCGCGGGTGGAGGGAGACCTGCTGGCCCTGCCGGCCGTCGAACCCTATGCGGCGCTCACCGCGGCGCTCGACCACAACCCCCAGCTCGCGCGCTACGCGACGGAGGAGCGGCTGGCGAAGGCGAACCTGCAGCTCGCGGAGGCGCGTCGCTGGCCAGCGCTCCGGCCCCAGTTCGGCGTGCGCCGGCTCGAGGCCACCGACGACACCGCGCTCCTCGCCGGCATCACCGTCCCCATTCCCGTGCTGGACCGGAACCAGGGCGCGCTCGCGGAGTCCCGCGCCTCGGTAGCGCGCACCCGTGCGGAAGCGGATGCCGCACGCGTGCGGCTGCAGACGACGCTCTTCGAGCTCTACGAGGAGCTCGAGCACTACCTCCACCGCGCGGAGACCCTGCGCGCCGACGTGATCCCGCGCCTCGTGGAGGCGCGGGAAGGGACGCGCCGGGCCTACGAACGGGGCCGCTACGGCTATTTCGAGCTGCGCGCGGTGCAGACGGATCTCCTGCGCGCCCAGAACCAACTGGTCGAGGCGAGCGCCGGCGCGCACCGGCTCGCGATCGGCCTCGAGCGCCTCGTCGGAGAACGGGTGGTCAAGCCATGAGGGGGACAGCGATGGAGCGGACGGCTTGGACAGTGGTTGGGACGCTCGTTCTTGGCCTTCTCGCCTGCAGCGGATCGGACCCCCATCCGGGCGGCGCCGACCGTCATGGGGAAGGCCACGCGGCAGCCGAGGAGGCACCCAAGGGCCCGCATGGGGGGCGCCTGCTCACCTCTGGCGACTTCGAGCTCGAGCTCGCGATCTTCGAGCGCGGCGTGCCGCCCGAGTTCCGGGCCTGGGCGCGCCAGGACGGGCGGCCCGTCCCCCCGACCGAGGTCTCCCTCCAGGTCGAGCTCGCCCGGCTCGGTGGACGGGTCGACGCGATCTCGTTCGCTCCGGAACGGGACTACCTGCGCGGCGACACGGTCGTCGCCGAGCCGCACTCCTTCGAGGTCTCGATCGAGGCCAAGCACGAAGGCGAGGCGTATACGTGGCGCTACGAGAGCTTCGAGGGCCGCACCCGCATCGATCCGGAGGTGGCGGCGAGCCTGGGGATCGAGACGGCGGTCGCAGGGCCCGCCGTCCTCGAGGACACCGTCACCGTCTACGGCCGCATCCGGGCAAACCCCGAGCGCGTGCGCGAGGTGCGCGCCCGCTTCGACGGAGTCGTGCGCGGCGTCCACGCCGACGCGGGAAGCGTCGTGGCGAAGGGCGACCCGCTGCTCACGATCGAGAGCAACGAGAGCCTGAACACCTACTCGATCAGCGCGCCGATCGGAGGGGTGGTCACCCAGCGCGACGCCAACCCCGGGGAGGACACCAGCGGACGGCTCCTGCTCACGATCACGGACCCCTCTTCGGTCTGGGCCGACCTGGCGGTCTTTCCGCGCGAGCGCGGCCGGGTTCGCCCCGGCAGCCGCGTCTCGATCGTTCCCGCGGCGGGGGGAGACCTCGTGACCGGCGTGATCTCGACCGTCGAGGTCCTGGCCAAGGCCGACCAGTCCGTCACCGCCCGGGCCGTGCTGCCCAATCCCGACGGCCTGCTCGTGCCGGGGACCTTCGTCACCGCGCAGATCACGGTCGGCGAGCACGAGGTCCCGCTGGCCGTGCGGCGCGAGGGGCTTCAGGCCTTCCGCGACTTCACCGTCGTGTATGCCCAGGTGGGCGATCAGTACGAGGTGCGCATCCTGGAGCTGGGCCGGGAGGCCAAGGAGTACGTCGAGGTCCTGGGCGGCATCGAGGCGGGCACGCACTACGTCGCAGCCAACAGCTACGTCATCAAGGCCGACATCGAGAAGTCTGGCGCGTCGCACGACCACTGAGAGGGGGGCCGCATGCTCGACGCCATTCTGAACCGCTCCGTCGGCTACCGGGGCCTCGTACTCTCGGCCGTGGTCCTCGTCTCGGGGCTCGGCGTCTGGAACTTCACCCGGCTCCCGATCGACGCGGTGCCCGACATCACGAACGTCCAGGTCGTGGTCAACACCGCCGCTCCCGGCTACACGCCCCTCGAGGTGGAGCAGCGCGTGAGCTTCCCGGTCGAGACGGCCATGGCCGGGCTTCCTCGACTCGCCTACACGCGATCGCTGTCTCGCTATGGGCTCTCCCAGGTGACCGTCGTCCTCGAAGAGGGGACGGATATCTACTTCGCCCGCCAGCAGGTGGCCCAACGCGTCGACGAGGCGAAAGGGGAGCTGCCCCCCGGCCTCGAGCCCACGCTCGGGCCGATCGCCACGGGCCTGGGCGAGATCTTCATGTTCACGGTGGACGCCGAGCCGGGCGCCGTGAATCCGGACGGCACGCCGGTGACGCCGATGGATCTCCGCTCGGTGCACGACTGGATCATCCGGCCCCAGCTCCTGCGCGTGCCGGGCGTCGTCGAGGTGAACCCCATCGGCGGGTACAAGAAGCAGGTCGTGGTCTTGCCGGACCCCGCGAAGCTGCTGGCGCTCGGAGTGAGCCACACGGACGTCCTCGACGCCCTGCGCGAGAACAACGAGAACCGCGGCGCGGGCTTCATCGACCACAATGGGGAGCAGTGGCTGCTGCGCGTGCCGGGTCAGGCCGAGCGGCCTGCGCAGCTCGAGGAGATCGTGGTCCGCGCGCGCGACGGCGTGCCGATCCGCATCCGCGACGTCGCCAACGTGGAGATCGGGCACGAGCTCCGCGCCGGGGCCGCCACGCAGAATGGGCGCGAGGTGGTCATGAGCACGGTCTTCATGCTGATCGGCGAGAACAGCCGGACCGTGGCCAAGGCCGTGGGGGAGAGGCTCGAGGCGATCGCGCCCAGCCTGCCGCCGGGCATCACCGCGACGGCCGTCTACGACCGGACCGGCCTCGTCGACAAGACGCTCGCCACGGTCCGCACGAACCTGCTCGAGGGCGCGCTCCTGGTGGTCGTCGTGCTCCTGCTGCTGCTCGGAAACCTGCGCGCGGCGCTTCTCACGGCCGCGGTCATCCCCATCTCGATGCTGATGACGATCACCGGGATGGTCGAATCCGGGGTCACCGCGAACCTGATGAGCCTGGGGGCCCTCGACTTCGGCCTCATTGTCGACGGCGCGGTGATCATCGTCGAGAACTGCCTGCGGCGCCTTGGTCAGGCGGGAAAGCAGGCGGAGAAGCTCGGCGACCGCGTGTCGATCGTCTTCGACGCCACGCGCGAGGTGATCCGGCCGGCGCTCTTCGGTGTCGCGATCATCACCGCCGTCTACATCCCGATCTTCGCGCTCACCGGGGTCGAGGGAAAGATGTTCCATCCGATGGCGATGACCGTCGTGATGGCGCTCCTCTCCGCGATGGTCCTCTCGGTCACCTTCGTGCCGGCCTGCGTCGTGCTGCTCTTCCGCAGGCCGGTGGGGGAGAAGGAGAACGTCATCGTGGGCAGCGTCCGGTCGCTGTACCGGCCGGTGCTGGGTCGGGTCCTGCGCTGGCGCTGGGCGGTCGTGGGCACCGCCCTGCTCTGGCTGGCGCTCTGCGGCGCCTTGGCGACACGCCTCGGGGCCGAGTTCGTCCCCAACCTCGACGAGGGCGACATCGCGATGCACGCGCTGCGGATCCCGGGCATCTCGCTCGAGCAGGCCATCGCACTCCAGGAGGGCCTCGAGGCCGAGGTGCGGGAGCTCCCCGAGGTCGAGCGGGTCTTTGCCAAGCTCGGGACCGCCGAGGTGGCCACGGACGCCGTGCCGCCGAGCGTCGCCGACAACTTCGTGATCCTGAGGCCGCGGGAGGAGTGGCCCGACCCGCGCAAGCCCAAGCCGCAGCTGGTGGCCGAGCTCGAGGCGGCGGTGACGCCGATCCCCGGCAACCGCTACGAGTTCCTGCAGCCGATCCAGATGCGCTTCAACGAGCTGCTGGCCGGTGTACGCGCCGAGCTCGCAGTGAAGGTCTTCGGCGACGACTTCGAGCAGCTGATCGCACTGGGGGGGCAGATCGAGGACGCGGTCGCGCGGGTCCCGGGGGCCGTCGACGTGGTGGTCGAGCAGACCACCGGGCTACCGGTCCTCACCATCGACCCGCGGCGCGAGATCCTGGGGCGCCTGGGTCTCTCCATCGCCGGGCTGCAGGACCTGGTCTCGACGGCGCTCGGCGGCACCGTCGCCGGCCAGATGTACGAAGGCGATCGCCGCTCGGACATCGTGGTGCGCCTGGCGGAGGCCGTGCGACAGGACACCGATCGCCTGGCCGTGCTGCCCGTGCCGCTCGACGGCCGGGGGTACGTCCCGCTCGGCGAGGTCGCGAGCCTGGGCGTCGAGACCGGGTACAACCAGATCTACCGGGAGAACGGAAAGCGCCGGGTCGTGGTAACCGCAAACGTGCGCGGCAGGGATCTGGGCTCCTTCGTACGCGACGTGCGGCGGACTGTCGAGGCGCGCGTCGCCGTTCCCCCGGGCTACTGGGTCGAGTACGGGGGCACCTTCGAACAGCTCGAATCGGCGACGAACCGGCTGGCGGTCGTCGTGCCCGTGACGCTGCTGCTCATTGGCGGCCTCCTGATGCTGGCGCTCGGTTCGGCGAGGGATGCCCTCGCGATCTTCTCAGGGGTGCCCCTCGCGCTCACCGGAGGGGTGCTGGCGCTGCTCGTGCGCGGGATCCCGTTCTCGATCTCGGCGGCCGTGGGCTTCATCGCGCTCTCCGGCATCGCTGTGCTGAACGGCCTGGTGATGGTGGCCTTCATCCGCGACCTGCGCGGGCACGGCCGATCGCTCGACGAGAGTATCGTGGACGGTGCGCTCGGACGGGTGCGCCCCGTCCTCATGACGGCCCTTGTGGCGGCGCTCGGCTTCGTGCCGATGGCACTCAACAGCGGGATCGGGTCCGAGGTGCAGCGGCCGCTGGCGACGGTCGTGATCGGCGGCATCGTGTCGTCGACCCTGCTGACGCTGGTGCTGCTCCCGGCACTCTATCGCCTGCTGCACGCGGGAGAGGTCGAGAGAAGGCCCGCCGGCCACGCGCCTCACTAGCACCATCCCGTCGATGTCGTTGAACGGCATCCGAGCACCTTCGGACGCCATCACGCGCCGCTGATCCGAAATCAGCAGGTCGCCGGTTCGAGTCCGCTCGTCGGCTCCATCGAACCGAGAAACCTTGGGAGCGCCAGCGCGCCGCAGGGCATCTTGAAGGCGCGCTCCCCGGGTGGCGCTGGGCGTGTGCCGCGGGGCGCCTCCTGGCCAGCGCCCAATTTGGTCACACGTGGACACAGATCGTCACCGGCAAGTGGGCGCACCTCGCCGGCACGTCCCCTTGCAACCACTTGAAAACTAAGCAAGAATCCCGCGTGGGGTGGTGAGCGCGCGGGGAATCGAACCCCGAACCTAGGGATTAAGAGTCCCTTGCTCTGCCAGTTGAGCTACGCGCCCGGGTGGACCTTAGGAAGCCGCGGGCGCAGTGGCAAGCCTGGGGTCGCCCCGGGACCGCGTTTCAGGCGGGATCGCCCCCGTCGGGCGCGCCGAAGCCGCCGCCGCCCGGCGTCTCGATGCGCAGCCGGTCGCCGGGGAGCACGCGCAGGGTCACGCGGCCCGGGAGCTCGCGGACCTCGCCGCCGCGCTCGAGGAGATTCCGGCCGGCGGCGCCGGGCTCGCCTCCGCGCAGGCCGAAGGGGCGCACGAGGCGACGCTCGGTCAGGAGCGAGACGGTCAGGGGGGCCAGGAACTCGTAGCGGCGCACGAGGCCGTCGCCGCCCCGGAAGCGCCCCGCGCCCCCCGAGCCGCGCCGCAGGGAGAACTCGAGGAGCCGCACCGGGTGGCGCGTCTCCAGGACCTCCGCGTCGGTGATGCGCGTGTTGGTCATGTGGGTGTGGACGCCGGAGGCACCGCCGTAGCCCTCCCCCGCCCCGGCCCCGCCGCCCAGGGTCTCGTAGTAGCCGAAGCTCGCGTCGCCGAAGGCCACGTTGTTCATGGTGCCCTGGCTGGCTGCGGCGAGGCCCAGCGCGCCGAGCAGCGCGTCGACGATCCTCTGGGAGGTCTCGACGTTTCCGCCCACCACGGCGGCGCCGGGGGGCGGGTCGAGGAGCGAGCCCGGCGGGATGCGGATCTCGACGGGCCGGAGGCAGCCGCCGTTGAGCGGGATGCGCTCGGCCACGAGCGCGCGCAGCACGTAGAGGACCGCCGCCTGGACCACCGCGCGGGGAGCGTTCAGGTTCCCGTCCACGGCGAGGCCGGTGCCGGCGAAGTCGATGCGCAGCCGGTCGCCCCGGATCTCGAGCTCGGCGCACACGGGCGTGCCGTCGTCCATGCGGTCGGCGAAGCGGTGCAGACCGCCCGGGAGGCGCGCGATCTCGCGGGCCACCTTCCCGGCCGCGGCCTCCTGGAGCTGGCCCATGCTGAGGGTCACCGCGCGGGCGCCCCGCTCCGCCACCAGCGCCTCCAGGAGCGCCGCGCCGCAGCGGTTCGCCGCCACCATGGCCTCGAGGTCCGCCACGTTGTCGTCGGGGCTGCGCGCCGGAAAGGGCCCCGCGGCGAGGGCGCGGCGCAGGCGGCGCTCGGCGAAGCGCCCGCGGCTCACGAGCCGGAAGGGGCGCAGGAGGACCCCCTCCTCCTCGAGCCGGCGCGAGTCGGCGGGCAGGGAGCCCGGGGTGCGGCCGCCGACGTCCGCGTGGTGGCCGCGGCTCGCCACGAAGAAGGCGGGGGGGCCGGCGCCGGGCTCCGCGGCCGGCGGGGGCGCGAAGACGGGGGTCACCGCCGTCACGTCGGGGAGGTGCGAGCCCCCGGCGAAGGGGTCGTTGGTGGCGATGACGTCGCCGGGGGCGAGGTCGGGGAAGCGCGCCCGCACCACGCGCACGGTCTCGGCCATGGCGCCCAGGTGCACCGGGATGTGGGGCGCGTTGGCGACGAGCCCGCCTTCGGCATCGAAGACGGCGCAGGAGTAGTCGAGGCGCTCCTTGATGTTGGTCGAGACCGAGGTGTTGCGAAGCACCGCTCCCATCTGCTCCGCGATGGACATGAAGCGGTTGCCGAGCACCTCGAGTCGCACGGGGTCCGGGCTCTCGAGGTCCTGCGCTCCCGGACGGGCGGGCCCCGCCTCGTCCTCCACGACGAGGATCCCGTGGGCGCCCACGCGGGCCGCGAAGCCGGGGTCGAGCACGGCGGTGCCGGCGTCCTCCAGGATCACGGCGGGGCCGCGCAGCCGGGCCCCGGGCGGGAGCGCCTCGCGGGCGTAGATCGGCACGCCCGCGCGCCGCTCGCCCGCGAAGCAGATCCCCGCGAGGCGCAGCGGGGCCGGGAGCGGCGCGGTCTCCGGCGGCTCGCCGGGAGGGGGCGGCGGGAGCCGGGGGGCGCTGGCGCGCAGCCGCGCGGTGGCGATCTCGATGGCGCGGCCGGGCCGCGCGTAGCCGAAGCGGCGCTCGTGCTCCCGGGCGAAGGCGCCGGCCCAGTCGCCGTCGGCGGGCTCGGGCACGGGGAGGGGCGTCTCGGTCCCGCGGTAGCGCAGGTCGAGGCTCCGCTCGATGCGGAGGGCGGCGGGCGCCGCGCCCTCCGCCGCCAGCGCCGCCCGCCCGCGCTCCTCGAGCTCGGCGAGGATGGCGCGCACCGGGCCGGGCAGCGGGGCGCCGCCCCGGCCGAGGGGCCTTCGGCCGGCGTCGCGCTGGCCGTCCCAGCTCGGGTCGAGCACGCCGATTCCCAGGGCCGAGAGCAGGCCCGCCAGCGGGTGGAGCAGGAGCGTCCGCATGCCGAGCGCGCGCGCCACGGCGCAGACGTGCTGGCCCCCCGCGCCGCCGAAGCCCACCAGGGCGCAGTCGCGCGGGTCGACGCCGGGCTCGACCGAGACGCGGGCGATGGCCGCCGCCATGCCGGCGTTGGCCACCGCCACGAAGCCCGCCGCGATCGCCTCGCGCGAGAGCCGCTGCCCCTCGCGGGCGAGGCGCACCTCGAGCTCGCCGAGCGCTCGCTCCACGGGCTCGCGCAGGAGCGGGAAGGGAAAGCGGTCGGGCTGCACGCGGCCCAGGAAGAGATTCGCGTCGGTGAGCGTGAGCTCCCGCGCGGCGGGGTCTCCGTAGCAGAGCGGCCCGGGCCGGGCGCCGGCGCTCTCGGGCCCCACCGTGAGGCGGAAGCCGTCGAAGCGGCAGAGGGAGCCCCCTCCGGCGGCCACCGTGTGGATCTGGAGCATGGGGGCGCGCACGCGCAGGCCGCCCACCTGGGTCTCGAAGCTGCGCTCGACCCGACCCTCTCGGATCAAGGAGACGTCGGTGGAGGTCCCCCCCATGTCGAAGCCCACGGCGTTCGGGAAGCCCGCCAGCGCGGCCACCCGGGCGGCGCCGGCGGCGCCGCCGGCGGGGCCGGAGAGGAGTGCGGTCGGCCCGCGGAATCGCGCGGCCTCGGCGAGCCCGCCCGAGGACTGGAGGAAGAGCAGGCGCGAGCCCGGGAGCGCCGCCTCGAGCTCGCGCACGTGGGCGCGCAGGAGCGGCGTGAGATAGGCGTCGGCGATGGTGGTCTCGGCCCGCGCCAGGAGCCCGAGCTCGCGGGCGACCTCGTGTCCGACGACCGCGTGGGCGAATCCGAGCTCGAGGGCGACCTCGCGCAGGCGGGCCTCGTGCTCGGGCCAGGCATGGGCGTGGATCAGCGCGATGGCCACCGCCTCGATCCCGGCGGCGCGCGCCTCGGCGAGCGCGCGGCGCGCGGCCGGGAGGTCGAGGGGCTCGATCTCCTCGCCGCCGGCGCCCATCCGGCCGGACACCTCCGCCACGCGGGCGTGCAGCGGCGCGGGCTTCTCGATCCGGAGCGCGAAGAGGTCCGGGCGCTCCTGGGTGCCGATGCGGAGCAGATCGCCGAAGCCCCGGTTCGCGACGAAGAGGGTGGGTGCGCCGCGGCGCTCGAGGAGCGCGTTGGTGGCCACGGTGGTGCCGAGCTTCACGCAGCAGACCGGGAGCGGCGCGCCGGGCGCGAGCTCGCCGGCGCCCTCGAGGATGGCGCGGATCGCCAGGACCGCCGCCGGGTCCGAGGACAGGAGCTTCGCGGTGTGGAGGGCGCCGGCGGGCGAGAGCCCGATGCAGTCGGTGAAGGTCCCGCCGCGGTCGATCCAGAACTCCCAGGCTTTCGACGCCTCACCCGACGGCCCGCCCGGACTCCGCTCGCCCGCGGCCCGCTGTGCGCCCTTCGGGCTTGTGGCCTCGCGGCGCTGCCCTGGCTGCCGCTCGGTGGTCATGGACGCCGTGCGAGGCCCAGGCGCCGGAGGACCCGCTGCGCGAACTCCCGCATGGGAGCGTCGCCGATCGCCAGGAGCCCGGCGAGGGCCAGGGCGGCCAGGACGGCGCCCCCGGCGGCGAGCTGCGCGGCGCTGCCCCAGGGCCGGGCCAGCTCGGCGAGGCCGGCCGCGGCGAGACCCGCGGGCAGCGCGATCGCGAGGGCGCGCAGGCCCGTCTGCGCCAGGCCCGCGAGCGAGGGCCCGCCGTGGAGCCGGCGGGCGATCCCCAGCGTGACGAGGGCAGCGGCCGTCATCCCGAGCGCTCCCGCCGCGGCGAGGCCCGCGGCGCCGTGGCGCCGCCCCAGCGCCAGGTAGAGCGGGATGGCCGCCAGCGCGACCGCGGTCCCGAGCAGCATGGGCCTCCAGGTGTCGCCGCGCGCGTAGAAGGCGCGCGTCGCGATCTGCTGGGTGATCCAGGCGGGAACGGCCAGCGCGAAGACGCGCAGGAGCAGGGCCACGCGCTCGGTGTCCTCGGGGCCGAAGGCGCCGCGCTGGTAGACGAAGGAGACGATCGGCTCGGCCAGGAAGGCGGCCCCGCTGGCGGCCAGGATCGCGAGGGCGAGGCCGGCGCGGAGCGCGCCCAGCAGGGCCGCGTCGAGCTCCTGCCGGCGCCCCTCGGACCACAGGCGCGAGAGCGTGGGGAGCGCCGCCGTCGCGATGGCCTGCCCCACCGCGGCCACCGGCAGCTGGACCAGGAGCCGCGCGTAGCCCAGGTCGGCCACGGTGCCCGACGCGCCGAGCGCGCCGAACCAGCGGTCGTACCACTCGTCCACCGTGAGGAGCGTGACCCCCAGCATCAGCGGAAAGGCGATCCGGGCGTAGTGGAGGAAGCGCGGGTCGAGAGGGGCCACGCGCACGCCGAGGCGCAGCCCGGCGCCCAGGCGGGCATCGAGGATCGCGATCAGGAAGGGGCCGAAGGCGGCCCCGGCCAGCGCCCCCCAGGCAAAGCCCTCGGCGCCCAGCGTCCCGGCCAGGGCGAGCCCCCCGGCGATGATCCCCGCGTTGTAGAGGAGCGGCGCCAGGGCCTGGGTGCCGAAGCGGTCCCGCGCCATCAGGGCGGCGCGCACGATCCCGCCCGTCACGAAGAAGAACTGGGCCGGGAGCACGATGCGCGTGAGCCGGGTGGTGAGGGCCTGGATCTCCGGGGAGAAGCGCGGGAACTGGAGCCGCACCAGCGCCTCGGCCTGCCACCAGAGGAGCGCGGTGGAGAGGACGGTGAGCGCGCCCACCGTGCCCAGCACCACGGCCAGGAGCCGCGCCGCAGCCTCCTCGCCCTCCCGCTCGAGGACGCGGGCGTAGTGGGGCACGAGGGCGATCGAGAGCGCTCCCCCCGCCAGGAAGTAGTTCAGGAGGTCCGGGATCTGGAAGGCCGCGCGGTAGGCGTCCACCTCCGGCGAGGAGCCGAGCTGCGCCGCCAGCACCGCCTCCCGCACGTAGCCCAGCGCCCGCGACAAGAGCACGCTTGCCGCGAGCAGGGCCGCCGCCCCCGCGAACCGCCTCTCCCCCCCACTCACCGGCGGGAGTATAGGGAGGCCCCTCGCCCCCTGGGCCAGTCAACTACTCAACCAACGTCCCTGGGATTCCGCTCGCGCCAGAGCTGGCCGTCGAAGGTCTCCACCAGCACGTCGTCGCCCTCGCGGCCGCGCAGGTAGGGGTGCGCGAGGGGGACCTTGCCGCGGGGGGTATCGAGCACGTAGAGGGGGATGGCGAAGCCGCTGGTGCGGCCGCGCAGCGCCCGGAAGATCTCGACGCCCCGCTCGATCGGGACCCGGAAGTGGGCCGTGCCCTCGAGCAGCTGCGCCTGGTAGCAGTAGTAGGGGCGGACGCGCATCCGCACCAGGCCCTCGCACAGCTCCTTCATGGTGGCGACGTCGTCGTTGATGCCCCGCAAGAGGACGCTCTGGTTGCCGACCGGGATCCCCGCCCGCGCGAGCCGGTCGCAGGCGCGGGCGGCCTCCGGGGTGAGCTCGCGCGGGTGGTTGAAGTGGGTGTTGACCCAGAGCGGGTGGTAGCCCTCGAGCATCCGGCAGAGGGCCTCGGTGATCCGGAACGGGAGCGTGACCGGAAGCCGCGTCCCGAGCCGAATCACCTCCACGTGCGGGATCTTGCGCAGCTCCTGGAGGATCCACTCGAGGCGTGCGTCCGAGTAGACCAGGGGGTCGCCCCCGGTGAGCAGCACGTCGCGGATCTCCGGGGTGCGGCGGATCCAGTCGAGCGCGACGCCGAGCTCGCGCTTCTTCATGGTCCACTCCTCGTCCCCCACCATGCGCTTGCGCAGGCAGAAGCGGCAGTAGAGCGCGCACTCGTTGTTCACGCAGAAGGCGATCCGGTCCGGGTAGACCCGGACCACGTTCTTGACCGGCGAGTGCGCCACCTCGTCCAGGGGGTCCGCGAGGCCCGCCGGGTCGTCGAGCTCGGCGGCGTGGGGCACGACCTGGCGCCGGATCGGGCAGTCCGGGTCCGCCGGGTCCATGAGGGAGGCGTAGTAGGGGGTGATCACGAAGTGGAAGCGATCCGCGAGGCGCTCGATCCCGCGCCGCTCCTCCGGCGTGGGCTCGAGCCAGGCCTCGAGGTCCGAAGCGCTCCGGATGCGGTGCTGCATCTGCCAGACCCAGTCGGTCCAGCCCGCCGGGCGCGCGCCCGCGGCGGGAGCTCCCTGCGCGAGGCCCAGCCGGGCGAGCCCCGCGTGGATCACCTCGGCCACCAGCTCCTCGACCGGGCGCCCCTCGAGCTCGGCCAGGATTCCGAAGGACCCCTCCGGCGCGAAGGTGGGGAGCGGGTTCAGCTCGAGGAAGTGCGGGCGGCCCGCGGCGTCGAGGCGGAAGTCGGCGCGGGCGAAGTCGCGGCAGCCGAGGGCCGCGTAGGCGAGCAGCGCCAGGCGCGCGAGCTCCCCCTCGAGCGACCGGTCGAGCGGCCCCGGGAGGCAGTGTCGCCAGCCGCCCGCCGGCGCGGGCTCGCGCTCGAGCGCGTGGAGGCCGATGCGCGTCTCCCGCTCGAGGGCCCGCTGGAGCACCGGGAGCGCCCGCGGCGGCGCGTTGCCCACCACCACGACCGTGTACTCGGGGCCCTCGAGGAAGCGCTCCACCACGGCGGGCTGCTGGTAGTCGCGGGCAATGCGCTCCACCTCGGCGGCGAGGGCCGCGCGGTCGGGCACGAGCGAGCTCCTCCGGATCCCCTTCGCCGTCCCCTCCCAGCGCGGCTTCGCGAAGAGCGGAAAGGGCGCGGGGAGAACGGCGCGCTCCGCCTCGGCGCGCGAGGCCAGCACGAGCTGCTCCGGGACCGGCACGCCCGCGGCCGCGACGAGCGTGCGCGCCCAGGCCTTGTCGAGGCTCGCCGAGAGGGTCAGGGCGTCGGAGCCCAGGCACGGGACCCCGGCCATCTCGAGCAGCACCGGCGCCCAGGCCTCGCGGTTCCTCCCGCCCCACCCCTCCGCGATGTTGAGCGCGGCATCGAGGGGCGGGAGCTCGCCCTTGCCCGCCTGGGCCAGGAGGGCGTGAGGCCCCCCGATCCGCAGCGGACGGTGCCCGAGCCGGGCCACGGCGCGCTCGAGCACGAGCAGCGTGGCCTCGGGCTCGTACTCGGCATCGACGTCGGCCGGATCGCCGGGCGAGCGCGGGTAGGTGCCGAGCAGGTCGTACACGAGGCCGATCGCAAGCGTGCGGGACATGGCCCGGCGAGGATACCTCGGCCCGCGGGCTATGCTGTTCGTGCCCTGCGCCGGCCCGGAGGCTCCGCCCTGACGACCGAACCCCAAGAAGCGCTGCCCCGCGGTCCGCGCCCGCCCGGGGAGACCTGATGGAGCTCACCCCCCTGCGGGCTCCGCGCACACCGCGCAACGTCAGCCTCGCCTGGCTGGCGGTGGCGGCCTGCATCGCGCTCATCTGGGGCCTCTCCGCCGACCTCTTCGCGGCGAGCGAGACCTCGCGCTTCCTCAAGCCCTTCCTGCTCTGGCTCTTTCCCGACCTCGACGCCGCGACCCTGCGCCGGGCCCACTTCCTGGTGCGCAAGGCCGCTCACGTGACCGAGTATGCGGTGCTGGCCATGCTGGCCTTCCGGGCCTGGTGGCTCAGCTTCGAGACCACGCTGGCGCGGATCGCCGCGCTCTCGCTCGCGCTCGTCTTCGCCGTGGCGGCCGTCGACGAGGCGCGCCAGTCCTTCTCCGCCGCTCGCACCGGCACCGCCTGGGACGTCGCCCTCGACCTGGCCGGCGGCGCGGTCGCCCTGGTCGTCCTGCTCCTGGTCCAGCGCGGCCTGCGCGCGCCCCCTTCCCCCTCCTACCCGCACACCCCGAGCTGAGCCGGCGCCAGCCCCCCGGGGCTCAGCCCGGCCCGGGATCCGCAGGCCGGGCGGCGACGCCGGTCCTGGCGAGACCGGCGAGGTCGAGGCTCGCGGCCGGGACGAGGCGCCGCTCGGCGGGGGCGAGGCGTGCACCGGGGAGCAGAGCGGCAATGACGCCCAGGTGGGTCACGACGGCGATCCGCCCCCCGGCGCAGCGGCGCGCCAGGCCGGCGGCGGCCCGGCCGACGCGCCACCCGAGCTCGCGCCGCGTCTCGCCCCCCTCCGGGCGGGCATCCGGGTCCCCGCTGTCGAAGCGGGCCAGCGCCTCGGGCCAGCGGCCCGCGATCTCGCTGCGCGTGAGCCCTCCCCACGCGCCGAGGTCGAGCTCCCGCAGGTCCGGCTCGAGCTCGGGCGTGAGCCCGTGGGGCGCCGCCAGGAGGCGCGCCGTCTCGAGGGCGCGGGCCAGGGGGCTCGCCACCACGGCCGCCAGGGGCTCGCGGGCCAGCGCCTCGGCCAGGGCCCGGGCCTGGCACCGGCCCTCCGCGCTGAGCGGCGCGTCGGTCCAGCCCTGCCAGCGCCCCTCCGCGTTGAGCTGCGACTGGGCGTGGCGGATCAGGAGGAAGCTCGTCCCGGCCACGACTCGCGACACGATACCGGCCGTCCGTGACCGGTGGGACCTGCCATCCCCGCGGGAACCCTTCGCCCCGCCTTCTCCTTCACGGCGGCGCCGACCTCGTTCCCAGCGCCCTCGGCTCCCTTGCCGATTCGTTTCCTGGGCTCAGCGGCCGGGTTTATGCTGCCTGGCAAGCGGTTTGCCCGTTGCCGGAAGGGGGGAAGAAGCCAGCCCACAGGAGGAATCCCCATGCGGGCCGTCGGTCTACGCTGTTCGGTGTCGCTCGTCGCCGTCGCACTCAGCGCACCGCTCGCCCGGGCGGTGCCGTTCTTCTCGGTCGACGCCGTCTCTCCCAGCGTCCCCGGCGTGAGCGAGTCGGACATCCTCGCCCCGGGCCCGATCGGGGGCCCGCCGGCGGTGGCGATCGCGGCCGGCGTCCTCGGACTCGCGGGCGCCGGGATCGACGACCTCGACGCCATCACGCGAGTCGTCGCCTCAGCGACTCTCGGCGTCCTCCACATCTCGGTGGACCGCTTCTCCCCGGGGACGGTGCCCCCGCCCCCGCCCGACGTGGGCTCGGAGGCGCTGGCCGGCCAGGAGGCCGGCGACATCTACACGGTGGGCTCGCTCCCGCTCCAGAGCCTGGCCTGGAACCAGGCCATCCTGGGCCTCCTCCCCGCCGTCCCAGCCGGCGTTGCGGTCCTTCCGCCCATCGACGACCTCGATGCCCTCGACCTGGGTGCCGCCCCCGCCCTGCCGATCATGAGCCTGGCCGTGGGGCACCCGTACCTGGGAGCGAGCGGCATGGTCGGCTGCGGCGGCGACCTCTTCCTTCCCGGCCTCGCCCCCGCCCTCCCCTTCGGCGCGGGAGGCCTGGGCCTGCTCGCCTGTGCCGACGAGGTCGACGCCCTCCAGTTCGACGGCGCGACGGGGAGCTTCCTCTTCTCCCTCGCGCCGGGTTCGCCCTCGCTGCTGCCCGGTTCGCCCATCGTGGGCTGCATCGCGCTCGGCTGCACCGCGGCCGACATCTTCGTCTGGCCCGGCGCGGCGCCCTCCGGCCTCGCCATCCCGGCGGCCATGCTCGGGCTCGGGCCCCTCGACAACGTCGACGCCATCGCCTACGCCCCCGCGGTCTGCCCGGTCGCGATGGCCGACGCCGACGGCGACGGGATCGACGACTCCTGCGACAACTGCCTCAGCGCCGCCTTCCCCAACCCGGACCAGACGGACACGGACGCCGACGGCTACGGGAACATCTGCGACGCCGACTACGACCAGAGCGGGGTCACGGGCGGATCGGATTTCATCGCCTTCCGGATGGCCTTCGGCTCGGCTCTCGGCGCCCCCGCCTATGTGTCCTGGATCGATATGACCGACGGCGTCGGGGGTCCGCCGGACGGAGTGATCGGCGGCGCCGATTTCATTCGCTACCGGGCGAGCTTCGGCCTGGTGCCGGGACCTTCGGGCCTGGCCTGCGCGGGGGTCCCGCCCTGCACCCACTAGGCCGCGCGGCGGCGAATCGCGCGGCGCAGGAGCGCCGCCAGGGGCAGCGCGAGGAGCGCCGCGGCCAGGAGCGGCGCCAGCGCGTGGCCCAGGAGCACGTGCAGGGCGTTGCCCTCGGCGCAGCTCAGGTGGACCGCCAGGGCCCCGAGGCCGACGCCGCCGAGCCCCGCGATCGCGGCCGTGAGGAGCGGGCGACGCGGGAGCGCGCGCGCCGCGAAGACCGCCGCCGCGAGGGCCGGGGCGAGGCCCAGGGCCGCCGCGCGGAGCAGGCAGCCGGCGCTCGTCCCGAAGGCGGGGCCGAGGCCGGCGGCGAGACCTCCGCCCGCGGCCGTGGCGGCCGCACCGGCCGCGAGAGCCAGGCCCAGGAGCGCGCCCCCCCGCGCCGCCCGCCCCAGGTGCTCGCGACCCGGCACAGCGGCGGCGAGAGCCGCCAGGACGCCCCCCCCGGCCAGGAGCGCCAGGCCTGCCAGCACGGCCAGGAAGGAGAGCGAGCGCCAGGCCCCGGCGTCGAGGCGGGGGGACGGAAAGCCCAGGGCCTGGTGGGCCGCCAGCGCCACCAGCCAGAGCCCGAGCGCTGCGGCGAGCCCCGCGCGCAGGCGCGGAATCCGCCGCACGGGCTCGAGGCCGCGCGCCAGCTCCCGCAGGAGCGCTTCGCTGCTGCGCTCCGTCACGACTCGAAGACCTCCCGCCCGGCACCCAGGATCCGGCGCAGGGCGCGGTAGCCGCGGTGGGCGCGCACCTTGAGCGCGGTCCTCGTGACACCCGCCTGGAGCGCCGCCTCCGCCACCGAGAGCCCCTCCACCTGGAGCAGCAGCACCGCCTCGCGCTGGCCCGGCGGAAGCGCGCGGAGCGCCGCCTCGAGGGCGCTCGAGAGCTCCGGCTCGGGCGCCGCGGGCTCTGCCGCCGGCTCCGGCCCGCTCTCCGCCCCGAGCGGGATCTCGCGCCGCCCGCGCCGCTCCCGCGCACGAGCGTGGTCCACGATGGCGTTGCGCGCGATGGCGTAGAGCCAGGGTCCCAGGGGGCGCTCCGGCCGGTACGTGTGGCGCGCCCGGTGCAGGGAGACGAATGCGTTCTGGACCACGTCCTTGGCTTGCTCCGCGTCCGGGATACGACGGCGCACGAAGCGGCGCAGCACCGGGAGGAGCTCCGCGAGCAGCTTCTCGTAGGACGCCGCGTCACCGGCCTGGGCCTCCGCCATGCGGGCGGACCAGCGGCGCTCGCGCTCCTCGTCCATCGCCGCCCTCCGGGACTACGCGCTGGAGCCCGTTTCGGTTACACAAGCACGCGCCGCCGGGCGCAGCAGCGCCGCTCCGCGGCTCGTGTAACCGCCCAGGCCCTCTCAAGCGTATCGCAGGGGTGATGTCGCTCCTCGAGCCGTCCCCGGAGACCCGAGCGGCCCTCGAAGAGCCGGGGCCCGCCGGCGGCGGGGCATGCGCCGCGCGCAGCCTGCCTCTCCACGACCGGAAGCGCCTGGGCGCGCTCTTGCGCGCGCTCGAGCCGCGCCTCACCGCTCTGGCCCTCCGCATGACCCGCGATCCCGAGAGCGCGCGCGACGTGGTGCAGAGCGGCTTCGAGAAGGTGCTGCGCCACGGCGCGGGCTTCGCGGGAGGGTCCCGCGTCTCGACCTGGGTCCACCGCATCGTCGCGAACGAGGCCCTGATGTGGCTGCGCGCCGAGCGGCGGCGCCCCGGGCGTCCCGCCCCGGGAGGGGACCCCGTCGACGCAGAGCTCGCGGACCCCCGCCCGGGCCCCGCCGAGGAGCTCCTGCGGCGCGAGGGCGCCCGGCGCCTGGCCCGGGGGCTGGCGCAGCTCTCGCGCGAGGAGCGCGGGGTGCTCGAGGAGTGCGCCCTCGCGGGCCAGAGCTACGCCGAGTTCGCCGCCCGCCGGGGGCTCCGCCCCGCCGCCGTGAAGAGCCGCGCCTTCCGCGCGCGCCAGCGCCTCGGCGCGCTCCTGGCGGAGGCTCCCCGCTGACCTCCGATCCCGTGCGCGGCCGTTCGCGCCGCTTCGCTCCCGACCGCGCCCTGAGCTTTCGGGGCTCGGCGCCCCACCCCTTTCGAGGAGCCCCCCGTCGGGCGGCTCCCCCGGAGAGGGCGCGTGGGACGCCGTCGCTTCGACCATCTGGTGATCGAGCTCTCCCTGGCGCTCGGGCTCAGCGTGCCGCGCTACCGGCTCTGGCTGCGCCTCCACGAGGAGGGCTTCGACCCCGAGCGCCTCGTCCTCAGCCAGGTCCTCGCCTTCTGCGCGGACCCCCTCGAGCTCTTCCTGGAGGAGCTGGGCCTCGAGCTCCGCCCGCGCCGGCTGCGCCGCCTGCGCCGGGCCGTCGAGCGCTTCGACCCCGAGGTCCTCTCGCCCTACGAGCGGATCGCCGAGAGCGGCTGACGCGCGGCGCGGCAGAGCGCCCGCACGGCGTGCGCCCGGTGGGAGAGGCGGTTCTTCTCCGCGGCGGAGAGCTCGGCCAGGGCGCGGCCATCGCCCGCGAGCGCGAAGACCGGGTCGTAGCCGAAGCCGCCGCTCCCGCGTGGCTCCGCCAGGATGCGCCCCAGGCACTCGCCGCGCGCCAGGAGCAGCCGCCCGCCCGGCGTGGCCAGGGCCGCCACGCACACGAAGCGCGCCCGGCGCGCCGCGCCCTCGAGGCCGCGAAGCGCGCGCAGCAGGTGCGCGGCGCGGGCGGCGTCGGGGAGACCGGGCCCGCCGTAGCGCGCAGAGCCCGGGCCCGGCGCGCCGGAAAGGCCCTCCACCTCGAGCCCCGAGTCGTCGGCCAGGGCCGGAAACCCCAGGGCCGCAGCCACGGCCCCGGCCTTCGCCGCGGCGTTGGCGGCGTAGTCGAAGCCCTCCTCCGGGAGCGCGACCCCGGGGAAGTCCGCGAGGCCCCGCAGGCGCAGACCGCAGCCCGCGAGCAGCGCCCGGAGCTCCGCGAGCTTGCCGGGGTTTGCGCTCGCGATCACGAGCTGGGACTCCGGCGCCGCCCGGGCGGTCACCGGGCCGCCGCCGCCAACGCCTCCTGCTGGAGCTTGGTGAGCTCGGCGATGCCGCGCAGGGCCAGGCCCGTGAGGCGCGCGAGCTCCTCCGGCGAGAAGGTCGCCTCCTCCCCCGTGCCCTGTACCTCGACGAAGCGGCCGCTGCCGGTCGCCACCACGTTCATGTCGACGGCGGCGCGGGCGTCCTCCGCGTAGGGGAGGTCGAGGACGAGCTCCCCGTCCACGATCCCGACCGAGATGGCGGCCACCGAGTCGCGCAGCGGATCGCGGGCGATCTCGCCGCGGGAGAGCAGCCGGCGCGACGCCAGGGCCAGGGCCGTCCAGGCGCCGGTGACGGCGGCGCAGCGGGTGCCGCCGTCGGCCTGCAGCACGTCGCAGTCCAGCCAGAGGGTGCGCTCGCCCAGGGCCGGGAGCTCCACCACGGCGCGCTGGCTGCGACCGATCAGGCGCTGGATCTCCATGGTGCGCCCGGACAGGCGCCCGCGCGCCGCCTCGCGCTCGCCGCGCGGCGCGGTCGCCCCCGGCAGCATCGAGTACTCGGCCGTGATCCAGCCGCGGCCGCTGCCCTTGAGGAAGCGGGGCACCGAGCGCTCCTCGCTGGCGGTGCACAGCACGCGGGTGCGCCCGACCTGGCACAGCACCGAGGCCAGCGGGGCCTCCGTGTAGTCCGGGATCAGCCGGACCTCGCGCATCTCCTCCGGACGCCGTCCGTCGCCTCTCACCGGGATCCCTCCGCCCGCTGCGCATCGTAGCGCCGGCCAAAGTCCTCGACGGCGCGGGCCAGGGCCTCGACCAGCGCCTCCCGGTGGCGCTCCTGCCCGAGCTGCCGGGCTTCCTCGCGGTTGGTGAGGAAGCCCACCTCCACCAGCGACGCCGGCATCTGCACGGCCATCAGCACCACGAAGGGGGCCTGCTTCACGCCCCGCGAGTGGGTGGGCTCCAGGCCCGCGAGCTCGCGCTGGGCGAGCCGCGCGAACTCCTGGGACTCGGCCAGGTGCTCGGTGGACATGAGGTCGCCGAGCAGCGCCAGGAGCGGGTCGCCGGTGGGGCCCGCGCCGGGCGGGGCCCGCGAGAAGGACTCGTTCTCGCGGGCGGCGACGCGCCGCGCCGACTCGTCGCTGGCGTCGAGGGACAGGAAGTAGGTCTCGGTGCCCCGCACCGCCGCGTCGGCGGCGGCGTTGGCGTGGATCGAGAGGAAGAGGTCGCCCCGCGCGTCGTTCGCGATCGCGGTCCGCTCTTCGAGCGGCACGAAGACATCCGCATCGCGGGTCAGCACGACGCGGAGCCCGGGACGCGCGAGCCGCCGCGCGAGCCGCCGCGCGACG
>Ga0187892_10002442_pt1 | contig 37194 bp, 32 predicted proteins | sample MA1701073metaG_FD_139345 | JGI IMG/M metagenome (GOLD analysis project Ga0187892, IMG submission 139345) | Bio-ooze microbial communities from a basaltic lava cave in the Kipuka Kanohina Cave System on the Island of Hawaii, USA - MA170107-3 metaG ... | reverse complement strand
GGCTACCCCTCTTGGCACCGGGCACTCTCATCACAGCCCGGAATAGGCCGGATACATGTGCGTCTTCCGTGCGGCGGCAACGTCAAAGCCACTTGCGCAGCGGGGGAGGTCCATACATGAGGCAGGATTTTTGCGGCGCCAGACCATGCCTTCCTTCCCCCGCCTCATGCCGAGGTGCTCGGCGCCGAAGAGGCGCCGAGCCTCGAAGCACGCACACGCTCAGCGCTTGACCTGCAACGCGAACGGCAGGGCGGATTGGACCTCGGCGACCGAGAGCGCCACGAGATCGGGCTTCTGCATCACCGCCACCTTGCCGCCTTGGGCGCCGGGGCGCGGGGCACAGAGATCGGGATCCGATTCCGACGAGAACAGCACCAGCGACGGCGCGCCGGCGGCGGCGACGAGGTGCATGGGCCCGGTATCGTTGCCCACGGCGCCCAGCGCCGTGCGCGCGAGCGCCACGATCTCCTCGAACGTGGTCTTGCCGCAGAGATTGATGCCCTCGGGCACGTGGCGCGCGACCTCGCCGAGCACGTCGCTTTCGGCCTCGCCGCCGATCAGCACCGGCATGATGCCGAGGCGAACGAAGATGCGCGCCAGCGCCGTGTACTTCTCGGCCGGCCAGCGTTTCTTCGGCCGATGCGCCGATCCGCCCGGCACGAGCAGCACGTGCGGCTCCTTGACGCCGAAACGGCGCACATCGGCTTTCACCCAGGACAGATCGGCGGCGGGCACGTCCTCGATGCCGGTCAGCTTCAATTGGGCGCGCTGGCGCTCGACCGTATGCAGCGAGTCGCGGTCGGGATCGCGATGCGCGTGCGAGGCGCCGGCGGCGTGCCCGGACCATTCGGGCCGGCCCATCGCGCGCCAGTAGCGCGCCGTGCGGCCCGCGGTTTGCAGATCGTAGACGCGCTGGAAGCCGCCGCGGCGGAGGCGCTGGCGCAATTCCGCGGCGCGCCACGGCTGCCACCACGGCGCCCGTTCGTCGAACCACACCTCGTCGCAATAGGGGCTGGCGCGCGCAAGGCTCGCGAACGGCGGCGTCGTGAGCAGCGTGATCCGGGCCTTGCCGTGAAAGCGGCGGATCGCCGCCATCGGTCCCAGCGACAGCACGAAATCGCCGAGCGCGCCCAGGCGGATGACCAGCACCCGTTCGTAATCCCTCGGATCGGCGCCCGCGCTATCGGGCGCGGCGGCGCCCTTTGGCGCCGCGCTCCCCGCCTCGCTCATCGCGCACGAGCCCTTTCGGCTCGCCGCGCCTTCTCCGCGACCAGGGCCTGATAGAGCGCGAGCGTCTTGGCGCACATCGTTTCCTTGGAGAAATTGCCGCGCGCGTGGCGCTCGGCGGCTTCGGCGATCTCGCGCCGCCGATCCGACGTGACGTTGAGCGAGGCGCGGATGGCGCCGGCGAGCGCCGCCGGATCGCCGGGCTCGACGAGCCAGCCGGTCACGCCGTCGAGCACCGTCTCGGGCGCGGCGCCATGATTGCTGGCGATCACGGGCCGGCCCATGGCCTGGGCCTCGACGATGATGCGGCCGAACGCCTCGGGATCGGTCGAGGCCGAGACCACGACGTCGGCGAGCATAAAGGCGGCGGCCATGTCGTTGATGTCGCCGACGAGCCGCACTCGGCTGTCCAGGCCTAACGCCTTGATCCGGTGCTCGAGCTCGTCTCGATAGCTTGTCCGCCCCTGCACGCCGCCGACGATGACGCCCATGCACTCGACATCGGCGAGGTTGGCCAGAGCCTCGAGGAAGACCGTCTGCCCTTTCCAGCGCGTGAGTCGGGCCGGGAGCATCACGACCGGAACGCCGTCTGGCAGCCGCCAGCGCTGGGCCAAGGTCAGGATGCGCGGCACCGGCACGGCTTGCGGCGAGAAAATTTCGAGATCGACGCCGCGACGGATCACCTCGATCCGCTCGGGCGGCACGCGGTAGTGCTTCCTCACATGCTCGGCGATGAACTCGGAGATGGCGATCACGCGGTCGCCGCTGCCCATGATCGCGTTGTAGCGCTTCTTGAACCAGTTCCTGAAATTGTACGTGCCGTGAAACGTGGTGACGAAGGGCACGCGGGCCTTCTTCGCCGCACCGCGTGCGCTCCAGGCCGGGGCGCGCGAGCGCGCATGGACGAGATCGACGCGCTCGCTCCGGATGAGGCGCGCCAGCGGGCGGATGTTGCGCCATATCTCGAGCGCGTTCTTGGTGTCGACCCCCATGACGACGTGCCGGGCGCCCGCCCGTTCGAGCTCGCGCACCATGGGGCCGCCGGCCGACACGACGGTGGCCCGGCCGCCGGCCTTCACCACCGCGGCGGCCACGTCGACCGTGCCGCGCTCGACGCCGCCGCCCGCGAGGCTCGGGAGAACCTGCAGGATGTGCAGGCGGAACGCCGGCGCGCCATCGGGCGGCGCGGCGCCGGGCGCCGCGGCGCCGGGCGCCGCCGCAACATCTAGGCTTCCGGCCGCCCCTACCGGGAGCGCCTGCTCGACTATGCTGCGCGCCTGCATTGTCTGGAATTCGTGGCCGCTGGCTGCTACGCGATGCCGCGCCGCGCGCGGGCCCCCGCGTTGCGGCCGACTCCCGATGGAAAATACGATGGACCCACCCGCTTCCATACTAGCACGCGCCCCCGGTCGGGCAATCGCATACTGCCGCGCGCAAGGAAAGACGCCCGGCGTGGTCTTCCTTCCCGGCTTCCGCTCCGACATGCAGGGCGGCAAGGCGCTGGCGCTCGAAGCGCATTGCCGAAACGCGGGGCGCGCGTTCGTGCGCTTCGACTACACCGGCCACGGCCGTTCGGAAGGCCGCTTCGAGGAAGGGACGGTGGGCGCCTGGCGCGCCGACGTGCTTGAGGTGCTCGACCGGCTCACCGCCGGCCCGCAGGTGCTGGTGGGATCGAGCATGGGCGGATGGCTCATGCTGCTCGCGGCGCTTGCACGCCCCGAACGCATCGCCGGCCTTGTGGGAATCGCGACCGCGGCGGATTTCGCGACGCGGCTCATGGAAAAACGTCTGCCCGACGCCGCGAAGGCTGCGCTGGCGCGCGACGGCATCGTGCATCTTCCATCCGCGTACACCCCGGAGCCGACGCCGGTCACGAAACGCCTCGTCGAGGAATCACGTACGCACGAGCTGCTGCACGCGCCGATTCCGCTCCGCTGCCCCGTACGCCTCATCCACGGCACCGCCGACCCGGATGTGCCCTGGCAGCTCTCGCTCGAACTGCTGCAGCGGCTCGAGTCGGCCGAGGTCGAGCTCCATCTCGTCAAGGACGGCGATCATCGCCTCTCCAGCGCGCAAGATCTCGCCCGCCTCTGCCGCGTCGTGGAAGCGGTCTGTCAGCTGGCGGAGGCGCGGTAGGAGCGCGCCAATCTTCCTCTCCCTCTGGGAGAGGAGCGGCCCATTCGCCGTCTTCGGCGAATGGGAGGTGAGGGTATGGCGTCGCCAGCGAGAGACGGTCGAGCGGAAGCGACTACCCTCACTTCCCGCCGCCGCGCAAAGAAGCGCGGCGGCGGGCCCCATAGGGAGAGAGCAGTGGCCGCCCGCTACCCGTTCGCGTCCGCCAGAATCGCCGCGAGGCCGGCCTTGTAGTCAGGATAGCTGAGCGTCACGCCGAGCTCCTGCTTGATGCGATCGTTCCTGACGCGCCGCGATTCGGCATAGAATTCGCGCGCCATCGGCGAAAGACGTTGCGGATCATAAGGTTCGAGCGGCGGCGCGGCGACGCCGAGGAGGCCGGCGGCGTGCTCGACGACCTGCTCTGCCGGCGCCGGCGCGTCGTCGGCCACGTTGTAGATGGCACCCGGACGCGAGCGCGCGGCAGACGCCTCGAGCACGCGGGCGATGTCCTCGACATGGATGCGCGAAAAGACCTGGCCGGGCTTGTCGATTCGCTTGGCCGTGCCCGCGCGCAGCTGATCGAAGGCGCTGCGTCCCGCCCCGTAGATGCCGGCGAGGCGAAAAACGTGGACCGGCACGCCGCGGTCGCGCCAGAGCGCCAGCCACGCGTCCTCGGCAGCCGCACGGCGCACGCTGCGCGGATTGCCGGGGCGGCGCTCGCTCGTCTCGTCGACCCATGCGCCCGCGCGATCGCCGTAGACGCCCGTCGTCGAGAGATAGCCGAGCCACACGATGTGGTGCGCGGCGGCGATCTGAGACGCGAGCCGTGCGAGCACGACATCGCCCGCCGGGACGCCCGCCTCGCCGGGCGGAATCGAGATGAGAACGTGCGTGGCCCTTATGAGCGCGTACTCGACGTCGCGCAGCGGCGTTTCGGCGGCGAACGCCGTTCGCGCGATCGCGTCGTCTTCGCCAGCCGCCACAGTGTTTTGCACGGTGCCGGCGACGTCGATTCCGCGCGCGCGCCAGCGCCGCGCGAGCGCGCGCGCCGTGAATCCCAGTCCGAAAGCGAGCAGCATGCGGAAATTCTTCCCGGCGGCCGCCGCGCGCGCACGCGCGCGGCTACGCGCACACTCGCCGCGCCTGCGCGGCCCGTCAACGCGAAAACAGCGAAAAACGCCTTGCGCCAAAGGGCTTCGGCGCCGTTCTAGTTGCGGTTGAAATACCTTGCCCCGAATCACGCCGATTCGATGTGGCGCGCGTCTCAAAACCGAGTCTGGTGTGGCGATTCAAAGATTTATCGGCGCATCATTGCCAGGACGAATGAATCGAGGCATGCTCCGCTGTGTCTTCGAAGCAACGTAACACTACGTTCGCGATTTGCGCCGGTTGATTCCCGTGCGTGACTTTGTGTAGTTTTCACGACAGATGCGTTGCCTCTCTGTGGCAGACAACCGGTCTGTGGCAGACAACCGGCGGCGCAGAATCCGAAAAGTTCCGATACGAACTGCGGCAAGTATTACGCGAGTAATGCTCGTGCGGCGACCTGTTCCTTTGTTTTAGCGTCTTTTTCGCGTTATCCACATTAATCACGTTGTTCATTCGATGACGCATGATTTTCTTTTGCGTTCGTTGACTGGGGAAAACGGCGTGTGTCTTATCGGCGCACGGGGCGGCGGGGCGGGCGGAATGGCGAGCGAGACGAGCAACACCTCCGCGGAGAACTACGCCGGCGATGTATCGCCGCAGCAGGCCTACGAGGCGATCAAGCGCGATTCCAAGGCGGCCCTCGTCGACTGCCGCACCCAAGCCGAATGGTCGTTCGTGGGCCTGCCCGATCTGCGCGCGGCCGGGCGGCAACCGGTGCTTGTGGAGTGGCAGATCTATCCGTCGATGGCGCGCAATCCCGGCTTCGTGGCGCACGTCGCGCGCGCCGGCATCGAAAAGGGCCAGCCGCTCTACTTCATCTGCCGCAGCGGCGCGCGCTCGCGCGCGGCGGCGGTCGCGATGACCGCCGCCGGCTTCGGTCCCTGTTACAACGTCGCCGGCGGCTTCGAGGGCAATCGGGACGCGGAGGGACACCGGGGCACTGTCGAGGGCTGGAAAGCCGCCGGTTGTCCGTGGCGTCAGGACTAGCGGCGGCGTCGGAGCGAGGAGGGGGCGCAGAGACGGACGGAATAGAAGCCGCGGCACGGCGGCGGAGACCAGGAAGAAAGGCGCAAACGCGGCGGCGGCCGCGGCAAAAGGGGTAGAGCGTGACTCTCAGCGGCAACGGAAATGGCAACAACCGCGATTTCTCGAACGACCGGTCTTCTGGAGGCGAAGGACCCAACGCGCTGGAGCGCGCGTGGGTGCGGGTGCGCGCGCATTTGCGCAGCGAGTACGGCGACGCGGCGTATAAGAATTGGCTTCGTTCGGTGACGCTGCTGCGCGGCGCCGGCGACAAGGTCGTCCTCGCGGTCCCCAACAAGTTCTGGCGCGACTGGATCGCGATGCACTACGGCGACCGGCTGGTCGGCCTGTGGAAGGCCGAGAACTTGGGCTTCAACGGCGTCGAGATCCTCGTTCACGCAACGGAGGCCAAAGACACGCGCCTGCGCCCGGAACCGCTCGAGCCGGCGCCGTTCAAGGTCGAGGAGGAGCGCTTGCTGCCGCTTCCGCCGCAGGTCAACGGAGAGGAACCGCGTCTCGGCGACGTCCAGAACCTCTGCACGCCGCTCGACCCGAGGCTCACCTTCGAGACCTTCGTCATCGGCAAGCCCAACGAGTTCGCCCACGCCGCGGCGCTGCGCGTGGCCGAGGCGGACGAGATCCCGTTCAATCCGCTGTTCCTCTACGGCGGCGTCGGGCTCGGCAAGACGCATCTGATGCACGCGATCGCCTGGCGCCTGCGCATGCGCAACCCGGCGCGCCGGGTGATGTTCCTGTCGTCGGAAACCTTCATGCACCTGTTCGTGAAGGCGGTGCGCTACAAGGACACGCACGCGTTCAAGGAACAGTTCCGCTCGGTCGACGTGCTGATGATCGACGACGTGCAGTTCTTCGGCGAGAAATCGGCGACGCAAGAGGAGCTGTTCCACACCTTCAACGCGCTGGTGGACCACCGCCGGCAGGTCATCATCTCGGCCGACAAGCCGCCGGTCGACCTGCAGGGCATCGAGGAGCGCCTGAAATCGCGCCTCGGCTCGGGCGTGGTGGCGCAGCTCAACCCGACCAACTACGAGCTGCGCCTCTCGATCCTCCAGGCCAAGGCCGAGCAGAAGGGCGTCTCCATCCCCTCCAAGGTGACGGAATTCCTGGCCCACAAGATCACCTCGAACATCCGCGAGCTCGAGGGCGCGATGACGCGCCTGTTCGCGCATGCGACGCTGCTGAACAGCCGCGAGATCTCAATCGACATGGCGCAGGAGGTGCTGCAGGACCTGCTCCGCGCCAACGACCGCCACGTGACGATAGACGACATCCAGAAACGCGTCTGCGAGCACTACAACATCAAGATGGCGGACTTGCTCTCGCCGCGCCGCGCCCGCGCGGTCGCCCGCCCGCGCCAGGTGGCGATGTACCTGGCCAAGCAGCTCACCACCCGATCCCTGCCCGAGATCGGGCGGAAGTTCGGCGGGCGCGACCACACCACGATCATGCACGGCGTGCGCAAGATCGAGGAGCTGCGCGGCGGCGATCCGAGCCTCAACGAAGACATCGAGATCCTGACGCGCTCGCTGACGCGGTAGGGTTACCCCGCGCGACACGTAGAGGCGGACTCCCCACCGTTTTGGCAAGCGGTTTCTTAGGCTGCTTTGGCGGCAGGATGGCGGGCGCGGTTGGGGTCGAAGAGGGTGCGGCTCTTGAGCATGGCGCAGGCCATAGCGAGGAGGCGGTCGCCGATGGAGCGCAGGGCTCTGGCATGGGAGTGGCCCCTGGCGCGCAGGGCCGCGTATTTGAGCTTGCTTCTGTGATCGCGTTGCACGGCGATGCGGGCCCAACGGTCGTGCCCAGCAGCCAGTCCGCGAACGCTGCCAACGCCTCGCCATCATGCGCGACGACGCGCTCGCCGCGCGTCTTACCATGCGCATCCGCAAGCCGAACATGATGCGCCGCGGATGCCCAGTCGACGCCCACGTACCACTCAACCTCTTCGTCCATGCATGAGCCCTCCTTGATGGTCGAGCCGCCGCGATGTCCGCCGATCCCTGTACAGGCGCTCGATGGCGCAAACTCCCCACGGGGCATCCATCGCGGCCTCACGCCGGGGCACGTGTCGGGGACCCGCCCCTGCGCATCCCGCGCTTCCACCTAAATCGGGATGATCTCTAGCTAGAACTTCACCCTCACGCGATACGCCAGCTCCGCCTTGCCCTTGGCTGGCACGGTGACTTTCCACTCGACGAGGTTCGAGGTCACCTTGGCGTGGCGGTGGCTCTCGCTGAGCACCTGCCAGTCGGCCGGAATCGTCTCGGCGATGGTGACGACGACGGGCTCGTTCTTGGCGTTGTTGAGCTCGAGCTTGTAGGCGCTCTCGTAGATTTGCCCGGTGATTTCGCTCCGGAAATCGGTCTGGGTGCGGATGCCCGAAACGTCGAAGGCCTGGCCCACCTTCAAGCGCACGCGCTCGCCCTCGGCCGTGTGGTTGATCTGGTCCTCGCCGACGAACACGGCCTTGCCCGCGCTGTCGCGCTTGTAGACGCGCACCACGCCGCGCGGCAGCGGCAGGCCGAGATTGGATTTTTTGTCGTTCGAGAAATTCAGCCAGACCTCGGCCTTGACCGTGCCGGGCACCGTATAGCGGCTGCGGTAGTATTGGCCGTGGCTCGGCAGCCGGTATTCCTTCTCGACGCGCACCTCGCTCGCGGTGAGCAGCGCCACCTGCTTCTGCTGGTTCTCGGCGATCGTCGTGGGGCGCTCGAGCTCGTAGAGGTGATAGTCGAACACCGCCTCGGTGCGCATGGCGGATTTCGGCGCCGGCGCGGGCCGCGCCTCGTCGCGCTCGCGCGCCATGCCGGCGCGCACGCGGTTGGGATCGCCCGCGACGAGCTGCAGCTTGGCCTCGCGATAGGAGGTGCCGCTCTTGTTGACGAGCGTCACCCAGCCGTTCAAGTCGAGCTTGTCCTCCTTGTCGTTGAGCTGCGCCACGTAGTCGGCGTTCCACGACAAACCCGCCGTGAGATAGGTGAGCTCGGCCGCGACCGTGCCGGCGCGGTTCGAGTCGAGATCGATGGTCAAGGTCGGCCGGTCGCGCAGGTTGGGCGGCACGCTGTCGAACACGATGCGGCCGGGCGGCGTGGTGTGGATCTCGGTGCCGATCCTCAGGACGACGCCCGACGCGGTGCTGAGCACGAGCGCCCGCAATCGCGTCTCCTCGCCGGTCTGCGGGTGGGTCTTGACGATCGTCACTTCCTTGCCGACGGACTTCTCGAGCAGCTTCTGCGGCGTCAGCAGATCGAATTCGAGGTTCTGCTCGAGCGTCCGGATCTGCGCGCCGTCGACGGCGACGAGCAGGGCCGTCTCGGCCCTGAGCCGTCCGCTCACGTCGACGAGCGCCAGCCGGTTGCGCCCCTGCGCCAGCGCGAGCCGGCGCGAATCGCGCACCAGCGCAAGATCGTCGTTGTAGATCGCGACGGCGACCGCGGTTTGCTCGTCGAGCGTGATGCGGCGCTCGGCGGCGGCCAGCGCGAGCGCGGGGTGGACGAGCGCGGTGCTGGCGCAGAGCGCGCCGACGAGCATCGTGCGCCGCGAGAGCGCGGCGGGGGCAAAACGGGGCATGGGCGATTTCCTCAGGTTTGGAACAGGCGGAAACGGGCGGGAATCGATCCTGCAATCATGGCGCGCAAGCGGCGCCGGTGCGGAAAAGCGTGGCGCGGTTGGGGCGAGTCGTGCGCGAGGCGTTAACCGTTCGCGTCATCCCGACCGGAGCGAGCCGGCCCTGAGCGGCGACGCAAATGCGTCGGTTGTCGAAGGGGCGTTCGCGGAGCGGAGGGATCGTGCGCCAGGCGACGCGAGGCGCTTGGCCTCGCGTCGGGCCGCACTTGCAGCGCGACGCGATCCCTCCACTTCGCGGCTGCGCCCAGTGGCGCACCCGCTTCGGTCGGGATGACGCTGAACAAGGTGACGTGCCGGCGTCACACCTTCCGCCGCGCCTTCAGCGCCGCGAGCAGCGTGCCGTCGTCGAGATAGTCGAGCTCGCCGCCGACGGGGACGCCATGCGCGAGGCCGGTCACGGCAATGCCGCTGCCGGCGAGGCTGTCGGCGATGTAGTGCGCCGTGGTTTGGCCTTCGACCGTGGCGTTGGTGGCGAGGATCACTTCGCCGGCTCGCTCGCGCTGCGCGCGCGCGACCAGCTGCGGGATGCGGAGATCGTCGGGGCCGACGCCGTCGAGCGCCGAGAGCGTGCCGCCGAGCACGTGATAGCGCCCCTTGAACTGGGCGGCGCGCTCGAGCGCCCAGAGATCGGCGACCTGCTCGACGACGCAGATGATGGAGGCGTCGCGGCGCGGATCGGCGCAGATGGCGCAGGGATCCTGCGTGTCGATGTTGCCGCAGACCGAGCAGAGGCGGATCGTGGCCGCGGCCTCGGCCATGGCGCGCGCGAGCGGCTCCATCAAGCTCTCCTTGCGGCGGATGAGCTGCAGCGCGGCGCGGCGCGCCGAGCGCGGGCCCAGTCCCGGCAGCTTGGCGAGCAGCTGGATCAGGCGATCGATTTCCGCGCCGGCCATGGCGCGCGGAACCTAGAGAAGCGCGCCCGCAAAGGAAAGCGGGCGTCGCCGCACCCGCGATCCATTTCTGCGGCGAGAGTCAGCGGCCCTTGCGCTCCTCCTCTTTCGGTGCCGGCCCCGATTTCGCCGGCGGCGCTTGCTGGGGTGCAGGCGCCGGCGGCTGTGCGCGCGGCGGCGGCGCCGGCTGGGCGCGTGGCTGCGGCGCCGCCCCGGGTGCTACGCGCGGCGGCTGCGGCGCCGCGCTCGGCGGCGCACTGCGCGGCGGCGCCGGAGGGGGTGCGGCGGCGGCGGGCGGCCGTGGCGGCGCTGCGGCCGGCGGGCTCGGCGCGTCGGGGCGCGCGAAACTCGGCGGTGCGCTGCGTGGCGCCGGCGGCGCGGCCGCGGCGGGCGGCCGCTGTGGCGCGGACGCGGCCGGCGGCCGCGGCGCATCGGGCCGCGTGACGGCCGGCGGCGGACCGGGCGGCGCGGCACGGTCGTCGCGGCCGCGGCGCATTTCGGGGGCGCGCGGCGTTTGCGGCTGCGCCGTCGCGGGCGGCTTCGCAGACGGACCCGGGCCCGGCTGCGGCGCGGCGCGGCGGTCGTCGCGGCCGCGTCCCTCTCGCGCGCGGTCTTCGCCGCCGCGCCGATCATCGGGCTGCGCGGAGCGCGGCAGCGGCGACGGCATCGCGGCGGGCGGCGTTCCCGGTCGCGGCGTCGCCGTCTCCGGCGTCCGCACCGCGGGCGGCCCTGCGCCGGGCGGCTGAGCCGCCGGCGGCTGTGCCGGAGTCGTCTCGCGGCGATCCTCGCGATCGCGTCCGTCGCGAGCCGGTCGGCCATCGCGATCGCGGCCAAGGTCTGGCCCGCGACGATCGTTGGGCTGCACGGTGCGCGGCGTTTCGGCGGGCGCGCCGGGCGCCGCTGTCGGCGGGGTCGCGCGCTCACGGCGCTCGGACGGTGCAACCGCCTCGGGATGAAGCCTCGCGCGCGGGCGATCCTGCGGCCGCGCGCGCGCTTCAGCGGGTGGCGCCGCGTCGCGCGTCACGCGTACGTCGGGGCGGAACACGTTGACGGTGACGCCGCGCCGATCGGGCCCGACGCGCCGCGGATCGGCCACCACGTTGATCCGCACCGGCGCCACGCGCCGGCCGAGCGCCGCCTCGAGGCGGCGCGGCTCGATCGAGCGGTTGAAAACACCGTGGCGGCCGCGCTCGTAGCGCGTCACGTTCACGGTCTGGCGGATGATGACGACGTTGCGCTGCACCGGCACGGCGTGCGTGTAGACGCGATGCGCAAGGAAATAACGGCGCGGAATGAACACCCAGCGCGGCTGATAGTAGCTGGCGCTGAGCTCGGTATGGCCCTCGTCCCAGCCGTGGCTCGCATCGAGCGTCTCGGGCGGCAGCGGCGCCCAGCCGATGTGATCGTCGCCGTAGCGGAACGCGACCCAGGCCGGGCCCCAGGCGCGGCCCGGAATCCAGATCCAGCCATACTCCTCGTCATAGGCCCAGCGCCCGTAGTGGTACACGGCCCAGCCGAACGGCTCGTCCGAGACCCAGTACCAGCCGTGCTCCCCGGTCCACACCCAGTTGCCGCGCGAATAGGGGCGCCAATCGGCGCTGACCCTCGTCGGGAACCAGGCCCAGCCCCAGCGCGGATGCTGGAACCAGCGTCCGTGCGGCGCGAGCTCGCGATGAAAGAGGGAAACCGAAACCGCGGCTTGCGCAGAGGCCGGCGACGCCGCCGGACCAAAAGTCAAAGCGCCGGCGGAAACCAGCGCCAGAAACAGGGCCACCAGAAATTTTCGCATCGACATACCCGCATCGGCTTGGCCCCCACCAACGCCTAATACGCAAACGGAAACGCGTTTCCGCCTGCGGCGTTCCGATTTGTCGCGGGCGTTCATCCGCGGTTCAGGTTCGCTCCGCAATGCGCCCACGATTGCACAGAAAAAACGGGCGCCGCAGATCGCGGCGCCCGTCACGGATCGCGTAGTCACGAACTGGTCTAGCTAGCGGCTCGGGGCTTCCTTCTTCTTTTCCTCATCGGTCTTGCCGGGCTGCTGGCCCTGAGGCTGACCGCGCTGTTGCTGTTGGCCCTGCGGCTGGCCGCGGCTCGGCGGTGCGCCAGGTGCGGCGCTCGGCGGCTGCGCCGGTGTTGCCGGCGTGGCGCCGCGCTTCTCGTCCTGCTGACCCCGCGCGGGCGGCTGCGCTGGCTGCGCCGGCGTGGCACCGCGCTTCTCGTCCTGCTGGCCGCGCGCGGGCGGCTGCGCTGGCGTCGCCGGCGTAGCACCGCGCTTCTCGTCCGGTTGTCCGCGGGCCGGCGGCTGCGGCGGCGCCGCGCCGCGCTTCTCGTCGGGCTGAACCCGCGGTGGCGTGGGCTGACCCGGCTGCGCCGGGATGGCCCCGCGCTTGTCGTCGGGCTGACCGCGCGCCGGTGGCTGATCCGGTTTGCGCTCGGGCGGCGTCGCCCGTGGCGTGGTCGGCGGTGCGCCCGGAGTGGCGCGCGGCGGCTGTGCCGGCGCGGCGCCCTTCTTGTCGTCGGGCTTGGCGTCGCCCGGCCTGGCGGGCGTGGCACCCTTCTTGTCGTCTGGCTTGGCCTCGCCCGGCTTGGCCGGCGTTGCATCCTTCTTTTCATCCGGCTTGGCTTCGCCCGGCTTGGCCGGCGGCGCGCCCGGAGTGGCGCGCGGCGGCTGCGCCGGCTGAGCCGGCGTCGCGTCCTTTTTCTCATCGGGCTTGGCTTCGCCCGGCTTGGCCGGAGGCGCGCCCGGCGTGGCGCGCGGCGGCTGCGCCGGCTGGGTCGGGGTCGTTTCTTTCTTTTCGTCAGGCTTGGCGTCGCCCGGCTTGGCTTCGCTCGGTTTCGCCGGTTTCTCGCGATCCTGCGGAGCCACCGCCTCTTTCTTGATCTCGACCTTGGGGCGATCTTCCTCTTTGGCGCGCGCGGGCGCCGGCGGCGCCTTCTCGCGCTCCACCTTCACCGTCGGATTGTAGACGCTGATCTGGTTGATCGTCGTCTGCTGGTTCTGCTGCACGTTGATGTTGGTAACGTTGTTCACCTGCTGCACGCGTACCGGCTGGATGGGATGGCCGACCGCGGCCTGGATGCGCTGCGGCTCGAACGAGCGGTTCACGAAGAAATTGTTCTGCACCGTGATGTTGGTCACGTTCCGCGTCTCGCGGATGAACGTGACGTTCCGCTCCGGCGGCGCGACATGGGTCACGAGGCGGGGCGCCACGAAGTGACGCGTTTCGACGAACACCCAGCGCGGCTGGTAGTAGTCGGCCGTGAACACCGCGTCGTCGATGCGGACCGAAGCGCTCACCTGCAACGTTTCAGGTGGCAGCGGCGCCCAGCCGACGTGGCGGTCGCTGTAGCGGAAGGCGACCCAGGAGGCCGCCCAGCGCTCGCCGGGCACCCACACCCATCCATAGCGGTCGTCATAACCCCAGCGGCCGTAGTGATAGACCGCCCAGCCAAACGGCTCGTACGAGGCCCAGAACCAGCCATATTCCTGCGTCCAGACCCAGCGCCCGCGGGTATAGGGGCGCCAGTCCCGGTCCACCTCGTTCGGATACCAGACCCAGCCCCAGCGCGGATGCTCGACCCATTTTCCGTGGGGAGCGAGCTGATCGTGGAAAAGGGAAATGGAAACCTCGGCCTGCTGCGCCATCACGGGCGCGGTCGGCGCGAGCGTGGTGAGCGCGGCGACCGGCGCCAGCGCCATGAAGATTGCCGTCAAGGATTTTCGCATCTCTCGAACCCGCTGCTTGTTGTTGGACATTGCGATCCAAAATCGGATCGTTCCGCAAAGGATCGACGAGCCCGGATTTTTCACGGGCCCGTTACACATTGCGAACGGCGCTCAAGCGCAGTCGTTCCGGATTTCACGCCAACGTGTGCATTCAGCCGCGGTTCAGCTTCGCCGGCGCGGCGATGCACCGCGCGAACGTTGGCTATGGAACGCGATTTCGCGGGCGCGAACGGCCCGCGGGCGCGCGGGAAAGCTACAGCTTGAATCCCGGCGGCAGCGGCAGGCCCGCGGTGAGCTTGCCCATCTCCTGCTGCGCGTGGGCTTCGACCTTCGCCTTGGCCTCGTTGAACGCGGCGACGATCAGGTCTTCGATGATCTCGAGCTCGCTGGGGCCGGAGAGCGCGGCGGGGTCGATCTTGACGCGGCGCATCTCGCCCTTGCCGTTCAACGTCACCTGCACCGAGCCGCCGCCCGCCGTGCCCGTGATCTCGGTGGCCGCCAGCTTGGCCTGCACCTCGTCGGCGCGGGCCTGCAGCTGCTGCACCTGCTTCATGATCTGGCCCATGTTCTTCATGCGAAATCCTCTTCGTCGGGGCCGGCATAGTCGGCGGGGTATTCCTCGGGGGGCGGCGGAGCCGCCGCATCGTCGCCGGCGGCGTCGGCGGGCTCCTCGGCCGTCGCGGGCGCATCGAGGCGCTTCACGCTGACCTGAGCGCCCGGAAACACCGCCAGCGCTTTCCGGACGATCGGGTGTGCGAGCGCGCTCTGATGCGCGGCCGCTGCGCGCGCGTCGGCCTGCGCGCGCAGGGTCGGCTCGCCGGCGTCGTTGGACACCGACACCATCCAACGCTTCCCGGTCCACGCCGTGAGCAGTTCGCCGACGCGGTTGGATAGATTGGCCGGCGCGCGTTCGGTCGGGCGCAGCTCGAGGCGGCCCGCCTCGAAGCGCACCAGATGGACGTGCATGGTCAGATGCGCATAAAGGTCCGCCTCGCGCCGCTCGGAGACGAGCTGCACCAGCTCGGCGAAGCTCTTGGGCTCGTCGCGCGGCGCGGCCGGCGCCGCGGGCGCGGTCTCGGCCTGGGCCCGCGGCTGCTGCGCAAGCGCGGCGCGCGGCCCGCCGTTGCCGGGCGGGCGCAGCGGCGGCGCCGGCGCGGCACGTGCGCCGCCCGAGGGCGCCGCGGCGGACGCCGGCGCCGCACTCGGCGCGGCGCTCGCCCCATTGCCGCCTTCGCCCTGGAGGCGCGCGACGATCTCGCCCGGAGTCGGGAGGTCGGCGACATAGGCCAGGCGCACCAGCAGCATCTCGAATGCGTTCATCGGCTGCGGCGCCAATTGAATTTCCTCCACGCCCTTCAGGAGCATCTGCCAGGCGCGGCTCAGCACCGGCACCGACAGCTTCTCGGCCAGCGGCCTCGCGCGCGCGGCTTCGCTGGCGGAGAGGTCCGCCGCGGCCTGCTCGGCGACGAGCTTCAGGCGCGTGATGCCGTGCGCGACCTCGAGCAGGTCCTGGACCAGCGTCAGCGGATCGGCGCCGGCGCGATAGAGATCGCGCGCGAGCGCCAGCGCCTCGGCGACGGCGCCCTTCATCACCGCCTCGAACAGATCGAGCGTGTGGCTGCGGTCGGCGAGGCCGAGCATGCCGCGCACCTGCTCGGCGGAAATCTCGGCCTTGGGATCCGCTTCGGCGATGGCGCGGTCGAGCAGCGAGAGCCCGTCGCGCACCGAGCCGTCGGCAGCGCGCGCGAGCAGCGCAATGGCGTCGGGCGCGATCTTGGCGCTCTCCTTGGCCGCGACGGCCGCGAGGTGCGCGGCCAGCTGCTCGCGGTCGAGCCGGCGCAGGTCGAAGCGCTGGCAGCGCGACAGCACCGTGATCGGAACCTTCCTGATTTCGGTGGTCGCGAACACGAACTTCACGTGCTCGGGCGGCTCCTCGAGCGTCTTCAACAGCGCGTTGAAGGCGTGCTTCGAGAGCATGTGCACTTCGTCGATGATATAGACCTTGTAGCGCGCGCGCAGTGGCCGGTACTGCACGCCCTCGATCACGTCGCGGATGTCGTCGACGCCGGTGCGGCTCGCCGCGTCCATCTCGATCACGTCGACATGGCGGTCCTGCGCGATCTGGGTGCAGTGTTCGCAGACCCCGCAGGGTTCGACCGTGGGCCCGCCCTTCCCGTCGGGACCGACGCAATTGAGCGCGCGCGCGATGATGCGCGCCGTGGTCGTCTTGCCGATGCCGCGCACGCCGGTCAGCACGAACGCGTGCGCGATGCGGCCCGTCTTGATCGCGTTGGTGAGCGTGCGCACCAGCGCGTCCTGGCCCACCAGTTCCGCAAACGTGACAGGCCGGTACTTGCGCGCAAGCACGCGGTAAGGGCCGGCGGGTTCGGTCGGGAAAAGTTCGTTCATGCGGGGCTGTTTCGCCTTGGCCCTGATGCCAACCCAACTTGTCGTCCCCGCTTGCGCGGGGACGACAATGTTGAAAGTGCGACGGTGGGAGGCCGGACAGCGACCCGGACGAAACTCGTTACGGCTGCTTCCTTCCGGACCTGACCGGGTTGGCGAGCGGCCCGTCCGCGGCCGACCTCCCGCCGGCAATATCGGGGAATCAGCGGACAGATGCCAGAGGACAGATGTCAGACGACAGACGACAGAGGACGGATGTCGGGGCAATGGGAAATTGTCGCACCGTGTGGCAAATATCCTTTCGATCTCTGTCGTCTGACCTCTGTCGTCTGTCCTCTGGCCTCCGATGTCCCGCTCCGAAAAGAACTTCTACGCCGATTGCGGCCTCGACCGCGTGAGCGAGCGGAGAAAGGACGCGGGCTGGGTGGCCGAGCGCCTCGGCCATCCCGAGAGCCGCTTCGTGCCGCTGTGGCGCTCGCGCAACTACGTCGATCCCAAGGCGGCGGCGGCGGTCGTCCTCACCGCCGAGCAGCACAAGCGGCTGCCGCCCGCGCTCGAAGCGCCGATCTTCCTCGGCCTTGCCGGCGAGACGGCGTATTTCGCCTGCGATCTTTCGCACATCGAGGCGGGCGAGGAAGGGCCGGCGCTGTTCGCCTCGGGCGAGGCCGCGGCGGCCGCGGCGGCCTTCCTCGATCTCCGCCTGGTGGGGCCGCGGCTCGCGCGCGATCAGGGCGGGCTGCTCGCCTATGCGCGCGGCATGCTCACCTGGCACCGGCGGCACCGCTTCTGCGGCCAGTGCGGCGCCCCGACCCGCGCCACCGAGGGCGGACATGTCCGCGTCTGCACCGCCGAAGCCTGCAAGACGGAGCAGTTCCCGCGCACCGATCCCGCCGTGATCATGCTGGTCGTGCACGGCGATGCCTGCCTGCTCGGCAGCAATCCGCGCTTCCCGCCCGGCATGTATTCGACGCTCGCCGGCTTCGTCGAGCCGGGCGAGACGCTGGAATCGGCCGTGGCGCGCGAGGTGTTCGAGGAGGCGGGCGTGCGCGTGCGCAACGTCGCCTACCACTCGTCGCAGCCCTGGCCGTTCCCGACCTCGCTGATGCTCGGCTTCTACGCCGAGGCCGAGAGCGGCGCGATCGCGTTCAACGAGGAGGAGCTGCGCGACGCGCGCTGGTTCGAGCGCGGCTGGATCAGGGCCAATGCGCGCGAATTCCACGAAACCGATGCGCCGTTCCGCCTGCCGCGCCAGGACTCGATCGCGCGCCGCCTCATCGACGACTGGCTCACCGGCGGAGCGTGAAGTGAAAGTGAACAGGAGCCGGGGAGCCGGGAGAAGGAAGGAATTAAACCACAGAGGACACGGAGAAGATGTTATTTGCGCGCCAAGGGCGCGCTTTCTTTTTTCTTCTCCGTGCCCTCTGTGTACTCCGTGGTTTTGATTCTGTCTCCGGCGCCCCGGCTCCTGTTCCCTTCCTAAATGCCGAGACGGTCGCCGATCTTGATGCCGCGGCTCGCGACGAGATCGGCGCCGGCGATCTTCTGCCCGCCCTCGGCGCGCACGCGCAGCACGCGGATGCGGCCGTCGGCGCAGGCAACGGCAAAGCCCTTCTCGTCGGCCTCCACCACCTCGCCCATCTTGCCGCCGATGCCCTTGGGGTCGGCCGCGGGGATCTTCCTGGTCTCGAAGATGTGGAGCTTCTTGCCGCCGAGCGTGGTCCAGGCGCCGGGCGCGGGATTGCAGCCGCGCACGAGGTTGTGGATCTGGAAGCCCAGGCGGCCCCAATCGATCCTCGCATTGTCGGGCGTGCACCAGCCCTCGTAGGTCGCCTTCGCGTGGTCCTGCGCGACCTTGGGCGCCTTTCCCGCCTTCACGAGATCGACCGCTTCCAGCATCGCCTCGACGCCCATCGGGAACAGCCGGTCGAAATAGACCGAGCCCAGAGAATCGTCGTCGGACACGGGCGTCTTCTTCTGCAACAGGATCGGGCCCGTATCGAGCCCGTCATCGGGCCAGAAGATCGAAAGCCCGGTCTCGGCGCGGCCCTGGATGATCGGCCAGTTGATCGAGGAGGGCCCGCGATGCAGCGGCAACAGCGAAGGGTGATACTGGATCGAGCCGTGCGTCGGGATGTTCAAGAAGCCCGTCGGCACGAACAGCGTCACATAGGCCATCACCTGGAGATCCGGCTTCAGCGCCTTGAACGCGTCCCACACCGGCCCCGGCTGGCGGTAGGATTTCGGCTGATGGAGCGGCAGCTTCGCGGCGAGCGCCGCCTCCTTCAGCAGATCGGCCTTCTGCCCCTCCTTGTCCGGCGCGACATAGACGCCGACGACGTTCTCCTTGCGCTTCAGCAGCGCATCGAGAATCGCCTTGCCGAACGCCTGCTGGCCGTGAACGACGATGCGCATCGCGATGCTCCCCGGGTGTTCGTTTTGCTTTTCTCGAGCGCCGGCGGCCCCGGCGTGGTCCGAGCCCTTGCGAAGCTAGCGGCCCCGCGCCGTCATTTGAAGCTGCCCCCGGGCGCGTCGCCCGTCCGCATGAAAGTTGGCCGCGGCGGCGCGAGGCGATTAAACTGCGCGCGAGCAGGGGAGACGTTCGCGATGGCCTTCGTTCCGAAGCCGCCGAAATACACGATTCCGACGCGCGAGATCGGCGTCGTCTGCCATCCGGAGCGGAAGGCGGTCGGCATCCAGTTCGCCGATCCCGAGGGCAACCACATCTTCGTCACCTTCCCCGGCGCGATGCTCGCGGCGCTGGTGGAAGCGCTGACGAAAACGGCCGCCGACAATCCCGATGCGCACGCCTGGCCGCCCGCGCCGTACGCGGCGAGGTAAAATCGCTCGCCTGGCCGCCCCCGCAATCCAACACGTCATGCGTCGCGCCGCCCCGCTGGGGGCGGCGGCGAAGCATCTCTGGCCGGGTTCGCACGGGCGGCCGTTCGACCACGCCGGCCGAGCCCTCAGGCACCGCATCGATCAAATCGCGTGAGCCGGGTGAGGCGGACACGGATGCAGGCACCGGCCCCCCCCGAAATCACCTACTTTCGCCTACATTCACCTACTTCCCACCTACATTCCGCGACAGTGGCCGCGCGGATACCCTCCCCTTCCGCGGTAGGCAAAGGTAGACATTGGTAGACATTTTGCGGACACGCGCCGGTCGCGCGCGGCTGCGCCGGCCGAACCAGGTCGGCCGCCTCGGAGTGCCGGAATTCTGCAGAATGTCGTCATTTGTCAGCATCCCGGATTCGAACGTCATCATCTGCCGCGTGCGAACGGCCCGGCTTCGCGTGGCGCGCCGGCGCCCGACGCTGCGGGGCAGCCTAGGCAAGCCCGTCCGCGCCGCGCTCCGGGGCGCGCGCGTGACGGCAACGTGATTCACAAAATCAAAAGAGCGCAGCCGCCGCGCCATCGCGCGCCGGCCGAGGCCCAATGCGGGGCCATGGGCCATGAGATGGAACGAAACAAGAATACGTCAAGAGGGGTTCTGCAGCGCATCGGCGGTGAGCACATCCGTTGGATCGGCCGCCGTTTCGTCACGATCGCCCAAAGCATCGGCCATCGGGAGGGGCCATACATTTCACCATACTTTCTTATGGACGCCGGCCTCCGGACGGCCTAGCTTGAATGAATGATACCACCGCGCCTTCGTTTTGACCGTCATCCCGACCGGAGCGGACGCGCTCTTTGCGCGGCCGCGGAGTGGAGGGATCGCATCGCGCTGGTGCACGATGCCTCCACTGCGCGCCCGCAAGAGCGGGCGCTTCGGTCGGCATGACGGTCACTGTTTTGGCGCGCCCGTATGAAGGGCGGCTCCTTCGAATGGGACCCCGAGAAGGATAGGGCCAATCGGGCGAAGCACGGGGGTCTCGTTCGCCGAAGCGCAGTTCGCGTTCGCCGATCCACGCCGCGTCATCGCCGAGGACCTTGCGCACAGCGGCGCCGAGCCGCGCTACTACTGCTTCGGGTCGGCGGGCGGAGGAATTCTCACCGTCCGCTTCACGTACCGGCGCGGCACCATCCGGATTATCGGCGTGGGCCATTGGCGGAAAGGAAAACGGATCCATGAGAAAGCGAATCAAATACAGCGATGAGCCGATCGGGCCGGTCAGGCTCGTGCCTGATTTCCTTCCGTCGCCAGAGGCGCTCGCGTTCCAGGAGGAAGAGGTGAAAGTGACCCTCGCGCTCAGCAAGCGCAGCGTCGCGTTCTTCAAGGCGGAAGCGAAGAAGCGCGGAACGCCCTATCAGCGGATGATAAGGCGCCTGCTCGACGCCTATGCGGAGAGGTACGCCGCTGGGCGGCCGCAGCGCGCGGCTTGAGCCGGCTCTCCGGAGCGGATCGGCCTTCTACCTCGGTGTGCCCGGCGCCGATACACCGTCTCTCTTTGCGGTGCCGCGCTCCGGGCGGGTGACATCGCATCGCGAATACCGCAACATCGACGTTGCCGTTGTGCGATTTAAGGCGCGTGGCCAGTGGCGGACCTCGATATCGACACAGCGATGAGAGACGCCGCGTTCCAGCGCGTGCGCCTTCTCGACCGGATGTACGGGACGATCCCGTATGCGAAGCTTGCCGAGGGATTCGATTTCGCCGGGCAGCGCGTGCCCTTGATCGATCCGGGCCGCGGCATCCACAAGCCGCGTGCCATGCCCTTCCTGCTCTCGATCCGCACCGTCTTTCCCCGGCCGGGCCGGAGAGTCTGGTACGACGATCAGCGCGAGATTCACCAACGGATCTACCAGGCGGACGAAACCTTCGGGTACGACTTCATGGGCAACGATCCCGCGGCCGCCCATAACCGATGGCTGCGTGAAGCCATGCTCGACCGGGTCCCGATCGTCTATTTTCTTGGCGTCGCGCCGGCGCGCTACCAAGCAATCGTCTTCACCTACATCGTCGACTGGGACGCCGCGAGCTTGCGGGCGCAGATCGCGTTCGGCACCGAGCAGCGTCTGATCGTGCCGCAATCAAGCGCGCTTGCGACGGGGCCAGGCGTGTCCGATCCTGGCGCATCGTATGAGGGCGATCTCCCATCGTCGGAGGAGCGGCGTTACGCGCTGAGGACGACGAAACAACGGCTGCATCAGGCATCCTTTCGCGAGGCGGTCTTCGAGGCCTACCGCGGGCGCTGCGCGTTCTCCGGCTTGCCCGAGCCGTTGCTGCTCGATGCCGCTCACATCGTGGCCGACCTTGATGAACAGTGGGGCCAACCGCTCGTCACCAACGGCCTGCCGCTTTCCAAGGTTCATCACGCCGCCTTCGACGCGCATCTCATCGGCGTCGATCCCGACTATGGAATTCACGTCTCCGACCGCCTCTTGGCGCGGCACGATGGCGAGATTCTTCGAGCGTTGAAGGCGCTGAACGGGAGCGCACTGCGTCTGCCGCGACGCGAGCGGGATGCGCCGAGCCGGGAGCGGCTGGCCATGCGCTACGATCTTTTCAAAAGCGTGTCCCCCTAGAAAAAGGACCGCGCCCGGCGCCTCCTTCCTCAATTAAAGGGCCTTTCCCGCCCTATGGGCTGATGTTGATCCAGGTCGCTTTGGCATGATATTATGACCATCGCATGGCCACAATTATTGGGTGCTGGCGTGCGCGTCGACGAAAGATTTTCGACCAAGGAGGCCGCAGTTCTCGCCGGATTGTCGGAAAAGGCAATCCGACACGAGATGGCGCGCGAAATCGCGCGGCCCGAAAGCGTGCGCACTGGCAAGGCCGTGCGGCGTGCAATGGATGCGCGCGACATCTTCTATCTCAGCCTCGTTGGTTCGTTGCCTATCGCGCTCGCGCCGCGCGATCGTCGGGATCTCTACGACCTGATTCGCCGCCGCCTCGCCAAGAGCGGCCGTTGGAGGGCAACCGCCAGGAGGCTTCGTCTCCGCGGGGAGGTAGCCGTCGACATCGATCCCAGCCGCGTCAGGCGCGACGTGAAACGTCGCGTTCGCATCTTCGCGCGCGGCCGGCGCCGCATCGCCGTGGATGCCAACGTGGCGGGCGGAGAGGTTGTGTTCGCCGGCACACGCATTCCGATACGCCATATCGGGCTGCTCGCGAAGAAAGCCGCTGTCAAGGAAATCCTTGAAGACTATCCGGCACTCGACCGCGAGGATGTTGAGTTCGCCCGCTTTTTCGTCGAACTCCGCCCGGATCCGGGCCGGCCGCGCAAGGCACTCGCCTTCCGGCGCGCCGCGGGGTGAAGCTGCTCATCGACGAGCAGCTGTCGCCCGCCCTCGTCGAGCGCCTGGCAAAGAGGGGCATATTCGCGCAGCACGTCACCCACGTCGGGCTTGGCGGCAAGTCCGATCCTGCGGTCTGGCGCTGGGCTTACGAGCACGATCAGATCGTGGTGACCGCGAACGCCGGCGACTTCCTCAATCTGGCCTCGGGAGTCGAGTTGCACCCGGGCCTCATCGTCTTGCGGGAAAGCGGCCTCACTCGCGATGAGCAATGGGCGCGGCTCGAACCCGTGATCGATGCTCTCGCGAAAAAGGGCGGCGCACTCGTCAATCGGGTCGTCGAAGTCTGGGGCGCGGGAAAATTCGCGAGCCGCGATCTGCCTTCGGCTTAGATCGCCGCCTCTTTTGAGCGCTTTCGCTTGTTGCCGTATTCCAGAGTTGCCCAAAACGCGACTGCCCCCTTGGCTTGCATCGTGGCAACCTCGATGATCGTGTCCGCCGTCCGCAGCTTCTGAGGGGGTGTAATACTGGCGCGCCTATGTTTTCATCGTCATCCCGACCGAAGCGGGCGCGCTCTTGGGCGCGGCCGCAAAGTGGAGGGATCGCATCGCGCCGGCGCACGATACCTCCACTTCGCGAGCCGAAGACGGCTCGCTCCGGTCGGTATGACGAATCATCATTAAGGCGCGGCGGTATAATCGGCTCCATTGGCGACACTTGGCTGTCGATCCACCGTCCAAGACCCTGGTAAAGCCAGGGGACCCCATGTGCTTGGGCGAGCTAGGGGCGGCCCGCTATCCATTCGCTGGGCACCCGCCGCTCACACGTCGAGGTTCGCCACCTCGAGCGCGTGGGTCTGGATGAACTCGCGGCGCGGCTCGACGAGGTCGCCCATGAGCGTCGAGAAGATGTCTTCGGCCTGGTCGCCGTGCGCGGTCTTGACTTGCAGCAGCGAGCGCGCGTTGGGGTCGAGCGTGGTCTCCCAGAGCTGCTCGGGGTTCATTTCGCCGAGCCCCTTATAGCGCTGGATGCCGGTGCCTTTGCGCCCTTCCGCCATGATCGCGGCGACGAGCCCGAGCGGGCCGGTGATGAGCGTCGTGGCGCCCTTCACCTTGAAGTGGCTGTGCTTGGCGTAGAGCGCCTGGAGCGCCGGCGCCTCGTGGTCGATGCGGCGGGCGTCGGCGCTCTTGATCACGGCGCCGTCGATGCGGTGGCGCTCGCCGACGCCGCGCAGGGTCCGCGCGAATTCGAGCCCGCCGTCGGTCAGCACGTGCCCCTGCCAGCCCCGATCGTGCTCGGAGACGAGCGCATCGAGCCGGCGCGCCACGTAGTCCGCGGCCGCCGTCGCCTGCGCGCGGTCCTCGAGGATCGCGAGGTTGAGCGCGCCCGCGATCGCGGTCTGCTCGACCACGTCGGCCGAGCCCACGTGCCGGATCAGCGGCTGCAGCAGGCCCTTGATGCGCCGCGCCTGCCGCACGAGCTCCTTCAAGTCGGCGCCGGCGCGCTCGGAGCCGTCGGCCAGCTCGAGCACGGCCTCGTCGAGCGCCGCGTCGATCAGATGGTTCTCGAGCGCCGGGTCGTCCTTCAGATAGACTTCGGATTTGCCGCGCTTGGCTTTGTAGAGCGGCGGCTGCGCGATGTAGAGGTAGCCCTTCTCGATGAGCGCCAGCATCTGGCGGTAGAAGAACGTCAGCAGCAGCGTGCGGATGTGCGAGCCGTCAACATCCGCGTCGGTCATGATGATGATCTTGTGGTAGCGCGCCTTCCCGGCATCGAACTCGTCCTGGCCGATGCCGGTGCCGAGCGCCGTGATCAGCGTGCCGATCTCGGCCGAGGACAGCATCTTGTCCATGCGCGCGCGCTCGACGTTCAGGATCTTGCCGCGCAACGGGAGGATCGCCTGGAACTTCCTATCGCGGCCCTGCTTGGCCGAGCCGCCGGCCGAATCGCCCTCGACGATGAAGAGCTCGGAAAGCGCCGGGTCGCGCTCCTGGCAATCGGCGAGCTTGCCGGGCAGGGACGAGATGTCGAACGCGCCTTTCCGGCGCGTGAGATCGCGGGCCTTCCGCGCCGCCTCGCGCGCCACCGCGGCCTCGACGATCTTGCCGACGATCTTCTTCGTCTCCTGCGGATTCTCCTCGAACCACTCCTGCAAATTCTCGTTCAAGAAGCTCTCGACCGCCGGGCGCACCTCGGAGGAGACGAGCTTGTCCTTGGTCTGCGACGAGAATTTGGGGTCGGGAATCTTGCACGAGAGCACGCAGGTGAGTCCCTCGCGCGCGTCGTCGCCCGAGAGCGCCACCTTCTCGCGCTTGGCGGTGCCGAGATCCTCGGCGAATTTGTTGATCTGGCGCGTGAGCGCCGCGCGGAAGCCGGCCAGATGCGTGCCGCCATCGGCCTGCGGGATGTTGTTGGTGAAGCACAGCATCGTCTCGTGATACGAGTCGTTCCACTGCATCGAAACTTCGAGGCCGATGCCGTCCTTCTTGCCGATCAGCGTGATCGGCGGGTGCAGCCCCTGCTTGTTGCGGTCGAGGTAGCGCACGAACGCCTCGACGCCGCCCTCGTAGCGCATCTCCGATTTCTTGGGCTCGACGCCGCGCTCGTCGGCGAGCGTGAGCGTCACGCCGGAATTGAGGAACGCCAGCTCGCGCAGGCGGTGCTCGAGCGTGGCGAAATCGAAATCGGTCTTGGTGAAGGTCTTCTTCGAGGGCAGGAACGACACCTGGGTGCCGCGCCTGCCCTTGGATTCGCCCACCACCCTCAGCGGCGCCACAGGGTCGCCATAGGCGAAGCGCATGTGGTGCTCCTTGCCGTCGCGCCAGATGCGGAGGTCGAGCCATTCCGAGAGCGCGTTGACGACCGAGACACCGACGCCGTGCAGCCCGCCCGAGACCTTGTAGGCGTTCTGGTCGAATTTTCCGCCCGAGTGGAGGTGGGTCATGATGACTTGGGCGGCGGAGACGCCTTCCTCGGCGTGGATGTCGGTCGGGATGCCGCGCCCGTCGTCGACGACGGTGCAGGAGCCGTCGGCCTCGAGCGTCACGTCCACGCGCGTGCAGAAGCCGGCCAGCGCCTCGTCGATCGCGTTGTCGACGACCTCGTAGACCATGTGGTGCAGGCCCGAGCCGTCGTCGGTATCGCCGATATACATGCCCGGGCGCTTGCGCACGGCGTCGAGGCCGCGCAGCACCTTGATCGATTCCGCGCCGTAGGTTTCGCCGTTGCCGTTCTTGTCGTTCTCGCTCATCGGAGGTCCAAGGGCTGCGGTGCCGGGCGCAAGGCGCCCCCCTCTCCCGCCGGGCCGGGGGCGACGCGGACGAAAGCGGCGCGGCCGCCCAGCGGGGCGAAGAGCGCCGCGTCGGTGCCGGTCATCCATGCCTGGGCGCCCAACGCTTCGATCTCGTCGAACAGGGCGGCGCGGCGCCCGGCATCGAGATGCGCGGCGATCTCGTCGAGCAGCAGCAAAGGCGCGCCGCCGCGCTGCAGCTTCAGGAGCCGCGCCGCCGCAAGCACGAGGGCCACCAGCAGCGCCTTCTGCTCGCCGGTCGAGCACAGCGACCCGGGCGTGGCCTTGGCGCGGTCGTGGACGACGAGGTCGCTGCGGTGCGGGCCGATCAGCGCGCGCCCGGCCTCGGCGTCGGCGCGCCGGTTTTCGGCCAGGCGCCGGCGCAGCGCGTCCTCGGCCGCCAGCGCCGGGCCGGCGCCGAGCTCGGCTTCGGTTTCGCCCGAGAGCGCAAGGCCGGGGATGGGGAAGGGGCCGAGCGCCGCCTCGCACGCGATGGCGAGCCGGCCCACCACCTGGCGGCGCGCGGCGGCGACGGCCACGCCCGTTTCGGCCATGGCCTGCTCCAGCGCTCCGAGCCAGGTCTCGTCGAGACGCCCGTCCTTCAGCAGGCGATTGCGCTCGCGCATCGCCTGCTCGTAGCCGGCCAGGTTGCGCGCGTGATCGGGCACGAAGCCCAAGACGATGCGGTCGAGGAAGCGCCGCCGCTCCGAGGCGCCGCCGGCGAAGATCCCGTCCATCTCGGGCGTGAGCCAGAGCAGGTGCACGAGCTCGGCCAGCGCGGCCCGGCCCTTGGCGGGGGCGCCGTCGATGCGCACCACGCGCCGCTCGGTCGCCTCATCCTCGGGCTTGCGATCGGGTCCGCGACCCGCGGGGTCCCGCCCGGTGCCGATGCTGCGCTCGCCCGCCGGCGTATCGAGGATCGCGAAGATCGCCCAGCCCGGTCCGGCGGATTCGCCGGCGGCCGGCCGGCGCTCGATCTCGGCGATGCGCGCGCGGCGCAGGCCCCGGCCGGGGGCGAGCAGCGAGATCGCCTCGAGGAGGTTGGTCTTGCCCGCGCCGTTGGGACCGAACAGCACCACCGGCTTGGCCGGCGCCGCCAGCTCGGCGCGCCGGTAGCAGCGGAAATCGGAGAGCACGACGCGGCGCAGCGCCAGCGGCGACATCGGCGCCTCGTCCGGCGCGGCGGGCCCGGAAGCGGGGTGGAGCAGGGCGTTCATGCGTTCGGGGCGTGCCCTCACACCCGCATGGGCATGAGGACGTAGAGCGCGGTGGCGTCGGCGCGGTCGCGGATCACGGTCGGCGAGCCGGCATCGGCCAGCATGAACTGCGCCGTATCGCCTTCGATCTGCAGCAGGATGTCGAGCAAATAGCGCGAGTTGAAGCCGATCTCGAAGCCGCCGGCGCCGTAGCTCGCCTCGACCTCCTCGCTGGCGCTGCCGGCGTCGGGGCTCGTGGCCTGGAGCGTCACGCTGCCATTGCCGAGCATCAGCTTCACCGCGCGCGATTTCTCGGTCGAGATCGTGGAGACGCGGTCGACCGCCTCGGCGAAGGACTTGCGGTTGATCTCGAGCATCTTGTCGTTGGCGAGCGGGATCACGCGCTCGTAGTCGGGGAAGCTGCCGTCGATGAGCTTGCTGGTCAGCACCACGCGCTCGAACGTGAAGCGCACTTTGGTGTCCGAAAGCGCCACTTTCACCGGCTCGTTGGTTTCGTCGAGCAGGCGCCGCAATTCGCCCACCGTCTTCCGCGGGACGATGACGCCCGGCATGCTCTCCGCACCCTCGGGCAGCGGCATCTCGACGCGCGCCAGCCGGTGGCCGTCGGTGGCGACCGCGCGCAGCAGGCGCAGGCCCTGGCTCTCGGCGGCGTGGCAGTAGATGCCGTTCAAGTAATAGCGCGTTTCCTCGGTCGAGATCGCGAAGCGGGTGCGGTCGATGATCGTGCGCATCTCCTCGGCGGCCAGCTCGAATTTGTGCGGGAACTCCCCGTCGTTCATCGAGGGGAAGTCCTCGCGCGGCAGGCAGGCGAGCGTGAAGTGGGAGCGCCCCGCGCGCAGCGCCAGTTGCGACGAATCGCCTTGCTGCACCATCTCCACCTGCGCGCCGTCGGGCAGCTTCCTCACGATGTCGTAGAGCGTGTGCACCGGGGCCGTCGTGGCGCCGTCCTTCTGCACCGCGGCATCGACCGCATCGATGACCGAGATGTCCATGTCGGTGGCGCAGAGCTGCAGCCGCCCGCGGCCGGCTTCGATCAGCGTGTTGGAGAGGACCGGAATCGCATTGCGGCGCTCGACGACGTTCTGCACGTGGCTCAACGCGCGAAGCAGGGCGGCGCGCTCGATCGTGATCTTCATGGGTGAACTCGGGCGTTTGCGCAGGGCCTGGGGCGATTTGAAGATGCGCTTGGGCGGGGAGGCGCCGGCGCCCCCCGAGACCCGCCTTCCAGCCCCGGCCGCCGCCACCGCCTTGCGGTTGAGCATGTCGCCGGGATCTGCAAGCAAAGCGCGATGCGCGCGGACGGCCGGGAAGGCCGGCACCGTCCGGGCGGCCAAGCCGCCGCCGAACGGACGCGCATTATAAGCAAAGACCCCTTGTGGCAAAAGGAATTATCGCGCCGCGGGAGGCGCGCATCGCGCATCGACGCGCTGATAGCTCCCCGGTAAGCGAGCCGGCGATGGCTCGCGCAACAGAGTGCATCAGCCTATATTCAGCACGGCACGATAATTCTGCCCGCGGCCGTCGCCGAGCTCCTCGATTTTGCGCATGCCGTGCACGATCGTAGGGGCGGGTCCCCGACCCGCCCGGCGGCGTCGATGCCATGCGACGCGCTCGCGTGCAATGCGACGGAGCGAGGGCGGGTCGGGGACCCGCCCCTACGCCGTTATCGGCCCTACCGATTCCAACTGAGCGAGAGGCGCTACTCCCCCGCCGGCGGCGTGCCGCTCTTGATCCAGCCGCGCGCGGGGGCGCCGCGGGCCGATTCGAGCGCGGCCGCGGGCTCATCTTCGCCGAGGTCCATCGTCGTGATCTTCTCGGCGCGCCGCGCCATCTTCCGGGCCGAGGTCTGGATATCATCGACGTCCTTGTTCGCCTGGCGGAAGTGGATCGCGAGCTTCTCGGCGCGCTCGTCGAGCCGGCCCACGTCGTCCATCAGCACGTGCAGCTCTTTCTGCAGCAGGCCGGCCTGCTCGCGGATGCGCACGTCGCGGAAGATCGCGCGGATCGTGTTGAGCGTGGCCCAAAGGGTCGTCGGCGAGACGATGAAGACCCGTTCGCGGAAGCTCTGCTCGATCACGTTGGCGTAGCGCGCGTGCAGCTCGGCATAGATCGCCTCGCTCGGCAGGAACATCAGCGCGGCATCGCCGGTCTGGCCGGGGACGATGTATTTGCTGGCGATCGCGCGCACGTGCTTCAGCACGTCGGCGCTGAAGTCGCGCGCGGCCTGGATGCGCTCGGCGTCGCTCTGCGCGCCGGTGAGGCGCTGATACGATTCGAGCGGGAACTTGGCATCGATCGCGAGCGGTCCCGGCGGATTCGGCAGGCGGATCACGCAATCGGCGCGCAAGCCCTCGCCGATCGCGCTCTGGAACTCGTAGGCGTCGGGCGGCAGCACCGCCTCGACCAGATCGCGCAGCTGCATCTCGCCGAAGGCGCCGCGCGCCTGCCTGTTGGAGAGGATGTCCTGGAGGCCGACCATCTGGGTCGAGAGCGCGGTGATGTTGCGCTGGGCCTCGTCGACGACGGCCAGGCGCTCGCGCAGCGAGGTGAGCGTCTCCTTGGTCTGGTGCGCGGCCTGGTCGACCGACATGCTGACGCGCATCGAGATGCGATCGAGCTGCTCCTGCAGCGCCCGTTCCTGGTCGATCATGCGCTGCGCGATCATCACCTGCGCGGTTTGGGTGCCCTCGTTCAGCTGCGAGAGGCGAACGCCGAGCTCGCTGCGCGTCCGCTCCTGGCGCAGCATGACGACCATGAACAGGGCGAGGACGACCAGAAGCGCCCCGCCGGCGATGTAGAGGACGCGAACGAGATCGGGATTGTCGAAAGGCATGGCGCAAAGCCCCTTTGCCCGTCTTCTCTTCCAAGCATAGCACCGGCGGGCGTTACGGTCATCGTTCGTGCCCCGCGCGCCGCGCTTCCTTGACCACGCGGCCGGCGCACACTAACTAGCTGACCAAGATTGAAATTTCCCTTTAACGGACCCATGGCCCTGCTGCCGATCCTGACCGCGCCCGATCCGCGGCTCAAGAAGAAAGCGAAGCCCGTCGAAAAGGTCGACGACGGCGTCCGCCGGCTCATGGCCGACATGCTCGAGACCATGTACGCGGCCCCCGGCATCGGCCTCGCCGCGCCGCAGGTGGGCGCCGCCCGGCGCGTGATCGTGATCGACGTGGCGCGCGAGGGCGAACCCCAGGCGCCGCTGAAACTCGCCAATCCCGAAATCGTGTGGGTCTCCGACGACGACAATGCCTACGAGGAAGGGTGCCTCTCGGTGCCCGAGCACTACGCCGAGGTCGTGCGCCCGCGCGCCGTGAAGGTGCGCTACCTCGACGAGACCGGGGCGGCGCGCGAGATCGCTGCCGAGGGCCTGCTCGCCACCTGCCTGCAGCACGAGATCGACCATCTCGACGGCATCCTCTTCATCGATCGCCTCTCGGCGCTGAAGCGCAACATGATCCTCAGGAAGCTCCTCAAGGAGAAGAAGGCGGCCGCGCACGGCGACGAGAAGGACAAGCCCGAAGACGCCCGGCAGCATACGCTGTAGGTTCACCCCTCCTTTCCGTCATCCCGACCGGAGCGAGCCGCCTTCGGCTCGCGGAGCGGAGGGATCGTGCGCCAGCGCGACGCGATCCCTCCACTCCGCGGCCGCGCCAAGAGGCGCGCCCGCTCCGGTCGGGATGACGTCTGTTTTTATGCGCTGGTTCTGCTAATTCCCGCTCATGAACCTCGTCTTCATGGGCACGCCCGATTTTGCCGTGCCGGCGCTGGAAGCGCTCACCGCGGCGGGGCACAAGGTCATCGCGGTCTACACGCAGCCGCCGCGGCCGGCCGGGCGCGGGCAGAGAGAGCAGCCATCGTCGGTGCAGCGCGCCGCCGAGCGCCACGGCTTGCCGGTGCGGTCGCCGAGATCGCTGCGCGATGCGGCGGCCCAGGCGGAATTCAAGGCGCTCCGCGCCGATCTCGCGGTCGTCGCCGCCTACGGCCTCATCCTGCCCAAGCCGATCCTCGATTCGCCGTTGCGCGGCTGCCTCAACATCCACGCCTCGCTGCTGCCGCGCTGGCGCGGCGCCGCCCCGATCCAGCGCGCGATCGAGGCCGGCGACGCCGAGACCGGCATCACGATCATGGTGATGGACGAGGGCCTCGACACCGGCCCGATGGTGCTGAAGGAAAGCGTGCCGATCGGGCCCGCCACCACGGCCGGCGCGCTGCACGATGTGCTCGCGGCACTCGGCGCGAAGCTCATCGTACGCGCCGCGGCCGGACTCGAAGAGGGCACGTTCGTGCCGGCGCCGCAGCCGGCGGCAGGCGTCAGCTACGCCAAGAAAGTCGCCAAGGACGAAGCGCGCCTCGATTGGCGCCAGCCGGCGCCGGTGCTCGAGCGCCGCATCCGCGCCTTCCATCCCCTGCCCGGCGCGTGGTTCGAGGCCAACGGCGAGCGCATCCGCGTCTTCCGCGCGGCGGCCGAGCCGCGCGCGCGCGACGCGACGCCGGGGACGGTGCTCGACGCGCGGCTGAGCATCGCCTGCGGCGCGGGCGCGCTCCGCCCCCTCGAGGTCCAGCGCGGCGGGAAGGCGCCGGTCGCCGCCGACGCGTTCCTGCGCGGCTTCGCGCTGCCGCCGGGCACATCGCTTGGTTGAAGCGTCGCGAACCGGATCCCGGCGGCCCGCCTGTGGAAATGCGGCAGGGCGGGTTTAAAACCCGCCCCTGCAACGCCGACGCATCGCGCCCGCCGCTCCGGGAGACGACAATGCCGCTGCTGATCGAGAAAAGCGCGTACACGCCGGCGGGCAAGGGCGACGGGCTGCGCCTGCTCGTCACGCGCTTCAAGCCTTACGGGCTCGGCAAGAAGGACTACGATCTCTGGCTGCGCGATCTCGCCCCCTCGGCGGCGCTGGTGAAAGGACTTCTCGCCGGCAAGACGGATTGGCGGCGCTTCGCCGGCCGCTACCGCAAGGAGATCGCGGCGCAAAAGTCGCTGCTGAAGACGCTCAGATACATGAGCGACGAGGGCCGTCCGGTCACGCTGCTCTGCGCCTGCGAGAAGCCCGACCGGTGCCACCGCCGCCTGCTGCGCGACGCAATCGACAGGGCCTGACGCCGCGACGGTATCAAGGAAGGGATGGAACCACTGAGCACACGGAGGGAGGAGCTTCTTGCGCGCCATCGGCGCGCATCTTGATCTTCTCTGTGTCCTCCGTGTCCTCCGTGGTTAACTTCCTTCTCCTCGGCTCCTGTTCACATTCGGCGGCACCAGGCCCGAATGACCCGCTACAAGCTCACGCTCGAATACGACGGCACGCCGTTCGTCGGCTGGCAGCGCCAGAGCGAGGGAGTTTCCGTTCAGCAGGTGGTGGAAGAGGCGCTCCTCAAATTCTGCGGCGAGCGCGCGACGGTCTACGGCGCCGGGCGCACCGACGCCGGCGTGCACGCGCTGGCGCAGGTGGCGCATTTCGACCTCGAGAAACCGGCCGATCCGTTCCGCATCGTGGAAGCGCTCAATTTCCACCTGAAGCCGCACCCGATCGCGGCGCTGGACTGCGCGGCGGCGCCGGCGGATTTTCACGCGCGCTTCTCGGCGATCGAGCGGCGCTATCGCTACCGTATCGCCAACCGGCGCGCGCCGCTGACGCTCGAGGGGAACCGGGCCTGGCGGATCGCGGTGCCGCTCGACGCCGGCGCCATGCACGCGGCGGCGCAGCTGCTGGTGGGGAAGCACGATTTTTCCAGCTTCCGCGCCGCCGACTGCCAGGCCGACTCGCCGGTGAAGACGCTAGATGCGCTCGCGGTCTCGCGCTTGGGGGAGGAGATCGAGGTGACGGCGCGCGCGCGTTCCTTCCTGCATCACCAGGTGCGCAACATGGTGGGCACGCTGCGCCTCGTCGGCGAAGGCAAGTGGAGCGCGCGCGACGTGAGGCAGGCGCTCGAAGCCCGCGACCGCGCCTCGGCCGGCCCCACCGCGCCGCCCGAAGGGCTCTACCTCGTGGCGGTGAAGTATCCCGCCTAGGACGCTTCCGGCGCCGCGAGCTTCAGCGCGAAATCGGCGGTGTCGCGCAGCACCAGCGCGAGCAGGAACGCGGTCAGCACCAGCACGATCGCCTTGCCGGCCGGCACCGCGAGCATCTGGCGCGCGATCATGTATTCGTAGAACAGCACGCCGGCGAGGCCGGCCACATTGGCGACGATGGAGATTTCCTGCGGCAGCGCCACGCGCCCCAGCACGTCGAGGCCGATCAGGAACGGGCCCGTCAGGAGCTGCGACCAGTTGTAGGCGACGATGTAGCCGAGCAGCCGGTCGCCGCAATCCATCGCGCGCGTCAGATAGAACGCGATCAGCGGCCACGCCCCCCAGCCGATCACGTAGACGAGGATGTTGACGATCCAGCGCGTGCCGGGCGACGCCTGTTCCGCACCCTCGGCCGGGCCGATGATGGCGAGATAGGCGAGATCGAGCGGCAGCAGCAGCACGGCGGCGAAGAACGACCGCCAGAACCCGTCCAGCGTGGCGTTGAACGCCGTGGGCGCGCCGGGGTCCCGGCGCAGCAGGCCCCAGGCGCCGTGCAGAGATCGCGATGCTTCCTCGCCGAGCGTCATGCCGTTATATCGCAGTGGAGGAGGTCGGGAATCAAGCAAGAGGGAGCATGCCGAAAGCGCGCGTCAGGATCGTCGCCGAGCGGCCGCCGGCATACGCCGGCGGCATCGGGCCGACGCCAAGAGGCATCGGGACGCTGCGCGAGACCGGCCTGCACGCCGCCCTGAAGCGCTGGTATGCCCAGCCCGGCGACGAGTTCGAGATTGCGCTCGACGGCTATGTCGTCGACATCCGGCGCGCCGGGCTGCTGATCGAGATTCAGACGCGCGGCTTTTCTTCGATGCGCCGCAAGCTCTTGGCGCTGGCCGAGCGTTATCCGGTGCGCGTCGTTCATCCCGTCCCGGAACGGAAATGGATCGTGCGCCTCGACGCCAAGGGCCGCGAGCTTCAGCGCCGGCGCTCGCCCAGGACCGGCCGCATCGAAACGCTGTTCAAAGAGCTGGTGAGCATCCCCGATCTCGTCGGCCATCCCAACCTCACCTTCGACGTCGCCATAACCCATGAAGACGAACTGTGGCAGCAAACCGGACGGCGCGCGTGGCGGCGCAAGGGCTGGTGCGTGGTCGGGCGGCGCCTCGTCGAGGTGGTGCGCGTGGTTCCGTTCGCCGACGCCGCCGATTTCGCGGCGCTGCTGCCGCCCGAGCTCGCGCACCCGTTCGGCGCGCGCGATCTCGCCGCCGCCTCCGGCCTTACGCTCAACCTCGCCCAGAAGATGATCTACTGCCTGCGCCGCATGCGCGCGATCGAGCTGGCGGGAAAGCGCGGACGGGCGGCGGTGTACGCGCCGATTTCGAGCCTGCCTCGGCTGAACCGCGAAGCGGTTCTGTAGCAAAGCCCAGGGTTGCCGCGCAGCGGCTACCCTTGGGAAGACCGGAAGCGGGGATCAACCCCGAATGGGGTTGTGCCTGAGGCCGGCCACAACCCTTTCAGGGTTGACGGAATTCGCACAACTAAATCCCAGGGTAGCCGCTGCGCCGGCAACCCTGGGCTTTGAGCCGGAACCGCTTCGCGGTTCTTCTGCGCTCGGGTGGCTAAGCCGTGAACACTCGCTCCAATATCCGCCGGTAAATGCGCGCGAGGCCCTCGAGATCGGCGACGGCCATGCGCTCGTCGATCTTGTGCATGGTCTTGCCGACGCCGCCGAACTCGACCACCGGGCAGAGGCGGCGGATGAAGCGCGCGTCCGACGTGCCGCCGGTCGTGGAGAGCTCGGGCGTGCGATTGATTTCGGCCTTGACGCACTCCGCGACCAGCGCCGAGAGCGGTCCGGGTTGGGTGACGAACGATTCCCCGCTCACCTTGACCTCGAGCTTGTAAGAGCAGCCGGGGCCGATCTCGGCCATTGCGCGATCGAATTTTTCGCGCAGCCAGACGGTGATCGCCTTCGACGTGTGCTGGTCGTTGAAGCGGATATTGAAGACGCCCTTGGCCTCGGCCGGGATCACGTTCGTCGCCGGGTTGCCGATGTCGATGGTCGTGATCTGGAGCGTCGAGGCCTGGAAATGCGCCGAGCCCTCGTCGAGCTTCGCGCGCGCGACCGCGTCGAGCATGCGCACGAGCCGGTGCGCGGGATTGTCGGCCAGCTGCGGATAGGCGGTGTGGCCCATCACGCCGGCGACCGTAAGATAGCCGGTCATCGAGCCGCGCCGACCGATCTTGATCATGTCGCCGAGGCGCTCGGGATTGGTGGGCTCGCCCACCACGCACATGTCCGGGCGCTCGCCCTTCTCTTCCATCCAGCGCAACACCTTGTCGGTGCCGTTGACGGCGTCCCCTTCCTCGTCGCCGGTGATCAGCAGGCTGATCGAGCCGGCAAAGGCCTTGCCCTTTGCGCGGAGGAATGCATCGGCCGCGGCGACGAACGCCGCGATGGCGCCCTTCATGTCCGCGGCGCCCCTGCCCCAGAGCTGTCCGTCCTTGATCTCGCCGGCGAACGGATCGAGCGACCATTTCGCCTTGTCGCCGGGTGGCACCACGTCGGTGTGGCCCGCAAAGCAGAAATGCGGCCGGCCGCTCCCGACGCGCGCATAAAGGTTGTCGACGCGCGCATCCGGGCCGCTCTCGCCGCTACCGAACGGCAGCCGGTGGCACGCGAAGCTTATCCGCTTCAGCGCCGCTTCGAGCACGTCGAGCGCGCCCGCGTCGCACGGCGTCACGCTCGGCCGCCGGATCATCTCGCGCGCGAGGCTCAGCAGGTCGATCGATGCGGGTGCGTCCATCGTGCTATCGCGCGCATCCTTCGAGGCCCGCCCCAAGCGGGGCGGGCACCTCAGGATGAGGCCCTGTTTGTGTCCCAAAAATCAACCTCATCCTGAGAGCCTGTGAATCTTTCAGTTTTCGCAATTTTCGACATGAGTCAAATCAAGGGCTTACGAGCCGCGAAAACGCCGAAAAGCCGATTGATTCACAAACTCTGAGGTGCGCGGGGAACGCTCTTGCGTTCGCCGCGCCTCGAAGGATGCGAGCGAGAACGAGGCGCAGCGCGCTACGGCAGCGGGCCGCCCTCCTTGGGCGTCTGCCAGAAGCGCTTGTCGCCGGGGGCGACGTGGGCCCAGGGCACCGCATCGATGAGGAAGGTGTGGGCGCGCGGCGCGACCGAACCGGGGTCGTCGAGCGTGCCGGCGAGGATGTGGATCTCGCCAGCCCAGCGCTGGCCGGCGAAGCAGAGCGGCGTTCCGCAATTGGCGCAGAAGCCGCGCTCGACGCCCGGCGAGGACGCGTATTGCCTGGGCGCAGCCTTTTCCCACGCCACGGCGCCCGCTTCATAGCCGAGCCAGGTGGCGTAGCCGGCCCCGGTCTGCTTGCGGCAGTCGGCGCAGTGGCAATGCGCCACCCATTTGGGCTTGCCGCCGGCGCGGTAGCGCACGGCGCCGCAGCGGCAGCCGCCGGTTCGTTGGGCTTCGGTTTCGCTCACGGTATTGCTCCATGCGTCCGGGGGAACTTAGCGGTTCCGCCTCTCGTCGGCGAGGGAGTGCGTGCGGCGCCAGCTGGCTTTCACCACTTGCGGCCCAGTGCTAGCGTCGCACCGACTCTGGCGAGTGGGAAAACGTCGCATGCGCCGCTTTGTCGGCAAGCGGCTACCGATCGAAACGCTCCAGCAGCCCGCGCTCTGTCTTGCCTTCGCTTATTGGCGGGAGAAGAGGGGCGACCGGACCTTTCCCTCGAGGAAAGACATCGCGCCGGAGGAAATGAGGACGTACTTGGCGAACGTCATGCTCGTCGAGGTCGCGCGCCAGCCGCTCGATTTCGTCTATCGCGTTTTCGGCAGCGGCATCGCCGCCGCCCACGGCGAGGACTATACCAACAAATCGGTCCGCGATCTTCAGCCGCCGGAATTCGCGGCGCTGATATGGGATCAGTACGCCGACGTGCTCGAAAAGGAAACGCCCCAGCTGCACGGCGTCGTCTTTCAGACCGAAAGCCAGTACCACGAGTACCAGCGGCTGACGCTGCCGCTTTCATCGAACGGGGTCACGATCGACAAGCTGCTCGCCGTGTCGATCGAGGACCGGGATTTCTGGGACACCGTCGCGAAGGCGGCGCGGTAGGCGAAGCTTGCCGTCAAAGCGCGCAGCGGCAACCGGCGCGGCGAAGTTTCGGCGCGAGCCTAGCCCGGATTTCTCACGGATATGTAGGTGACGCCGGATTTTGGGACGCGCGAGGGCTTGCGGGGTTTGTCGGAGGCTAGACTGGGCGTGGGGGCACGGCGTCGGTGCTTGGAGCGGCGC
>Ga0187892_10002441_pt1 | contig 37213 bp, 18 predicted proteins | sample MA1701073metaG_FD_139345 | JGI IMG/M metagenome (GOLD analysis project Ga0187892, IMG submission 139345) | Bio-ooze microbial communities from a basaltic lava cave in the Kipuka Kanohina Cave System on the Island of Hawaii, USA - MA170107-3 metaG ... | reverse complement strand
TCCCACTCCGCCTCGGTGGGGAGGCGGTACTTTCGATTGTCTTGCTCGGAGATCCGCTCGCAGAACTCGCTAGCTTGGAACCAGGTCACTTGGACAGGTCGAGAGAGGTCGACGCCGAAGTCGCGCTCGATACCTTCGATCACCCGGACCCCGTTAAAGAAGCTGGGGTTTTCCCCCATCACCTGCAAGTACTGGCCCTGGGTGACCTCGGTCGCGCTCATGTAGAAGCCACAGGTGAGGACCACCTGGTGAGGGACTTCATCGCTTTCTCGCCCCCGCTCGTTCAGGGGTGATCCCATCCGAAACGTTCCCGGCTGGGCGAAGATCAACTTCATTCCCATGGCGTTTACGAATTCCCCCGTGCCACAGTACCAGTACTGACTGCAGGGGAAGTCCGGCGTCGGGTCTACTCCGCAGAAGGGGAACGGCTCGGAAGGTGGAGGGCTGTCGTCGAAGAGGTAAAAGAGGTTCGAGAGGACGTCCGTCAGATCCACCGACTGGTCTTCGTTCCAGTCGGCGGCAGCCTCGCAGGCGAGTTTCGCTGGTGAGTTTCGGAAGAGGTAGCCGAGGAGCTGTAGAGCATCTCCGATGTCGAGCCTACCGGATTCATTCACGTCCCCTCGGACGAAGCGCGGAGGCAGTTTCTCTTCTCCCGCTTCAGAGATCGACGGGGCGTAGAGCGCCAGCGCAAGCCCGAAACCGGGAAGGGATGCCGAGACCCGATCAAAGCGTTTCATTGGTCGAAGGATACCTACGGAAGGTCGCAGGTCCCTGCGCCGATATAGATCGACCAATCGAACTCACTCTCGCTCCCGAGAGGCGTGCACTCGCAGGTCTCTCCCCACTCACCACGCGAAGGAAGGAGGTGAATAGCCATGAGTTCGTTGTCAGAAGTGCATCCATGGGTGGTGGTGGAGAGCGTGGTGAAGTACGGCCAATTGGGTCCATCCAAAGCCAACCCATTATTGCATTCTACGTTTCCTTGGTCCAAAAAGCAGAACTTCTTCCATCCGACGGAACACTGTCCTCGGATGCTCACGTCCAGGCTGGCGGTGATCTCGCACTTGCCAGTCGTCTTGGTAACCGAGCAGTTCTGAAGCGCGATGTCCTCGTTGTTTGGTGGGTCGAGGTCTGCCGAGCACCCTCGGCACTCAGTGACCCCCAGTCCCGTGACCGTACCGGTCGCCGCGGCGCCGCAAGTTGCATGTACGTTCGGTATCCCGTCTGGCGCCAGGAGGAAGAGAAATGGGAAGGCGGCGCAAACGAGCAGAGCGGGGGTGACGGGGAAGGCTGGCTCCTTCATGGGTTTCTATGCCTCCAATGGTAGAGTACTGAAACCATGACTGGCGGGAAGCGCCAATGGCGGGGCTATCCTGCCAGTTCACCAAAGACCTTGGCAGGGAATGTACCCGGCAAGGGGGGGGGTCAAGAAAAATCTCCCCCCCCTTCAGCGCCCGCGCGGCGGAGCGCAAGGGCAGCAGCGCGACATCGCTTACGCGATGTCGCGCTGCTGCCCCTGCTTCCTGAAACTCTTCTTCCCCTTGGCGAAGCTCTTGAACTTCACCACGTCCGGCGTGACGACGAACTCCTCGAGGTCGGGGTGATTCGGGAACTCGTAGAGGACGTCGAGCATCACCTCTTCGATGACTGCCCGCAGGCCTCGGGCGCCCGTGTTGCGCTCCATCGCCAGTTTGGCGACGTCTCGCAGGGCCTTCTCCGTGAACTCGAGCCGCACTCCGGAGAGCCGGAAGAACTCCTGGTACTGCCGCACGATCGCGTCCTTCGGCTCGGTCAGGATTCGGATCAGCTCTTCCTCGCTGAGCGGACTCAAGGTGGAGACGATCGGCAGCCTCCCCAGGAATTCGGGGATCATCCCGAACTTGATCAAGTCCTCGATTTCCACCTGGCGCAAGAGGTCCCGCCGGACCTCGAGCGTCTCGGTGGCGGATTCTCCGAAAGCGTTCGTGAAGCCGATCATCTTCTTTCCGACGCGGTTGGCGATGATCTCCTCCAGGCCGGTGAACGTGCCGCCGCAGATGAAGAGGATGTTCGCCGTGTTGACCTGAATGTACTGCTGCTCGGGGTGCTTGCGGCCTCCTTGGGGAGGGACGTTCGAGACCGTTCCCTCGAGCATCTTGAGCAGTCCCTGCTGGACTCCCTCGCCCGAGACGTCGCGGGTGATCGAGACGTTCTGCGTGGCGCGAGCGATCTTGTCGACCTCATCGAGAAAGATGATCCCCTGCTCCGCCTTCTCGACGTCGAAATCGGCGGCCTGGAGCAGCTTCAGGATCAGGTTCTCGACGTCCTCGCCGACGTAACCCGCCTCCGTCAGCGTGGTCGCGTCGCCGATCGCGAAAGGAACGTTGAGGACCTTGGCGAGAGTCCGAGCCAGGGCGGTCTTCCCGCATCCCGTCGGTCCGATCAGGAGGACGTTCGACTTCTCGACGTCGATCTCCTCGTTAGCCCTTTCCGCCAGTAGGAGCCTCTTGTAGTGGTTGTGGACGGCGACCGAAAGCACCTTCTTGGCGTGGTCCTGGCCGATGACGAACTTGTCCAGCTCGTCCTTCAGCTTGCGCGGGGGCGGGATCTGGTCGAGGACGAGCGGAGGGGCGACCTTCTTGTGGTCCTCCTCCTTGAGGATCGTGTGGCAGATCTCGACGCAGCGGTTGCAGATGTAGATCCCCGGTCTCCCCGCGATGAGCTTGTCGACATCGAGCCGCGTGTTCTCGCAGAAGGAACAGCGCTCGACTTGACCCCGTCCTTTCCCTCCCCCGCCCGTGGTCAGGTTTTTCGACATCTCTCCCTCGTGTGGGCCTCTCAGCTCTTCGCTTTCGTGTCGCGCAAGGATTCTATCACTTCGTCGACGAGACCGTACTCCTTCGCCTGGTGAGGGGTCATGAAGAAATCGCGGTCCGTGTCCTTCTCGATTCGTTCGAGAGGCCGACCCGTGTGCTTGGCCAGGATCTCATTGAGCGACTGCTTGTTCCGCTTGATCTCCTTGGCCTGGATGCTGATGTCGACTGCAGTGCCGACCGTCCCGCCCCACGGCTGATGGATCATGACGCGGGAATTCGGCAGGGCATGCCGCTTTCCCTTGGTACCTGCGGCGAGAAGGACGGCGCCCATGCTGGCAGCCTGGCCGATGCAGTACGTCGCCACGTCGCACGGAACGAACTGCAGCGTGTCGTAGATGGCCAGCCCGGCGGTCACCGAGCCGCCCGGCGAGTTGATGTAGACGTTGATGTCCTGGTTCTTGTTCTCGCTCATCAAAAAGAGGATCTGGGCGATCACGAGCGATGAGCTGAAGTCGTCGATGATCGGGCCGATAAAGATGATCCGGTCCTTCAGGAGCCGCGAGTAGATGTCGTACGCGCGTTCCCCGCGGCCTGTTTTTTCGATGACGATCGGAACCAGGTTGCCGTGCATGAGGGGGATCTCCTCGACTCGCTTTCCTTCGTTGGCCTTCATTGCGCCTCGGCGGGCGCGATCGGCGTTTCGGCGGGCGCGCCGGCGGCCGGCGCCGAGCCGTTCCCGGCCACCTTGGCCTTCTCCCGCAGGAATTTCCGGACCTTCGAGTGGCGGATCTCCGCCCTGAGCGACTCGATCCGGTTCGACTCCTCCAGCTCCTCCCAGATCGCCCGGGTCGGCTGGCCATAGGCCTGAGCCATCAAGGCGACCCGCAAGTTCACTTCATCCTCGGTTGCGTAGATCTTTTCCTTCTCCGCGATCTTCTCGAGAATGAAGAACTTCTTGAAACTCTTGCGGAAAGTCTCCGCCGCCACTTGCTCGTCGACCTTCTTGAGCTCCTCTTCGACCTCCTCCTTGGTCCGGCCCTCCTGCAGAAGGGCGAACTGAAGCTTGAACCGCTCCATCTTCAGTTGCTCTTGCAGTAGCCCCTCGGGCAGGTCGAATTTGAGTCCCTCGGCAATGCGGTCCATGACCTTGGCCTCGATGCGCTCATCGCTCGCCCGCCGGAGGCGCTTCTCGATCTCCTTGGAGATCCGTGCCCGCAGCTCGGCGATGGTCGGCGCGTCGAAACGCTGCGCCAGCTCGTCGTCGGCGGGCGGAAGCTGGATCCGCTTCGTCTCCTCGATCGTAAACTCGATCTGGACGTCGGTGCCTCTCAAGACCTCCTCGGAATACTCGGGGGGGACCTTGGAGTCGAACTTGAGCACCTCGGCGTCCCTGTGCGCTACGACCTTCTCGGCCAGATCGGGGATTGCGAACCCGTCGAGGATACCCGTCTTTGGGCGGAACTGGACGTCGTCGCGCGAGTGGACGCGGATCCCGTCCCTGTGGAGCGCGTAACGGCCTATAAAGATGTCGTCTGCGGTCGCCTCCCCTCGCTCGATGGCCGCCAGCTCGGCGTATTGCTCGCGGAGGCGATCGATCTGATGGTCGATCTCCTCGGGCTTCACATCGGGGACCGGCTCGGGCTCGACCTCGATTCCGGCGTACTCCGCCAGCTCGAACTCGGGCCAGACTTCGACTTCCACCTCGTATCGCATGGGTTCCCCTTTGACGAAGTGGATCTGGTCGAACTTGGGCTTCCCGAGGACCTTCAGCTCCTTCTCCTTGACGACTTCGCCGAAGGACATCCCGAGGAGAGCTTCCTTGACGTCGCCCTCGATCTCGCCTCCGTAGCGCTTCTCGATGAGGCGCCGGGGGACGTGGCCGCGGCGGAAGCCTGGGATCTGAATCGAGCTGATCAACTCCTTGTAGTTGCGGTCCAGCTCTTCCTCAACCTTGCCCTGAGGAACTTCGGCCTTGATGCGGCGCTTGCAGGGGCCGACGGGCTCGATGGTGGACTGAGTGCCGAGGCCTTCTTCTTCCGGATCGACTTCACCGGTTGCAGCGGTCTCGGTGTTTTCTTCAGGCGGTGTGTCGGAGGCCATGAGCGTCTTGAGGTCTTTCTGCGGCTCCGGATCGGACGAAAGATACCACAACCGGCGCCATGCAAGCGCCGGATATTCAACGACTTAAGAAAAATGACGGCTCGGCATCGTAACCCCGAGTAGGGAGATGTCAAGCGTGAGAGGTGGTGGACGGATTGTCTCCATAGAATGCAGGTACTTCGCACTTCCCCGACGGTCCGCTACCGCCACTAACGCCTCCCCCTCAAGTTCCACGCCGCGTCCCTGAACATGTCGAGACCCGGATCGAGCACCACGCCGCCTTCCATCCGCGGCGGGTGAGCTTTGATGAACGGCTCGTCGATCTCGAGGCCGAGGCCGACGCCTTCGGGGAGGCTGAAGCGGCCGTCGCGGACTTCGGGGTAACGCTTCGCCGCCTTCTGGACCTCCTGGTCCGTGAAGTCGTTGAAGTGCTCGATGACCTTGATGTTCCTGAGTGTCGCGGCCAAGTGCACGACCGCGGCCGTCGACACCGCGCCGCCCACGTTGTGGGGGGCGACCATCACGCCGTGCGTCTCCGCCGTCGAGGCGATCTTCTTCACCTCGAGGATCCCTCCACACTGCGTGATGTCGGGCTGGATTATGTCCACGACTCCCATGGCGAAGAGCGGCGCGAACTCCTGCGCGCCGTAGAGCCGCTCGCCGGTCGCGATCGGCAGAGAGGTGCCGCGGCGCACGGCGCGCAGTCCTTCGAGGTGGCCGGGGCGGCAGGGCTCCTCGATCCAAGCCGGCGCGAGCCGCTCGATCGCCCGCGCGATCTCGATCGCCTGGTGCGGCGCGAAGCGGCCGTGCATCTCGATGTAGAGCTGGAGATTCTTCCCCACGGCGGCGTGGACCGCCTCGATCAGCTCGATCGAGCGGTGGAACTCGGGCCGCGTCAGCTCGAGATCGCCGTTCCCGAACGGGTCGAACTTGAGCCCGAGGTAGCCCCTCTCGGCGACGCGCCGCGCGGCGGCGGCGAACGCTTCCGCCGAACGTTCGACGCGGTACCAGCCGTTGGCGTAGGCCGGGAACTTTTCGCTGACTTTCCCGCCGAGGAGCCGATACACGGGCTGCTTGCAGGCTTTCCCGATGATGTCCCAGCAGGCCATCTCGACCATCGCGAGGCCCGTCATGACGACCTCGCCCGGCTTCCCGAAGTCCAGAAGGGTCAAGCGGCGGTAGAGGTCCTCGATGTCGAAGGGGTCGTGGCCGACGACGTGGCGGCGGATGTCCTTCAAGTACTCGAGGACCGTATGGGTCTTGGAGACGACGCGGGCTTCGCCGATCCCGGCGATGTTGGCGTCGGTCTCGACGATGATGTAGCTGAGGTTGCGCCAGGGCGTCCCCAGAACGAGCGTGCGGAAATCCGTGATCTTCAACGAGGTTCTCCTTGGAACGAGCCGGTTTCTTCGAATCTTCGCTTTTCGGGTCTGTACGAGCCGAACACTTCAGGCCAGGATTTCCTTCACCACTTCGCCGTGCACGTCCGTCAGACGGAAGTCGCGGCCGGCGTAGCGGTAGGTGAGCCGCTCGTGGTCGAGCCCCAGGAGGTGCAGGATCGTGGCGTGGAGATCGTGGAGATGGACCTTGCCCTCGACCGCGTAGTAGCCGTAGTCGTCGGTGGCGCCGTGGCGGAATCCGGCCTTCACCCCTCCGCCCGCGAGCCACATCGTATAGCCGTGCGGGCTGTGGTCGCGGCCGTCCGACCCCTGAGCGACCGGCGTCCGACCGAACTCCCCCCCCCAGATGACGAGAGTGTCCTCGAGGAGGCCGCGCGATTTGAGATCCTGGATCAGCCCCGCGATGGGCTTGTCCACTTCGGCGGCGTTCCGCGCGTGGTCGCGGCGAAGGTCGGAATGCTGGTCCCACTTATAGCTGTGGGTCGCCTGCACGAACCGCACGCCGCGCTCGGCGAACCGCCGCGCGAGGATGCACTGTCGCCCGAAATTGCGCGTCACGTCCTCATCGAGGCCATAGAGCCTCAAGGTCGCCGGCGTCTCGCCCGAGATGTCCTGCAGCTCCGGGGCGGCCGTCTGCATACGGAACGCCAGCTCGAAGGCGTTGATGCGCCCCTCGAGGGCCCGATCCGCCCCCGCCGACTCGATCTGGCGGCGGTTCAAGGACTGGATGAAGTCCAGCTCCATGCGCTGGAGGGTCGGCGGCGTGTCGTGCGTTTCGATGAAGTGAAACCGCGCCCGCTCGGACGGCACGCTCGCGTTCCCGATCGGCGTCCCCTGGTAGGCGGCCGGTAGAAAGGCCGAGCCGAAGTTGTTCACGCCCCCGTGGCTCAGCGTGGGGCACACGGTGATGAACCCGGGCAGATCGCGGTTCTCGGTGCCGAGTCCGTAGGCGATCCACGATCCCACGCTCGGTCGCACGAACGTGTCGCTCCCCGTGTGGAGCTCGAGGAGCGCCCCGCCGTGGCGCGAGTTCGAGCCGTGCATCGAGTGGATGAAGCAGATGTCTCCCGCGCGGCTCGCCACGTGCGGGAAAAGCTCGCTCACGTGAACGCCGCTCGGCCCGAAGGGCTTGAAGCTCCACGGCGATTTCAGCAGGTTTCCCGTCTCGCTCGAGACCACTCGGGGCTTCGGGAATGGCAAGGGTTTCCCGTGGTCCCGTTCAAGGAGCGGCTTGTAATCGAAAGTGTCGACCTGCGATGGTCCGCCGTGCATGAAAAGGAAGATCACCCGCTTGGCGCGCGGTACGAAGTGGGGCGGGCGCGGAGCGAGTGGGTCGCTCGCGGCGGGAGGGGGCGTCCCGCCCCGAGTCTCCTCGGCGAGGAGGGCCGCCAGGGCGAGGCTCCCGAAGCCCACACTCGAGCGGTGGAGCATCTCGCGGCGGGATATGGGTCGTCTTTCAGTCCACATGAATGAACTCGCTGGCGGAGAAGAGGGAGCGGCAGAACCCCTCCCAGATCCTGAGACGACGCTTCGGCTCGTCGAGAGGCGCATGGAGCGCGGAATCGAGCGCTCTCCCGTATCGCTCGAGAAACTCGCGTGCCTCGGCGCGCTCGACCTCGATCGGCGGACGGCCGAAGGCAAGTCGATAGGCTCGCTCGATCCGGTCATCGACGTCGCTCCTCTCGACGAGAAGACGCTCGGCGAACCGGCGGCTCGATGAGCGCGCGAGCTCGCCGTTCATGAGGAAAAGGGCCTGCGGGGCCACGGTGGTCGCGTCGCGATCCCCGTTCGGCACGCTTGGGTCCGAGAAGTCGAAGACCTGGAAGACTTCGTAGAGCGCGCTCCGGACGACCGGCAGGTAGACGGAGCGGCGGGGGCTCGTGTAGGTGGTCGCGTTCGTGGAGATCGTCGTCGCCACATACTCGCGGTTCTTCGTGACGAGGAGCGTCCCGCCCATGGAGAGGTCGAGCGCGCCGCTCACCGCAAGAAGCGAATCGCGGATGGCCTCGGCTTCGAGACGCCTGCGGTCGAATCGCCAGCGCAGACGGTTCTCGGGGTCGACCGCGCCGGCGGCTTCGTCGCTGCGGACGCTCATGCGATACGCCGCCGAGGAGAGGATCAGCCGGTGCATCGCCTTCACCGACCAGCCGCTTTCGATGAAGCGGATCGCGAGCCAGTCGAGAAGCTCGGGATGAGTCGGGCGCTCGCCGAGCCGCCCGAAGTTGTCGGGAGTTCGGACGAGACCGGCCCCGAAGTGCCAGCGCCAGATGCGGTTCGCCATCACACGGGCCGTGAGGGGGTTCGCGGGCCGCGAAAGCCAATCCGCGAGGGCAAGCCGGCCGCTCGTGGGGCCGTGGACACTGGGAGATTCGGCTCGGGCGAAGGCTCTCGGTATCCGTCGCGGCACGACTTCGCCCAGATCCCAGTGGCTCCCGCGCACGTGGATGCGCAGGTCCTGAACGTTCCCTTCCGCCACCCCCATGGCTTCGGGCAAGATCGGCAATGATTTCTGGATCGCATCCGCGGCCTCGCGCAGCTCGCGGATCGCCGCGGCATCCGCCGGAGAGAGGCATCGCTCGAGGACGGCCGGCGTCGCCAGCGGACCTTTCGGATCCGCGAGGAACGCCGCGAAGGATTCCGGGTCCGGCGCCGCGGACTTCTCGATGTTCGCCGTCCAGAGGCGGAGGAGCTCGCCGTTCAATCCGCGCGCCCTCTCGGGATCGCCCGTGTCCTCCGGGACGATGTCGGCGGCAAGGGGGGAAAGCGCGAGCTTGTCGAAGTGAGGAAAGGGGCCGTCGCGCTCGAGACGGATCGTGATCCGACCCGCGCCGAGCTTCGAAACGTCCACGACCTCCCAGGCCTGTCCGTCGGGCGTCCAGCTTCCGGTGACCCGCCCCGCGGCGGCGGCGCTCATGAGCCGTCCTTTCACGAACACGCGAACCGACCTCGACTCGGCCGCCGCGTAGCGCAGGTCGAGCTGGTACGATCCGCTCGCCGGCACATCGATGTCGTACTCGGCCATATTGGGAAGCTCCCCGCGGTTGTAGATGACGCCGATCGCGCTTCCGTAGACCGTGAAATCCTGGATCACGTTCCCGCGTGTGTATCTCTCCGCCTCGATGAGGAGCAAGCCGTCCCCGCCCCCCTCGCGGGCGCGATCGATCGCAGGCTTCAAGCTCGCGAGGGTTGCAGCTCGGCGCCGGAGGTTCGAGGCGAGGGCGGCGTAATCCCCCGCGCGCGATCGGGCCTCCTCGACGAGCCGCTTCTTGGCGGCCTGGGCCGCGGCATCCGCCCGCTCCCTCTTCGATGCGATCTCCTTCTCGACCGCGCTCCGCCCGTCGATCTCCTCCTTCGAAGCGATGGGCCGCTCGTGCCAGCGCGCCACGACCTTGAAGCTGTCCATGGTCTTCGTGCTCTTGAAGATCCCCGCCAGGCCGTAGTAGTCCTCCATCGAGAAGGGGTCGTACTTGTGCTCGTGGCAGCGGGCGCATCCGAAGGTCATTCCGAGGAACGCGCGCCCCAGCGTGTCGACCTGCTCGTCGACGATGTCCATTTCCATCTTCACCGGGTCGTCCTCGGCGAGCATCTTTCCGCCGAGCGAGAGGAAGCCCGTGGCGACGATGTGCGAGGACGCTTCGACGCCGTCGTCCGGGAGCAAATCACCGGCGATCTGCTCGCGAACGAAACGATCATAGGGTTTGTCGGAATTGAAGGCCTCGATCACGTAGTCGCGGTAGCGGTACGCGTTTGCGAAGGCGAGGTTCTCGTCGAAGCCGTTCGAGTCGGCATATCGGGCGACATCGAGCCAGTGGCGGCCCCAGCGCTCCCCGTAGCGGGGAGAGGCGAGGAGCTCGTCCACCAAACGCGCGAAGCCGTTCGGGGAGTCGTCGGCCAGAAACCGCTCGAGCAGGTCCGGATCCGGGGGAAGCCCCGTCAAATCGAAAGCCGCACGGCGCGCGAGGACTCGCTTCTCGGCCGGGGGCGCGGGCGCGAGCCCTCGTGCCTCGAGGCCAGACAGAATGAATCTGTCGATAGACGACAGCGCCCAACCCGAATCGCGTACCGATGGGAGAACAGGCTCCTTCGGGGGCACAAACGCCCAGAATTCTCGCTCGTCGTCCGTCAGCGGGCGCTCCTTCGCGCTCGATGCGACGTCGGGGCAGAGGAACGAAATCAAGACGGCGAGTTGGGCGAGCCGGTCCATGGCGGTTCAGCAGTGAATTTATCGCGAGATGCCCGTCCCTCGCCAGCGCGAAGTCGGCGACGGACGAGAGACCGGCCACGGAGGTTCACCTCTTTTCTTTTTCCTCCATCGCGTTGCCTGCCGTTTCTTTTCTTGGTTCGGGCGCGATTTGGGTTTAACTTCCACTCATGACTTATCCCCGCATCCTCGCCGTCTCCACCGCCCATCCATCCGAGCGATTCACTCAGGACGAGGTCCTCGCCTACGCGGGCTACGGCGACGAGCGCCGTCGCGGGTTCTTTCTGAACGGCCAGATCGAGGGGCGGTACCTCGCCATCGAGCGCGAGACGTTCCGCACGGATGAGTCGGTCGACGTGCTGCAGGAGCGATTCCGCCGTGCGAGCGTCGATCTGGGATCTCGCGCGGTGCGCCAGGCGCTCGATCGAGCCGGCCGCGCGCGGGGAGACCTCGATTTCCTCGCGACGACGACGTGCACGGGCCGCCTCTGTCCTTCGCTCGACGCCTATCTCATCCGTGCCCTCGAGCTTCGGAGCGGCATCCAGCGCGTCCACGTCGGCGACACGGGCTGCTCGTCGGCCATCGTGGCCCTCCAGCAGGCCTGGAACCGCTTACGGGCGCATCCGGGTGACCTGGCGGCCGTCGTGGCGTCGGAGATCTCCTCGGCGGCATATTTCATGGATGAAGACCCCGAGACCGCCGTCGCGAACGCGATCTTTTCCGACGGCGCCGCAGCGGCGATCCTCGGGAGCAATGGCCCGGGTCCGGAGGTGGTCGCAACGCGCACACTCTTTCGCCCCGAGCACCTCGAGTGCATGGGGTTCACGTTTCCCCGCGGCTACCAGCGCATCCTCCTCTCGAAAGACGTCCGCCACATTGCCGTGGAGATGATGGGCGATTTGATCGCAACGATGCTCGCCGAGAACGGCCTGACCCGCGATGGTGTCCGCCACTGGGTGATTCACTCGGCCGGCCGCTCGGTGCTCGACCGGGCCCGCGATCGGCTCGGTCTGAGCGAGGAACAGCTCGCGCCGGCGCGGACGGTTCTCCGCGAGTACGGCAACATGTCCTCCGCGACGGTCCTTTTCGTCCTTCATGAGATCCTCGAGCGCGGAACCGCCCAGGAGGGGGATTGGGGAATCATGGTCGCTCTCGGACCCGGTTTCGCCGCGGAAGGGGCGCTGCTGCGATGGTGAGCGCGGCCTTCGCGAGCCGCCTTGAGGGCGCCAGGGAGCTGATGGACGGTCCCGGACTGGACCGCGAAGAGCTCAAAGGTGCTCTTCGGGATCTCGCGTGGATCAACCGGCGGTTCGGAAACGTGGCGATGGTGCTCGATCGGCTCCGGTCGATACTTGACGGCGTCTCGAGGCCGCAAGCGGAGCCCGTCCGCATCCTCGACGTCGCCACGGGGTTCGCCGACATCCCGCGGGCCGTCGCGCTCTGGGCGCGCGAGAAGCGGCTACAAGTGGAAATCGTCGCGGTCGACCGCCAGGAACAGATCGTTGAAATAGCCCGCGAGGCATCGAGGGGCTTTCTCGAAGTCCGCATCGAGCACGGCGACGCCCTCGCGCTTCCATTCGGAGACTCCAGCTTCGACATCGTCATCGCCTCACAGGTCCTCCACCACATGGAGGGCGAAGAGCCGGTGCGACTCCTGAGGGAGCTTCGCCGCGTCGCTCGCCGTTCTATCGTCGTTGGCGACCTGCGCCGTGGCCTCTGGCCGTTCGCGGTCACCTGGATCGTGTTGCGAATCGTCTCGCGGAACCGTTTCATCCGCTTCGACGGGCCTCTCTCGGTCCGGCGCGCCTTCACGGCGGGCGACATGCGCGACCTCGCGGTGCGAGCGGGCTGGGGGAGCGTCAAGGTCTCCGGCCACGCCTTCTTTCGACTGGCGCTCGTCGCCCGCAAGGATTGAATGGGGGACGGAATGGACCGCGACGCCGTCGTCGTGGGCGCGGGGCCGGCGGGATGCGCGGCCGCGGTCCTCCTCGCGCGGGGCGGCCTGCGGGTGGCGCTTGTCGAGAAGGGCTCGGCGCCACCTCCGAAAACCTGCGGCGAGTACTTGAGCCCGGGCTGTCTGCCGATCCTCGACCGGCTCGGCGCCCGGGCGAGCCTCGAAGCGCGGGGCGCGCGGCCGCTTCGGGGGATGCGGATTCACGCTCGCAACGGTACGGCGTCCGTGGATGCCGTTTATCCGCCTCTCGCCGGGTTGTCGAGAGCTCAGCCATGGGGTCTTTCGGTTCGGCGCGAGGTCCTCGACCCTCTCCTCCTCGATCTTGCGCGCGAGAGCGGCGCCGAGTTCGTCCCCGGATTCCAGGCGAGCGGCCTTCTCTTCGAACGCGGCGCCGTACGCGGCGTCGAGGGGCGCCTCGACGGCCGGCCCGAGCGGCTCTCGGCGCGACTCGTGGTCGGAGCCGACGGGCGGGCGTCGGTCGTCGCGCGGCGACTCGGGGAAGTGAGGCGCCATCCGCGGCTCGACAAGATGGCGCGCGTGGGCTATTTCACCGGCATCGAACGGCCGGAGGACCTCGGCGAGATCTTCGTCGGGGCCGGATCCTACGCGATCCTTAACCCCGTCGGCCCCGGGCTCACCAACGTCGGCCTCGTCGCCGATCGCCTCGTCGGCGATGCCAGCGCCGCCGCTGCCGACTCTGCGGTGTTCTTGCGCTCCGCGGGCCAGGTCCATCCCGCCCTCCGCACGCGGCTCACGAACGCCCTCGCCGCGGCGCCGGTGCGCGTCTTGGGTCCGCTTGCCGTTCGCGCGCGCCGGCTCGCGGCTCCTGGAGTCCTCCTTGTCGGCGATGCGGCGGGCTTCCTCGATCCATTCACGGGCGAAGGACTCTACGGCGCCCTCCGCAGCGCCGAGATCGCGGCTGCGGAGGCGCTAGAGAAACTTGCAGAATCTCCATCCACGGCTCCCCTCGATCTAAGCGGCTACCAGCGGGCCTGGGAGAGCGAGTTCCTACCGAAATGGCGACTCTGCAATCTCCTTCAGGTCGCGATCCGCCGCCCGCGTATCTCCCGCTGGATTGTCGAGCGGCTCCGGACGAGGCCCCGTGCGGCCTCGTGGATCCTGGCGGCCGCCGGAGACCTGGTCCCAACCAGCGGGCTCGGCCCGCTCTCGCTCGTCCGTTTCGCGGCGACTCTATTGGGCCCCGGGCGCTGATCCAGAATGATCAGTTAGGTATCCAAGGCATGTCATGTTGTCGCTAAACTGACCCTTGCTCGGCAAAGCTGGATTTGTAACACAATATATTAGTAGAGTATTATTTCAAATAGAAATACCAATCCATACCTGAGCGGGAAGCGTCAAGAACCTGAATGAGTCTGACGATATACAAATCACTCACGCGGTGAACAGAGGATCATAAGTAAACGGGGAACCACCAGTCGGGTCCGGCCCCAGCCTCCACCTGGGGCTGGACCCTTTTTTTCGCCATCCCGCGGTGAGGAAGGGCAGCGGTTCGACGGAGATGGGAGGGGACTCGCTGGAGAGAATCCATGCGCCTCGCCCGCCCCCGCCCGTGCGTCCTCGACATTTCTGCACGAATTGTCCTGCTGGCTCTCGGTTCCTCGCTGGCCACGTCGGCGCGGGCGGGGAGCAGTTTCCAGGTCGGGACCTTTCAGAAGACCATCGCCTCTGCGCCCGCGGTCCAGACGGTTCCTCACGGTCTGGGAGTCGCTCCCAAGGCCATCATCCTCTGGACCAACGCGAGGACCAACGAGCTGGTGGGTGTCCATTACCGCCTCTCTTTCGGGTTCACCGACGGGACGTCCGCCTATTCCGTTTCGACCGCCAGCCAGGACGGCGACAACGCCGCGACGGAGTCGGACTGCAGCCGCCGGATCGCGGCTCGTGCGTTGACGGTTGTCGAATGGCCGGAGGCGACCATCGCGGAAGCGAATGCAACCGGCTGGGACGCCGCCAGCTTCACCCTCACCTGGACGGTGAACAACGCGGTCCCTTTCGCCGTGCATTACATCGCGATCGGCGGGACGGACGTGTCGGCCCGCGCCCACACCTGGACGATGCCGACCGTGACGGGGAACCGCCTGGTGACCGGCATCGGCTTTCAGCCCGACGCGGTCCTCTTCGCCCACGCCGGGAGCGGCTTCACGAACCCCATTCCGTCGAGCATCGAGCAGGTGGGCTTCGGGCTTGGAGCGTTTGATACCGCGGGTCGCCAGTGGGCCAACACGATCTTTTGCGGGACGGGGAGCGCCCAGTCGGACACGCAGCGGTGTCAGCTCACGAACGCCGCGCTGGTAGCGATCAACGTTACTCCGGCCATCGTCAAGCGGGCATCCTTCGTCTCCGTGAACGGAGACGGCTACACGCTCAATTTCACGACGACGAACGGGAACGCATCGCGTGTCGTCGCGCTCGCGCTCAAGGGGGTCAACGTCCGCGTTCAGAACTTCCTGAAGAGCACCGCGGCCGCCCCGGCGGCTCAGACGATCGCGGGCATCGGCTTCGCGCCGAGCCTAGTCTTCCTCACGAGCATGCAAGACCTCACTCGGGCCAACCCGGTCGCTCAAGGGCGGTTGGGGCTCGGAGCTTCCGATGGGACGAGTGAAGCCTCCTCGGCGGCTCACGACGCCAATAACCTCGCCGTCACCAGCGCGGACGGCATAGACAAGGCGTCCAAGGTGTTCGTCAAGATCAACAACAACGCGCAGCTCATCAACGCCGAGGCCGACTTCACGAGCATGAACCCCGATGGGTTCACGCTCAACTGGTCGACCAACGACGGCGCCGCGACGCAGATGCTCTACCTTGCTCTCGGCTCGCTCGCGCCGACCGCGATCACGCTCGGCTCCGTCGAGGCCGGCTGGAGGCCCGACGGCGTCCTCATCGAATGGCGGACCGGTTACGAAGTCGACAACCTTGGCTTCCACGTCCATCGCGAAGAGAACGGCCTGCTTCGGAGGCTGACGCGATCTCCCCTCGCCGGTTGCGCTCTCCTCGGAGGCTGCGGGACTCCGTTCGCCGCCGGCGGAGGCTATCGCTTCCTGGACCGCGAAGGGTCCGACTCGGCCCGTTACTGGCTGGAGGACATCGACCTCGGAGGGAAGCGCACGCTCCATGGCCCGATCGTCCCCGTCGCAAACGGAGCTGCCGCCCAAGCGGCGGAGATTTCGCCCTCTCTTGCCGCCATGGCCCCGGCCGCCCCCCTGCGGCCGCGCCAGGCCGAGGTGCGCGCTCCGCCGGCGTCCGTCTCTGTGCCCGACGAGGCCACGCGCCGCGCTACGCAAATTCTCCTCGCATCCATGCCCGCGGTGAAGCTGGTCGCTCGCGAGGAAGGCTGGTACAGAGCCAGCGGTGCCGAACTCGCGGCCGCGGGATTCGATCTCGCCGCAGATCCGCGCCTTATCCAGCTCTTCGTGGACGGAGCCGAGGTCCCCATCCGCCTCATCGGTCTTGTCGCGGGTCGGCTCACCCCCGAGAGCGCGGTCGAGTTCTACGGCACGGGGCAGGAGACGCCGTCGAGCGATGCCCGTGTCCACTGGCTCATCGCCGGCGCAACGCCGGGGAAACGCATCCGCGCCGAGCTGAGGATGCCCGCCGCGGAGGTAGAAGAGGAAGAGCGGAGCTTCCCGTACACGATCGAGCTCCGCGAGCGCGAGATCTACTTCGCGGCGCTCAAAAACGGCGACGAAGAGAACTTCTTCGGGCCGGTCATCACGACAGAGGGAGCCGATCAGACGTTTCTTGCCTCTTCCATCGATCCACAGCCGCCGTTGAACGCCCTCCTCGAGGTTTCGGTTCAGGGCGTCACCGACGCCACTCATCGGCTGCGCTTTCTTCTCAACGGCATCCAGGTGCGGGACCTAGTCTTCAGCGGCCGAGACCGCGCCTCGGCGGAGGTCGCGCTCTCGCACGCTCGGCTCCGCGAGGGCGAGAACCGCCTGGAGGTCCTCGCCGAGGGCGGAGAGGACGACGTCAGCCTCCTCGACTCCGTCCACCTCACCTACTGGCGCCGTTTCGTCGCCGAAGGGGATGCGCTCCGCTGCCCAGTGGAGGGCGGCCGGCCGCTGACCCTGCGGGGTTTCTCGAGCCCGCGGATCCTAGTCGCCGACGTGACGGACACCGCGAGCGTCTTCCTCCGCCTCGGCGAGGTCGTCGCGGACGGCGAAGGTTTCGCCGTCAAGCTTCCCGCGGGTCGAGCGGGCCTACTGTACGCCTTCTGCGAGGATCGCGCGTCGAGCCCCGCGTCTATCGAGGCCAACAAGATCTCGCGCTGGAACGAGCCGCAGCCCGGCGCCGGCTTGGTCATCATCTCCCACGGCGATCTCGTCGGAGCCCTCGCCCCCCTCAGGGCCCTCCGCGAGGCGGAGGGATGGACCGTCGCCGTTGTGGACGTCGCGGACATCTACGACGAGTTCGGCTTCGGTGCTCGCGATCCGAATGCGATCCGGAGCTTCCTCCAGCGCGCCCGCGGGGCGTGGGGACAGAAACCCTCCGCCGCGCTCCTCGTGGGCGATTCTTCTTTCGATCCAAGGAACTACCTCGGCCGCGGTGATTGGGACCTCGTGCCTACGAAGCTCGTGGACACGGACTATCTCGAGACCGCTTCCGACGACTGGTTCGCCGACTTCGACGGCGACGGGCTGGCGGAGATTCCGGTCGGAAGGCTTCCCGTGCGCACCCGCGGCGAGGCGGAGCGGGTCGTCTCAAAGATCGTGGCGCGCGCCCAAGCGCCCGCCGGCGAAGCGTGGCGACGAGAGGTGCTCATCGTGGCCGACGCGAGCGACGGATTCGACTTCGAGGGCGCCGCCCGGGAATTGACGGCCCTCCTTCCGTCGACTTGGACCGCTCGGGAGGTCTACCGGGGCCGCGGCGACGACGCATCGGTCCGCGCGGCGGTCCGGGAGGGCATTGAGGAAGGGAAATCGCTCGTCAACTACGTCGGTCACGGCTCGGTCGAGGTCTGGCGCGGCGAGATCCTCACGTCAAGCAGCGCCCGGCGGCTCAAGAACGGTTCGCGGCTTCCGATCGTCATCACGATGAACTGCCTCAACGGCTTTTTTCACGACCTCCACACCGAGAGCCTTGCCGAAGCGCTCCTCCTCGCGGAGGATGGCGGCGCCGCCGCGGTCTGGGCCCCGTCGAGCCTCACGACGCCCCAGCAGCAAGCGCTCATGAACCGCGAGCTGATGCGGTGGATCTGCCCGGCAGACGGTTCCGTTGGGGGCCCCACGGGCACCCCGACGACCCTCGGAGAAGCCGTGCAGGCCGCGAAGGCCGCCGCGCGGCACGTGGACCTGAGACGGACGTGGATCCTGTTCGGGGATCCCTGCATGCGGGTGGGGGAGTAGGGTCCGAGCCCCCCACGTCCGCTTTGCAACCGCACCCGCTTTCTGCATCCGAATCCGCATCGGCATCCGCTGTCCGCATCCGCGCTCCGTATCCGTGTCCGCATCGGCATCCGAATCCGGATCCGCCATCCGTATCCACCTCGGCCTCCCGCACCGTTGAATCTCCCCACCCTCGGCCATAGAGTGTGATTCCGACTGGTGAAATCCCCCGCTTCATGACCGACGCCCCGCGAACGTGACTCACCGAAAGCCTCTCCTCCTTCCCGCACTCCTTTGCCTCTGCGGCTCTCTCGCGGGCCAGGCGGCCACCGAGGAGCTCTCTCCCCTCCCCGAAGCAGAGCTGGAAGCCCGCCGGAAGGCTCTGGCGGGGCGCATATTCGAGCCCGCAGTGCTCGAGGCGTCGAGCTTCCGCCTTTCCTTCGAGCGTGCCAGCTCGAGCATCCTCATCGAGGACCGCCGCACGGGCATAGGCTGGCACTCAAGCCTGGCCCGAAAAGGCTTCGCATCGATCCTCTTGCGCGGCGCCGCGGCGTCGCTGCCGGTGGATCGGGTCGATGGACTGCGGATCGATGAGAAGGAGATTCGCTTCCGTGGGCGTTCCTCGTTGGGCGAGTTGCCCGAGATTCTCTTTCACTTGCGGGTCCTCGATCCTCTCGTCGGCCTCGAGATCTCCTACGAAGTCTCCGGCCCCGCCTCGGACCGCATCGACCGCGTCCGCCTTCTCGATGGAACGCCTTGGATCGCCGATGCGGACGAGGGCGGAGTGCTCCTTCCGCGTGGTTTCGGCGAGTGGCTCGCGGCGTCCGACGCCCCCGCCGGGCGCTGGCGGTTCCGGCGGGACGACGGGCCCTGGCTCGGCGAGGCCTCCGGCGGCAAGGCCGCGGCCGGCTCGGCGGAGCGGGCGCTCGTCTCGGCGCTCGGGCTCGTCCGGGGGACCACGGCCAGCGAGACGGCCGCCACGGCGGCCAGCACCGCGGCGCTCCTCGTTCTCTGGGAAACCCCGGGATCGGAGCTGGAGATCGCTCGCACCCCCTCCGATGCCGCCGGCTTTCCCGGCCGCGGCGGCTTCTTCCCTTCCGTGGAGATCGCGGGCCCGCGCGGCGTGGTGAAGCTCTTTCCCCTTGGGAAGGGCGATGCAATCGACATCTGCCACTCGTACCGCCAGCTCATGGACCGCGGGCGAGGAATCCTTTCCCTGCGGAGAAAGACGGAGGCCCGCGAAGAGCTTCGGGGGCTCATCGGGGCCGCAGTCCTGCGCCCCGTCTTGCGCGAGCGCAACCTCGAGAGCCTGGCCGCACTCCTTGCGCGGTGGCGGGAGAAGCTCGAGATCGACCAACTCCTCGTGAGCCTCGATGGCGCGGGCGGCGATGCGGCCCTCGCCGACTTCTCGGCGCGCGTGCACAAGCTCGGCTACCTCTTCGGCCTCAGAGCCGAGAGCCCCGAGGGCATCATCGAGACGCTCCCGCGGCTCAAGGAGAAATTTGCTCCGGACCTGCTCCTTGTCCCGGCGGCCCCCAGCCTCATGCCGGGAGGGCTCGCGGGCCCCACGCAGGCGATCGGAGAAAAGATCCAGACCGAGCTGGGCATCGCCGGCACCGACGGAGCGGGCGAGACCTGGACGAGCGGCTTCGGCTACCTCGAAGGCATCTTGAGCGGCCCCGTCCTGCGGCCGATCGGCGCGCCGGCCCTCCCGCTTTTCGCCTTCGGCTTCGGCCACACGGCCCGGATGACGGTGCGGCCCGAGGACGCCGTGGAACCCGATCAGCCGGAGAAGGTCCTGCGCCACCTTCTCTTCGGCGAGGTTCCCCTCTACGCGCTCCCGCCGGCCGGCGGGAGCCGAGAGAACGAAGCGGCGCCCGGCGACTCCCGCTGGTGCCTCGCCCGCGGCGACGGCGGCTGGTCCGAAGGGCAAGGGCTCACGGTCCGCGAGCGGTTCGTCAAGAACACCTTCGAGGTCCTGACGCACGTGGCGCGCACGCGGTTCCGCGCGCCTCTCCTCTTCCACCGCTATTTGACCGACGACCGCACCGTCGAAGAGGTCCACTACGGGCCCGACCTGAGGATCATCGTGAACTTCGGCGATCGGGATTACTCGAGCGACGAGGCCGACTTCAAGTTGCCGCGCTGGGGCTTCTGGGTCCAAGAGCCGATGTTCCACGCATTTCACGCGACGCGGGCGCACGGCGTCGACTACGCGACGCCGGCCCTTTTCACCGTACGGTCTCTCGAGGGAAAGATGTTCCTGCGCGCGGAGGCCGTGCGGATCTACCACGGATTCGGCCCGGCGAAGATCGCGCTCGGGGGGAAGGACTTCGACGTCAAGCGCGAGGCGACGGTGAAAATCTGGTGAGGATGATGATGAAGCCTTTTGTTCCCGCGGCGTTTGTCGCGTGCCTCTTCTCCGGTCTGTCGGCCGATCCTTTCTCTGCGGCGCCGGCGGCGGAACGACATTTCGGGCTCGACGACCTCTACGCGTTCGCGCGGCTCTCGGACGCGCAGGTATCCCCGGACGGACAGTGGGTCGCGTACGTCCTCAAGAAGCCCGATCTCGAAAAGAACTCCTCCCCGGGCCACATCTGGCTCCAGCAGGTCGCCGGGGGCGCTCCCCGCCAGCTCACGAACGGCGAGAAGGGCGAAAGCCGGCCCCGCTGGTCCCCCGACGGCAAGCGGATCGCGTTTCTCTCGTCCCGTGGCGGCTCGCAGCAGGTCTGGACGATCCCCGTCGACGGCGGCGAGGCGCGCCAGGCGACATCGCTTTCGACCGGGGCCGATGGGCACATCGGGTCGCCCGACGGCTCCGCGATCGCCTTCACGAGCGATGTCTGGCCCGACCTTGCGAGCGATGCCGATCAGAAGAAGCGCGCCGCCGATCGAGAGGCTTCGGGCGTCCAGGCCCAGGTCATCGACGGCCTCCTCTTCCGTCACTGGGACTCCTGGCGGCACGGAAAGCGAACGCACATCTTCGTCGCTGAACTGAAAGGCGGCGAAGCGCGGGACCTGACCCCCGGCGACTTCGATGCGCCTCCCTTCAACCTCGGCGGCCCGGACGACCTCGCGTTCTCTCCCGATGGGAAAGAACTCGCTTACACACGTGGGCCGGCGCCCGCGTTCGAGGCCTGGACGACGAACGCGGACCTCTGGGTCGTCCCTGTGGCCGGCGGCGAAGCCAAGTGCCTGACCGCCGACAACAAGGGTTGGGACGGCTCGCCGGTCTGGTCGCCCGACGGAACTCGGATCGCGTACCGCTCGCAACTGCGCGAGGGGTACGAAGCGGACCGCTTCCGCTTGGCGGTGCTGGAGCGCTCGAGCGGGAAGGTCCACTATCTCGCCGGCGACCTCGATCGGTCCGTCGACGAGATCCTCTGGGCCCCCGACGGTGCGACGATCTACTTAGGGGTCCAGGACGATGGACGATCGGCGGTCCACGCGGCTCCGGTTAGTGGCATCGAGTCGGCGGGGCCGATCCGAAAAATCCTCTCGGGCATTCAATTCGGCGGGCTCACCATGCCGAGGAGCGGCTCGTTCCTCGCCGGCGAGGTCCAGTCGCTCACGCGGCCGGCCGATGCGGCGCGCGTCGACCTCACCCGCCCCGCGGCAGGCGTCGTCGATCTGACCGCAGTCAACGAAAGACTCCGGCGCGAGATTCGGATGCCCGTGGCAGAATCCGTCCGCTACGCCGGCGCCGGCGGGAAATCCGTGCAGGCATGGGTCCTCAAGCCCCCCGACTGGCGAGCCGGCCGCCGCTATCCATTCATTCTCTTCATCCACGGCGGGCCGCAGAGCGCCTGGCAGGACGCGTTCTCCTTCCGATGGAATCCTGCTCTGTACACTTCCCGGGGCTTCATCGTCCTGGCGCCGAACCCGCGCGGCTCGACGGGCTTCGGCCAGGCCTTCGCCGAGGAGATCTCCCGCGACTGGGCGGGGGCCTGCTACGAGGACCTCATGAAGGGGGTCGACTGGGCCATCGCGGAAGGGCTCGCCGATCCGGCGCGGCTCGGCGCCATGGGCGGCTCCTTCGGCGGCTACATGGTCAACTGGATCCTCGGCCACACGGACCGCTTCAAGGCTCTCGTCTCGCACGCCGGCGTCTACAACCTCGAGAGCATGTACGGCTCGACCGAGGAGCTGTGGTTCCCGGAGTGGGACCTCGGCGGGACCCCGTGGAAGGACACGAAGAGCCGCGGCGATTACGAGAAATTCTCGCCGCACCGCTTCGCCGCGAACTTCAAGACGCCGACGCTCGTCATTCACGGAGAACTGGACTTCCGCGTGCCGGTCGCCGAGGGGATCCAGCTCTACACCACCCTCAAGCGCCGGGGAGTCGAGGCGCGCTTCCTTTATTTCCCCGACGAGGGCCACTGGGTCCTCAAGCCGAAGAACTCGATCCTCTGGAACCGGACGGTCATCGAGTGGATGGAGAGTCACCTGAAAGGACCGTAGTCTATGGAGCCCACAGCGGCGCCGGTAAAATCTCCTCCCATGAAGCTACGATTGGTCACCATCCTCCTCCTGGCTTCTCTGGCCGGCTGCGCACATTCGTACCGGCGCAGCTACTCCTCTCCGCTCGTCTCGGTCTACACTCCTTCCGGAGACCGGGACGCGCGATGGGAGGTGGAGCCCTTCGCTTCCTGGATCGATGACGCCGTCGTCCAGATGGCGGGCGACTTCGATGTGCCCCTTCAACTCGTCATCCCCGTCCGCGTCTACCACCAAAGCGACCCTTCCACCGGCAGGAGCTACTACAACCGCTTCACGGGCTCGATCGTGTTGCGCGGGACCTTCGACCCGGGCGTTTTTGCCCACGAGCTGAGCCACCTCCTCGTTCACCACGTGGACGCCTCCGCCCCGTACTGGTCGGACCAGGCGCTCGCGGAGTATATGGAGACGCGCTACTACCCATTCCGTCCGGCCGCCGGGTCGGATCCCGTCGCGGCGCGGCAGGAGGATCGGCGGGAGAAGCTGCGCCGCCTCATCCACCGCATTGCGGACGCCCGAGAGCCCCAGGAAGTCCTGGACCATCTGACGCCTCGCGCCATCGATGAAGAGCGCGGCTGGGGGGTCGTCGTCGTGCGCTACCTCTTCGAGGAGCGATGGAAGAAGGAAGAGTTGCGCGAGAAGGTCCGGCGCCTCCTGGCCCTCGGAGCGGAAGAGACGGCACGCGTCGCACCGGAGATCGTGGCCTACTGCCGCCGCCCGACTCTGCTGACTAGCTCGGGCCTGAGCGATTCGGGGCCGCCGCCGGCCCGCTGAGTCGATCGAAAACCGTCGATGCCTCGCTTCATCCTCACCAACGACGACGGAATCGACGCTCCGGGCCTCGATGCCCTCTTTCGGGCCGTGGATTCCCTCGGCGAGCGCGTCGTCGTCGCGCCCGACGAGGTGCAGTCGGGCGTCGGGCATGCCGTCACCACGCACGCCCCCATCTCGTTCACCCGGCGCAAGGAGAACTGGTACGCGGTCGGCGGGACGCCGGCGGACTGTTCGCGGCTCGCGTTGACCCACCTGGCGCCCGGCGGCGAGTGGGTGCTCTCCGGGATCAACCGCGGAGGCAACCTCGGCGCCGATGTCTATATCTCGGGAACCGTGGCCGGAGCTCGCGAGGCGGCGTTTCTCGGCCGGCCGGCGATCGCCTTCTCGCAGTACGTTCGGCCGGATCTGCCCGTCGATTGGGAGCGGTCGGTGCGGCAGTGCGCAGCGCTGGTACGCCTCCTCCTTGCGCGCCCTCCGCGGTTCGGCGCCTTCTGGAACGTGAACCTCCCCCACCTACCCCCCGGCGCCGACGAGCCGGAGGTCGTCTTCTGCGGCCTCGACCACTCCCCCCTCGATGTGCGCTACCGGCTCGAGCCCACCGGGCCGGACTCCGGCTCCGTCGCCCATTTCGACGGAAACTACCACGCCCGCGCTCGGCAGGCGGGGCGCGACGTCGAAGTCTGCTTCAGCGGACGGATCGCGGTGACCGAAATCCCGCTGGATATCGCGGGGTGAGCGGAGCCACCCTATCGATGGCGGCGGGCTGAGAAGGTATCCTCTGAAACTTTCCGCCGCTGTACGGGTTGCTAGCGACGGCGTGTGTCGAAGAGGTAAGGCCCGAGGTCGAGAGTCCGGGTCCGACCGGGGTCTTTAGAACCGTGGGAGGTACGCCTCCGTGGGAGCGCTCACGCTCTTCGCTTTAGTTGCGTGGCAAAGTTGGTTGCTCGGGCCGGTCGATCCGGGGATCTCGCTCCAGACGCTGTCCCACGCCGTCGAGGTGCGGCTCCTGTCGATCGAGGAGGCGCGGCGCGGGTATCCCGTCAGACTCCGGGGGGTCGTGACGTATTCCGAGCCGGGGACGCCCCTCCTGTTCGTCCAGGATGTCACGAGCGGCGTGCGCGTCCGTTTCGCCGGCGAGAAGCCGCCCCCGGCTCAAGGTCAGTTCGTGGAACTGCGCGGGCGCACCTCCGCCGGCCTCTGGGCTCCTTTCGTCGTCGATCCGATCTTCTCCGTTCTAGCCGATAGCGCTCCATTCCCGGAGCCCATGGAAGCGAGGAGCGATCAACTGGCGACCGAACTGCTCCACGCCCAGTGGACGGTCGTCCACGGGATCGTACGCTCTACAAAGACGGTTCGCGGCAAGCTCCAGGTCGAGCTATGGGATGGCGGCACGCCGATTCTGGCGGTCGTGCAAGTTGCTGGAGGGGGCTTGGGCGCGCACGGAAGGCTGGTCTTGGCCGAGGTGAGGGTGCGAGGAGTCTGCGAGTCGCGCCGCGTCCGTCGCGATGGACCGCCGGCAGTCCGTCTGCTCGTTCCCTCCCCCGCCGATGTGCAGATCATCCGCCTGGGGCCCACAGATTCATTCTTCGGACTCCCAACCCCCCTCGCCGAACTGAAGTCTCTGTCGCCCGATCGAGATCAAGGTCGGATCATCCGTGTCGGAGGGAGGATTCTCGAGTGGGTCGGCGAGCAGCGGGCTCGGATCGGCGACGGCACCGGGGAAGTGTGGGTCCGCCTGGCAGAAGCGCTCCATCCACGGCCGGGCGATTCTCTCGACGCCGTCGGTCTTCTGGACTTCGAAGGGGGTCTACCGCTCGTCGGAAGCTCCGTCGCCCGGCTCATGACCCTCCCCTTCATTTTTCCTCAGCCTCATGGCGCGACGGGGGCGGTCGGAGCGACCGAATGGGAAATCATTGCGCGGGAGCGGTTGCCTGTCCTCCTCCGGGCAGAGGACGTACGTCGCCTCACTCGCGACGAGGCCGCACGAGGTTACGCAGTGAGGTTGACCGGGACCGTGACCTTCCACGATCCGGAGTGGAACATCCTCTACGTTCAGGATCGCAGCGCCGGCATCTATGTTTTCACGAAGGGCGAAGACGCCTCTATCGCCGCCGGAGACCTGGTCGCGATCGAGGGATTGAGCGCTTCAGGCCAGTTCTCACCGGTCGTCTCGAACTTCGATCGACTGGTCTCCATGGGCCGGCGGCCGATCGAACCCCCGCGGCTCCTCAGCCCTCACATCCTCATCACCGGCGCGATGGACGGGCAATGGGTCGAGATCGAAGGGGTTGTACGTGGGGCTCAGATCGACGGGCGCCACGCCTCCCTGGATTTCGCGTGGAAGGATAGGCTCTTCAAAGCCTACGTTTTTCCCTTCGAGGGAGATTTCCGTCCCCACGAGTGGGTCGACGCCGAAGTGCGCTTCCAGGGCGTGTGCAGCGCCCTTTTCAACCGGGACCGGCAGATCACCGGGTTCCAGTTCTTCATCCCGGGCAATGGCTCCATCCGTGTCATCGACCCGGCCCCGGGCGATCCTTTTCTCCAGCGGGCGCGAACCATCGAGTCCCTCCTGCGCTTCAATCCTGAGGAGAAGCGGCGCCGTCGAGTCAAACTGGAGGGGGTCGTCACGTACGTTCGAGATGAAGAGCTCTTCACCCTCAGCGATCCGACGGGGTCTGTCTTTGTACGGCGATTGGCCGAAGACCGAGCCAAGCTGGAGCCGGGCGACCGCGTCGAAGGGGTCGGGTTGCCGGAGGAAGATGAGCGCTTCTACGGCGCTCAGTTTCTTTTCGCCCGCACTCGAAAGCTCGGTAAAGGCGATCTGGCCCCGCCGATCGATATCGGGACCCGGGATATCTTGCAGCGGGTTCCCAACGCTCGGCTCGTTCGAGTCGAAGGGAGGCTCATGGAATCCATGCCCGGCCAGACGGCGCAGCTTCTGGTTCTTGGAGATGAGGGGGCCGCCTTCCGCGCCGTGCTCGAGGCCCCGCGCGGAGGGGACAAGCTGCGGGCCATCGAGCCGGGGAGCCGAGTGCGCATGACGGGGATCTGTTCCATCCTGCTCGACCGCCGGAAACGGCCGACCGCGTTTCGTCTCCTCTTGCGCGGCGCAGAAGACGTGGAAGTGATCGCATCGCCGTCGTGGTGGGGGTTCAAGAGATTCCGGACCGCCCTGATCGTCGTCGCTGCGGTCGGGCTCTCCGGCCTGGTCTGGCTGATCACGCTCAAGCGGAAAGTCCGAAAGCAGACGTCGGTCATTCGCGACCAGATCGAAAAGGAAGCGGTGCTCGCGCGAGATTACCAACAGCTCGTCGAGAATGCCCACGACATGATCTTCACTCACGACCTGCAAGGGCGGATCACTTCCATGAACCGAGCCGGCGAGAGAATCATGGGCTATTCGCGGCAGCAGGTCTGCCGCATGAATCTCGACCAGCTTCTGGCACCCGACGGGGGAGACCGGCTCCGGAGCGAGATCGTGGAAACCAGCGCCGAAGGCGCCGTGGCCGCCCGGGAGGTCACCTTCCTGACCCGTTCCGGCGGACGCGTGCTCATGGAGGTCAGCTCGCCTCCGATCCGCCGTGACGGCGCCATCATCGGTTTTCAAAGCATAGCGCGAGACCTAACGCGCCGGCGCGAGGTCGAGGACGAGGTCCGCAATTACTCCGACCGCTTGCGGAGCCTCTCCCGCCAGCTCCTCGAGTCTCAAGAGGCCGAACGGCGGCACTTGGCGCGGGAACTGCACGACGAGATCGGCCAGAGTCTGACCGCGCTCAAGATCTCTCTCCAGTCCTTGCTCCGCAACGACGACTCCAGGCAGCTTCCCGCGCGGCTCGGAGAGAGCATCGAGGTCGTGGAGGGCCTGCTCCATTCGATCCGCTCGCTCTCCTTGAACCTCCGTCCTTCGATTCTGGACGATTTCGGCCTGGTGACCGCGATCAAGTGGTACCTCGAGGCCCAATCCCGCCGCACCGGAATCGAAGCCTCGCTCGAAGGGGAAACGAGGGAGATCCGCCGGCGCAAACCGGAGATCGAAACGGCCTGCTTCCGCGTGGTACAGGAAGCCGTGACGAACGCCGTGCGCCATTCGCGTGCACAGCACGTCCGCGTGAACTACCAGGAGGTGGGGGAATTCTTGCAGCTCTGCATCCAGGACGACGGGATCGGGTTCGACCCGACGATCGTCCGAGAACGGGCCCTCCGCGGCGAAAGCCTCGGCATCTTGAGCATGCAGGAGCGGGTGCAGCTCCTCGGAGGGCAGATCGATTTCGATTCCCTCCCGGGACAAGGCACGCGCATCCGGGTTCGGATCCCGCTCCACCCATCCGGCGACCGCATGACGTCGCGGAATTGATGCCGGCGGTCGCCTACCTTTTCTGGTCTCCGGCCCCGTTTTTCGTCTTCTCCGCCTTGTCGCCCCGCGTCGACTCCTTCTTCGCCTCTTCCTCCCATTTCCTGCGCTCCTCGGGGATCCACGTTTCGAGCAGATACCGGCAGTTGACCACCTTCTCCACGAGATCGACCGGCAAGTAGTAGTAGTGGTTCGAAGCCTCGAAGCCGATCCTCGAGTCGCTGCGGACGATCCCGAGAAGTGTGCGGGCGTTTCCAATCTCGCCGATGAGGATCCCGCGCATACCGTCGAGCTGCCGGCGGGCCTCCCGGGGCTCCTTCGCGGCCCGGTAGGCGCGCCGGGCGAGGACGAAGCGGGCCTGCGCGGCCGCGCTCTTCCAATGGAGGACCGCCGCGTGGGCGACGCGCTTCTCCGCCCGGATCGCGAGCCGCTCGTAGCCGGTGCGTGCTTCCCCCTCGCGAAGGTCGGGGAGCCCCGACTCCCAATCGCGCACGACCGCCTGGAGCGCGCCCACCATCGCCTCGGCGGGATAGATCGCCCGCCAGGTCTCCAGGTCGTCGTACGGGAAGCCGATCATCGTCGCGCGGAAGCCCGTCTCGGCGGGGTAGAGGAGATTCGCGGGTCCGAACTGCACGGGAGAGGTGTAGACGAGCCCGCCGTGGAAGGGGAACTGCGAGAAGGCCGCGCCGAACTGATGCCACGCCTTGGCGGCCCGGGCTCCCGCGGAGCCGAAGCGCCGCAGCGCGACAATCTCGGCCGCCCCTCGGTCGCTCGGAGGCTCGCCGAAGTAGTATTCGGCGGCGGCTTCGAGGTTCGGCGAGGGATAGCCGCCGAGGGTCCAGCTCAGGAGAAGGCCTTCGACTCCCGAGCCCGAGAGGTTTTCGAGGTGCTCCGCCACGCGCTCGACGACCGGGATGTACGGCACGGCCGACAGCTCCCAGGTGTTGTTGGCCTGGATCTTGGCGAACGCGGGCCGCCCCGTCTTGCGCGCGGCCTCCCAGGCGCGCTTGGCGCGCGGGCCGGGGCCGACCGCGGACATTGAATACTCCCCGACCGTGCTCTCGACGCCGGCGCGCCGGATCGGAAGAGACCACTCGCTCACCGACATCAAGGCCACATCGGGAGGCAGCGCTGCCGCGATCGGCTCGATCCAGTCGTCCGGCCAGCCCCAGTCCCAAGCGATGACGCTCGCGCGCGGGCTCGAACGGCGGATGCCTTCGAAGATCGTGCGGTTGACCTCCGCGATGACTTCATGCCCCGGCCGCCGGCCGCAGCGCGGGCAGCTTTTCCCTTGTCCGTGAGACCAGCAGTTCGTGAAGTTCTCCGACATGGTGATGCTGAAGACACCGGCGAGGTCGGGTACGGAAGCGAAGACGTGCGCGAGGGCGTCGTTGATGAAGGCGCGGACCTCGGGCCGGCTCGTGCAGAGGGCGCGGTGTCCGGCCTCCGCGACGCCGGCGAGGTCCGGCCATGCGGAGAAGAAGCTCTCCGGCATCGCACGCGGCTCGTTGAGATAGAGATACACGCCGATTCCAAAGCGGTTCGCGCGCTTGACGAGCGCCCGGAGGCTCTCGATGCGGCGCCCGCTGTCTTTCCCGAAGCTCGAAAACGGTCCCGAGGCCGATTTGCCCTCCGGTGCGAGGTTCCGGAGAACCGCCTGGAGCCAGACGCCGTTGACGCCGAGGCGGGAGAGCTTCTCCAGATAGCCGTCGGGATACGGATCGAGGTCCGGCTCGAGGAGCGGGTCGCCGTAGAGCGCGCTGTAGGAGTAGAGAAACCGGACGCTGAAGCGCGCCGGGCGTTTCTCGACGCACGGAACGAGGGATGGGCCGCCGAACTCTTCGAATCGGTCCTTCAGGCGGTCGAGGCCGCGGAGGAGCCCCTCCTCGTCGCGCGCGGCGATTCGCACACGCCCGGGCTCGACGCGGATCTCGTGAGACTCGGGCTCGGCGAAGGCCGAGGGGTCGAGAACCAGCTCGACGCACTTTCCGGCCGCTCCCCCGGTCCGCACGGCGACGCCGGGGAGCCTCATCGCCTGGCCGAGGTAGGCGGCGAATCGGTCTGCCGCCGCGCGAGCCACCTCACCGCTCCTCGGTGGGAGGACGATTGACCACGTCGCATCGAGCGCAACCTCGCCGTCGGCGGCCTCCCGCCCGCTCCGCCGATCGACGGCCGCCGTCGAGCCCAGCTCATCAAGGAAAGCAAACCGCCGGCGGAATCCGGCGAGCCCTTCGGGCCCGAGGACGTCCGCCACTGTGCTCCGGATGGACTCGTAGCGCGGCCGAAGCTCCTCGGGGATCAGCTGGAAGGCGATCGGCACGCAGCGCGGCTTCTGGCTTCCGAGCTTGACCCAGAGGAAGTCGTCCTCGCGGAGCGCGAAGGCGAGGCGCGCTTCATCCCAGTCGAGGAGCTTGAGGAGCTGCTCGTAGGGGAGAATGTGCCAGTTCCGACGGATGACCGTGATCGAACTGCGCCGCCACGATTCGGGCGAGATCGATGGCGGCCGCCCGAGCCCCATCGCCTCCGCGAGGCCGCGCACGTCGTCCACCGACGCTCCGATTGCCGCCGCGATCCGCTCGGGCGGCGCGGCCCCCCAGTTGCGAAAGACGTACTCGTCGAGCGGTCGAGGGAAGTGCGGCGCGCGCAGGGGAGTGGGCTCCGGCCCTCCGAGCGCTTTCAGCTCGGCTTCCCCCCACGCGGCGGCGGCGAAGAGGAAGGCGAGGTGGAGGGCGGCGAGGGAGGACATCGTGGAGTCGAGGGCTCCGTCAGAGGACGATCTTTCGCGCCCAGAACCCTTCCGCGAACTTGGTCGGGGAGTTCGACTCGACGCCGCGAAGCCGCAAGGGGGCCCAGAACGTGTCCTCGGTGAACCAGGCGGCCCGCTTGGCCTGGCTCGGGAAGCTCTCCATGACGTGGCGCACCTTCTTGCGGCAGGTCTCCTCGCTCAAGGGTACGTAGAGGTTCGGCCGCCAGAGGTCGCCGTCGTACTTCGGGACCTCGTACTCGAGGATGCAGTGGTCGCGGAATGTGTTCCAGGTGAGGCTGGAGACGACGCGATGGTCCTGGTGCGCATCGTCGTGGTAGTGGGTCAGGACGAGGTCGGGCTGGAAATCCTTCTTCAGTTTCTCGAAGGTCTCCTTGATCTCCGCTCCCGTGTAGGGGAAGAACGAGTCGCGGAAGCCGTGGACGGCGATCTCGGGGTTCTTCGAGCCCTTGAGGAGCGACCGGGCGCTCTCGGTCGCTTCCCGCGCCCGCACGGGATCGACGCCGCCGAAGACGATCCAACGAACGGCGAGCTCCTTGTTTTCTTCGATGAGGCGAAGGACCGTTCCTCCACAGCCGATCTCGCCGTCGTCGCTGTGCGCGCCGAGCACAAGGAGGCGGCGCAGCCCTCCGGCCGGGGCGAAGCGGATCATGCGGCGGCACCTCTCATCGGGGGCACAATCGTAGGCGGATTTGCCGGCGCATCCAGGGGGAAGTGGGGGGCTCGTCGATCACTCCGTGTCTGCGGTTCACCGTCCGCCCGTCGCTTTCGTGGTGAAGTTGACCTTCCATTTCCGCCTCCCGCCCGCGCCGAACCCTGGGTGCGCAATTTTTGCCGCACATCCCGCCCTCCCGCGGTGCCTCATCCGATGGGGGAGGGCTTTCGGCCGACCCCTTCTGTTTAATTCTCGAAAGCCCTCCTCTGATTCTCTGAGCATCGCCTTGCGGCTTCCAATTACGGAGAGGGTCTGATGAAAGGGTCGATCGGGCGGATTCTTGGCTGGGTGGTCGCGCTCTATCTTTCGCATCCTTTCGGCGGGCTATCCGCCGAGGGAGCACCGTTTCAGCGGGGAAACGCCAACGAGGACGCGGCTCTCGACATCTCGGACCCGATCCTCACGCTCTCTCACCTCTTTCTCGGCACGCCGGAGCGCGTCGACTGCCAGGATTCCCTCGACACCGATGACAACGGCTCCCTCGAGATCACCGACCCGATCGTCTCGCTCAATTATCTATTTCTCGCCGGGCAGGCCCCCTCCGCGCCGTTCCCGGGCTGCGGCGAGGACCCGACGGAGGACGGCCTCTCCTGCGGTTCGTTCGCCATCTGCGGCCCGGACGCACTACCCCCCGAGGTCACCATCCTCGAGCCGGCGAGCGGCTCGACCATCGGGGATACGACGCCGCGGATCGCCGCGCGGATCGTCGACGCGGGCGGTTCGGAGGTCGACCTGGCCAGCCTTTCCCTCTCGGTCGACGGGGTCGAGGCGCAGCCGCTCGTCAGCGCCGTCGATCCAAGCACGGTCGGGCTCGAATTCACCCCTGCGGCCCCGCTCGCGGAAGGGTCGCACCGCGTGTTGGTCTCGGCCGGCGACAAAGCCGGCAATTTCGCGGACGCGGAGAGCATCTTCACGATCTGCGCGCGATCCGTGCCGTCCATCCTCCCCATCGGCGACCGGTCGGTCCGCCTCGGCTCCACCCTCACGATCGTGCTCCAACTGAGCGGTCCCCCTCCTTCCGGCCCCGCCATCCTGTTCGAAGCGAGGCCGCTTCCCCTCCCCGACAACATGCACTTGATGGCCGATCGGGGGCTGTTCACCTTCACGCCGGGTGCGGATCAGGTCGGCGAGTACACGATCACGTTCTCGATCAAGGACACCGAGTGCGCCGTCCAGAGCCAGACCGCGAAGATCACCGTGCTCCCTTCGGAGACCGGGCGCACGAGCCTCGAGGGGCGGGTCCTCACGAGCGGCTCCTCGCCGCTTGAAAACGTGCGGATGGTCGTCGGGACGAAGGAGTCCCGGACCAACGCGCAGGGGCGCTACTTCCTCGACGACATCCCGTCGGGCCGCCAGCGGCTCCTGATCGACGGAAGCACGGTTCCGCCGGGCAAGGGAGTCTTCGCCACCGTGCCCGAGATGATCGAGATCATTCCCCGCGCGGCCAACGTGCTCGAGCCGCCGATCTTCCTCCTGCCGCTCGATACAGCCAGCGGGGACCCGATCGACCCCACGAAGGAGTCCGTGATCACTTCGAGCCCGATCGTGAAGCAAGGGGTCGTCTTTCCCGAGGTGACGCTGAAGGTGCCGCCCGGCTCCGCCCATATCGAGGGAACGGATCGGCCGTTCTCGGGCAACGTGCACATCTCGTCGATCCCGAACCCCACGATGGGGCCTCGCCCGCTCCCGAAGGAGATGGACCTCTCCGTCTACATCGCCCTCCAGCCGTTCGGCGTCGCGTACGACCCGCCGGCCGAGGTCACGTTCCCCAACGTCGAGAGCTTCCCCATCGGGGCGATCATGGACATCTTCGGGCTCAACCACGATACGGGACGCATGGAGAAGATCGGCGAGGGCCGCGTCGTCTCCGGCGGCCTCGTCCGGTCGATCGGCGGCGTCGTGCGGAGCAATTCCTGGCACGGGTTCGTGCCTCAGCCGCCCCTAGGGAATCCTCCTCCCGACCCGGGTCCGCCCTGCCCCGATCCCTGCTGCGATGAGCCCGCTGGATCGTCGTCCGTGGAGCCGCGAACCGGGGACCTGACCGTCGAGCACGATCTGGTCCCCTATCGGGCCCTCGGGCGGAACCGTTGGCTGCGCCTCGAATACCACAGCTCCACCGCGGACCCGTGGCCCAGCGTCTCCGTTCAGGTGACGACGGGGAACTTGACCCCGGCGCCCCTCTACATGTCCACGGAGGCGACCCTCGGCGGCGTGATCCAGGGCATCGTGGTGACGGACGGGACCGCATTCTGTCCGATCGCCTGCCCGTTCATCCGGATGCCTCGGGTCATGGACGCCAGCTCCTTCCCCACAGGGGTCTACGCTTCCTCGATCACCGTGAACTGCCAGTTCCCGGTATCCCGCCGGAGCCGCACGTTCACGCAGAGCACAGCCGTCGTGAACCACATCCGGAGCGGCTTCGGGGCCGGATGGAGCCTCAAAGGGCTCCAAAGCATCCACTCCGGCTCGACCGGCGAGCTTCTCCTCAACCAAGGAGACGCCTCGGCCGTCATCTTCACGCCGGCCGAGCGGGCCCGCTCATGGATCAACCGCTCCGGCGAGCGGGATTTCTACCGCTTCGCCGCGGATGCGGGAGAGCTGGTCAGCCTCCGGATGAACCGGCGATCGAACCAGGACGACGGCACGAGCACGCTGGACCCATCGATCGAGCTGTACACCTCCGAGGGCGTCCTCCTCGTCCAGGATGACGACTCGGGGCTGAACTCCCCCGCCGGGCCGGGACAGAACGCGACGATCGTGAACTACATCCTGCCGGCGACCGATACGTACATCGTGTCGGCGACCGGGGCCGGCGGAAGCCTCGGGCCCTACGAGCTGTACCTCACGACCGCCTCGGCCCGGCCGGTGGGCGCAGGAAAGAGCGAGCGGCTGAACGTCGGGAAGATCCAGCCGCCGCGGCCCTTCAGCCCCGCTTTCACCTTCCGGGGGGCGATCGACACCCTCGCCGGCACCGGCGAGCACCGATTCGCGGCCAGCGCCGGGACCATCGCGACCATCGTCGTGGACCGGCTCGCCAACCTCGGCGACGGCACGGGGAGCCTGGATCCGTCCGTCGAGCTGCACGCCTCGACGGGAGAGCTGATCAAGCGGGACGACGACACGGGATCGAACCGGCCGGCGGGGCCCGGCCGCAACGCCCTGATCCCCAACCTGAAGCTGCCCGCCTCGGACACCTTCTCGGTCGTCGTCCGCGGCGCCGGGGCGACCATCGGGCCCTACGAGCTGCGCATCATCTTCGATTCCCTGACCGGAGAAGTGGACGCGGGGGACAGCGGCCCGGTGACCATCGACTCGGCCGTCTCTGCGCCGCCGGGCGAATTCTCCACGCTGCTTCCCCGCGACGATGGATCCTTCCTCCGCGAGCTGAGGGATGGAACGGTCATCGACTTCGACGCCGAGGGCCGGCAGACCTCCATCACCGACCGCAACGGCAACTCCACGGAGTACCGCTACGACGCTTCGGGCCGCCTCGTCGAGATCGAGGACCCAGTCGGGCTCGTCACGAAGCTCAAGTACGGCGGAGGGTTCTTACGGGAGATCGAGGATCCGACGGCGCGCCTGACACGGTTCGAGCACGACGCCCAGGGAAACTTGATCCGCCTCGTCGACCCCGACGGCACATCGCGGTCCTTCACCTACGACCTTCGCCACCGCATGCTCACTCAGCGGTCCAAGCGCGGCTTCCTTGTCGAATACGAGTTCGACTTCTCCGGGCGGTTCCGGCGCACGAAGCTGCCCGACGGGACCGTGCGCTCCCTCGTTGCGCAGCAGAGCATCGGTCTCGTCGATCGCGCCTCGGGTCTCGGCACCCGGGAGAAGCCCGCGCCCGCGACGCTCGAGACCGACGTCGAGGGAAGCTTCACGATCGGCACGAACGGCGTGAAGACCATCGAGACCGGCGAGATGGGCAAGGTGACGAGCATCGAGAACGCCGACGGTCGCATCACGCGGTTCGACCGGGACGCGGCGGGGAACCCGGCCCGGGTCGTCGCGCCCGGCGGAGTGGCCTTCTCCTATGCCCACGACGACCGCGGCAACGTCCGGACGTTCAACGACGAGGCCCTGAAGAGCGTCACGCGCTTCACGTACCACCCCATCTTCAACCGCGTCGAAACCTGGACGGATGCGCGGGGCTTCACGGGCTCCTACGGCTTCGATGAACGAGGGAACCGGGTGCGGAAGACGAGCCCCGGGGGCCGCGAGGTCATCCTGGAGTACGACGCGCGCGGGCTCGTCACCGGCGCCGTCGACTCCTCGGGGACGCCGTGGAGCCTCACGTACGACGAGCGCGGAAACCTCACCGAGTTCGCCGGCGGAGCGGGCGCCGGGGAGCGGAGGGGAAAGGCCGTGTACGCGCCGGGAGGCTACCTCCTCAAGGCGACGGATCCGGCGGGCCGCGAGGAGAGCTTCGAGCGGGATGCGCTCGGCCGCCGGACGAGGCGGGTTCTCCCGGATGGCGGCGCGATCGAGTTCGCCTACGACGAACAGGGCAACCTGACCGCCCTCACGCCGCCCGGACGTCCGCCGCACCGATTCGGCTACAACGAAGTGAACGTCGCGAACGAGTACGCTCCTCCCGACTCCGGGGACGGAGTGAACCGCTGGCGCTTCTTCCACGATGCGGCCCGCCGGCTCATCCGGATCGAACGCCCCGACGGAGGGAGCGTGGTCCGCGATTACACCCCGGCCGGCAAGCTGAAGACCGAGACGATTCCCGGCGGCTCGTTCGCATACGAGTACGGCGCGCAGACGGGTCTCCTGACCAAGGTCACGGCTCCCGGCGGCGGCAGAGTCCTCTACAAGTACAAGGGGAACCTGCTGGAGTCCGCCGAGTGGCAGGGGGTCGTCTCGGGAATCGTCGCGCGGACCTTCGACGCCGACGGAGTCCTCATCTCCCATAGTGTCAACGGCGGCCACACCGCCGCCTACGAGTTCGATCGAGACCGCATCGCGACGCGGGCGGGCGACCTCACGGTCGACCTCGATCCCGAGAGCGGACTCGTCCGCTCGACTGCGATCGGGAAGACGACGGATTCCTGGTCGTACAGCGAGCTCGGGGAGCTTGCGGAATATCGGGCGCTCTTCGACGGCGCGGAGCTCTACTCCGAGTGGATCGAGCGCGACAGGCTGGGCCGCGCCTCTCGCAGTACGGAGGCGATCGGCGGCCTCACGAGCACGTACACGTACTCCTACCGACTCAACGGCCAGCTCGAGGAGGTGAGGAGGGACGGCGCCCTCGTCTCCCGATACGCCTACGGAGCGAACTCGAACCGCACGAGCCGCACGACGCCGGGGACCGTCGTGACCGCCGTCTACGACGAGGAAGACCGCCTCGTTCAATACGGCGGAGCGATCTTCGGCTTCACGAAGGCCGGAGAGCTCTCCTCGAAGTCCTCCGCGGGCCAGACGACGTCGTACCGCTACGACGCTCTGGGAAACCTCCTCGGCGTCACGCTCCCCGGCGGCACGGCCATCGAGTACGCCATCGATGCGCGCAGCCGCCGCGTGGGGAAGAAGGTCGACGGCGCGCTCGTCCATGGATTCCTCTACCAGGACAGCCGGAGGGTCATCGCGGAGCTGGACGCCGCGCAGCAGGTCGTTTCCCGGTTCATCTGGGGAATTCGAGGCGATTGCCCCGCGTACCTGGTCAAGGGCGGGAAGACGTACCGCTTCGTCGCCGACCGGCTCGGAAGCCCTCGACTCGTCGTCGACGTCTCGACGGGCGAGATCGCCCAGAGGATCGACTACGACGAGTTCGGGAACGTCCTCCAGGACACGAACCCCGGCTTCCAGCCGTTCGGCTTCGCGGGAGGTCTCTACGACCATCAGACGAAGCTCGTCCGCTTCGGAGCGCGCGACTACGACGCCGAGACGGGGCGTTTCACGTGCAAGGATCCGATCCTCTTCAGGGGTGGAGATACGAACCTCTACGCCTACGCGCACGGCGACCCGGTCAACTCCGTGGATCGCAGGGGTCTCGAAGACTCAGGCAGCGACGGCGTGCCGGACTGGTGGCCGAAGAACCCGAAACCTCTGCCCGAAGAGCCGCTGCCGCCCCCCGGCTACTCGGAAACCACCGTCCATCCGGAAGACGGCAGCGTCACGAAGACCTGGATCGACGAGGAGGGATTCGTCCATCACACCCAGTGCACGGCAGACGGAGGGACCTGCTCTTCGTCGGTGTTCGACCCGGAGACCGGTGCCGGCGCCGAGGCATTCAGCGACTATCAATGCGAAGGCAACGGCTGTGGGGGGGGCGGAACCGGAGGAGGAGGCGGTGGGGGAGGAGGCGGCGG
>Ga0187892_10002440_pt1 | contig 37223 bp, 32 predicted proteins | sample MA1701073metaG_FD_139345 | JGI IMG/M metagenome (GOLD analysis project Ga0187892, IMG submission 139345) | Bio-ooze microbial communities from a basaltic lava cave in the Kipuka Kanohina Cave System on the Island of Hawaii, USA - MA170107-3 metaG ... | reverse complement strand
TACAAGAGCCCCGACTCGTCGTCCTGAACATGCCCCAGGTTCGCGCAATATCTGGCCTTCGGGCCGTTCGGGGGGTCCACCGAGCTCTGCGAGCGCACCGAGCCCCACACGTCGTACGACCGCTTGTTCGCAAGCGTGTACGACGCCCCGGACCGCGCCAGCGTCGCCACCATATTCCCATGCCCGTCGTAGACCGGGAACTGGCACCCCTGCCACGCCCCGTTGAAGAACTTGTCGATGTAGTCGATCCCCCGCGCGCCGATCCCGTAGCGCATGTTCGTCACGTCCGCGCCCGCCCCGTTCGAATCCGTGTGATCGTCCTCCACATACGCTGGCCCGAGGCAATGCTACCTGTAACGGAGGACACCGAAATAGAGGCAGATCACGCGCGTTTGGTGGCCGCGCGGATTCGCTGATCCAGCTCCTTCGCCTCATTGAGGAGCTGTTCGATTCTCTCGTCTCCTAACTGGCGCACAGCCTGCTCCTCGTCCTCATCAATCAGCGACCTGCTATTCCAATAAACGTTGACAGCCCCCAATACAAACGGGCCAAGTAACGCAACCTCGTTTTGAAGCGACCCGCCTGCAATCGTCAGCGAGAGGTTGGCGCGACCGAGTACTTCGTTGGTCTTGTTCAAGCTCCACTCCTTGTTGACGACTTCAGTGAGCTCGTCGAGTACGGTCTGCAGCCGCTTCTTAAGCAGAAGGACCTGTCGCTCCGCCCGAGTGATGAACAACCCTTGAGGGAATTTACTAGGTGCCAAAACTACGTTCCGTAGATTCCTTCCAGTGTTCCAAGACCTTCAACTCCGAGCTCAATATCATCAATCAAAGCGCTTACTACCAGCGAATACCCGAGCAACTTGAGAATAAACGTGCCAATCTTAGATGCCCTCAAAACAGCTCTCTGACGCTGAAGGTACCGTAACCTACCTTGAAGCCTATGAAGATCTTTCCGAAGTTCCATTACGTCCTCCGCCGTATTCATGCCTCTAATCAGCTTGCCCGTTGCCAGCTCGTGCTCGATTATCTCATCCAGCGTGTTCATGTAGCGAGTGATGTTATCGATTCGTTTGGTAATGTCTTCAATGTTTCCCATCAGCAATTGACCGACAAGAAACTTAATAAGTGCAAGGATGGCCTCGAGAATTAACGCTCGTCCCTCCAAATCCGTTTGAGTGACCGGATTGTTTCCAGCGAAGACGTACCAATTTCGCCCGTCCATCCCTGCGTCCTCACTCACAAACCTCCCCGTCCAAGGCTCGTAGAAGCGAGCACGCATATAGATCAGGCCCGACTCGTCGTCCTGGACGTGCCCGAGGTTGGCGCAATACCGCTGCTTCGGGTCACCTGTTTGGTTCCCTGAACGCACAGACCCCCAGACATCGTACGACCGGGCATCAGCCAGTGCATAGTACGGAGAGCTCCCCGTCCGGCCAAGCGTGGCGACCATGTTCCCGTGTCCATCATACAACGGAAAGCCGGCGGTCACGGACCCGGAGCCTGTCTGCTTCTCCATGTAGTCCACGCCCCGAGCTCCGATTCCATACCGCATCTTGGTCACGACCGAGCCTCCGAACTGGCCCGTGACCGTATGGTCGTCTTCGAACATCATCTGCCCGTCGTAGAAGTAGCGGTCCGTGGGAAGGTTCTGGGCCTGGTTTTCGTCGTAATGGCCGCTGGTGTGCTGAAAGTCGTCCCACTGCCAGCTCAGGTTGAACCCGGAGACCTTCTGCACCCGCATCCCGTCGGCTCGGTACACATATGCCGCTCCAGTCGAAGCGTTGCAAGTCGAAGTCGCCCTGTTCAAATCGTCCCACTTGTACCGGACCACGCCGGACTCGCCGAAGCTGCGCCAAAGCCGGTTGCCCAGGATGTCACGCCTCGGGCGAGCCACTTGGGCCGCTCGTCGTCCGACTCGGCAATAGCGCTGCGATAATGCTGAAGAGGCCAACACTCCCAAGAAGCGCGAGCTGCACCTGTCTCGAGTAATGAGATGCAATGTCCACTAGGATAGCAGAAAGGAAGCAAAGTCCTCCAACCATAAAACACTCGATCATGCGCGCAGGATTTCGAATCACATACAATACAAGGGTCACAGCAGCTACGATTAAGAGCGAAGACGCAAAGTACGAGTCCTTCCAAGGACTACTAAGCATCGCCACGATCCGGATTGTGGCAAATATCAGGAATAGCGCGGGCACAAAGACGTGCGGTTTGAATTTATCCACGTTCTCCGATCTCCTCAAGCGACATGAAAAGGCTGATGAAAGCTACATGCTCACCGATCAGCGCAAGCTTCATAACAAGCGGATTGGATGACTTTGCAATTTCAGCTGCGTACTGATGCCAGGTATAGGATACGACGATTAGGTCAACCATTGCATTGAGCAACAAGCCTCCGATAACTCTGATATCGCCTTCACCTGCCGAACCGCGGACATCTAATCCCCACCAAGCGACTAAGAAACCTAGATCGGCAATCGCTTTAGCGCGTACGGCTGGATTGAGCTTTGCGGCGGCCATCATCATAGCTAATGAAGTAATTACGCCCAGCCACCTGTTGATTCCCGGATAGTATTCTGTTGAGTTGCCCGTGCTATCAGAAAGGTTCACGGGGTTGCATCGTGCATAGACAAACCAGTTCCTTCCGTCGCAAGCTCGATCCTCACTCACAAACCTGCCGGTCCAAGGCTCGTAATAGCGAGCTCTCATATAGATCAGGGAGCTCTCATCGTCTTGCACATGGCCAAGGTTCGCACAATACCGTGCCTTCGGGCCGTTCGGAGGGTCCACCGAGCTCTGTGAGCGCACCGAGCCCCAAACATCGTACGACCGCTTGTTCGCAAGCGTGTACGACGCCCCCGACCGCGCCAGCGTCGCCACCATATTCCCATGCCCGTCGTAGATCGGGAACTGGCACCCCTGCCACGCCCCGTTGAAGAACTTGTCGATGTAGTCGATCCCCCGCGCGCCGATCCCGTAGCGCGTGTTCGTCACGTCCGCGCCCGCGCCGTTGGAGACCGTGTGATCGTCTTCGATGAGCATCTGACCATCGTAATAATAGCGCGTGGTGGGCTGGTTGACCGCCCAAATGGGGTCGTACCACCCCGACCCTGTGACCGGATCGCCCGTCCAGCTCAGCGTGAGCCCCTCCACCTTCAGCGTGCGCATGCCGTCCGGGCGGTACTCGTACCTCGCGCCGGACGCCGTCCCGCAGATGGAGGTCGCGCGGTTCAGCTCGTCCCACAGGTACCGCATGCCGCCCGTGGGCACATACCGGTTCCGCCAGGTGCGGTTGCCGAGGATGTCGTTCTCGTAGGTGAAGCCGGGCGACGCGGTCATGCGAATCGCTTGGCTTACCAGAGCTTCACCCCGCCCGGGGCAGCAGGTCCTCCACCTTCGCCGCCTTGCGGATGCGGTCGAGCGCCTGCTGGCGGGAGGACTCCAGGTACTGCCTCTTGAGCTCGCCCAGTACCTCCCCCTGAACCCCCTTGCCCTGGCGGTCCACCCGGAAGATCTGAATCCCGTTCCCGGTCTGAGCGGGGTTGGTGATCGCGCCCTCGGCGAGCGTCTGAAGCTCCTTGCGCACCGACTCCGGGAACGCGGAATACGGCCGCCACCCGACCCGCCCGTGGTTCCGGAGCACCTCCGGCTCCGATTGGAAGCGCTTGAGCACGGCGTCCCACTTCGCCCCCGCCTTCAGGTCGTCGTATGCCTTCTGCGCCTGCTGGATCGCCGCCGCCAGGTCGCTCGCCTGCTCGCTCTTCGGCTTGACGATGATCGTGGAAACCTCCACGAAGTGCGCCGGGTTGAACTCCATCGCGGCGATGCCCTCCAGCAGGAGCTGGCTCTTGACCCGCAAGAACAGCCGCGACTTGGGAAAACCCTGCTCGTAAAGGGTCTGCTCGGGGTTCGATCCCGGCGCGCCCGACGCCGCCGACTGCTTCAGCTGATCTGCGAGCGCCTTCTCGACGTCCGCGTCCTGGACCCGCACTCCCAGCCTCGCGCCTTCCGCGAGGAGCATCCGGTACGTGACCAGGTCCTGCATCGCCTCGTACGCGCGCCAGTCCCAGACGAGCCGCTCGACCTCACTGGCCGTGATCGGAACGCCGTCCACCTTGGCGACGGCGGCTGCGCCCTCCGGCTTCGGGGCGAAGAACTTGGCGGGGATGTCTGCGATGGGGGCTTGCGATGCCGATGCGAAGGCGGCGGCGGCGAGGAATGCGATCATGGCGTCACGTCCTGCAGGATGGTTCGATACACTTCGACGACGGATTGCGCGGCCTGTTCGAGCGTGAATCGCTCCATGACCCGCAGACGGCCGGCGCGGCCCACCGTTTCCAAGGTCAGCGGAACGGAAAGAAGCTCCGCGATGCGGCTCCCGAGCTGCTCGTCCGAGTCGAAGAGGTAGCCGCTTATCTCGGGGTCCACCAGCTCGGGGAGGCTTCCGGAGTGCCGCACCAGCACGGGAATTTCGCGCGACATCGCCTCGAGCGCCGCCATACTGACCGAAGCCCTTGTTCGCGGCGCAACGAAAAGATCGAGCGCCGACTGGAAGCTGCCGGGATCGTCCAGGAGGCCGAGCAGGTGGATTCGGTCCGGTTTCGTAGCGGCCTCCGCGGCCTTAGCAAGCGCCTCCGAAAACGGGCCCTTTCCGGCGATCGCCAGGCGAGCCTCCGGGTGCTCGTCCCAGACTCGCTCGAAGGATTCGATGAGCGCGAGCAGCCCGGACTCTTCGTCCCAGCGCCCCATCGCGCCGACCAGCGGGCCGTCTTTGGGGATGCGGATCTCTTCGCGCATCCCGGCGCGGTCCGGCACTTCCCCCGATGGCGGCTCGACGCCGGGAGGCGCGTAGCTCAGGTCCAGCGCGAGCGCGCGGTCGAGCGCCTGCAGCACGCCGTGCGAGACACAGAACCCGGCCTGCGCGCAGTTCAGGCGATCGATCAGAAGCCGGTGCGTGGTTTTGGGGGCGTCCCAGGCTGTGTAGACCCAGGCCTCTCGGTCGCCGAACGCCTCCGCGCCCGCCCACGCGCATCGGTATCCGAAGGCGTGGGCCAGCTGGTAGCCGCTCGCCCTCTCCCGAAGGCGCCTGGTTGGCTCCCTGTCGGACTTCGAGCCCGTTTCGTTCGGAATCCACTCGGAAGCGTCTTCGATCTCCGCCGAAAAACCGTGTTGTCCGAGAACGCGCGCGAGCTCATCGGTGAAGGCCGCGAGCCCGCCGAAAGGCTGGCGGCGCAACAGCAGCACCCTCATCGGGGGACGACCTGCGCCTCGATGGAAGATGCGAGCACGCGGTCCACCGTCAGCCCTTCGACCTCCGCCTCGGGTCTGAGCACGACGCGGTGACGCAGAACCGGGAGCGCAAGCTCCTTCACGTCGTCCGGAATCACGAAATCGCGCCCGCGGACCGCAGCCAGCGCCTTGCCGCAATGCAGGAGCGCGATTCCGGCTCGCGGGGAAGCGCCAAAAAGCAGGTCGTTCGCCTGGCGAGTGTCTCGAACCATGCCGAGGATGTAGTCGAAGATCTTGTCCTCCACTCGGACGCTGCGGCAATCGGCCTGCAGCTCGGCCAGCTCCTGCGCGCCAGAGACGGGCCGGATGCCGGCGGCCTCCAGCGCCTGCGGCCGGAACCCCGCGTGATGGCGGCGCAGCACGTCGCCCTCCACGTCCTGCTCCGGGTAGTCGAGGACGACCTTGAGCAGGAACCGGTCCTGCTGGGCTTCCGGCAGCGGGTACGTCCCTTCGAATTCGATCGGATTCTGAGTGGCGAAGACGGCGAAGGGCTGCGGCAGGGGATGGGGCTCCCCGTCGAGCGTCACCTGGCGCTCCTCCATGGCCTCCAGAAGCGCGGCTTGGGTCTTCGGGGGTGTGCGGTTGATCTCGTCGGCGAGCAGCACGTTGACGAACACCGGCCCTTTGCGGAGCTTGAACTCGGCGGTCTTGGGGTCGAAAATGTTCGTGCCGACGACGTCCGTCGGCATGAGGTCCGGCGTGAACTGGATTCGGCCGTACTGAAGGTCGAGGCTCTTTGCGAGCGCCCGCACGAGCAGGGTCTTTGCGATTCCGGGCACGCCCTCCAGCAGCACATGGCCCTCCGCGAGCAGCGCGACCAGGCACTGCTCGACGGCGGCGTGCTGCCCGACGACGGCTTTGGCGACCTCCTCCCGGATGGACTCTGCTGCCTGCGCGACCCTCATATGCCCCCTTCCGACGGGCGTGGAGCGTACCCGAGGCGATCCGGGGACCGAACGGCGGAGGTTCTTTGAGAAGTGCGCCCCGAAGCCACGGCTTCGGGGGCGCACGAAGGGACTTTCTGAGTGGACCGCCGTTCTAGCGAGTCCGCTTGATTCGCGCTCGCCTGCCGATCCAGTAACAGGCCATTCCCGCGCAAAGCACGAAACCAGTAGCCGGATCGGGAACGGGCGTCAGCATCGCGGTAAGGAAGCCGCGATTGTCCCCCAGCGTTCCCGTTGCGTCCGTAATGAAGATGCGCACGTCCTTGCCGTAGACCGTCGTGCATTGGTGCGCAGGCGCCACAGCGTAATCGAGACCCCCGTCCTCGGTCTGAAACTGCAGCACGGCGGACCAGTAGACCGCGGAGTCGGGCGCGCCGTGCCACGCCACGCCGGATACGCACACTTCATATAGCCCGAGGCTGCCGCTAGTCAGGAACGGAATCACCGTGGTGGCGTTGTGCTCCGCCGCCATGTTCGCGAAAAGAGTTCGGAACTCGACGGGATTGAGCGCCGCGTCGCGCACGGTGAGGTCTGCCTGGCCGACGTTGTCGCCCAGCGTACCCTCCCCGTCGGTAAGAAAAGCGTTCCCCGGCCCGGAGTAAGCTACGGGCGGGGCGTTTAACGGAATCGCCCGGTAGTCGATTCCGCCGACGTCGCGAAGGAACTGGTAGACGACCGACTTGTACTGTGCCGAGGGCGGAGACCCGAATCTAGGGTTTCCCGTCGCATCGATCGTCAAATTTGGGCCTGACGAGCTCAGTCCGATCGCGTTCGCGGAGTCGAGCTGGAGCACGTTAACCCGAGCATCCAGCACGACCGATTCCTGAGCGTACGACAAAGGCAAGAGCGCCAGAAAGGCGAAGAGCCCCAATCCGGCTCTGTTGGTTTGTGTGTGCATGATCGTTTTTGTTCCCCCATTCGGGACAGCGACTCGCCGCGTCCCGTGCTAATGCGGGAAACCCTTAGCGCGCCGAGATTCATGCGCCGGGATCTCGCGGCGCTTTCGTGGTCCTCGCTCTCGCAGCAGATGTGCGAACGCCAAATACGACAAAGAAAAGGACATGCGTCGCGCATGATCCTGCCGCCGAGCGGGGTTTTGAGATGTGAAGGTCGGCCGGCTGGCGCCGGCAGGACGGTCATTGGGAGGGACGAATCACATGGCGGTACAGCAGATCATCGGTCTCAACCAGAGGGGTGCGGGCTTGGCGCAGGCGCCTCGGTCTGCGCGTATCCGGTTCCGGTTGCCGTGGAGGCGCGAAACGTGTTTGGGCGGATTCGCAATGGTAAGGAGCACGCGCCGGTTTTTGGGCGCGGAGCTCCGAAGGGGGTCCGGTCACGATCCGTCGACTCTAGTGTTGCGGTTCCCCAACGAAGGGGATCAGACGGCAGCGTCCGTCTGCGCCATGCTTTTCAACTTCGCGAGCGGCCGCTATGAGCCCGTGCGGTCGCGGGTCTCCTTCTTGGACTCGGAGATCGTAATCGTAAGCCTGTCTATGCCCGAAGGGCGCTTCGTCGAACCCAAGAAGCAGGCCATTATGGTGGAGGTCGACTTCGGTAGATCAGAGGCCTCGAGCGCCTTCGACCGGCGAACGGACGTTGCGAAATGGGAGTTACATTAAGGCGGCCAGATGTAGGCTCAGATGCCGACAAGGGCATCGGCGATCCGATTCCAGGTGATCGAGAATTGGACTGCGCCCCCTCGAAGGTAGCGACGCTTTTTAAGGAAGCCACGTGGGACTCCGATGAGGGTCTTCGCAAGCTTTACCACGAGTTTCACAAGCCCCTCTTCAACTACCTGTGGCGTCGAACCAAGCAGTGGCCGGAAGGACGGGAGCACGCCGAGGACCTCGTGACGGTAACGATCTTTCGGACCGCGAAAGCGCTTAAGGGTATTTCGGTCTCAGGCCGGCCGAACGCGATGCTCTTCAGGGTCGCGATCAACGAGCTCAAGCGGTGTTATCGCAAGACCTTCCGGACCCGGGCGGAGCCGACGGAACTGGACGGAGTCGCCTTGGAGCCCGCGAACGACGATTTCGTGGAGGCGGCAAACCTTCGCGCGGCGGTTCAGTCGGTACTGGACCGGAAGCCCAACCAGCAGCGGAAGGGGTTTCTGCTCCACTTGGAGCTGGATCTGACCCCGCGCGAGATCGGCCAGGAGCTTGGCGTGCCATGGACGACCGTCCAGTCGTGGATTTGGCGAATTCGGAAGGAGATTCAGATGGCGTGCGCCGATTCGGATGGCGCCTGAAACGATGAACAGACCCGGTCCAAAGGGACAGGGCAGAGGATGGACATGGAAACGCAGACCTGTAACCGAGAATTGATCGATCGATACCTTTCGGGACAAGTGACTGACGCGGAAGCCGAGGCGGTGGAGGAACACGCGCTGGGATGTGCGAGCTGCTTTCGCGCGGTCGAGGAAGGAACGTCGCAGGGCATGGAAGTTAGCCGCCGCGCCCTTCCCGAGGTTTTAGTTCCCCTCGAAGTGCACGCGAAGATGGCATCTGCTTTGCGGCGCCGGAGGCTTTGGACGTCGATTCGCGGCAGGGGCGGATTCATGGCTGCGGCGCTCGTCGCGGGCGTAGGGGCCGGGTGCCATCTCTCGATGCCGACCGCACTGAATCTGCTCTTTCCTGCAGCCTACGCGGTGCCTTCCTCGGAGTTTGGGAAGGTCGCCGGATTCGCCGGCTACGGTTTCGAGGGAGGAGATTATTCGATCGAGGGATTCGAAGGCGAAATGCTCCATTCCCCGACCACTTTCACCAAAATGGTGAACCACGCCTCAATCGACGATTCCGAGTCCAAGAGTGGAGGGCGGTCGCTTCGCTTGCTTCATCGGCACAATGGTGGGTATTTCGAGCGACGTGTGCCTATTCCGTTGCCGCCGAACACGACGCTTCGTTTGGGATTCTGGGTCTACTCGCCACGTGGCGCGGATCCAAACAACAAGCTGTTGAACGCATCCATAGCATCGCCCGATGGCGATGCAGCGACTCTTACGCTGACCGACGCGTCACCGCACTGGCGGCCATATCTAATACATAGGCACACGATGCACTATTGGCCAGACGTGGTCGTTACATTTGAAACCGGCAGCGGATTCGGTCGGTACTTTGGATACGACTGGGCGTCTTGGATCGACGACATTTACCTGGCCATCCGGTTAAACGGCGCGGCTCGCATCGATTGGTATGTCCAGGATGGGCACCGTATAATTATCCCAATTAGCTTGCCAAAGCCCTATCATGTATCCAGAATCCAGAGTAACACGATTCACCTCAAGGTAGGACACCTTCAAAAGAACATGTTCCCGGGCAGGATTGTACGGTTAGAAGGCGACTTCGCCGTCTGCGCCTTCGAATCCAAAGAGGCCGCGGATCTACTCATGAACACTCGGCACGACGGAGACCTGCCCATGACGGCGAACGTGCTCGGCCGAGTAGGATATGGGGAATTCGAAGTCGGGTTTACATGCGGAGTGGAGTGGGAACCGCACCGTCAGCGATGATGCTGTCGTTCTGTGGCGAGCATGGACCCGATCGCGAGCCTTTGGCGCGTCGTCGGAAACGCCATAGCCGTGCGCGCTCCTGACTAAAAGCGGTCGCATACCCAGCCAGAAGGACCTTCCATTGAACTCCCTGCGCGGGTACAACGGGGAAGCCCCCGTCCATGCTCGAAGTTTTCGATCTCGTCAAGCAGTACAAGCGCCTGCGTGCGGTCGACGGCCTCTCCTTCGCGATCCGTCCCGGAGAAATCGTCGGCCTCCTCGGGCCGAACGGCGCCGGAAAGACCACCGCGCTGCGCTGCGTCGCCGGAATCCTTCGCCCGACGGATGGCTTCATCCGCATCAACGGGTGCGACCTGCTCACCGAGCAAGCCAAAGCCAAGGCCGGCCTGGCGTTCGTGCCCGAGCAGCCCTCCCTCTACGACCTCCTGACCGTCGACGAGCATCTGCGCTTCGTGGCGATGTGCTTCAACCAGCTGGACCGCTACGAGGCGCGCGCGGACGTGCTGCTCAAGCGCTACAACCTGCTCGAGAAGCGGGATTCGCTCGTGGCGACGCTCAGCAAGGGCATGCGGCAAAAGCTCGCGGTCGCCTGCGCGTTCGTGCACGACGCGAACGTGCTGCTGTTTGACGAGCCGATCACCGGAATCGATCCCGCCGGGGTCGCGGAGGTGAAGGCCGAGTTGTTCCGGGCGCGCGAAGCCGGATGCGCGATTCTCGTTTCGACCCACTTGCTCGACACGGCCGAGCGCCTTTGCGACCGGATCATCATCCTCGCCCGAGGCAAGAAGCTCGCCGAAGGCACGCTGGAGGAGCTTCGCCAGATGAGCCGCCAGGAAGGCGCCACTCTGGAAGAGGTGTTCCTGAACCTGACCGAAGAGCGCGATGAAGCCCCTGTTGTTTTTGACATATAAAAGCTTCTTCAACGGAGTGAAGCGCGCGCTCAGCTCGCCCACGCGCCTGATCGGGCTGCTGTTCTTCGTCGCGTATTACTTCTTCTGGTTCGTTCGGCCGGCGATCACGGCGAACCGAAGCTTCGGGCGCGCTTCTTCGGAGGCGCTCATGGCGAAGCTCGAGTTCCCGCCATTGGAAACCCTGGACGCGATCGTGTTCGGCGGCTTCGCCGTGCTGACGATGATCCTGATGCTGGGCGGGCTTGCGCAGCAAGGCGCCTTCAAGCCCTCGGACGTGGACGTTCTCTTCCCGACTCCGGTCCACCCTCGCGCGGTGCTGCTCTTTCGCATGATTCGCGACTACCTGTTCACGCTGATCGTGCCCTTCCTCATCCTCTTGGTGGGCCTGATACCGGCTCGCGCCGGGTGGGAATGGCTGTTCCGGAACATGCCGAACCCGGAGCATGCCGGGATGGCGCTTCGCACGGTGATCATCGCGTGGGTCCTCGTCGCGATGTGCTGGGTGGCGATCAACTATTCCGCGAGCCTGTTCGTCAACCGCAGCGACCTCCAGAGCGACCGCAACAAGCGAATCCTCGGCTGGGGCCTCGCCACGATCGTCTTGGGCACGATTGGCTGGGTGGTCTGGCGGGTTTCCAACATGGGCGAGGTCTCGGAGCTTCTGCAGGTCGCGTCGGCGCCGCTCTTGCGGGGAGTTTTCTTCACGGCGACCTTGGCGACGCACCTGACGATGGCGCCGATCCACGGCAGCTTTTTGGCGGGGCTCCTCGCGGGCGGAACGCTCGTCGCGCTCATCGCAGTCGCGCTCGCCGTCGCGGTGAGCCAAGCCGGCTGGATGTACGACCAGGCGGCGGTCAAAGGCTTTGCGAGCGCGGGGCTGCGGCATGCACAGAGGCAGGGGGACATGCTGGCGGCGGTCGCCGAGGCCGCGAAGTCCGGGAAGTTCCGATTTCGCTCCTTGCGCTGGGTGCATCGAATCAAGGCGCGCGGCGCGTGGGCGCTGGTCTGGAAGGACGTGCTCGTCCAGGGCCGCGGCATCCTATGGATGCTCGTGTTTCTGACGCTGTTCGGCGTCTTCATGAGCGCCTTCCCGGCGTTCGTGCCCACCCGAGCCGAGAGCCGGTTCCCTGCGGCGATGTTTCTGTCGATGCAAGCGCTGGCGATCTTCACGATGACCGTTTCCATGGCGAACGTGAGCTACCTGGAGGTGCTGCGCAGGATCGACCTTCAGAAGCCTCTGCCGTTCACGCCCGGGACCATCGTGTTCTTCGAAGTGGCGGCCAAGGCCGTGCCGGGCGTGATTATCGCGCTTGCCGGCGCTCTCGTGGCGACTATCGTGAAGCCCGCGCTTTTGCCGCACGCATTCGCGGCGATCATCTTCTCTCCGGCGCTCTCGCTGCTGTTGAGCTCCGCCGTGTTTCTAGTGATCATCCTGTTTCCGGACGTGGAAGACCAGACGCAGCGCCAGTTCCGGGGCGTGCTGATGATGCTCGCCCTTGCAGTGCTGGGTCTCCCGCCGACGATCGCGTTCGTCGGCAGCCTGCTCTTAGGCCTGCCCTCTTGGATCGCGGCGCTTCTTGCGGGCGGGATTTGCTTCGGCATCGGGCTGGCCACCTGCGCAGTTTCGGGAAAGATGTACGCAAGCTTCAACCCGAGCGAGTAGGAAAGCCTCGAAACCGCCCGCCCGGTACAATTCCCTTGCCGGCCGGGCGCCGCAAAGCATAGAAAAGCCGCCTTCGGCGCGGAATCGAGAACCCCGCGTGTGCCGGACGCGTTGATGGACATTGGGCCCCGCGAAGATGAAGCTTCGATCCTCGACCAAACTTGCGATCGGATTCGCAGTGCTGCTAGGCCTCGTATACGCGGGCAGAGAGCTCTATGCGGTGTTCTCGCTCGAGCAAAAGGATCTCCCCGAGCTGACGCCGACCGCAGTGAACCTGCTCGGCGTGGACACGAGCGCCGGCTATTACATCGTGGTCGCGAACCGCGTGGCGCAGCTGGTACTCGGAAGGCGCTCGGAGTTCGCGGCGCCGGACGAAAGGGACTCCGGTATGGGCGATACAGGCGAGAAGAAGCGTGTGCCGATCCGTGAGCTTCTCGAGGCACTGCAGGGAAACGAAGAGTCGCTGTCCCGGTTCGTGATGGTTCTAAACGACGTGAACGAAAGCGAGTTCCCTCCGGATCCCACGGTTTGGAAGTCCGAAGACCTCGAGAGGGCGCTGGACGGCGACGAAGCGCTCAAGATGAAGCTCGAGGAGGACCTGAACGTGAAGCTGGACGGAACTCCGCTCGGAGTGATTCGGAGGACCGCGCTGGAGAGCGGCATCTTGATAGAAAGCCCTTTGGCCATCAGGGTTCGCGGCCACGGCGGCCGCCAAGAGCGAGTGCTTACGGCGCGCTTTCGCGAGCCCTTTCAGCCGCGCTTTTGCCGCGAGGTGTACGCTCGGTACAGCAAGAAGGACGCCACGACGGCGATGATCGCCGGCTACTATCGGGAGGAGGCGAACGCCATCGCGGACGACCCGCAAAGAAGGGAGGACGTCGTGGCATCGCTTCAGCATCGTCTCGACGGGCGGCGCCTGAGGGAGTACGCGCGCGTTCCGGAGGAAGTGCTGAACAGCGTCACCGTGATCGTTGGCAACGGACAGATGGTTCGCGCTTCGAGCAGGAGCTATCGCCAGGCAGACGGAAAGGATTATTTGGACCTGGCCATAACGTTGACCGAAGAGGGCCGTCAACGCCTGTGGCGATACAGCCGAGGTCGAGTCGGTTCGCAGCTTCTGCTCGTGTGCCGAGGCGTGGCCGTCGCCGCGCCAAGGATCAACCACGAACTTTCGCAGTCAGAGGTTACAATAACTCAGCTCAGTGACCGCGCATTGGCGGAACGAACGGTGGAAACCGTCAATCGTAGGGAGGGCGCAGGAGGAAGATGAAGGAACCGGCTGGAACCGCCGTACTCGCGGCGATCGCTTTGGGAGTCGTTCTTGGATGCGGCTCGGGCTCGGGCAGCGCATACGAAGCTAAGCCGATCAAGAAGCCTCCGCCTGCCGCAGTTAAACCCGGCGAAGAGGCCTCGCTCTTTCCGCTCAAAGTAGGGAATCAGTGGACGTACGTTGCCGAGACTCAGACGACGACCAGCGGCGTTGGCAGTACCGTCACGGACGAATTGACGCTGAGGGTCGCGAAGGTCGAGCCGTTCGGAGGCGGCTCACAGGCCACCATCGAGGTCGTCAGCGGGAAGGGACGGCCGACTACGTACCAGATTTGGCGCGCGGACAAAGCCGGGATTTATCAGGTTCGATCGGACTCGAAGAGCGAGCCGTTCGTGCCTCCGCAGCCGGCGATTAAGTTTCCGGCTACCGCCGGCTCGAAATTCGAGTGGACAGGCACGGGTCCGACGGCGACCGCGGAAAAGCTCTCGACCACCGTCAAAAGCACGATCCTCGCACCGCAAGAGATCGACACGATGTCCGAGCGCGTGTCGGCGATCCCCGTCGAGATGACGTCGCGGTACACGGGCAAGAACGGAGAGACCCTGATCGCCAGCGTGACCTATTGGGTTCCGAACATCGGGCTTGCGCGAATGCGGCAGGAGATTCGATTTGGGAATACGGCCGTCGTACAAGTGCTTCGGCTGAAGGCGAACGTGGTGAAATGACGATGCAACGCGCAGTGCTGGGTTTTGCGGCCGTACTGTCCCTGGCCGTCTTGCTGGCAGGGTGCCCGTCCAAGTCGGGCGGCGGTTCCTCGGGCGCGGGGAACGTCGGAAAAGGCGAGACGAGCGGCGGACAGAACGCGCCCATCGCGGCGAAGATGGGCGGGCCCTCCGGAACGCAGGAAACGGAGCTGCCGCTGGACCGGGTGCCTGCGGACTTGCGGCACGAGGCGTTCGAGTACTACGGTCTGGGAGCCGGCAAAGAGGTCGAATTCAAGGTTGTCGCCTCGAACCGAAGCGAGCCCATGACGGGCGGCATGTCCATCAGCCTGGCCGAGGTAAAGGATGCGGAAGCGAAGTTCCGCGTAACGTACTCGGGAGCCCTGGCGCCTCAAGGGCGGCAAGAGCTCGTGCTCAAGAAGGACGGAATCTACGTCGTTAGAATCGCCGACAATGCGCTCCCCGCTCCGATTCTGGAGCTGCCCGCACAGTTGACTCCGGGAAAGACCTGGAAAACGGCGGTGTCGATCGACCTCCCGAGCGGACAAAAGGCGGAGATCGAGAGGCGGTTCAAGATCATCGGACCGGCCAAAGTGAAGGTCCAAGCCGGCGAGTTTTCGGCGATCAAAATCCAGGGAACGGGAACAACGGTTGTGGATGCGGACCGCTATTCGAGCACGGTTACCGGATGGTACGTTAAGGGCCGCGGGGCCGTGAAAGTAGTGGACGACTCGAAGAAACCGGACGGAACGAAGCTGACCGTGACCATCGAAGCGGTGAAATGAAAGGAGGGCCGATGTGACGCTATTGATTGCAACAGCCGCGCTCGCGGGAACGGGCGTCGCGGATTACTTTCCCCTCAAGGAGGGGACGAAGTGGCACTACCATGAGACGGGCTCCGGCTCCCCGCAAGTAGTGGTGGACGAAGCGCTTCCGGCAGTCCAGATCGGAGGGAAGCCGTCGGTGCCGGTGGAGACCAGAATGGACGGGCGCTCGATCGAGAAGCGTTACTACCGGATCGACGGGGACACGGTGTACCTCGTCGCCTACGATGCCGAGCAGCCGTTGTCCCTGCCTATTCCGATCCTCAAGCTAGGCGACGGACGGACGACGTGGACCTACGCGGGCAAGACAATGTTCCTGGGAGGCGCGGTTCCGCTCGAGTTTAAGGCCCAAGCGGTGCCGAAGGGAAAGCGGGACGTACTCGGTTCGGATCGAGAGTGCGTCGAGGTTACGATGGAGGCGCGCATCGACGGCGGCGGAGGCATGGCCGTCGTCTCTCGGCAGGTGTCCCTGTTCGCCGCGGGGGTGGGCCTTGTCGAAATGAAGCAGCGCCAAACGGTTGCCAAGAACACTTCGGAGTCGACCACCAAGCTTGTTCGCATCGAAGCAGGCACGTAGTTTCTTTGGCGCCCTTGCCCGCTGGAGCGCGCCGGCGTGCTTCGCGATCGCTTGCTTCGGCTGCAAGGGCTCTGGCCAATCTATCGGCGTCGGCTCTGCGATAGAAAGGCTTGCGGATTTGCGGCCCGAGGCTTCGATCCCGGAATCGGCGCATCTCGTCCTGGCTGGGACACGGCTGCCCGTAACCGCGAAGACTACTCGGGCCGGAAGCGAGCTGCGCATCGAACTCCTGGCCCACTCGGTGGTCTTGGAGACCGAGCAGTACTCGGTTTCGGAACAGGAGTTTGGACTCGTGAATGCGGCCGCGGAACGCTACGCTCCAGCGCTTCCCCTGCTTCGGTTTCCGATGCGCATTGGCGATTCCTGGAGCTGGGAGGGGCGCCTCGAGATGGCGGACATATCGCGGAACGCGTCCGCAAAGATCACGTCTGCGAAGGACAGGCTGAATGTCGAAGGCTTCGACGACGAGGCCGTGCGCGTGCTCGTCGAGCTCTCGATCGACAGCGGCGGCCCGACGCCTGCAAAGCGAGAGTTGGCTTTCTGGTTCGTGCCGCAGCGAGGGCTCCTGAAGCGGGAGTTCGGCCAGGCCTCTTCGCGCGTTCCCGTCCCGCCGAAACCCGATCGAGAGAAGGAATGAGCGGCGTGTCGCAGGCTGGCGGCCCTCTCGTGGAGTCCCGCCCCCATAAGGGCAGGATCGACGGCTGGCTCATCCTCGCCACGCTGCTCCTCCTCGTAGTCGGACTGATGTCGCTCTACAGCATCGACTACTCCGCCGGCGGATCGCGGCACTTCTCCAGGCAGCTTTTGCGGCTCGCGATCGGAGGACTTCCGCTGCTCCTGTTCCTGCTCGTGAACCCGAAGGCGCTTCAGCGCAACGCCACGGCCATCTACCTCTTGAACCTCGGCCTGCTCGCGCTTGTTCTAATTGCGGGGCAGCGCTCGGGCGGCGCCCAGCGCTGGGTGTCCATGGGCCCGATCGAGTTTCAGCCCAGCGAGATGGCGAAGCTCTTAACGGTCATCACGCTCGCCGCGTTCTTCGCGCAGAGGCAGGAGCACGTCGGCAGACTGGGGACGTACGCGCTTTCCCTGCTTCACATCGCCGTGCCTCTCGGGCTGATCTTCGTGCAGCCGCACCTGGGCGCGAGCCTCGCGATTCTTATTGCCTGGCTAGGAGTCTCCCTCGTCGCGGGCGTGCGGTTTCGATACCTTGCGGCGACCGTCCTCGGAGCAGCGGCGCTGCTGGCCGTCGCTTTCACGGTTCCCGGCGTGCTGAAGGACTATCAGCTGGAACGCGTGCGCGCGATGTTTGGGGGCGACCCCCAGGGAAGCAAGTTCCAGGTGCTTCGCGCGCAGTACGCGTTCGCGGCCGGCGGACTCACCGGAGTGGGCTACCTGAAAGGCGAACAGAAGCGAGCCGGGTTCGTGCCGGAGCAGCACACCGACTTCATCTTCACGGTCATCGGCGAGGAGGGAGGCCTCGTCGGCTGCACCTTGGTCCTCGCGGCGTTCGGCTTCTTCTTCTACAGAATCTGGCTGATCATCTTGCGAGCGAGCGACCCGTTCTACAGGCTGCTCGCGGCGGGCATTTACTCGGTGCTTGCCTTTCATGCGTTGGTCAACATCGGCATGAACCTGGAGCTGCTGCCCGTCGTGGGCTTATGGCTGCCTTTCATGAGCTACGGCGGTACCGCCATCTGGCTGTGCCTGGCGAGCGTGGGGCTGTTGCTGAACATCCGCGCCCGCGAGCGTCCGGTGCTTTTTTAGGTCAAACCCTTGGCAAACGGATGGTCTCTGTTGGTCCTCCGACGAAGCCCCAGGCGCAGGAGCCCTCAATTCGTGACTCTGAACAAGAACAACTGGCCAGGCTTCGGGCCCTCCAGGAGCCAGAGTTTCCCGAATGGGTCCGACCCGTGAATTCGATACGGTCCAAGGTCCGTCCAGGAGCGGCGATCGGGAGACGCGAGGTAGAGGCGCCAACTTTTGGCCAGATAGGCGAACTGCGCATCCGAGTAGCCGTTCAACAGCAGCATTCCTCCCGCGTACGCGGGCTTGCCGTCCTTCAGGCCATTCGGAGGTTCGACCCTAGCGAGTTCCTTACTCGCCAGGTCGTATTCGAACATCGGCCGATCGATCCACCGGAAGTAGAGCGCCCGGCCGTTCACGAAATCCACTCCAACCGCGTACCCGCGGTCCATCGGCCATTTCTTTTCGTCCGAAGGGAGCCGCATTCCGACCCATCGCGAGGCGGGGTTGCTCCTGTCGCGAGCTGAAACCCGCTTGAGCCTTGCGGGCGTCAAGTGGAATACATCGATGATCGATTCCTCGGGCTTCTTCTTTTCGTAGTATGCGGTAAGGACGTTCCAACCTCCAGCATACGGCGTGGCAGCCCAAACCTTGTAGACTCGCATTCGATTCGTGCCGAAAAGAAAGAGCTTATTCGGAGAGTTTGGTCCGCGCTTTTCCAGATAGACGATACCGACGCCTTGCAGGGTGCCGCCGCCTTTGATCGGGCCCGTGTCGACAGACACGACCATCGTGTGCTCGTTTACGGAAGTGACAGGTGGATTATGCGACGTGCCGCCCCACACCCAAGTCCGGTCCGGTTTCCAGTAGGAGGCCTGGCTCGTCGTCCACAGGCTGAATACGATGGGTTTGTGGCTCTGTCCAACGCATTTCACTTCCTCTTCTCCGTGCACGAGACGGCCCATCGTTGCCTCGTACACGTAAACCCTACCGTTGAAAAGGCGAGTAAGAGACTTGCTATCTTGTGATATGAGCCAATAGCCATCATATAAGCGTGATAGAGACTTTGCCGGAAAGTCTGCAAGGCGGATACCGAGCTGGAAAAGCGTGGGCCGATCTTGCAAAGCCCCGCATACGCTGAGGGAGGCTAAGCAAACTGCGATCATGGCGGCTCCTGCGCTGGAATGGAAGCGATGACCTCGCGGGATACGAGAAGGTTTACCGGCAGCGGGGCCGCCCCGCCATTGGCGACGGCGACGTCCAGATTGAGCGGGCCACCAGGCGGAATCAGCAGCTCCCCGACTTGCACCAGCGATACGAAGTTTGGGTGGTTGGTGTGCTGCGGGGGATAGTAGTAGAGGACCGGTACACCGAAGCCGTTGTACAGCACGGGAGAAGTAATTCGCGCGGCGCCCCAATACTTGCCTGGCGGACCCGTGTTGTTCCGAGTCCTCACATAGACAAAGGCTTTCTCCCAGTACTGATCATTCGTATTCTCGACAAGGAATCGATAGGTCAGGTCGGCTCCGTAGCAGCCGATGTCGCCATTGGCGGTTCCGTGGATGTCGGGCGGCTGATGCCCAAATCCTTGTGAAACATCGAGCTCGGGACCATTTCGCTCACAAACGCTACATTCGATGATCGTCGTCCCCGCCGAGAATCGGCTTACATCGAACGGCAGCGTGTTTGCCGGTAGTACGATGTAGTTTCTCGGCCACCAGCCTCGGACATGCGTTTCAGACTCAAGAGGATCGCGCTCCTGAATCGGATTATCGACAGGCGTACCGAAGTAACTTGTCTGGCTTGCAACCGTTCGCACCTGCAAGGTGGCGCTCATCCCCAACGGCAAGTCGAACTCGTAAACGACCCCAAGCACGCGGCTTGAGGCGACCGTGTCGGACCAGGCAAGCACCTCGCTGGCGCCGACCAGGAGGGAACCTGAAACGGGGTCGAGGGTCTTGAAGAGCTGAGACTTTGCCAGACAGATTCCGGGAATGGAGAGATCGTTCGTTTCATCCACACGAATCTGGCGGCGAATGGGCGACAAAGTAACGGCTGGCCCGCCGTCTACACGCTGTAGCAAGATCGCGAAGTCGAGTGGGACTGGCGTGGCGTTGACGTGCCACATGTAGAAGCGAATCGTTGCAACTTGTGCCAAGTCGGCGACGATCTGCACGGACCCCTTGTAAAGGGTCCCATAGCCCAATCCCGAGATTGGGCTCTGAGAGGAGATCGTCTCAGGGGCATTGGAAACGACGAGCGCGGTTCCGTGCGGCGTGGGGAACGGCAAACCGGGGGGGGGCAACCGACGGCTCGAAGAGCGTGTACAGCTTTGCATAATCCAGCTGATTGCAGGACATTCCGTCGCGCCTCGCAGTCCAAGCATAGCATGTTCGGAAAAGAGATCCGGACGTCCCGAAGGGGCAGACCAATTCGAAAGGGGAGACGGCGCTATAATGAATGGACCGTCCCGCCACGGAAGGCGGGAATGGGCAATTACGGATGAAGACTCGCTCCCGAGCCGCCGCGTCGTCCCGCCGTAGGCGGGTCGAAAAGGCATCGCACCGCCTGACGGACGTCGTCGGCGTGCTCCTTGCCGCGCTGGGCGCGGTGATCGCCGTCGCTCTTGCAACCGCGGACGCGGGGCTCTTCGGCGTGGCGGTCGCGTCGTTCTTCCAAACGCTTTTCGGCCTCGGCACTTGGGGGGTGGCGGCGTTCTTTGGGCTTCTCGGACTGGGGATGCTCGCCGGAAAGCGCCGCGTGGAAGTCAACCAGCTCGGTTGGGGACTTACGCTGCTGTTCCTGACGCTGCTCGGGGCGCTCGCGAGGCCCGCGGGAGGCGACTATTTCGACCCGGACGCCTCGGCGGGCTCCGGAGGCCTCGTGGGGGCGATCATCGGCTGGGCGTTCCAGAGCCTGCTGGGCCAGGCGAAGCCCGTCGGGCTGGGGGCGCTAGGGATGGTCGGGCTGATCCTATGCGTTCAAATGCCCGTTCGGGCGGTGTTTGACGCCTTCGCCGCACGCGCCGCGAAGCTGAAGGACCGCAAGCGCCCAACGCGGGCGGCGCTGAACGGCGGCAGAGCGGTGGCTCGCATCGAGGTCCGCGACGAGGAGCTGGAACCGGAGGAGCGCCGGCCGAAGCTCCCGCCCGTCATCCGGGAAACGGAGCCGAATCTCTTCGAGCAGCCCGCGCACGATTCCGGCCCGAAGGAAGGTTACAAGCTGCCGCCCCTCAGCCTCCTTGCCCCGCCGCACGCGAGGCCCAAGCGTTCGCCGCAGGAGATGTCCCAGAACATTCAGATCCTCGAAACCACCCTCGAGGAGTTCGGCATAGACGCGAACGTCGTGGAGGTAGCCACCGGACCGACGATCACCCGCTACGAGATCCAGCTCGGTCCCGGCATCAAGGTCAACCGAATCACCGCGCTCGCGGACAACATCGCGATGAACCTCGCGGCGAGCCACGTGCGCGTGGAGGCGCCCATTCCGGGAAAGGCGGCGATCGGCGTGGAGGTTCCGAACTCCCATCGGACGATCGTTTCGCTTCGCGAGATGGCGGACACCAAGGACTTTCGCGACCACTCGTCCCGGCTGGCGATCGCGCTCGGGCAGGACGTCGGCGGTGAAAACCGGTACGCCGACATGGGCAAGATGCCGCATCTGCTGATCGGCGGCGCGACGAACAGCGGCAAATCCATCGGGCTGGCCTCCATCATCATGTCGCTCCTGCTTCGAAACACGCCCAAGGACGTGCGGCTCGTTCTGATCGACCCGAAGCGGGTTGAATTCAGCCTCTTCGACGGCGTGCCGCACCTGATGTGCCCGGTCGTCCGCGACGCGAAGGAGGCGCCCGCAGTTCTCCGCGCTCTGTGGCGCGAGATGGACCGACGCTACGACCGCTTCCACCAGGCCGGCGTCCGCAACATCGACTCCTGGAACGAAAAGGCCAGCTTCGCCGACAAGATGCCGTACATCGTGGTCGTCGTGGATGAGCTTGCGGACCTCATGATCCAAGCCGCCGCCGAGGTCGAGACCGCAATCTGCCGCCTGGCGCAGCTCGCGCGCGCCACGGGCATCCACCTGGTCGTCGCTACGCAGCGCCCGAGCGTGGACGTGATCACCGGCACGATCAAGGCGAACATCTCCTCGCGCATCGGCTTCGCATGCTCGTCGCAGGTGGACTCGCGCACGATCCTGGACCAGGCGGGCGCGGAGCGGCTCATCGGCGCGGGCGACATGCTGTACATGCCGATCGACGCCAGCAAGCCCGTGCGCCTGCAGGGGTGCTTCGTCTCGGAACGCGAGATCGAGGCGGTGTGCGCCTTCTGGAAGGAGCAGGAACAGCCGCGCTACCAGATCGACCCTGCGGAGTTGGCGCGGGTTTCGTCCGATCCCTCCGATCGGTCCGATCGGTCCGATTCTCTCGAGTCCGACCCGCTCTGGCACGACGCCGTGCTCTGGGTCGTGAACCGGGGCGAGGCTTCGACCTCGATGCTTCAGCGCAAGTTCTCGATCGGCTTCCAGCGCGCCTCCCGGCTTTTGGACACGATGGAGGACCGTGGGATCGTCGGCCCGCGCGACGGCCCGCGCCCGAGGGAGGTTCTCGTGGACCCGCGCGAGGTGGAGCGGCTCCTGGTCGGCGGGAGAACCTACGACACCGGCCCCAGCCCGGACGATCCGGAATGGGATAGATAAGAGGGTGCAGGTTAGCCGACCGTCGGTGTACTGGCGAGTGTCGTGGGAGCCGAAGTGAGGAGATCACACGATCGTCCTTGGTTGAGTTCCATGAGCCGGCGAGGCGACGGCAAGCCCGGTGGGACCGGGCGAGCGCCCAAGTTTCGGTTTCACCCAATCGGGTCCGTAGAATCGTGCTCGCATCTGCGTCCGCAATCCGCCTCCCAGAAACTATTAACACTCCCCCGTAGCTGTGACCTGGTAATTCTACCGGAAATTTGAAGTGATCTTGACACGGGGGGGGGGGGCCGGGCTTAACTGGTCACGGACGCAGAAACCCTGGGGGCGACAATAGGGTGGAGGGCGCATTCCTCGCAAACACTGTGATCAAATCCGTGGTCTGCGCCACGGCGCTGCTGGCGTTCTTGCCGTTTGTGAAGTATGGCCTTGCCGTTCATCGTGCGAAGAACGAACACAGGACTTTTGCCATTGTGTCCGCGCTTCCCATCGAATCCGATCCCTTTCGCTACATTGAAGCCGCAAGCGACGGCGTAATAGACTATCGCCGAGCGGAGGAAGATTTCGCGAGCGTCTTCCTGACTTCACTTCAGATCCCAGCGTCGAAGCTTCAAGCGAACGGTTGGGTGCTCTTCACGCGGCATAGCGAGGAAAGATACACAGCTAGCATGGACAGCGCTGAGCTCCGAAATGCTTTAGCCCTCTCTCAAGAGCTGAAAGTTGCGAAAGATTTCCCGCTCCTGCCCGCCGCTGTGATAGTGGGGATAGCTCTCGGATTCGCGCTGGTCCCGCATGTGCTTTTTCCGGCACTCGTCGCAGTTTGCGTGACGCTAGCCTGTCTTTGGCGAGTCGTGCTCGATTGTGAGTCCTGCAATACCTATTTTCCATCCAGTGTTGTTATTGCCGCCGTAGGGGCGGTCCTTTACGGCGCGTTAAGTCTCGCATTGTTGTTTACTCCGCTACAGTCTACATTGTTGAAGATTTCCCTGGTGGTATTCGGTGGAGGTCTATTGCTTCAACTTGGATTGCAATACATCCACTCACAAAAATGCGCGCCGTGCGCGGTTGCAGCGTTGATGCTGGCTTTGATCGTAGGGAGCTATGGCGCCTTCTGGGAACGATGGAAGAGGATTTGCCAATCTAGGATTTCGCTGCGCTTGGCCGCAGGGATACTCTTGCCCGCGCTGGCAATAGTTCCGCTCGCCATCGCTGTCAATCGAGAAGTTGTTCCTAGCAATCGTTTCGGATCATTTGCGGGTTTAACAACAGTTACGGGGCGAACGATCCAATCCGTGCTGGGACCGGCGCTCAGCGGAACCACTGGGGTACTAGCGATATTGGTGACTGAGTGTCCACCCTGTGAAAGCGCGAAGAAGTTCCTAATGCAACATCCAGAACTGTCTGTAAAGATCTTCGACGCTGATCGGATCGGAGCGGGTGGAAAGCCTGTCATCGATACCTCACTTCTGAGGGGCTCTCCGACATTGTTGTTGGTTGACGCTAACGGTATTATACGCGATGAGCTTGTTGGTTGGGGCAACGGTGCGTGGTGGGATGAGGGAGTCTTACTGCGAATCCGACGATTTCAATCCGGCATCCTTTCTTTACAACACAAAACCCCTTCGGGAGTGATAAGAAGATGAGAACCATAGTCATTGTATTGCTTACGTTAGCCGCAATCATTGCCGCTTACGCAACCTGCGTGGAAGTGCCCGGCACGCGCGCAACGCGGGTCGTTTACCGATGCTCGAGCGCAGGATGTGGCGGGAGCTTCGTACGCGGCTGGGTCCAATGGGCGGAATGTACTACCTGGTGCTGCCAGGGAGGCGGGTGGTGGTACACGGACTGCGGGACTTGGACGAACACAGGTACCTGCTGCGACGTTAACTCCGCTCATTGTATGCCGAACGCTTGCAACAACGGTCCTGAATGTGACTACGCGATCGACCCGGAATAGGGTGGTGGACTTTGCTTGCAACGACGAGCCTAAACGCTTCGGAGGCCACCATGGCCTGATGCAGCCCAATGTAATGCTCTGGACCCGAATAGTATGCGGCATAATTGGGGTTGCGGTTGCCAATTACATAGCAACCGTGCTGATGTTATGCTTTTCAATGGAGGCGTGGTCTGACACCCACTTGCTCTTCAGAATCCTGCGCCTAAACATATCGCCATGGGCCGAATGGACTGGCGGCTCTCTCTTTATTGTTCCGATACTCTTCATAGTGACGTACATGGCAGTACGGATCTTCCGGCGGCACTGGACTTTTGTTTCCACCTCGCTCGCCTTGTCGGGAGTAGTCTTTTTGTATGTCTTTGTCGCTGATGTCCTCGTCGTGGCGCGACTTCCACACATCTCTGCTGAGACTTTTGCTCTTCATGTTCTTTTACGTGCTGTTCGTATCGCTATTATGGCAACCCTCAGCATTCTACTTGCGGACGCATTGGAGAGGGTTTTTGCGTGCCGTTCTTTCGGTGCGCATCGTAGCCACGGTGGGTCTGGCTTTACGTTGGTAGAATTGCTCGTGGTAGTTGGGATTTTAGTGATCCTGATGGCCATCGTCTTGGCGGTCGCCTCCGGTGCGAAACGGGCATCTAATGTTACCGTTGACATTTCTCAGATGCGGCAGGTTTTTTTGGCGCTGAACCTTTACGAAGAGGAGAGCGGAGAGTTTCCACGTTCGTTGCTCGATACCAAGAAATTCGTAACGTCTCCTCAGCTTTACCGATCGCCCGTTGATCTATTCGGGCTTCTGTTGGCAAACAGTTTTCCTGCTGACCTGTATGTGTTCGATTCTGGGATAAGGTCGCCGTTTAGGATCAGTTACGCGTATCTTCGGGCGTTCGAAGGACGCCAGCAATGGCATCCACGATTGAGCTGGGAACAGTTTCGTCAGGATCCTAGGGTGGGCGTACTGGCAAATCGTATGTATTGTCCAAAGTCCGCGAGACAGGTACGGGACCCTATTCGCAGCGAACACGACTACATACGATTACCCGGCATGGTTCTGCGGATCCGAATGGACGGCTCGCTTTGGCGAGCGAGGCCGAATGATGGAACTGTTTTGGGTGGTTCGATCAACGGACTCTTTGTTGATCCTTAGGTGGATATGCTTGAAATCATGTTGATGAGTGGGGCAAAAGGATCATGCCGGGCTGCCAGACACAACCCCTGCCAGATAAGGCGAGTGGCAGCCCTTTTCATCTCGCATTTCCCTTGGGTAATCGCTAGGGCTCTGGCAGATCCGGGGCCTATTCCGTCCCTGCGGCGTTGTCGCGTGTGATCTCGATTGCAGCTTCGAGCTGCAATGGCAAGACTCTGACTGGAGTTGGTACCCGGAGACCGAGTGCCGAATGCTATCCCCACTCGAACGGCGGCTGGCCGCGACGACAAGTTACCGTCGCTTCAGGGCGAAGTCCACTTGGCCCGATTTGTCATTAAGCATGAGGAGCCTTCCGTCCGGAGCGATGCGCGCTCTCATCTCCGGCTTCTCTCCCCCCGAATAGGCAAGCATCTCCTTTGGCTCCTTGATGGTTAGGATCAATTCGCCCTTCGATCGCTTCCATGAGCCCTTCATCAGCACCATCAGCTCCACCTGAAAAGTGTTGTCTTCGCGAAGCGTGAGCCGCATGCCTTTGGACATGTTGCGGCTGAACTCCTGCGCCTTCTCACGGGCGATCTCCCGAGGCGTCTCCTTGCCGGTTCTGGGCTTCTTGGGCGGAGCGTAGCTGTCGTCGAACACGTATTCGCCCACCAAGGGCGCTTCGGCGGCGGCGACCGTCCTCGGCCCAACCTTGTCTTGTGCGGGCTTATCACGCGTGAAGGTCATGTCGGCTTCCCCAGGCTTGTCCTTCTTGCCGGGGAAGAAGAGCGTCTTGCCCTCACCCTCGATCGTGCCTTCGATCGGCTCTTTGAGTTCTTGGAGCATAAAGGCCGCAGGAGCGTTCGGATCGTCGATCCGCTGACCCATGACCGTCTCGATCTTTAGGGTCACGGCTTCCGACTCGGCCTCATAGCTGCCTTCCATGGGCGTGCCCATCATCGTCATCTTGAAGCGCCCATCCTTGTCGAGGATCAGTTCAAGCTGCGCCCCGGCTGTGAGGGCCGCCAACCGGGCATCCTCCTTGTCCGCGGGGTTGGTGGGCTTGGCCTTACCGTACCACTGTCCCGTGACGTCCGCGATCGGCGGAACCGGATTGCCCTCCGCGCCGCTCGACCGGCGCTCGATCACCTCTGCTCGCTGGCAACCGATGGCGCCGGCCACGAGAAAGGCGACGAGGATACGCGCGACGATGCCCATCACGCCGCCATTATGCATCTCCCCGACCTCTCCCTTGAAGGGAGAGGTTGATTCCCGCGCGGACCTCCCCCTTGATGGGGGAGGTCCGTAAGCGAAGCGAACGGGGTGGGGTTGAACGGCCGCGGCAGGTTCGTAAGTGGGAGCGCCGCTTCTCAAACCGAGCTCCGAAAGAAGTTGCCCGCCATGCCTCCCGCCTCCCGCAACCGCCCACCCTCTCCCGGTTCGGGGACTCACCGACCTCTCCCTTCAAGGGAGAGGTTGATTCCCCAACACCATCCTCCCCCTTGATGGGGGAGGTCCGTAAGCGGAGCGAACGGGGTGGGGGTGAACGGCCGCGGCAGGTTCGTAAGTGGGAGCGCCGCTTCTCAAACCGAGCTCCGAAAGTAGTTGCCCGCCAGGCCGCCCTCCTCCCGCAACCGCCCACCCTCTCCCGGTTCGGGGACTCACCGACCTCTCCCTTCAAGGGAGAGGTTGATTCCCCAACACCATCCTCCCCCTTGACGGGGGAGGTCCGTAAGCGAAGCGAACGGGGTGGGGTTGAACGGCCGCGGCAGGTTCGTAAGTGGGAGCGCCGCTTCTCAAACCGAGCTCCGAAAGAAGTTGCCCTGCCAGGCCGCCCTCCTCCCGCAACCGCCCACCCTCTCCCGGTTCGGGGACTCACCGACCTCTCCCTTCAAGGGAGAGGTTGATTCCCGCGTCTTGCCGCCCGCCTCCCGCAACCGCCCACCCTCTCCCGGTTCGGGGACTCACCGACCTCTCCCATGGAGGGAGAGGTTGATTCCCGAGCTCAGGTTCAAGCAGAGGGATTGCAGGCTCTTCAGTGAACCCGACGGGCAGCAAGCCTTTTGGGGGACCCGAAGGATTCCCCTCGTTCGAGGGCACGAGGCGAAACCCTCGTCACTCCAGTAGTCGGTTTCGGCCCGGGACGAATGGCAACCCGGACATTCAAGGCGAACTTGGGTGCATCGTTGATGTACCCGTGCCACGGGCGCCTGCCTCGGCCCGGAAAGGCTCAATGGCAGACGCCGCTTCCTCAATTCAACGGCAGGAACTGAGGCTCCAGCGTCCACTGCACCAGGTCGATCTTGTTCCGCCAAACGTCCACGTCCAGGCCGAGCGTGCCCCACGCCAGGTACGCCTCCATTCGGCGCGTGCCCTGGTGCACGAAGCGGCTCGCATTGGTGGAGACCACCACCGTCGCGGTGCTGTCGAAGAACGTCGCGGTGCGAGTGTCCAGCACCTCGAACTGGTTGTTCTGGTAGTTGCGGAGCGCGATCACCTGCGGCAATTCGAGCTGGCACGAGGCCTCCAATTTGAACGTGAGCCGGCGCAGCTGCGATCGCGGGGAGGTCGCCTGCACGAACATCTCCACGAACGGGAGCTGGTCCTGCGCTTCGGATCCCACTTCCGAGACGACGTGCATATCGTCGCTGGCGAGCATCTCCGGAAGGCCGCCCGAGATGTTGGAGCCCGAAACATAGGAAAAGCTGTCGGGCGATACGAACACTGGAAGCTGGGTGATGGCGTAAAGGCCTCCGGGGTTCGCGTCCGAGAAGCCGCAGTAGATCGTGCCGTTCGGATCGATCGTGATTGGACCTCGCCCATCGCCCTGGACCCGCTCGTTCCAGATCTGCGAGCCGCTCGGGCTCACGCAGTAGATGTCGCCGATCCGGTTGTACAGATAAATGCGCCCCTCCGGCCCCACCGCGGGCGCGTTCCGGCACTCGTGCGACGTCGTGAAGGTCCAAAGCCGAAACCCGTCGCTGACCCGGATCGCGTACATCCGGAAGTCGTCCGAACACACGTAGGCGATGGTGCCGTCCGGGCTGAACGCAGGCGCCGGGCGGACCCGCCCTAGGACGAGCCGCGTCCAAAGGATCGCGCCGTTCGCCGGATTGAGCCCGTAGATCGTGCCCGCAGCGTCCCCGACCACGATTGTGCCGTTCGGGGCCACGCCCGGCGCGCCCGCGGTGCCGCCGAGGTTCGTGTTCCACGCGATCGTTCCGTTGGACCAGTTGAGGGCGGTGACGCTCGAGCCGTTGCAGATGATCACCTTCGAGTCGTCCCGCGTGAAGGCCGCGGTGCGGTAGCAGCTCTGCAGACCGGACCGGGCCCACACGATTCCCCCGAACTCGTAGTCGATTCGCCAGGCCGTGCCGTTCGTCGAGCCGATCGCGACGTCTCCCTCAGGGCCGAGAACCGGCGAGGCGGCCTCGTAGTCGTTGACCTTGTCGGCGTTCGTGTTGAAGAACCAGTCGTAGTCCATGTTGCTCGGGTTGACCGAGAACAGCCTGCCCGGCGGGTCGTTCTGAAAGTTCCGCTGGGCGTGGATGAAAATGCGCCCGAACGGGCTGATCGCCGGGGTGCACTGGATGAAGTTGGTCGCGAGGAAGTAGCTGATCGGCCCGCCCGACGTGTAGTAGAACTTGAACAGGCGGTTCGTTACCCAGTCTCCGTAATAGCCGATGCCGTCCATGCCGAACGACGCTCCGTGGCTGACGGGGTAGCCCGGGCTATAAACCTTGAAGACCCAGGGGGAGACGAACGAGGAAGGATCGGGGCCCGAAAGCGCTCGGGCGGTTCCGTAGCGGTCCTGGCGTTCGAGCGGCCAGGGGCCCTGTCCAACGACGAACGAAGCAAGGGCGGCCAGCGCCGCCGCAAACGCGAGTCGGAACACGGCAAACCTCCTAACCCGCAGAGGGTGCGATTTCAGTATAACGCAAATTCGGCGAACTTGCGGTTAGAGCTGAAATACGGGCTCGGCGGTCCACCGCACCATGTCCGTGCGGGACGTCCATACGTCCAGGTCCGCCGCGCTCGTTCCCCAGATCACCGCACACTCAAGTTGGCGCGAGCCTGGAGAGATGAATCGGTTCGGGTTCGTTCTTATCGTGATGGATACCTTGCTATCCGCGAAGGTGGCAATCCTGCGGTCCAGAAGCTCGTAAACGCTGTTCTGCCAGTTCCACATATAGACCGCTTGCGGAACCTCCTGGCTCGCAGAGGCCTCTACGGACAACGTCAGCTTGTGCACCTGGCTTGTGGGACAGGTCCCTCTGACAAAGAGCGTTACGTAGGGCTCGTCCTCAACCAGCACGGAGCCGACGTGCGCAAGCACGTATTGGTCGTCGGAGTTCGATAGCTCGGGCACACCTCCAGAGACGTACGTTCCGCTGGTGAACTGAAAGGAGTCTGGCGTGATCACCGCAGGAAGCTGGCGGATGATGGCTAGCCCCCCGCGAACGCCGTTCCAATACGGCACGAACAGCGTGCCGTCGGGACCGAGCGTGATGCTCCCGTTGTACTCCGTGCCGTTCAGATGGACCTGCCAGACGAGCGCGCCATTTGTGTCGATGCAGTATAGGTCGCCCGGCTGATTCAGGAAGTAGATCCGGCCGTCGTGGCCCATCACGGGCGGATGCGTTACCCAATAACTGCTTGTGAACGACCAGAGACGCGCGCCGTCCGACGTGCGCAGAGCGTAGATTCGATGATCGTAGCTTGCGACGTATGCGACGCCGTCCGAGCTGAACGCCGGCGCTACCCGAACCTGCGCGAGTACTGCGCGAGACCATCGAATCCCGCCCGTGGCGGAGTCGAGTCCATAGACCATGCCTCCGTCGGTGCCCACGACAACCGTGCCGTCGGGTGCAACGCCGGGCGATCCGGAGAGCGAGCCGAGCGGGGTGCTCCAAAGAATCGAACCGTCGGCATAGCTTAAAGCGGTCATGAAAGAGCCGTTCGCGACGAACACGCGCAAATCGTCACGCGAAAACAGAACGGTCGCCCGCGCGCCTCCTGGAAGCGGCCTCTGCCAAACGATTCCGCCGGCGAGATCATCGACGCGGAATGCGGTGCCACTTGCCGTGGCAAACACAACGTCGCCGTCTGGGCCGACGGTGGGCGAGCCGCCCACGTAGCCCGTTGTCATGAACCAGTCGTATTCAAGTACGGTCGCATTCAGCGCGAACATGCGGGCCGAGGGCCCGTCGGTGGTCACGAATAGGCGTGGAAAGATGCCGATCGCAGGTGTGCATGCGACGAAGCTCAAAGCCTGAAAGGAGCCCAGTTGCTCACCGGTGCGGAGGTCAAACCTATGCAGATTGTTCTGCACCCAGTTTCCGAAGTATCCGATTCCGCCTTCGCCGAGCGAGGGGCCGTGGGAGACCGGATACGTCGGGCTCAGCGTTCGCAAGACCCACGGCGAGACGTACTCGCCTGGAGCAGGGCCCGTTAGCGCCCGTGCCGTTCCCCATCGGTCCTGGCGTTCGAGCGGCCAAGGGGCTTGTCCAACGACGAACGAGACAATCGCGGCGGCCGCCGCCGCGAATGCGAGTCGGAACACGGCTGACCTCCTAATCCTCGGCGGATACAGTTTCAGTGTAACACAGGTATGGGCGATTCGATCCTGCCACCTCGACGACAAGTCCATCCGGGAACTGCGAGGATCGATCCGTTCGCGCGCCGATGCTGTCCCCCCGCGGCGGCGAATCCGCGGGCGCACCTCCCCTCGACGCCACCTCTAGTGATGCTCGAACATCGGCTCGAGGACCCATTTCACCATGTCCGTCTGGCACATCCAGACTTCCAGGTCCGCGGCGTTCGTACCCCAGATGATCACGCACTCCATCTCCTTCGTCTCCGGATGCACGAAACGGCTCGGGTCGTTGCCGAATTGGCGAACGCTCACGTAGGTCGCCGTGCTGTCCTGGAACGTGGCCGTCTGTTGGCTCACGACCTCGAACCTGTTCTCGCCGTAGTTGCGCAGATAGATCAGCTGCGGAACCTCCTGAGAGCAAGACGCCTCGACTGTGAGCGTGAGCTTCCAGAGGCCGGGAGCGGGGCTCAGCGCCTTCACGGACATCGTAACGTACGGCTCGTCCTCGACCAGAACGGAGCCGACGTGAGCGGCGACGCGCTGGTCGTCGGACTCGAACAGGTCGAAGACGGAGCCGGAGACGTATGTGCCGGTCTGGATCGCAAAGGACTCCGGACGAATGGCCACGGGCAGTTGGTTGGCGACCCAGCAGCCGCCGGGTCCCGCGTTCTGAAAGCCGAAATACACCTGGCCGAGCGGGTCGATCGTGACCGGGCCCAAGCCGTCTCCGTGCGCGTGCTCGTGCCAAATCCCCTGGCCGGAAGGGCTCACGCAGTAGATGTTTCCCGCGATGTCGAAGCAGTAGATTCGCCCTCCGAACCCCACGGCGGGCGCCGCCCGCATTTCGTGCGTCGCGATGTAAGCCCACAGCTGCGCGCCGTCGGAAACGCGGATCGCGTACATCCGCCGGTCGTCGCAGCAGACGTATGCGACGGCGCCGTCCGGGCTGAACGCGGCCGCGGGCCGGACGCCGCTGGAGGTCGGGTGCGTCCAGAGAACCGACCCGTTCGCGGGATTCAGACCGTAGACCGCGCTCCCCGCGCTGCCCACGACGATCGTTCCGTTGGGCGCCGAAGCGGGCGCGCCCGCCGTTGCGCCCAAGTCCCGGTTCCAGGCGACCGTCCCATCCGACCAATTCAAAGCGGTGACCTGGGTCCCGTTCGAGAAGATCACCTTCGTGTCGTCGCGGGTGAAGGCGGCGGTTCGGTAGCAGGTTTGCAGCCCGAGGCGCGTCCAAACGGGAACGCCCGTTACCGCGTTCAGCCGCCAGGCTACGCCCGAGGTGGAGCCGATCACAGCGTCTCCGCCCGGCCCTACGATCGCCGAGGCGGACTCGCGCTCGTTCACCCTTTCCGCGCTGGTCTCGAACGTCCAGTCCGTCTGCATCGTGGCCGGGTTCACGCACAGGAGCCTGCCGGGCGGGTCCGTGGGAAGGTTCCGGGGGGCGTGCACGAAGAGCGCTCCGTTATTGGAAACTGCCGGCGTGCTGAGAACCGGGTTCGGGGCGATCAGCATTCCGAGAGTGGCGCCCGTCGCAGGATCGAACTTGTACAGCGTCTTCGCGACCCAGTCGCCGTAATACCCTTCCCCCGCGCTCACGAACGCCGGGCCGTGGCTCACGATCAGGTCCGGGCTCAGGATTCGCGCCCGCCAAGGACGGACGAGGCTTGAAGGATCCGGTCCGGACAAAGCCCTTCCCGTGCCCCAGCGGTCCTGGCGCTCCATGGGCCACGGCGAGCCCGCAGGCTGCGCGAGCGCGACGCAGGGCGCGAAGGCGGCAAGCAAACAAAGAACACGAACGCTCATAGTCGGTCGTCCAAGCCACGCGGCTGCGAGAAGGCCTCTCAGTGTATAGCGGATTTTGCGCTTCGATAGGCCGGCCGCGCCCGCATTCTTACCGGACTCTCGCGGAGCGATTGCGCGGCCAACCGTGCGGGTAGCCCTGGCCGACTTCGGCTTGGCGACAGGAGAGTAGGGGGCCGTTCCGAACTGATGGGGCCATGAGGATAGGTTTCGCGGGTCTCATCCACGGGCACGTCTGGGGGCTCATCGACCGATTCGAGGAGGTTTCCGAGGTCCAGCTTTCGGCGGTCGCGGACGCCACCCCGCTCCTCGAGAGAGCGAAGGGGCGATTCGCCGCCGCGTTCACGGACTGGCGTGAGATGCTCGACAAGGAGGAATTGGACGCCCTCGTCGTAACGAGCGACAACCGCGAGTCCGCCGAGATCGCAGTGCAGGCGCTTGGCCAGGGGATTCCCTGCCTGGTCGAGAAGGCGATGGCAGCGGACGCAGCCGACGCCGCCCGCATGCTGGATGCGACGGAGCGCTCCGGCATGACCCTGATGGTCAACTGGCCGATCGCGTGGCAGGGCTGGCCGCACGAGCTCGCGCGGCGCCTGGCGGACCCGGCGCTCGGCCCCGTTTTCCACTTCCGCTTTCGGACCGGCCATTGGGGGCCGAAGGAGATCGGGTGCGACGAGCACTTCGTGGGCTGGCTTTACGACGAGCGGCGGAACGGCGGCGGGGCGATCGCGGACTTTTGCGGCTACGGCGCGGTCCTTGCCGCGTGGTACTTCGGGCTTCCCGAATCCGTGTACGCCGCGCGCGGCAACTACACGAAGGCGCCCGGCGAGGTGCCGGACGACCACGCAATCCTCGTGCTGAAGTATCCGAAGATGAGCGCGGTGCTGGAGGGAACCTGGGCGACCTTCGGATTCGACGAGAGCGCGAACCCGGTCGCGCACGCAAAGGGCGGGACGCTCGGAGTTTATGAGAACGTCGTCAAGCTCTTCACCCCTGGAAAGGAGCCGGAGGCGTTCGACTCTCCAAGTCCGGAGGTCCAGAGCCCTGCTGCGTACTTCTTGGACGGTATACGGAACGGAAAGGAGCCGGAAGGGATTCTGAGCCCCGTCGTCAGCGCGCACGCCGCGAGGATCGTCGATGCGGGGGTTCGCAGCTCGGCTAGCGGCCGCGAAGAAAAGCCTTAGGCACTCGGCGCCCTGTTGGCTGTGTTTTGGGCAGTCGAAGCGGACCCCTTACTCTTCGTCCCAAGAGACTTTGAACTTGCCGCGCAGGGTCGTGTGGCTTCCCAGCCTTTTCTCGAAGACCTCGATCAGTTCCACGCGGACGCCGCATATCTCGTCGGTCGGCTCCCCGTGCTGAAGCTCGACCATGCGCGTCTCTTTACGGCAGTTGATCTCGATCGTCGGCCCCATGTCCACCTGCGCGAACCAGATCTTCGCGCGGCCGCCGGCGACGAGGATGCTGCTCCCGAGCATCAGCTCAACGGTCTGCGGGCTCTTCGCGAATTCGCCAAGGCGCAGGTTGTAGGCGACAAGGACCGGCATGCCGACCCCCATCGCGAAGATTCCCAGTATGAAGAGCCACGTCCTGGCGTTCATGGGATAGTCCCGTCTTTATTGTCGGTTTCGGCGGAAAAGGGCGCTAGCCTCGCACGCTCCTCACAAATCCGAAATCTCAGATCTCAATTCACAAATCTCAAATCTCAGATTTCAAAGCCCCATCCCCCAACCCAAGACGACATGCCCGGGCGCGGCGAGGATCGGATCGGCGGCGTCCCGGCGCGCTTAGGGTATGCAGCGGAGCATGTGCGTCGCGATAGCCGCACTCCTGGTTTCGCTCGCGTCCTGCTCGGCGCAAGACGGTGCGGCGCGCACGTCCCCGCACCGCGTGTTCGCCTCCAGCCGGTTCTTGATCGACGAGATACTGAAGCGGCCGTATAGCCCCGACGTGCCGATGGGATGCGTCGGCAAGAGGCTCTGGGCGAGCAGCCCGCAGGGCTGGGGGTTCGGAAGCGACGTTCATTGGATGTACTTGTCGAACCTGAAGGTGTTCGACATAGAGATCCGCGACGAGCACGGGTTGCTGGTTCCGGACAAGGCGACCTACTACCCGAGCCACATCCGCTACGAAGGCGCCAAGCGGGTCGAGATGATCGCTCGAGCGAGCTACACGGCGGCGCGGGACGACCCACAGAACCCGCTGTCCAAGCCGTTCGATCCCGAGAAGCGCTGGACTTGCTGGGGGAGCGGGAAGCGGGAGGATTGGTACGAGATTCAGTTCGGCTCGCCGCGGAAGATCTCTGGGCTGAAGCTGTGGTTCTTCGACGACGCGGCGACTGGTGGCGAGTGCCGCCCGCCCGATGGGGTGAAGGTGCAGACCTGGGACGGCGCGTGGAAGGACGTCCGGTCGCTCACGCTCACTCCGCGCCGTCCGTCGACGGGCATGAACGAGCTCCTGTTCGAACCGGCGAATACGGACCGCGTGAGGCTGGTTTTTCGGAACGCGGGGGAGAGGTCTTATACCGGGCTCTACGGGATCGAAACGATCGTGTCGAACGTATTTCGGCCGCCGCCCATTCCTTGGCGCATGGAGGCGGACAAGTTCATTTCGCAATCGGATGAACTGGTTTGCCTGCTCAATATCGCTAACGTGCGTCCGGCAGGCGGGCACGTTTCGACAAAGGAACGGGTCGAGTTTGCGTTCGCGCTCCATCCCGCGATTGGTTCTCATCTGGCGTTCGTCAGGACATCTTCGGCCAGCTGGCAGTTCTCAGGCCGGCTTGCGCTGAGCGGCATTAACGCGTCGCTCGAAGGTGTCGCGTCCGCAAGCTCTGAAGGAGTCTTGCGATTGGGGGAGCGGTCTCCAAGTTTAACGATGTATCTGGGGCCGGGAGAATCTGGCACCGTTGCGCTTACCTTTGCAATCAGACCTGAAGGCGCTGAGGAATCGCTTGCTCAGGGTCCGGTTAAGGGTAGCTCGCGTCAAGTGAGGCAAGTCCGGACCTACCAATCTTGGTACGACGACAACCTAGCCGACTTCGCCTGCTCGGACCCCTGGATCGAAAAGATGTACTACCACCGGGCGTACGTGCTCCGGAAGAACCTCATGGAGCCGGGGATCGGGAGGATGAAGTGGCCCTGCTTCTCCGAGGGGCGCTGGCGCAGCGGCTGGTACCCGAACGTGATCAGCTACGGCGCGGGGCACCAAATCCGCGAAGCTCGCTGGCTGCGCGACCCCAAGTACTGGATGGGCCACCTGCGCACCTTCGCCTACAACCAAAAGCCGGACGGCGTGTACCCGAACTTCGTGCGCCCGAACGAGATCGGCAAGGGCCAATACACGGACTGGATCACATCGACCGCCTGGGACGGCTACCTCGTCCACCCCAAGAAGCAGCTTTTGGAGCAGCTCGCGGACCTGATGGCGAACAATGTGCGGGGCTGGCAAAAGGTCTACGACCCCGACGGCGACGGGCTGCTGCGTGTGGACAGCCATTGGTGGACGGGGATGGAGTGGCAGCCGTCGTTCTTCTACTTCAGCGATTACAAGCGGAGCGAGAACGGCAGCGAGCCAGCGAACCGGGTGGAAATCGACCGCGTGGACTTGACCAGCTATCAGTACGGCAACGCGCGGGCGGTCGCGAACGTCTATCGCGAGATCGGCAAGCCGGAGAAGGCGGGGGAGTTCGAGGCGCTCGCGACGAAGATCGAAAACGCGATGGCGGCGAAGATGTGGGACGCATCGGACGAATGGCTGTACTCGCTGAAAGCTTTCGACGGCGCAAAGGCGAAGGTGAAGGAGGTTGTCGGCGTGTACCCCTCCTATTTCGGGATGCCGGCCGCGCTCGAGCGATTCGGAGCGGCATGGAGCTCGCTAACCGATCCGAAGCAGTTTTGGACGGCATGGCCGGTCGCTTCCGCTTCGAAGGAGTGCCCCGCGTACTCTCAGAGCGGCTGGCCCGGAGGCGGCGTCGGCGGATGCATGTGGAACGGCCCGACCTGGCCCCACGCCAACTCTCTAGTAATAAGCGGGATGGCAAACGCAATCCGAGCGTCACGAACCGCGAATCGCCAATCCCGAATCGCCGGCGATCGGCTTTGGGACCTCCTCGCCTCGTACACTCGTGCGCAGTTCCAAGACGGCAAGCTGGAGAACCCGTGGACCGGCGAGTTCTACGATGGCGAAACGGGAAAGTGGAAGACCGCCGAACGCGACTACTTCCACTCCACCTATCTCGACCTGGTGATGACCTGCCTCGTCGGGATCGTTCCGCGCAACGACGACGTGCTGGAGGTGGATCCCCTCGTTCCCGAAGGAAAGCTGAGCTACTTCATCCTCGACGGGCAGCATTACCGCGGCCACGATGTGACGGTGGTCTGGGACGCCCCAGACGGAAAGGATTCTTTTTCGGACGGACGGAAGGGGTTGGACGTGTACGTGGACGGCAAGCTCAGAGCCTCGCGAAAAGGGCTAGGACGAACGATGGTTCGGATGAAGTAACCGGCTTTTCTCGCCGCTCGAATCCCCCTCCCCATGCGAGGCGCAGCCGAGTAGGGGGAGGGGACAGGGGTGGGGGTTCCGGGCCGGCCGGCG
>Ga0187892_10002439_pt1 | contig 37232 bp, 27 predicted proteins | sample MA1701073metaG_FD_139345 | JGI IMG/M metagenome (GOLD analysis project Ga0187892, IMG submission 139345) | Bio-ooze microbial communities from a basaltic lava cave in the Kipuka Kanohina Cave System on the Island of Hawaii, USA - MA170107-3 metaG ... | reverse complement strand
CGTCCACATCGCTCAGGTCGATGGCCGATAGATTGACGCTACTGGGGACATCTTCGGTGACGGTGACGTCGGCGGGCAGGCTGCCTGCATTCGTCGGGTCGTCATTGACCGGCGTGATGTCGATCTGCACCGTGGCGACACCCTGTTGCGCGCCGCCAGTGCCGGTATTGCCTAGGTCGTCCACCGTGACCGCGAAGATGGTGGGGCCGCTGGGAGTATCGCTGGGGTTGAGGTAGATGATCGTGCCGGGACCTCCATTCCCAGGACCGTCCGTGCCGGTCAAGAGGCTGTTGATCTCGGCGATCGTACCTCGCACTGCGACCTTGGACGTCTTGTTGCCGGCGACAATTTCCACACCGCTGTTGCCGGGCACCACCGTGATCATCCCTTCGTCCACTTCAAATGTGGCCAGCGCGCCGGCGCCCGCTTCGTCCACGTCGCTGACTGAGAAGCGCATCGGCCCCTGGATCGCCAGGTCCGTCTGCTCCGTGGCGGCCAGCATAGCCGGCCGAACGTCTACCACCGGCGCGTCGTTGACCGCCGTGATGTTGATCGGCACCGTCTCGACATCCTGTTGCGCGTTATCATCAGTAGACGTCACGGTCAGTGAATCGGCGGCAACACCGTTGACGTCGGTGTTGCCCGTGTACTCGAGCGTGGTCAACGTGGCATTGATATCGGCAATAGTCCCACTAATCGTCAGGTCACCGCTATCAATGGCGCCGTCGCTGATCATGGCCTCGCCGACAAGCGTGACGCTCAACACACCTTCGGTTACTTGCAGTCGTGTCGTCAGGTTGCCACCGTCGGCGTCCTCATCGCTGATCGAGATTCCGCTGATGGGAGTGGGGATCTCTTCGTCGACCGTGACCGACATCGGCACCATGTTGAGCGGAGGCGTTGGCTCTCCATTGCGAGGATCATCATCCGCACCGGACAGCCCATCTGCATCGCTGGCGCGGATTGTGATCTCGACCGGCTCGTGGACGTTTGGCGCCAAGGTCAGATCTAGACTGTCGTCCGTTTCAATTACAGCGTCGACGGCCGCGGGCGGCAAGGTGGACGTGAGCGGATTTGTTGGTTCGGCATCGTGAGCTTCTTGGCTGTCGGCAACTGCAAAAGATCCGTCCTCGTCATCGGCGATTTCGTTGTCAAGCGGCGAATTGACCGGGGCTTCCCAAGTCGATGGCGATGTCGTGCGCGGCAAGGCGCCCTGATCCGCTGCTCCCCACACGTGATCCGTCGCGCCGGTCGCGTGCCACAATTCGGACGGCGATGCCGGATGGTTTTGCTCCAGTACGGCGCGCGTCAGGCGATTCAATCCCTCGGGACGGTCGGAGCGATTGGCGGGATGAACCGCTGAGAATCCCAGCTCGCTGTCCAACGCGTCCAGGAGGGTCGATGGTTCCTTTTCAAGGGACGCCAACGTCTGCTCGCTCGCCGCGGTCGACTCGCTGCCACGGTCCGAGTTGTGCCACGCGCTGGCGGCCTGGAGCGAGTCGGCGATGCCGGCGGAGTTACTGTCGTCGAGCTGTAGCGGCACTGCGCCCGCCTCAAGCAGGTTGGCCGACAGGACGGTCCGCTCTTCCAACTGCATGACGCCCAAGGCGACGTCGAATGCGCCTTGAAGGTCATGACGAAGTGACGGGGAAGCACGCAGGCGGCCCGAGGAGACGAGAGCGCGAATCCAGCACAAGATGCGCATCGGCGCTAGTGGGAGCCAGGTGCGAGGATGAACGAGCCGCCTGCATTCTGACTATGACGGATGCCAGGTGTCAAATTCGCGGCCAAAAAATCAATCGAGCCATTGAGAAGATTCAGAAATTTCACGGGCCGCTGCTTGCCGTGCTCGTCGGTCGCTGGGCAGGACAGAAATTATAACCATTTCAGGCGTTTCGCCCACTGGCAACAGCGCTCCGTCGCACTCTAGCCACGGAGAGGGCTGGACATCTTGGACAGCAGATTCGAGCGGCACTGCGCCGACCGATCAGAGATGCTTTCCACGCAGTAGGTGGCCTTGACCCCGCCTATTTCACACGCGCGGTAAGCACCGGACACTGGATTGATTTGGCATCATTCCGGTAGGTCAGGCACTCTGTGCCTGACCCAGCGCCGCCGAAAGGGTTGGGCATCGCTTGGCTGACCAATTGCATGGCCGCTGCCGATGGTGGCGCCACGTCAGGCACGGGGGTGCCTGACCTACCGTTCGCTGAAGGCGTTGCAAAAATCCCAAGCCGGGGCGTCCCGTTGGATGAAAATTTAGCCTGATGGTGCCGCGGCATGGGTTCGGCTATCGCCGAACCCATGGCACCCAGTCGCAATTTGCACGTTACACTTGGGACTCATAGAATAATGACTCGGATGGCGGCGCGCGAAAGTGCTGTAGCCGGCCTCAGTGAGGTCGTTTGTGCCCCAGTGTCTTCGGGGTCAGTGACCGCGGCTGCAGCATATATCAAGGGGCTGCCAGCACGATCTGGACGAGGTTAACGAACGACGATGCCTCCCAGTCCCAAAGACGTGGCCAAAGAGGCGGCGGAGAAGGCCTTTGCGGCGGCGCTCCCCGCGGCCGGCGCACCGCTGTTGGCCGCTCGCATGGGCGACGCTCATATCTGCCCGATGGTCGACGGGGTCAAGCCGCATGTCGGAGGGCCGATCGCAAAGGGATGTCCGACCGTGCTAATCGGCGGGATGATGGCGGCCAGGGTCGGCGATCTCGTGACTTGTGCGGGTCCGCCGGATGCCATTGCCAAGGGTTCCGCGACGGTGCTGATCGGCGGGATGCCGGCTGCGCGCATGACGGATCAGACGGTGCACGGAGGCGTGATCGTCGCCGGAGCGCCGACCGTGATGATCGGCTGAACGATTCCGTGTGATAGACTCAGCGCGCACCCCTCCGGCGGCAGCTTGGCCGCCTGGCCGCGTCAAATTCGCTCGCCGCCGAGGCTTGCCGTATACTGGCGGATTATGGGCGAAGCGCTGAGTTTCGTGGACCACAATCCAAACGCGCGGGCGACGCACGCGCTCGATGAGCTCCTGGGGGAGATTGCGCGGCTGGCGGCTTCCGAAACCTCGGCGCGGGAGTTCTATCGGCAGCTCTTGGAGCGCCTTGTGCGTGCTCTTGGTGCGGTCAGCGGTGCCGTGTGGGAATCGAGCTCGACGTCGGCCGCCGCCTTGGTTGCTGAGCTCAACCCGAGCGGAACTGACCTCTTCGCGGACCGCGCAGCGCAACATCGCCATGCGTCGCTGATCCCAATGATGTGCCAGCGCCGTGAGGCAAGTGTATTGCCGCCCGACCATCACTCGACCAATGGCGCGGAACGAGCGCATAACCCCACTGGTTTTGCGCTCATTTTTGCTCCGGTTATCACGGGCGGCCGATTTCAGGCGTTGATCGAGGTTTTCCAGCCGCCCATTGCTGACGTCGACACAGAGCGTGGGCAGCTTGCGCTCGTGACAGCGGTTTGTGAGATGGCGGGCGACTTTCACGCGCGTCAACAGACGCGCTCACTGGAGATCGAAAACCATTTATGCCGGCAGCAGATTGAGTTCGCGCGCAGCGTGCACGGTCACTTGGACCTTTTAAGCACAGCCTACGTTACCGCCAATGATGGCCGGCGCCTGATCGGCTGTGATCGGCTGACGGTGGCGGTTCGAGAAGGAAGACGATACCGCGTTCTGGCGATCAGCGGGGTGGATGTTCCGGACCGTCGCTCGAACGCCGTGCGGCGATTGGAACGGCTGGTCGATGCCGTCATGCTGGCCGAGGAACCGCTCTGGTACACCGAGAGTCAAGCCGATGGCACGCGATGGTCGCCCCAGGTCGAAGAGCCGCTGGCGGCATATATCGACTTATCTCAGGTGCGCACGCTTGGCGTGTTGCCCTTGCGCGACGCGAGTCCGGAATCTCGTAACCGAACGCACCGCGCGGTGGGCGCGCTGATCGTGGAGTGTTTTGAGCACCGCGACGAGCAGGAGCTGGAGCGGCGCGCAAGCGCAATCTGCGATCACAGCGCAACGGCCTTGCGAAACGCGCAATGGCACGAAAACATGCCGCCCGTCGCGGCGTTGCGAGCCTTGTTCAGTGGGCTGGCCGGCGCGAGCCGGCGGCAGGCGCCGACGCTGCTCTTGCTGCTGCTCATTGTCGGCGCATGCATCGGCCTGTTGACGTTCGTGAAGGCCGACTTCGCGGTGGAGGCGCGCGGCGAGCTTCAGCCCCAGCGGCGTCGGCATGTGTTTGCGCCGGGTGACGGTGTGGTGGATGAGCTGCGCGTCGCGCATGGGCAGAACGTCGCGGCGGGGGCGCTCTTGATGTCGCTGCGCGACACACAGCTTTCCCTGGAGCTTCAACGCATCCGCGGCGAGATCGACGCACTGAAGAAGCGGTTGCTGGCGGCACAGACAATCCGCCTTGGCAACGAACGGGACGACGCACGAACCGAGGAGCATGAGCGTGTGCTGACGGCGCAACAAGAGGAGCTGACCGAGCAGCTACGCAGCCACGAGCGCCAATACGAGATTGTGACTCAACAACACGGTCGACTCCGCGTGACCAGCCCCATCGTCGGCCAAGTGCTCACTTGGAACGTCGACCAACAGCTCGCCAATCGGCCCGTGCAGCGTGGCCAAAGGTTACTGACGATCGGCGATTTGAGGGGGCCGTGGGAGCTGGACCTGAGGGTGCCAGACTATCGCGCCGGCCATGTCATGATCGCCGCGGATCGCGCTGGCGGCCCCTTGGAGGTTTCCTTCATGCTGGCATCTCAACCAGGGACCACGTACGCGGCTCGATTGAGTAACGTGGCCTTGTCAACGGAGTCTTCTGAGGAGCAGCCTTCGGTGTCGGTCATTGCGCGAATCGACGGCACGCCTCCCGCGCAGCCGCGTCCCGGTACGACGGTGATCGCCAGGATTCACTGCGGTCGACGCTCGCTCGCATTCGTATGGTTGCACGACATCGTCGAGATGTTTTACAGATGGGTTTGGTTTTAAGTGCCTTTCCAAGGACCCACGCTGTGTCGATTCCAATGCCCCTAAGGGAAGGGGCCGGCAAGGAAAGAACGCTTCGATGATCGCGCGCAGTGCCGTGACGCTTGCCGTCCTTGTCGTCTGTGCCGCCGGTGCAGTGGGTCAAAACATCGATGTCGATTCGGTGCTGTTGACACTGATTGAAGAGATTGAGGTTCCCGCGCGAACAGCCGGGCAATTGGCCACGGTGGCGATTCACGAGGGCCAGTCAGTCGCCGAGGGGGACGAATTGGCACTGGTTCGAGATGTGGATGCCAGGTTGGAGGTCGAGCGCGCGAAGAACGAGGTGGCTGCTGCCAAGATCATCGCGGAAAACGACACGCAACTCCGCTTGGCGAAGAGCGCACTGGAGGTAGCCAAGGCGGAATTCCAGCGAGCCGAAACGTCTCGCAGCAAGTATCGGCGCAGCGTATCGGACACGGAGTTCGACAAGCTGCGCCTGCGCGTGTCCGAGCTATCGCTGCAGCTTGAGCAAGCGCAGCACGAGCTGGCAGTCGCGGCCATCCAACGCGATCACAAGCAAATTGCCCGGCAAATCGCCGAGCAGAAATTGGAAAGCTGCCGGCTCGTCGCGCCGTTTGGCGGCACGGTTGTCGAGATCATGCGCCGGCGCGGCGAATGGATCGAACCGGGCGAAGGCATCGCCAAGTTAGTGCGCATGGATCGCCTGCGCGCGGAAGGTTTTGTATCGGCGCGGCTGGCGGCCGGTGATCTACGCGGGCGGCGCGTCACGCTGCGCGTCACGCCGCCGTCGGAGTCGTCGTCAGAGTTCGCCGGCAAGGTGGTGTTTGTCCATCCGAGGGTGGACCCCGTCAACGAGCAGGTCCTCGTTTGGGCGGAGATTGACAATGCGGATCAACAATTGAAGCCGGGTCAGCGCGGCGCGATGCAAATCCACGCGGAGGCGGCGCGCGGCAACGCACCGGATGCGCGGCGAGGATCGTTGGTGGGCCTCCCGGCACCGGCGGCGCCGGCGGTGCTCAAGCGCCATGACTGACCTCAACGTCCGCATGCGGCCGGATTTGGTGATCTATCCGCAGGCCAGCGGCGGGCGTCGCCGTTGGGTCGTTAAAGACCCACTTCGCTTGAAGTATTTTCGACTGCGCGAGGAAGAATTCGCCATCTTGCGCAGGCTTGATGGTCGGACCGGCGGCCGCCAGATCATCGAAGCCTTTCAGGCCGACTTCCTGCCGCGCCGCCTGACTGCCGAACGACTGCAGGCGTATGTGGCGCGCCTGCACGAATACGGGCTGGTCGTCGCGGATACGCCGCACCAAGGTGAGCAACTGCTGTTGCGCCGCCGTCGCGGTCGCTGGCGCGAGCGGCTTCTGAGCTGGTCGAACCTGCTGGCGATCCGGCTGCCGTGCATCGATCCCGAGCCAATACTTCGCCGTGCCTATCCCTGGTGTCGCTGGTTCTTTTCCGCCTGGTGCACTACGGCCTGCGTCGCGCTCATCGTAGCGGCATTGGCCTTGGTGATTAGTCAATTTGACCGGCTGCAAGCAAAGCTCCCTACGTTTGGCGATGTGGTCAGTGCCCCCAATCTCGCGGCGCTGGCTTTGGCAATGGCCATGGCGAAGATCCTGCACGAATGCGCGCACCTGCTGGCGTGCCGGCATTTTCGCGGCGAGTGCCACGAAGCGGGTGTCTTGCTGCTCATGTTCATGCCGTGCCTTTATTGCAACGTCTCGGATTCCTGGACCTTGTCGAACAAATGGCACCGCGCGGCGATTGCCGCCGCGGGAATGTACGTCGAGCTGATCCTGGCGTCGGTCTGCGTTTTTCTATGGTGGTTCAGCGAGCCAGGGTTGTTGAATTCGCTGTGCTTCAACTTGGTTCTTGTTTGCTCGTTGGCGACGGTCCTCGTGAATGGCAATCCGCTGTTGCGGTTCGACGGGTATTACATCATGACCGATCTGCTGGATGTGCCGAACCTCTGGCAGCGCTCGCGCGCGGTCGTGCGGCGAATGATATTGCAGGTGTGCTTCGGGGTGCGATTAGCGCAGGACTCCGCCATGCCGGAGCGCCACCCCATGCTGCTCGCGGCCTATGCGGCGGCCTCGGCGGCGTTTCGCGCGAGCGCCGTGATTGCGATCTTGTGGCTGGCAACGAAGACGTTGACGCACTATCGGCTCGACATCCTGGCCTTGTGCCTGCTGGCAGTCACGGCGGCGAACATTGTGCTGGTCGCCCTTTGGGATTGGGTGCAATGGCTCGCACGCCCGGCCGTTGCCATGCACATGAGTCGCGCGCGTGCCGCGCTCGTGACGCTCGTGGTGGCGATGGTCGTGATGGGCGCCTTGCTGATTCCGCTGCCGTGCCAGATCGACGCGCCCGCCGTGGTCGATATTCAAGACGCCAGCCGAGTGTACGTGGACGTTCCCGGCGCGATCGTCGAGTCGGTTAGGGCGGGGAGCAAGGTGCGCAAGGGTCAATTATTGGCGCGACTTGCCAACACCGAGATCAACAGCCAGGTAGGCCAGCTCGAGGGACAGTATCAACAGCAGCGCCTGCATCTTGAAAACCTCAAGCTGCTGCGCGCGCGCACGGACATACCCGCCGCCGCTGAAGTTCTGGCCGATATCGCCGAGCGACTGCGACAATTGCGCCGCGACGAAGAACGATTAACCATTGCCGCGCCCCGCAATGGAACGGTGCTGCCCGCGCCGGCGCGCCCGGCTGAGCCTGGCATCACTGGCACCTTGCCGAGCTGGGATGGCAGCCCCCTGGACGAGGTGAATATGGGAAGCTATCTCGATGCGGGCACGCTATTGTGCCTGGTGGGCGACCCATCGAGACAGGAGGCGGTGCTCGCCATTCCGCAGCACGAGATTGAGTTTCTGCACACGGGTCAGCGCGTCAAGCTTCAACTGGTCCATTTGCCGGGAAGTGTATTCTGGGGAACGATCGAGGAGATCGCCAAAGTCGAAATGGGGCCGGCGCCGCCTGAATTGGCAAGCCAGGGTGTGATCCCGACTCGCCGAGACGCTCAGGGGATCGCGCGACCGCTTGGCACGTGGTATCAAGTGCGAGTGCCGATCGAGAACCCCGCTGGTTTCATGGCACGAGTGCGCGGCCGTGCCAAAATATACGCCGACGCGCAGTCGCTAGGATTTCGGCTGCGGCGGTATCTGCAGCGGACGTTTCGATTTGAGCTGTCGGGCGTCTAGCATCGCGCTGCAATCATTTTTCGTCCGATGGTTTTGACTGCTTTGTCGGACGCGAGCTTCGATCCGGTCGCCAGCGCGGCATGCGCGCTTGCTTTGGGGGAGCTTGAGGTTGCTCGTCGCCTAGGTGTGGCGGTGCGTCCTCGGCTGCGGACGCTGCGCTATCCTGAGATTCCTCCTTGATGGAGGCTGGCGAAGTCGCCGGTGGCTTGGATGGCGCCACCGTTGCGTCGGCGGGGGGTGGAGCTTCTGGTGTTTCCGGCGCGACGCCTGGCTCGGCAGGTGGTGGTTCGTCGGTTGGTCCCTCTTGAGGCGTTGCCCCCTTCTCCTCGGTGGGGCCTTCCTGGGGGGTGGCGGCAACTTGCCGCCCGCAAGCTGAAATCACCACGCGTGCCAGGCGTCGAACCCGCGCTGACGATTCGACCGGACAGCCTTGGGCGTCCGACTCGTTGGCAATCTTGTCGATTCGTCGCAGGATTTCATCGGTGCAGCAGGCGGCCGTCTGGCACGTCTCGCACGACTTGCCGGCAGTGTCGCGCAGCGCTTGGACCGCCGCGAAACGAACTTCTTCCGTGCAATCGTCCAGCGCTTCGACGAGCGCCTTTTCCACGTCGGGATAGCACCGCGTGCAGCCCACGGTCGCCAGATAGCGGAGTGCTTTGACGGTTTGATCCGCCGCGTCCTTGTCTTGTTTTATCTCTGCCGCTGCTTTCACGGACGAGATTGGGGAATCCATGTTGGCCGGATCGGTCAATAGTTTCACCGGTGGGCCCGGTTCGAGTCCCGGGAAACTCTGCCCGAGTTTGCTGATCACGCACTGGCCAGCGCCGCGGACGGCCTGACAGGCACCCTTCAGGCCCAGAAACTCGGGCAAGGTTTGTTTCGGCGGACCGGGTGCGGCGACCGCCACGACCGTGGTCGCGCCTGCCTGAGCACTGGCGGGCGCCGCCGGCGCCGCCGGCGGTTTGGGCATGGCGGTGCATCCGCCCCATGCGAGGCTGAGGAGCACGAACGCAATGCTGGTGCGGCGTCGCGAGTTCATCCGGTCACAATTTGTAATGCCGATGCGCCGGCGATGCGCATTTCATTCGAGGCGCCGGCTATTGCCGAAGCGCGACGGTGTGGCGGAAACGCCTTGGCGCGTAGCTCAATCGGTCTGCCCGAAGAGGTGCGGATCGGATACTAGTCGTCCACCGGTGATCCTGCAACGGCGGTTTTCGGGCGCTTGGAGTAAGAGAGTCAAACGCGGAGCACCTTTGGGCAGGATGCGGACACTGAATCGGATTCGAGTAAAGGCCGTCAGGGTCTTAAGAATTGGACTGCAATCAAAGCCACCAAGGCCAGATCAATAACGAACATCACCGCGGCGGCCCAGCGGTACCGCGTGTCAGCAGTCCGGGCGGCTGGCGTCCACTCTACCTGATCCTGCTCGGCAACCATTTTTTCCACGACGGCCTTGACGAATGCCTGCTGGTCGGCGGCGGCGCCTGTCGCGGCAAAATAGGCGCCGCTGAAAAGGGGGCGGTTCGTGGCTGATTCGTCAGCAGCCGCATCGCCGCATAATGCAGCCTCGAGGATTTCTCTTAAGCGGCCCTTCCAGTAACAGCGAACTTTGCACAGCAATCCGAAGAGATGCGTATTGTGCTTCTCCGTCAGCGCTCGTTTCATTTCAAAGAGCTCATATACGAAGTCTTCGAATTGACCACCGAGATGGTCCGCGATGTCCTTGATCGCTTCGGGTGTCGCCACGGCACCCAGGTTGAACCGATGACCGAACCGCCGTTCAACGACCAACCTACTACCCATTCGCTTCGCCAGCTCTCGAAATCCCGGCTCCCTTTCCATATCGACCACGAGCGCGATGACCGGACATCGGATACGCAGCTCGTCCTGAATGGTGAGTAAGTCCGTTCTGATCGCGCGCCGCGATTCCTCGAATTCGCGCGACGTGCTCGCGTCGATGTGCGGAAGCGGCAATAGCGTCGTCACGCCGTTAATTGCACAAAGCGGCTGACGCACCTGCCGCAGCAGGCGACAGACGTAACGGAGACGTTCCACCTGCCTTGCTGATTCGCGCGAAACGAGCGGCGGCGATTCGCGTCGGCCTGTCGTGCGTGCCGAACGAGGAGATGGGGACGGGCGCGGCAAGGTCTTCGCACCTGGAGCATCGAGGCCTTCGCTTCGCTCTCGGACGGTTGCGAGCGACGGTGTCTCTTGGGCTTCGTTCTGTTTAGTGCCCGTCTTAGCGCGAGCTGTCGCCTCGAGTTCGCGCTTGTAAGTGTTAATATCCACGGTTTCGCGGTTAGCGGGTGCCGTTGGGCGAACGACCGGAGATGCCAGATTCGGCGCGCCTGCCATCGCGGTAGCGTAAATCGTCTTGTCCGGCGTTTCGGCGCTCCCACGTCCGCTGGCAGGTTCAGGATTTGGGGACGACAGCTTCGGCGCGGCGACCGCTGGCGGTTCGGACCATTCGTCGTCATCCGGCGAATGCTTTCGCGCGCCCAACGCGCTGAGCCATCCGACCGCGGTGCAAAACAGAAAGATTCCCTCGGAGTTAGCCGACCAGTGCAAAGCGGCGGATCCGTCTGGAGCGCGGTGGACCGGCAAATTGGTATACGAGGCGTCAATGATTGCCTTCTGATGCGGCTCGCTGCCGGCGCCGAGTATCAGGAAGACCGGCGTCGAGCGGATTGAAATTCCCCCGCGTTCCAGGGCCCTCAGGCCCTCATTCCAGGCGAAATCAATATCTGGATGCTTGGAACGCTCGCCGATGAGCCACAACCGCAGCGCGTAGTAGGTGACGACCGGAATCAGCAAAACCAGCGCGATGACGGTCAAGGCATACGGCAACGTGAACGCATGCTGCCAGGGTACGTGCTCAGAATTCAGGAAGAAGGCGGACCAAATAACGCCGACCGTGGCCGCGAGAAATACGCCCAATGCGATCGACGCCGCCGCGGCGTGCGAAAGTTTTTTTGGCGCCGACAGAATGCGGCGGAAAAGCCCCGGCTCTCCCGTTTGCGGGGTCTGAGCGCTCATGCTGCCATCGCGCCCCGATGAGTATCTATGGCAAAAACCATCTAACGCCCGAATGGTAATAGGCCACCAGCACGTTGCACACCGTCAAGATGATTCCGGCCAGCGAGGACCAAACCAATAGCGGCTTGCCACTTAAGGGCTGCGCACCGGCAGGCCGGCCAGGACTGGCCTTTGGCAACGGCGCGCGCCCTTGACCGAGCGCATTGCCGATGGACAGCCTCATCTGTCGCGCCCATTCCGACAGATCAGCCGGCAGGCCCTGAGACTCGACATAGTGGCTATCGACGTTCCGATACAGTCCGCGAAAGCCGAGCATCACGCAAATGTAATAAATCTCGCGCGCCGGAGCCGGCGCTCGTGCGGCCCGTTCGTAGAACTGTTCGGCGCGCTCTTTCGACTTGAACAGCTCAAATTCCAAACTGTTGTTGTTCCACCATTCCTGCCCGGCCCATGGATAATCCGGGTCGGCACTGAGCAGTTCGTCGATCCATGACGCCAGCGCGTACTTGGTCGAGGTCCATTCCGGACCTCCTCCCAACTTTGCCTCCGCCTCGTCGATCAAAGCGCGAATGCGGATCCGTTCGTCCAGGAACGCCGGGGTTTCGCCCCGTTCGATGCGATCGAGCAAATCCAGCACATGCAGAAAGATGGGGTCGACTGCTTGTGCGAATTCGGGAGTCATCAGGGCGTCCGCATGGGGACCGCGAACACGGCAAACTCCAGCGTCACGGTTTTGCCACGGGCGCGAAGGCTAAGCTGTCGATTGCCGTCCAAGCGCTCGGGATCGACAATCAACTCTTGCTTGAATCGCATTGCGAGCGACTCCGTCGCTTGCACATCGCGCCAAATCGGCGTGTTTTTTCGCGGGACCTCGAAATAGATCCAGTCCTGGCGCGACGGCAGCGCGCGGATCGGTCGGTCGACAAATTCCAATTGCAAACCGACCATGCCGCGCGTGAAAATCTCATCAACCTGGTTGTCGCTGGCGAGTTTCCAATCAAGCTGCCCCGGCGACAGTAGCGTGCGAATCTCCTCGACGGTGAGGTCGCCCTTTCGCACGCCGATATACCACTGCCAGTCAGCCTGGAACCAACGCGGCACCAGCGAGGCCTTCATCTTGGTCGCCCCGTGGCCATAGAAGTATCGTTGTTCATACTCAAACGGCTTCGCCCTGGTCATCAGCACCGTGATCCGCTGCTGGATCTCTCGAAAGATCTCGCCGAGATTTTCGTGGTCATAATGTGGTACTTCGGCGGCTCGCCGATCCGCGGCGAAAATCGACAGTTGCCCCGCGATTCGCGCAAGCTCGGTGTATGCCGCCAACGGGTGAACGCCGCGCGCAAAGGCCAGTACGTCGAGCGTGTTGTACGCCGCGTTCAGTTGGCAGAGCATGATGATCCGCTCGGTGTCACCCGGGTCACGGCTGTCGAGCCCGATTCCGTGGTCTTTCAGCTCCTGGCTTAAGACTTCGATTCGCGCCCCGATCACCTCGTAGATTTCGCGGACGATATTTCTTCCGAGACCCGGCCACGCTTCGATGCTGACGACAGGTGGAATATAGGAATCGTCCAATCGCAGCGTGGCGTCCCCTTCGCCGGTCCGCCGGATTCTGGCAATGGGCAGACACTCGTAACCGGCAAGATCCTGACTCGATAACAGCAGCTTTGCGTTGAGAACTCGAAAGCTGATGTCTTGGTCGTTGCCACCTTGCCGGTCGTCTTGAACGCTCAACTGGCGCTCCACAAAGCGCGCGCTGCCCGGCGAATCCTTGCTGCCGACATTGGCTCCGCCCTGCTGCCATTTGGGAACCCCCAACAACACGTCCACCGTCGCGTTGCCCTCAAAGGCATTTTTGAGGTCGAGGCGACCGAGATTCTCGCCGGATTCGATTGACACGAGCGTCCCATCTCGCATCCGAGCCTGTAGACGTTGGAGGTCGAATTGATTGTTCTTCAATGCGGCCTCGCTGAATTCGACCTCCAGCAGGCCGTAATGGAACGGGTGATCCCACTGTTGCGACGTCTGAATGACCTCGGTCCAGTAGCGGTCCGCAGCCTGCAGATGGTGCGGACGCAGGAAAAGCCCTTCGTACCAATGAATTGGCGGATGGCGCATAGACTGCCAATCTACACTATGTGGGCTGCCCGAATGCCCCAGATTGCGAAAAGTTTCTGAATCGCGGCGGTGATGCTGCCCTTTGTCGACGAAAGTCGCTATCGCCGAGCAAAATGCTTCCCGTTATAGTACGCTCCCTTCTGCGTCGCTGCAATCCATGGATCCCAAGCGAGGGCAACGTGTTGCGAGCCGGCCGAAACCTGGCCGCGAGTCAATCGCAGCCCGGGAGAATGCTCGCGATCCGAGACACGGTCCGCACAACGTCCGTGCGCGCCGCCGATTGCCACGGCGCCGCCATTGGTCAAGCCGGGCACATACTCCTTACCGCCTGCTTACTGTCGCTCACGGCGAGTACGCCGACTGCGTATGGTGCTCCGCTCGGCAAGCAACCCCCCACGGCGTCGCGTCAGGCCGAGATCGAAAAGTGGTTCGAAGACGAAGACGTCTCTCGTCGTATCGCCGTCCCGTTCACTCCGAACCGGCGCGCCGAGGGTGTCAAAACCGACAACCCCGGCCCTCGACTACTTCTCGAGCCCATTGCTAACTCGGCAAGTCGTGCCATGCCCCGTGCGTCGAGCGAACTGGCACCCCGCTCCCACACGGCCCCCATTGTGAACCAGCCAGCCGACTCAACGAGGCTCAGCGTCGAGACGGGCGATGAAGGTCGAGTTATCTCTGACGATTTTGACGACGGCCTCCTTCATGACGACGGCCTCTTTCAGGAGGATGTCGAAACAGACGCTGCCGCGCCGCCGCCGATGCAAGCGATCGTGCCGCCGCCGCGACCACGGATCGTCGTTGGTTTGCCGGCCGCCCAGGTGAATCGGTCGGGCGAAATGATTGCGCGACCCAACGTGCGACGGGCGCCAGCGCGGCTTGAGGCGCCGACGTGGCAGCCCCTCTGGCAGTCCCCTGGCGCGGGTAACCCCTATAGCGCCAGTGTCCCTGGCCTTGATGCCACACGGCATGGCGCCGGCTCGCGCATCGCCATTGTGCCACCCCCTGTGCCGTTGCCGCAGGTGGAGGATGATTCGACGGTGGATTCGCGGCACTTGCTTTTTCAGAGCGATGCAGTCGATCCAGAGCCGCTGCCGCTGCCGCTGCCGCTCGATGGCAGCACGATTGAATCACCGGAGTCCGTCGACGGCGTCGAGACGGGCGAGCATGGCCTGGAGCCGGTCTTTCTGCCCGACTGGGACGAATGGCCCGAGTCGGCTTCGCCCCACGATCGCCACTGGCCCTTCTCGGGGTTTTTTTCGCACTGGACTGGATTTTTCTCCCATGGTCCGCCGCTCCCACCGAATGCGAGAGAAGCGGGAATCGGGCGCGAACGCGTCATGATGGCGACGTACGAGATCGAGCCGACGCAGCCGTTCGCGAACATTCGCATTCGAGCCGACCTGGTCGACGATTTTCGGCGTCCCGACCGAGCGGAATACTTTTGGGCGAAAACCCAGGCACTCGGCGGACGGGGTCCCGCTCTCGTCGATCGCACGGTCGATTACCAGGATCTACGTTTTCGCTGGGAAATGGGGGGCGAGGCGTTTAGCGTCGCGACCGACATCCCGCTGCGATCCGTCGACCCGGTGGTCAACGGCAATAGCACCGGCTTCGGCGACATTAGCGTGGGCACGAAGCTGCGCATGCTCGACGGCAAGGATTGGCAGCTTTCGCAAGTTCTGTGGACCTACATTCCCAGCGGCGTGCCACGACGCGGCCTGGGGACCGGACATGCTTCGCTGGAGCCCGGCCTGCTGGTGCGGCACAAATGGACCTGCGACACGTACGGGCACAGTGAGCTGAAGGTGCTCATCCCCTTGGGGGCCGACCGTGACTATGGCGGGGAGGTCCTGCGATTCGGTTACGGCGTGAGCCACTTGCTGTACGATAGCGACACGTTCGCAGTTATGCCGACCGCCGAGCTGGTGAGCGACTGGTTTCTGCGCGGCGCGGCCTCTGATCCCGATCCGCCCCGAACGCGAAAGGTCGACAGCGAAGCGAGCGTTACCGGGCACTTGGGAGTCCGCTTCGTCCAGGACACCTGCGGCGATTTCGGACTCGTCGAATACGGCGTGGACCTTGGCTTGGGGCTCAATGCCAATCGCCTCTACGACGGCCTTCTGCGCTTCGAGCTCCGTTGGGTGTTCTGAGGCTGAGTTTCGCACGTTTACTCTCAGCTTTGGTTGACGCGCGGAACTCGTCGGGTAGCCTTTGGGCGTGGCTGCTACAAGAGCTTCGGGAAGGCGAGTTGGTACTTCTCGCTCATCTTGCGTTGTAGCTCGGCGCCGTGGCGGTTGATTTCGAGGCAGCGGTCGCGGTGGCGCTGTTCGTTGGTTCGCCAGGAGCTGCCGCGCGGGCCGCGGCGCGTGGCGACGTCCGCGGTCCCCAGCAGTGACTCGGCCTCTTGGCTATTGGCCGTGCCTTCGTCGTACCACTGGGCGATGTCGTAGGCGATGGCCACGACCTCAGGGTCGGCACCCTCGGGATCGAGTTGTCGGATTGCCTGCGCCGCGAATTGGAACGCTTCGCGCCGAGCGGCGACAAGCGAGGGCGCATTCTCGGCCGTGACGTCCGCGGCCGAGCCGCGCATCGCCGTCTCTTGAGCCATGATGGCGTTTAATTGATTCCAGTATGCCAGCGTGCGCTGCCCGTCAGCGGTGGCCGCAGACGTCGAGTGCCGGCGCGCCGCGTCGGACGCTTGCCGTGGCGCCTCGATTCTCGCTTCCTGCGACACATCTGCTAAGTGCCCAGGCGAAGAGCGCCAGCGCGCCACGTCGCGGCGGAGCGCTTGCAGCTCCTCGTGTACCGCGGCGGCGTCCAGGCTTTCATGCGTGCCGGCGGCAGGCTGTGAATGGGCATTCTGGGAAGTCGCGCCAGTGGCAGCGGGCGAGGCGTCCTCGACGCGAGCCAGGCGCGCGCATTGAAGCGACGTCACGCCCAACGCAATTCCCACGACGAACATCGCCACCAGCGCCGGCCACCTCCACATTGCCTGTCCCTCCCATGCGCGGATCGGCTACCTGATGGAAGGATAGCTCAGATCGGGCGAATGGGGCGTCGCCTTGCGCTTCGGGCTGGTGTGTGCTGACGGACCTCCGAGATAAACTCGGAGGCTCGCTTGACTTAACCGCTGAAGTTGAGCTGTCTCACCGGCTGTCGTGGTCGATCGCCTCGCCGAAGCGGGCGCCGCCGTGCTGAAGTGGTTGGCGGTCGCGAAAGGGTTGACCTTGGCGATAAAGCTCGAGCCGGCGGCTTGCCGCGGCGACCGCCTCGAGGCCGGCCGTCGAGCGCGCCGCGGTCAGCGCCAGCTCGGCCACGTAGACGGCCTCCGCGAGTTGTCCCGCTTCGGCATGAGCGGCGGCGAGCGCATCCAGCGCCCTGGCGCTGGCGAACTGGGTCTGCACGCAAGCGTCTTTGGCAAGCGCCACCGCCTCGAGGCCACTGCGCAGCTCCGTCTCTTCGGCCGTGGCGAGAATCCAGGCCAGCTCGCTGGCGGCCTCGGGCCAGCGCGGTCTCAGCGACAATGCGCGGCGATACAAGGGCGCCGCGTCGCGAAACTTTCCTTGGGTGGCGAGCACGGCCGCCAGGCGATAGGTGAGCTCCGCGCTTTCGGGATGATTGCGCAGCGCGTCGCGGAAAATCTCGGTGGCCTCGGCAAGTTTTTTTTGCTGCACCAAAATGCGCCCTAGTCCGGCAACGGCGCCCGAATCGCCCGGCCTCATCACGAGCAATTGTCGGAACAAGCGTGCGGCCTCGTCGCTACGCCCTTGCGCGAGCATCACATTGGCCAGGTTTCTGCAGGCTGGGGCATAGTTGGCCTGTACCGCTAGCGCCGCGCGGAACGCCGCGGCGGCTTCGTCCAAGCGTCCCTGGCGCGCCATGAGAATGCCCAGCTCGTTGTGCGCGATGGCCAAGCGCGGGTCGAGCGCCAGCGCATCGCGGAATTTCGCCTCGGCCTCGGTCACGTTGCCGGTTTTGGCCAGGAAACAGCCCATGTTGTAATGTGCGATGGCCATCTCCGGCATCCGGCGAATCGCCTCGGCGAATTGTTCTAAGGCCTCGTCGTGCTTCCCCTGCTTCTCGAGAACGGCGCCCAGTTCGTTATAGGCCTGTGCGAAGTCGCGTTTGAGCCGAATGGCCTCGCGAAGCTGCACGGCCGCGGCGTCAAGATTGCCTTCCTGGAACAGCGCGTGGCCCAGATTGTGTCGCGCACGAGCATTCATGGGGCGCTTGGCGACGACATCGGACCACATCGAGAGATCGCTGGTGTAGTCGGCATTGCGCCGGTAGGTGGCGACGGCTAGCACGCCGACCAGCACCACCAGCGCCGAAAAGGCTCCCCAACGCACGTGCAACGCGGCGGCTGGCTCGATGTGGAACCGAGCGATCGCGCCCTCGAGCAGCCAATACCCCCCCACGACCGCCAGCACCACGAGCGGGACGAGCGGTAGGTACATGCGATGCTCGAACGCCGCGTCCTGGATTGACAGGACGCTGGAAGTGGGGCTGAGGATGATAAAAACCGCGGCCCCCAAGAAGCCCACCGCGCGACGACGCCACCATGCCCAGACCACCGTCGCCACGAGCACCGCGATCACCAGCCCCGGCCACAACACGGCGCCAATCGTCCGCGCGGATGGCCAGGTGTAGTCGAGGCACAGCGGGTGTGGCCAGATCGCCAGCTTCAGGTAGTGCACGACGACGCCCAACTGCGTGGCGGCATATCGCGCCGCCGTCATCCGCTCGGACGTAATCGCTTCCGACTGCGGATTGCTCCACACGCCGACCATGATCAACGCCAGTACACCCCATGACGCGAACAGGCCGACATACAGCGGCCAGCGCCGCCGCGCCAACTCCACCCACGAGCTTGACAAAAAAACGCGGTCGAAGAGCGCGACCACCACGGGCGCCGTGACCATGACCTCCTTGGTCATCATGCCGGACGAACACGCCGCCACGGCGAGCGCGTACCACGCGCCACGCGCAATGGCCCACGCGCTGGTCGCCCCGCGAACGACCAGGTAAAACACCAGCAGATACAACAGCCCCATCAGCGACTCGGCACGCTGAATGATGTACGTGACGCCTTGCGTCGCGAGCGGATGCACGGCCCAGATGAGCGCCGTGGCCAGCCCCAGTAGTGAGGCCGTGGTTTCATCCACGGTCACGGTGCGGCGCGCCAGGAGCGTTCGACGCACGATACCGTAGAGCGTCAGGGCGGCCAGAATGTGGATCGCCAGATTCACGGCATGGTAGCCGCGCACATCGAAGCGCCCCCAGGCGTAATTGAGTTGCACGCTCCAGAGCACCAGCGGGCGAGACAGACCGAGCCGCACATCGGAGAGCGCTTCGCGCAGCGATGTAAACCGCTGTGCGAAGGGGTTCTCGACGATGCATTTGTGGTCGTCGAAGAGAAACGGAACCGAAAAGGTACTGGCATACGCGGCCAGCGTCACCGTCGCGATCAATGCTGGCGGCAGCCACGCTCGCACCATGCGGCGTAGCCAGGGCAGCGCATCGCGCGGCCGATCGGCCGGCTGGTCGAGCGCGCTAACCATCCGCGTCCCGCGTGCCGTCGTGCTCGCGCCGCGCTTGCGCCAGCGCGATGTGGCGGACCAGCTCCGTAATCTGCCGCTCGAGTCGCACGTAGCGCGAATAGAAGTAGAAGGACGTGGCGAGGAACGCCAGCGAGAAGAGGTAGCTGACCAGGTTGGCGCCGCGTCCGATGCCCAACGTATCCGCCACGCGTTGAACCAGACCAGGGTTGGCAATCGCCACCACCGCCGAAATCCAGACGGCAATGCGGATCATCGGCAGGCCCAGCGCCGACGGCCTCCTCCACAACCCACGCAGTTCCCAAACGGTCAGTACGACCAGAATGGAGATGGCAAAGATCTGAAACGCGGTCATTGCAACAACCTCCCGAGCAGGAGCTTGCCGACGATCTTCAGGCTATTCCACGAGCTTTGTCCCTTGGCGAGCGTCCGCGGAGAGTAACGAATGGTCACGCCCACTTCTTGATAGCGCAGGCCGTGGCGCCGGAGCTGGTCGAGGATTTCCGAAGCGTGCGCCATGCGGTTCTGCGTGATGCGAATCTGCTGGGCGGCGCGGCGCGAAAACGCGCGCAAGCCATTGTGGGTATCGGTCACCTCGACGCGTGAGAATACGCGTGTGAACCAGACGCCGAGTCGCAGCACGAGGCGCCGGCCCCAGGGAAGCCCGACCGCGCGGCCGAGAAACCGCGACCCGAGCGCTACGTCGACCTGTCCCTCGACGACCGGCTTCACCAGCCGCTCGATGTCCTCGGCCGCGTGCTGTCCATCGGCGTCGAATGTAACGAGCACGCCAGCGCCGCGCGAAAGCGCAAAATCCAATCCCGTTTGCAGCGCCGCTCCTTGCCCGCAATTGAATAGGTGGCGCAGGACCCACGCTCCGTGGCGCAGCGCCACGGCGCTGGTCTCGTCGGTCGACCCATCATCGACAACCACCACGCTGGCACGCAGCGGTGACAGCGCCGCCAGCGCATCGCCGAGATCGGCTTGCTCGTTGTAGGCCGGCAGGATTATCCAAACTTCTTCGCCCAAGGCGCCGACGCCCCCGATTTTCGCGCTGGTGCCCAAAACGCTGGCCATGGGTTTGTTCGCCGTTAGTTTACTGGCCGCGCGGCCGCGCCGTCGCGCGCGGCAGGCGCCCCGCGGTAATGCGTCCACATAAACAGTCTGAGTACCCAGGCCGCCGGAAGCCACAACAGCAGCCGCTCGCCCAGGTAGCGTGCGCGTGCGCGCAGGTTCATCTGCTCGCGCCAATACGTGTCCTTCACCTCGAGCGTCCCGCGCAGGATGCTGTGAAGCCGCGCACTCTTGAGCGCGCCGGGGTGAATTCGGTACCGAACCAGCGCCGCGCGCAGGTTGGCCAGTCGCACGCCGCGCGCCACCAGCCGGCACCACAGCTCGTAGTCCTCGTTCCCCAGGTAGCGGTGATTGTATCCACCCGCCTCAACGACCAGGTGCTTGCGAAACATGACGCTGGGATGGGCCAGCGCGTTGAAGCGCGCCAGTGCCCCAGCGATCGCGTCATGGTCGCAGGGGTAATCACGGCGACCGCACAATCGCCCTTCGCCGTCGAGAATCGCGAGCTGCGTTCCCAAGACCCCGATCTGGGGATGCACATCCAGAAACGCCACTTGCTTCTCCAGCCGATCAGGCTCACACAAGTCGTCGGCGTCGAAGCGCGCCACCAGCTCGCCGCGCGCCTCGGCCAGCCCGCGATTCAACTGGTCCACCAAACTGGTGCGCTCGAGATTGACGATGTAACGGATTCGCAAGTCTTGGCGCTGGGCCAACACGGGCGCGGCCGAGCGGGACGAGGGGTCTTCAATCACCAGCAGCTCAAAGTCGCCAAAGGTCTGCCCCAGAATGCTATCCACCGCGCGGCCAAGGTAGTCGGCGTCCGGGTTAAGAACGGGCATTACGACCGAAACGCGCGGCACGGGGTCCGTTACGCTCGCATTCATGGCTCGGCAGAACATCGACGAGCCGCCGGATGGGCAGCGGCCACGAGGCCGGTCCTCGGCGGTATTTCCAGCATACATTGCGTCGCCAGCCTCACCAATCGGCGGCCTTGGCAGGACATGCCATACGAGCTCTAACAATACGAGCGAGCCGCCGGCTTTATGCCGGCGGTCCGGCAATGCACGCGAGTCTTGTCAGCGTTCTTTAGGCTCAACCGCGTTGGCACCTGACCTTGCTTGAACGGCAAACGGCGATCAGGACCTCTGGCACGTCCCGATCGTCGAGCGGCCGCGGCTGATGCCACTCGCGTCGCTCCCAGGGGATGCCCAGCAACTTTCGAGCCTGGTGCGTGCGAACGGACAGGCGAGGCGCAAGCTTGCCGATGTGCGACAAGAAGCGGCAATAATCGCGTGAAAAAAAGGTCTGTCCATACATCTCGATCGTATTGAAATACTCCTTCAGCAGAGCCTGCAGCTCGGCGGCCGTGTATTCACGCATATGGAAGCGGTTGAACGGCCGGCCGTCGATCGTGATGCCGGGATTGGTGACCTGCCGATTCGGCGTGGAACAATAGAATGCACCGCCTGGCGCGAGCACTCTGACCACTTCGGCGAGAAAGGCGTCGACGTCCGCCACGTGCTCGATCGTCTCCAGCGACACGAACGCGTCGCAGGCCGCATTCGCGACCGGCAGGCGCGTCACATCCGCCACGGCAAACCGCAAGCCAGGCCGGTCATAGGCTGCCAGTGCCTCTGCGATCGCCTCGGTCGAGCAGTCGAACCCGACCACCTCGAGCGCGCCGGCGTCGCACAATATGTCTGCCCCGTAGCCGTTGCCGCAGGCCGCGTCGATCACTCTGGCTCCGGCCACGTGCGCGGCAAGGCATTCGTAGCGCGCCAGGTGTTGATGGCGGATCCAGGGAGGCACCCAGCGAGTCGGCGAAAGGCGTTCAATAATGAGGTTCATTGCCGGCGACTATGGTTCACGGCGCGCCAGCCGCGCCGCTGTCAATCCGTATCTTCAATCCGTGTGTTCCGGCGGCGGCTGGTGACCGCCGGCGGCTGGCGCGGTAACTCAAAGATGATCAGATCGCGCGATTCGTCCACCAGGCGTGCGTGCCGTTTCGCAAACTGAATCGCGCCGGAATACCGTGCATCGAGAAACTCCGCTCGCCGCGGATTCGTGGTTTTCAGGCCCTTGACGATCGCCGGTGTGCTGCGGATTAACGCCAGAATCTTGGGCCGATGCCGCCGCATGATTTCCTCGATCGGACCGTCCTGATCCAGAAAATAGACATGCCGCCCGGAGTACCATTCGATCGCCGGATGATGGGTCAAACCCACGAGCACCACCGCTTCCTCTGGCGCCGTGAGTTTCTCGATCTCATGAGCAAGGTTGACCACCGAGAACTCGTTTCGCGCGTGCCAGGTTCGCGTTTCAACCACCGAACCGGCGACGAACCACAGCACCAATACGACGGCCACGCCAACGCGCGCGTCGGCGATGCGCGAGATCGCGGTGCGTCCGGTCCGCGATTCCTCTCCGGCGGCTGGGGCAATGATCGGGTGCTGAAACGTCAGCGCCGGCTCGATCAGCTTGGCGAGACTGATCGCACCAAATACCGCCAACGCAGGCAAATACAAAAGCACCAGATAGTTATGGATGTAATATGCATTGTGAAACACGAGCGTGTCGCCCACGGCCAGTCCTAGGAGCAGCCAGGGCGCGGCCAGACGCTGGCGATTTTCATGGGGGAGCCACATTTGCACCGCCGTCGCCATCATGGAGGCGACGGCCAACAGTAATAAAGGCGCCCGGATCAGCGTGACAAGATTGTCGGTCATGCGCCGAGCGAACGTGATGACATCATATTGAAACACGTGACCGGTGAACTGTAGTTGCTTGGCGGCGGTCATCCACCCGCTGCGGAATTCCAGCGTATCGATCAGCTCGCGCGCCTCGCCCGGATGCAGCGACAAGAGATGCACCACAAACAGGCCGAATACCAGCGGACCCGCGACCAGCAACAGCAGCATTTCGCCGCGTGCTGGCCGGCCCTGGGCCGTCAAATAATGATGCGCTGGCAGGAGAAGGCACAAATAGTACGCTTGCCAGTTCGTCAAGAGCGCGACGACCAGCACGGCCAACAGTATCCACAGATCGCGACGCCGCCGCGAGTCGCACCAGCGCATGTATACGCAAACGGTCAGCAGGATCATCAACACGATTGCCTGTGTCAGCGACACGACGCGCCCAAAGTACAGATTGGCCGGCGCGATACCAAACAGCGCCGCCGCCAACCATCCCACGCGCCGGCCGAACAACCGCGAGACGAGCACATACAAGGTCAACCTGCTCCCCAGCGACACTGCGATGATCGTCAGCCGAGCGCTCGCTTCGGTCGCGCCCAGCACGCCGAATGCCAGTGCCAGCACCACCGGAAACAACGGGGGGCGGTGCGAATAAACCGTTCTCGCGCTGGGATCTTCGGCGTCGAATCGCAGGAATGGAATCAGCTTCGTCTGGGCGAAGCCATACTGCTGGTGGTTGCGCGCCAGAGTTGATACAAGGCAGGAGGCGAAATCGTGGTTCCCCACCCACGGCACGCTCAGTCGATACGACATGCACGCCCCCACCGCGACCAAGAGCACGGCGATCGGCAGGTGCGAAGGGAGCGTGCGGGGCATGTTGTAAAAGGGCCTTCGGCCAACGCGAGTGCCACGGGTTCAACCTTAGTCGAACCCGCCACGCCAAAAACAGCTAACGTTCGGCGCAAATCGTCGATCGCCATGCGTCGCGCTCCCGTGGGTCGAGTCCCACGGGTCGCGACAAATCGTACGTCAGGTTTCGGTCGCTCCGCGCCACGCGCACCGCGATCGAAAGCCGTCCATTAGCCGCATACGAGAAGCAAACTTCAATCGGCGTTTTGGCCGGCAGGCCGCTCGGCAGGTCGCGGACCACGCATTGCCCCAAGAGCGTGCATCCCTCGGGCGAGGCACTCTCTCCTTCCACGATCTGCACGAGCACCGTGTTCTGCTCGGCCTTCTCGGTACGAAAAAGGCGCCGAGCGGCGACGGGCAACGGCGTGTTGCGCGGAATGACCACGGCGTTGCGCCGCTCGCCCGTGTGGCGATTCGTGGCGATCACGCCCAGATTGTGCGAGTTCACGTTTCGAACGCGAAATGGGGCCGGCCGGCCGGCGGCAGCGCTCAAAATCAACCCCGCGTGCAATGCCGCCCCATGAGCGACCGCCTCGTCGGCCGCCACGGCATGCTGCGGCTCCGTACTCGCCAATTGTCGCAGCATGTCGCGGACCATCGGCATCCGCGACGCTCCGCCCACCACGAGCACGCGATCGACGCGGCTCCAGTCGCATCCGGCATCGCGCAGTGCTTGGCGCGTGGTGAAGGAAGTTCGCTCCAGGAGGTCGCGCGTCAGCGACTCGAATTGTTCGCGCGTGATTTCCAGCCGCAGCGGTCGGCCGTGAAAGTCGAACGCGAGCGTGGCCTTGGCGCGGGCGGAAAGCGTTCGCTTGGTGTCTTCGCACTCGCGCCACAAGCGGCCTAGCGCGGCGGGGTCGTCGCGCGGATCCTCGCCGTGCTGGCGCGCAAATTCACTCGCCGCGTGGTCGATCAGGCGCTGGTCCCAGTCGCGACCGCCCAGCCGCACGTCGCCGTCGGTCGCCAGCGTGCGGAATTCGGCCCCGGCAATCTGCATGATCGTCACGTCGAACGTCCCGCCGCCCAGGTCATACACCACGATTGTTTGCGGCCGCTGCGACGTGCCGCGCGCATCCAGGAACCCTTGCTGGAACCCATAGGCCAGCGCCGCGGCCGTCGGCTCGTTGATAATATCGAGCACCTCCAGACCCGCCATGTAGCCGGCGTCCTGCGTGGCCTTGCGGCGCGCGTCGTCAAAATAGGCGGGCACCGTAATCACCGCATGGCGGAACTCGCCGAGCTCGCGCGAGGCGTCCTGGCGGAGCTTGTGCAGAATCCAGGCCGAAAGCACCTCGGGTGGGAGCTCGCGCCCATCGACCGGCTTGCGGAAGAAGCGCTCGCCCATGTCGCGTTTCACGCAATCGGCCACGTGGGCCGGCTCGCTGCCGATTGCCTTGAGTGCCTCCTTGCCGACGACCACTTCGGCGCCGTCCCAAAGCACGACGCTGGGCGTCAACAGGTCTCCTTCCGCGTTCACGAGCGTCAACGGTCGGCCGTCGACGTCGAGCCGCGCGATCGCCGAATAGGTCGTGCCCAAGTCGATGCCGACCGCGGGAGGAGATTCGTTGCTCATTCGGTGCCATTCACGGCGATTGCTCGCTGGGCATGGTCGCGACCCAGGCGGTTTTCTCGCCGGCCAGTGATCGCAGACCACAGGACTTGGCCAGGATTCGCCTGTACTGCCGTACCTCGATGGGCGACATCGACGCCGCACGCTCAATCTCGCAGCCAACGTTCGCTTTCAATGCTCGCACCTCCGCCGACGCCGTGACACACCCGCCGGCGCTACATCGCAGCGTCACGTCCACCGGCCAGCTCTGGGGGATGGCTCGCGGCAGTCGCTCGACAATGACGTGCCCTATGTGTTTCGCATCCTCGTTGCTCGAGCCGCGCGATTCGTATAAGGGAACCGACATCGATCGCTGCCCCTCTTCTCGCGTGAGAAAAGTAGCGGTCGCCTCGGCCGGCAGCGGCATGCCGCGCCGAATCGCCAGGCGCGCGCCGCGTTTTTCGGTCGACGAATCGTGCCGCGCGATCGCTCCCCATTGCAGGTCGCGCGTCGTGATGTCGGTCAATCGCCAGGGCGGCGCGGCGTCCTGTTGGCTGCGAGGGCGCACATAGTCTGCGTAAATCGCGGCGCCTCGCGCCACGGCGTCGTCGGCCCAGGCGGCCCATGTGGGGACCTTCTTCCAGCGGCTGTGGAACACTCGCCGCACCATGGGCATGCGCGATCCTCCGCCGACGAGCACGACGTGTGCTAAGTCGTCCCAGGTCATGCCGGCCGAGGCGAGCAGCGATTCGACAATCGAAATGAGTCGTTCGACGAGATCGGTGGTGCCGGCTTCAAACTCCTCTCGTGAAAGAGTCCTGGAATGACCGAGCACGTCACACTCCATCGAGACATGTCGTCGCACGCTCAGAGTGTGCTTGGCGTCTTGGACCGACTGACGCAGTTGCGGCGAAATAGCAGCGTCATCGCCAACCGACGAACCTTGCACCCGTCGGGTCAGCCACCGGTCCCAATCCTCGCCTCCAAGCGAATTGTTCCCGTCGGCCGCCACCGTGCGCACGCATCCGGGCGCGACCTCAAAGACCGCCGCTTGAAAGGTCGACGCGCCCAGGTCGCAGATTAATATTCGCTCGCTCACTTCGCCCTGAAACGCGCGTACGATAAGGCCGGCTTGCTCGCACCAGACGAGCGCCGCGGCCGTCGTCTCATTCACAAGCCCAACCAAGGGAACGCCGGCGATCTCGGCCGCGTGCACGACCGCCAACCGCTCCCGGTCGCCGAACGTCGCTGGCACGCCAATCGCCACCGCCAAATCGGGCCCCAACGCGGCGCAACATTCGGCCAGCAACGGCTTGAGAAGGCAGGCCGCGATCGCTTCGGCCGGCAGCATCGTGCCACCAACCGGCTGCAAACGGGAGCGGCGCACGAGGAATCGCTTTACGCCACGGATCAGGCGGTCCGGTGTGCCGCGGCCCGCTTTCGTGGCCTCCTTTCCCACTAATACGCAATCGTCCGCGAAATACACGTCGCTCGGCGCGCGCGGCTCCCCGTCAACGGCCATGCGCGTGCTGCGGCCCGTGCTTTCGTCCAGCCAGGCCAGCGCCGACGTGGCGGTCCCCAAGTCGATGCCTACAGCTCTCTTGCGTGCCATTGAAATTCAATCTAATCGTGCCGGCGAATCGCCTCAAGGCAAAAGCCGTGCGGCAGATCAGATCGCGCGAGCGGTTGCCGTCGAGGGACGTTTGCTCGATAATCTCAAGTGGCGAAGTTGCCAGGGGCGTTGACTCCGCCTGCCGACACTTGCGCGACGCGGCGATGCCGGACGAGTTCGATCCGTACCTCAAGTGGCTGGGGGTCCGCGACGCGGCACGGCCACCGAACCACTATCGGCTGTTGGGGCTCGAGCCCTTCGAATCCGATGCGGAGGTCATCTCGAACGCCGCGGACCGGCAGATGGCCCATGTCCGCACGTTCCAGACTGGCGAACACTCCGCACTCTCGCAGCGGATTCTCAATGAGCTGGCCGCCGCCAGGCTCTGCCTGCTGAATCGCGCGCAAAGGGCGGCCTATGATTCACAGCTCCGCGGTGAAGCGGCCGCCACACTTCGGAGTTTTCAGCCTGGGGGGCGCCAGTCGACCGCTGGTGCGGAGCATGAATCGCTTGCCGCCGAGGTCGTCTCGCGCAAGCGCCCCACAAAACGCTGGCGGTTGGTCGCGGGATCGCTGATGGCCCTCGGACTACTGGCGGCCGCGGTTATCTTTCAGTTCGTCCACGGCAGAGATGCGACAAACGCCGGTCGCGACCGCCGGATACCGCCGTCCAGCGACTTTGTCACTAAGGCACGTATCCCACCATCAGGCTCTGGCGCGGCCCAAGCGCCGCCGAGCTCGTCAACAACAGTTGATTTGGACGAGCCATCTCCGACGACGAAACCAGACGCGGCCACGGCATCTGTGCCCGACGAGCCGCCGCCGCCGTCGAGTTCGGTCGCTCCGCCTGATGAGTCGCAGGAGGCCGCTCCGTCCGAGGACCAAAGCGCCCAATCCGCGCCGTCAAACGCGCCGGATCCCGCGGATCCCGCGATTCAATCTCCCGATGAACAACCGGCTGCCGCGGCGCCGTCATCGCTCCCCATCGCTGGGGAAGAGAGAACTGTGGAGGGGCTCCCAGCGGCCGAGCCGTTGGCGGCGGTACCCAGCGAAGACGAATTGGCCAAGGCGCGCCTGCGCGTGCGTGCCGAGCTCTACCCCCAGCAGCTTGCCGCGGCGCGGACGGACGCTGAGCGACTGGCCCTGTCCGACACGATGCGTAAAGCGGCGTTGGAGGCGACATTGACGTCGGCGACCGACGCCGCCGATCTCGCGGCATTGCGCTGCGCACTACTGCACGAGGCGGCTGAGCTGGCGATCGACGCGGGCGACATCGAGCATGCCTGGATGGCGGTTGACGTAATGGCACGGCAGTTCGAGGTCGACGAGCGCTCGTTGAAGGATGTTGCTTTGCGCCGCATCGCTCGGTCCGTTCGCGGCGCCGACCAACACCGCGACGTGGCGCTGGCGGCGCTCGATCTGGCCGAACAAGCCAGGATGGACGATAGCCGCCTGTCGAAGTCGCTCGTCGAGCTGGCCAAAAGAGCCGCGCGGCGAAGCGGCGACGAAGACCTCATCGAGCGCACGGGTGATCCCAACCGTGTCGCGCGGCCGCGGCGGATGCCGCCTGAGCTGGTCCTGTCGCTCGGCGGTAAAACGACCCTGGTCTTCCGCCTGATTCGCGCGGGCAAGTTCATGGCCGGCGAGGCCGACGAGCCGCGCGAAATCACCATTGCCACGTCCTTCTATCTCGCCACGACCGAAGTGACGCAAGGGCAATGGGCGTCTATCATGGGCCAGAACCCCAGTTACTATGCCTTCAAGAACGATCCGCTGCTGCCGGTCGACAGCGTAAGCTGGCACGATTGCCAGCGGTATATCGAGGCTCTCTCGCGCGCGGCCGCCGGAAAAGGCAGGCGACTGCGGCTGCCAACTTCGGCCGAGTGGGAATATGCCTGCCGCGCCGGCTCGACCGCCGTGTATAGTTTCGGCGACGACGCGCGCGGGCTTGCACGGCATGCCTGGTTTCGTCCGGAGAATTCGGACCAGAAGTCGCATCCGGTCGGCCAACTGGCGCCCAATGCGTGGGGTTTATACGACATGCACGGCAACGTGGCCGAGTGGTGCGGCGAGCTCGTTAGCGAAACGGGAGAATTGCTGCGGCTAGGGCCAGGCCAGGAAACGCCCGCCACGGCGCAAGCCCAACTACGTGGCGGCAGCTACCGGCACCGCGCCGACAACTGCCGCGCCACAAGCGTGCACTTCGATAGGCCCGACGCGCGCGATTTCCGTTATGGTTTTCGGCTCGTTTGCGAACCGTAGGCAGCTTCGGCGACACGCGCTCGACGATTACATAATGCGCGCCGACCGCCTGCTCGCCCTCGCCGACCCAGGCCGCGAGCCGCCCGCTCGCCGAAGCCACAAAACGCCGGCCGCCAAAATCGCCGCCGCCTCGCAGAGGCGCTCGTCCGGCGACAGGTGCGAAGTATCAGCGCAGTCGAACATGGGGGATCGCTCCCAAGACGGAGTCGCCCGCGCGGCCGCGACGCGAGCGACGTTGGCGGGTGGAAGAAGCCTGCGCCCGTATGCCGTTAACCTACCGGACTCGCGCCCGAGTTGTCCTCCAAAAAAATGCCGAACGCCGCTGTCGAAACTCACCGCGAAGGGGCGAGGTCATCAGGCGCAGGGGCAGGGCGAATGGCTCCTGCTTGACCGGCGGTTGTCGGACTGGTCGAATAGTGAATGAGGTTCGATTTCTCGCCCGGGATGCAGCACTGACGAAGCGAGTGACCCGGCGTATTACGATGCAACGCGATAGCAGTATGCCTACTGCCACACCGCGCAGGGCGATTGTTGCGCTGGCGAGGTTTTTCGCCCGCAACGGCTACGTCCGCCGGCAGAATCCGCGGCGCTTGGCGCGCGAGGGTTATCTGCGCTACAAGAAGGGTGACGAAGTGCGCCTGACAGCAGAGAGCCAGCAGGAGTTGGCCCGGATTCAGCAGCTTCTACGGCAGGCAGGATTCAAGCCGGGGCGACCGTTCGCGAAGGGACAGCAATATCGCCAGCCCATCTATGGTCGGGGCGCGGTGGAGCGGTTTTTGCGTTTGGTCGCTGAGCACGAGAACGCTGAACAAGGCGCTGCACCGAACAGCCGCTAGCCGTGGAGCGAACCGATGCGCCTTGGTTGTTGCCTGGGCGTCAGCCGTCTTCAGCATGCGGGTCGTCAACTTCAAGAAACCGTAGCGTGTGTCAAGCGCAGACGCACGGCTTGAACCACTATCAGATCTTGGCGATTTTTCGCGCCTAAGCAGGGTGCGTCTTCGCCCCCGCTTGACACAACCTACGGGTTACGGCGAAACGCGATCGACGATCACATAATGCGCACCGGCGGCCTGCTCGCCCTCGCCGACCCAGGCCGCGAGCCGCCCGCTGGTCCGCCCCAGCCGAACCGCGCTGAACACACATCGAGACTCCTGGGGCCCGATTTCGCAGTTGAGCCGCACATCGTTCAACTCGAAAACGGCGCGCGTCGCAATACCCGGCGCGGGAAACTCCAAAGTCACTTGATACTCGCCGTCGGCCGCGACCTCAACCTCCCAATGCCCGCGGTCGTTGGGACCCCAACCGGCGTGGGGCCCGCGCCAGTCCTGCCGCGTGAGGATCGACGGATTCTCGTGCGCGGAGCCCAACACGATCCACGGCGGCGCAAAGCCTCGCTCGGCTCGCATCGCCGCGAACCACTCCTCATAGGCCGTGGTCAACCGGGCGACGATTTCGGGCTGTTCCGATGCGATATCACGCATCTCGTACGGATCGTCGCGCAGGTCAAACAGCTTCCAGCGAAACTCGGCCGGCCACGAGCGCGGTTGCGTCCCCAGCGGCTGCACCAGCTTGTAGCGGCTGCCGCGCACCGCGCAGGCTCGAAACGGCTCGGGCACTTCCCCGCGGTGCCATTGAAAGAACAGCAGCCGCTCGGGCACCGCCGCACCCTCCCCCTTCAAGAGCGGCAGCAGGCTGGTCCCGTCGAGCGTCACTCCCTTCGGCCGCTCGATCGCGCAGGCGTCCAATAGCGTCGGCATGATGTCGATGTGGGCGGCCGGATGCGTCATCTTTGCCCTCGCGCGAAGCTTGCTCGGCCACCGCACGAAGCACGGCACGCGGATGCCCCCCTCGTGGACGCTTCCCTTGCGTTCCAAGAGACCCGCGTTGTAGCGGACCTGCTGTGGCCCGTTGTCGGTGAGAAAGACGACGATCGTATCGTCCGCCAGCCGCCGGTCGTCCAGCTTCGATAGCAGCCGGCCCACGTTCTGGTCGATCTGCGTCACCATGCCGTACACGCGAGCGGTGGTATTCGCATCCACCGGACCAGGAAGCGGATGACCGGGGCCGCACTTGACTGAATGATCCAGGTCGGCAAACGGCAGTCGATACGACTCGTCAACTTCCAGCGGCGTGTGCGGGCAATTGTAGGCGAGGTACACGAAGAACGGCCGCTCCCGGTTGGCCTCGATGAACTCGATGGCCGCGTCGGTGAAGATGTCCGTGCAATAGCCGTTCACCTTCTTCGAGCGGCCGTTGTGCACCAGCACCGGGTCCGTGTAATGATTGCCCGGCGGGTAATCGGCGGGCTGAGCGATCCCCCCGCCACGGAGCACGAGCGACTCTTGAAAGCCCTGGTCGATCGCTCGCAGCGGGTAATTGTCTCCCAGGTGCCACTTGCCGAAGATGCCGGTGCGGTAGCCGGCCGTCGCCAGCATCTCGGCCAGCGTCACTTCGTCGCCGTGCATCATCGCGCGGCCGAGAAACGTGTCGACCACGCCGGTCCGATAGCTCCAGCGCCCCGTCAGCAAACTGGCTCGCGTCGGCGAGCAGACCGGCGACACATAGAAATACTCCAGCTCCACCCCCTCGAAAGCAAGTCGATCCAGGTTCGGCGTCTTAAGAACCGGATTCCCGTGGCAACCCAGGTCGCCATATCCCTGATCGTCCGTGAGTATCAACACGATGTTGGGTGAATGAGCCTTCTCTTGGCAAATACCGGTTTTTTGCGGCAGCGCAACCAAAGTAAGTGCGCTGACAATGAGAATGAATGTGGCAATTCGGCGAAGTAGACGGCGCCTATTCTGAGCCGGATTACGTCTCGTCCAGGCGGCGGCTTGACGCATCGCAAATGCTCCAGCGGCAGACACCAGTGTCGGATGCGCTCGGCGCACGCGTCCCACGCGAAACAGCCTCTCGGCGATTCAGTATTGATGGCTACCGGCAAACGGTCAATTGCGTTGCCGCGAATGCACGAATGGCACCTTGAAGTGGAGCATTCGATAGCCTGGCAAATAAAAAACGCGCCGCCATCGGCGCTCTTCTGTTCGACCCGTGCGCGGAGTTACTTGGGGCGCTGGTTACGGGGGGATATACTCATCGAGTGGGGCGTATTGGCGGCTTTTCGCCCAACGGTTGGGTCACGCGCATGTCGTCCGAAGGTTCGGTGACGCTTTGGCTACGCGACTTGTGCGCCGGCGACCGGGGCGCCGCCGATAAGCTCTGGGAACGTTATTTCGCCAAACTGGTGCGATTGGCTCGCTCGAAGCTCGCGGGGTCCGCACGATCGGCCGCCGACGAGGAAGATGCCGCACTGAGCGCCTTCGACAGCTTCTGCCGCCGCGCCGAGCAGGGTGGCTTTCCCGCGCTGGACGACCGCGACAACCTCTGGCGGCTTTTGGTCGTGATCACCGCGCGCAAAGCGTATGACCAGCTTGAATATCAAAGGCGGCTGAAGCGCGACGAGCGCGTACGCGGCCGCCCGATGCCGGGCGAGCTGCCTCATTCATGCTTCCAGGTCGACCAGTGGATCGCGACAGAGCCGACGCCGGAAATGGCCGCGATGGTTGCCGACGAGTGCCATCACTTGCTCGCCGTGCTCGAGGACGAAACGCTGCGCGATATTGCGCTGGCGAAGATGGAGGGCTACACCAACGCGGAAATCGCTGAAAGGCTCGGCTGTGTCGTCCGCACGGTCGAGCGGAAGCTCCGGCTCATCCGCCAGAAATGGACCGCGGAGGCCTTGTGAGCATCCGCACCGCGCGCGATACGCCCGAGCTGCTCTTGGCCGAGCGCGTGGACCAGCTTTGCGATCGTTTTGAGGCGGCGTGGCAAGCAGGCAAGTACCCGACGATCGAGGACTACCTCGCGGAGATTGTGCCCGAAGGACGCTCCCTCCTGGTGCAAGAGTTACTGTTGATCGACCGCGAATATCGACGGCGCGAGAGCGTTGGCCCGAGCGCCGACGCTCCGGCGGCCGACGCTGCTGGCTCGGTCATTGGCAATGCTGGGCGCCTGTGTGCACGATGCCCGAACTGTCGCCAGCCGGTGGAAACAACCACGGGTACGTCGTTTCGCCGGTTCACCTGTGCGGCGTGCGGCAGCAGCTTCGACCTGGTCGCCGATCAGTCGACGCGAGAAGAGGAAACGCTACCGCGGGCAATCGCGCAATTTGAGCTGGTTCGACTTCTGGGGAGCGGTCGCTTCGGGCGCGTGTGGCTCGCCCGTGATACCCAGCTCGCGCGCGAAGTGGCACTCAAGATCCCGCGCAGTGGACAGCTCGACGAGGAAGAGGCCGAGCAGTTCTTGCGCGAGGCGCGTGCCGCCGCGCGCCTGCGCCATCCGCACATTGCCAGCGTTCACGAAATCGGGCGTGACGGCGAGACGCTGTACATCGTCTATGACTACGTTCGCGGCCAGACGCTGGCGCAGTCGCTCGCGCGCCAGCCGCCGACGCCGCGCGAAGCAGCCGAGGTCTGTGCAAGGCTGGCCGAGACGCTTCAATACGCACACAACGAGGGCGTGGTACACCGCGATCTCAAGCCCGGCAATGTGATGCTCGATGGCGAAGGTCAGCCGCACGTCTTGGACTTCGGCCTGGCCAAGTGCGACGCAGACGTGGCTGTTTCGGCCGATGGGCAGGTATTGGGCACGCCCGCCTACATGTCGCCCGAACAGGCGCGCGGCGAGGCATCGCTGATCGACGGTCGCACGGACGTCTATGCGCTGGGGGTCATCCATTACGAGATGTTGACCGGGGTGCGTCCCTTCCTAGGAAACGTGCGGATGGTGTTGGACCAGGTGCTGCACGAAGAGCCACGCGCGCCGCGGCGGCTCAATGACCGCGTGCCGCGCGACCTGGAGATGATCTGCCTGAAGGCGATGGCCAAGGAGCCCTCCTGGCGATATGCGTCGGCCGGGGAAATGGCCGCGGACCTGCGGCGCTTCCTGCGCGGCGAGCCGGTCCGCGCACGGCCGCTGGGGGTGCTGGCGCGCGCCTGGCGCTGGAGCAGACAGCGACAGCGCGTGACCGACGCAGGCATCGCCCTGGTCAGTCTGACTTCCGTGCAGATCGCCTTCGCGCTCTGCGGCGTGGTGGTTTTCTCGCTGGGCCTCGCCAACCGGCCCGTCAACTATGTCGCCGTCATGAAGCTCCTCGGGACGGTCGTCTTCTTGTACGTGCCCATGCTCTGGCTTGGCAAGAAAACGCTCGAGCGCAAGCTGCCGGCCATCTGGGGCGGGTTGTTCTCGCAAGCCCTTACCCTGGCGATCGCCACCGCGCACTTCGTGGGCGTGATGCACTTTTACGATGAGACGAGCGGGCTGGTGGATCCCGACGACCACCTGCGCCATTGGATCGCCTACACCATGATGGCCACGGTGGGGATGTTTTACCAGGCCGTGGGCCTGGTGGCGTATTACTCGAACCGCGATGCTCGGCTGTGTGTCACGGGCGATGCACGGACGTGCGCCACTGGCTCTGCCAGTGCTTCGGACGCAGCGCGCGAGAACATTGATTAGCCACAAGGTCAGTTAAATGCCGCACCGCTGGATTGCCGACCGCGTGCTGGGGTTTGACAGTTCGGGCATCCGCAAGGTGTTCGATCTGGCGGCCAAGATCCGCGACCCGGTGAATCTCTCGATCGGCCAGCCCCATTTCGACGTGCCCGCCGAGGCGAAGCAGGCGGCGATTGACGCGATTTCGGCCGGGCGAAACGGCTATTCCGTCACGCAGGGCATCGTCGAGCTGCGCGAGAAGCTCGAAGCGCGCGTCCGCGCCGACCTGCCGGGACAGGATCGGCAGCTCTTCGTCACCAGCGGCACCAGCGGCGGCCTGGTGCTGGCCGTCATGAGCCTCGTCAATCCTGGCGACGAAGTGATTGTCTTCGATCCCTATTTCGTCATGTACGCGCCGCTGGTGGGCATTTGCGGCGGCGTGGCCGTGGCCGTTGACACGTACCCGGATTTTCGCATCGATGTGGACCGCGTTCGAGAATGCCTCACCCCGCGGACCAAGCTAATTCTGTTTAATAGCCCAGCCAACCCCACGGGGGCCGTGGCTGGCGAGGACGAGGTAAGCGCGTTGGCGGTGCTGGCCCTGGAGCGCGATATCGCCCTGGTGAGCGACGAGATTTATCGCGAGTTCTGCTACGACGCGCCGTTTGTGTCTCCGGCAAGGTTTAATCCGCGAACATTGGTGATCGACGGCTTCAGCAAGACGTATGGCATGACCGGCTGGCGTCTGGGCTTCGCCCATGGGCCGCCGGAGGTCATCGAACAGATGCTTAAGCTGCAGCAATACACGTTCGTGTGTGCCCCGCACCCGCTGCAATGGGCCGGCGTCGCGGCGATGGATCTCGACATGCGCGGACACATCGACGACTATCGGCGAAAGCGCGACATGATCGTGGCCGGGCTGGTGGACGATTACGAGCTGACGTGCCCCGGCGGCGCCTACTACGCTTTTCCCCGCGCCCCCTGGGGCACCGCCTCGGAGTTCGTCGCCGCGGCGATTCACGAGCGTCTGCTCATCCTGCCGGGCAACATCTTCAGCAGCCGCGACACGCACTTCCGCATCTCCTACGCCGCCGAAGACACGGTCATCGAGCGCGGCATCGAAATCCTGTGCGCATTGGCGCGGCGGCGCAAGTAGGGTGCTGGTTGTGGGGTGCGGCCGTTGTAGAGTGTGCCACTGATTCGGCACGATGCCGAACCAGTGCTCGTTGTGGTGCACTTCGCCTCGACGGATTGGAGCCTTTCGCATCATTGTCAGCCGCGTTTGCTTGTGGCGTACACCTGCCTGGTCCGCTGCACGGGTTCGGCTGGGGCCGAACGCGTGGCACCCTCACGTGGTGCGTCTTCGCTGCGCTCGACGCACCCTACACTTCGGCGGATCACTGCTTACCGCTTCTCGATCGGCAGCCACTTTCGCCCGAGCGGGCCGGTGTACCGGCCGCGCGGGCGGATCAGGCGGTTGTCGGCTAATTGCTCGATGACGTGGGCCGCCCAGCCGACGACGCGACTGACCACGAATAGGGGCGTGAACAGCTCGACCGGCAGGCCGAGGTAGTGATACAACCGGGCGCTTGGCCAATCGAGGTTCGGCGGCAGGTTCTTCTCGGCGCGGACGATTCGCTCGATCACTTCGGCCATCCGCTCCATATCCTGATGCCCGGTCTCGACGGCTAGCTCGCCGCACAATTGCTTGAGGTACGCAGCTCGCGGGTCACCGGTCTTATACACGCGGTGGCCGAAACCCATGATCCGCCGCTTGGCCTTCAGCGCATCGCGAATCCACGCTTCGGCGCGGTCGGCCGAGCCCACTTCCTGCAAGACCTCCAGCACGCGCTCATTCGCGCCGCCGTGCAGCGGCCCCTTGAGCGCGCCGATCGCGGCCACGACCGACGAGTGCAAGTCGGACATCGTCGAGCAGACGACCCGCGCCGTGAAGGTCGAGGCGTTGTATTCGTGCTCGGCGTAAAGAATCAGCGAAACGTCCATCGCGTGAACCGATCGCTCGGTTGGCGCGCTGCCCCTGAGCATCCAGAGCAAATTGCTCGCCAGCGAGAGCCGCGAGTCCGCCGCGATGGGCTCCTTGCCTTGGATCAACCGATGCCGCGCCGCCAATAGAACCGGGATCTGCGCCAAGAGCCGTTCGCTCTTGCGCAAGTTCGCCTCGCGGCCGTTGTCGCCGATCTCCGGATCCCAATGAGCGAGCATGCTCACGCCGCTGCGCATCACGTCCATGAACGAGGCGTCCGGTGGAATCGAGCGCAGCGTGGCGATCACCTCGTTCGGCACGTGCGCCGCAGAGGCCAGCCGACCGCTAAACGCATCCAGCTCCGCGCGATTGGGCAGCTCGCCCCAGAGGATCAGGTACGCCACTTCCTCGAAGGTGGCATGGCTCGCCAGCTCCTCGACCGCGTAGCCCCGATATTGAAGGCCCCCGACGATCGTGCTCACCGCCGTCTCGCCGGCGATCACCCCTTCGAGCCCAGGGCTGTAGATCTCTTCACTCATACGCGACGTTCTCCAAATTCAGGGTGGCTGTGGCTAAGCGCAGCGTGCCACAGCGGAGCGGCTGTCGATTTCACGCCGCCATCGCGCGTCACTGGGGCACGGCCTTTCGGCCTTAGCCCCAGCCACACGCCAGTGCACTTGTCGCTCATGGGCGATCTTCTCCAAATTCAGGGTGGCTGTGGCTAAGCGCAGCGTGCCACAGCGGAGCGGCTGT
>Ga0187892_10002438_pt1 | contig 37237 bp, 30 predicted proteins | sample MA1701073metaG_FD_139345 | JGI IMG/M metagenome (GOLD analysis project Ga0187892, IMG submission 139345) | Bio-ooze microbial communities from a basaltic lava cave in the Kipuka Kanohina Cave System on the Island of Hawaii, USA - MA170107-3 metaG ... | reverse complement strand
TCCCTCAATGCTGGGCAATGGCATGTAGGCGAAACGTCGCGGTCCGACCGCGATATGGGCGGGGGCACCTTTCGATTCACCATGGCCCAGGATAAAGGCGTTCACTTTGCGTTCGGTCCAACCGGCATATCCCGCGGCGAGTTTGGCTGCGCTGCGCATCATACCGGCAACTGTAAGCCCGCGGCGGGCGGTGTCGAACGCACGGAAACCGCTCGCGTCGAGCTTCAGCAACGAAAAGGCGGCCAACGCACGGACCGGCCGATCAGTCGCCCGCCCATATTCGAGAGTGACATAGCTCGACAATGGTGGGGGCGCGGTGAAACCGTCCGGGCTTAGACGGCCGAGGAACTTCTCATGCCGCTGTAGCAGCGCATCGAGTGTACCCGGCTGTGCCACGCGCAAGCCATCGCCCTTCGCCCTGGCGTTCGGGAGCCACCGTTCGCCGGGCAGAGCGTCGGCCTGCTCGTCTGACACGATCGCGCCGTGGCCCGCCACCATATCCACCCCCCAGCCCAAGGCTACGATACTCCGGGCGATGTCGGATAGCCTTTCAACATGGCTGCGAACCTCGTCAGTGAGCGGGTCGGCCAGGGGCCAGAGGTAATGTACCGCGTCGCCCCCGAGGAGCAGCGTGGGGCGTACGGTCTTCATCGTGCGATGCGTCGCGGGATTGGCGTCGCCGGACTCGGAATTGTTGCCCCGGCACCACGCCTTGGCGACGATATCCATGGCGTTGTTGGGGACCGACAGGCAGTAGCCGGACGCCTTGATACCCTCTGGAGCGACGATGGTTGGTGCCGTTTGTTTCTCCAGCCATGTGAAGGTTGGTTTGTCGGTCTCCAGACGTCCGCGCTTTGCGGCAGCCGCGATCAGCGACTGAAACGCGCGCAGCGGTGATGGCGGCCATTCAGGAAGACCGCCATCCCGTCGGCCGTGAAACGCGGGGGCAAGGAATCGGATCGACAAACTAAAGTGCGCAGGCATACGATTCAATTCTCCCTATATGGCCCTCGTGCCTGCCGCCTTCTTCTTCGTCTTTTTGTCCTCGCTCACGTCCTTCTTGGCCAGATCGGTGTCGAAGTTAACCCCGCGACTCTCCCCGACGCCGAACGTCTTGGCGGCGACCTCGGCGTATTCGAGAGCGTCACCATGGCTCAGCTTCGCGGGGGTACGCCGGCCGTCACCGTAGACCTCGACGAACTCGCGCGGCTTGTCCGGATCAAGCACAAGGTTGCAGCCCTGCCGGAGGTAGCCGGACGGCGAGTGCGTGAACGCGGTCATGGCGAGCCCGAGAATGTAGCGGCGGAGAATGGGCGTCTTCGTTTCCTCGCCGGCGCCGAGCAAACGTAGCGCCGCGAGGTGGAGCGTGGCGTCGCGGCGAATGCCGCCCGTGGCGATTACGCCACCGTGGGAGCCGGAAGCCGGAACGTGGACAAATCCCCTCTGGGCAAAGGGGTGCTTGCCTTTCACCCTCCCCTGTGCATCCTTCAGATCGGCGGGCTCTTCGAGCAACCCTTCTTCGACATAGTCTGCCGCCGGAACGTACTGGGCCGATCGCGTCAGCCTCCGGATATCGAAGGCGCGGATCGTCGAGGCGATCAACCGCGGGAGCTTGGCTTGGGTGTCGCGGGAGTCCCACGCGCCAAACACGAGCGAGGTTGGGGCGATCTTCGCCAGCGCTTCGGCGTTGCCCTTCCTCACGTCGTTGAACGCCTTTTGCAGGTCTTGCTGCAAAGCCGAGCAGCGGACGATGGCGTCGCCAGCACGGTGCCCGGCCTCGAGCAAGTTCACGCTCTTGTCGCCAGCCTTCACGACGATCTGCGGTACCAGGCCGGCATACTTGCCCTTGGCGAACAGCGGTTCGATCCGGTTCGCCTGCGAACCTACGCTGTCAACGAGGCAGATGTTCTTGCCGTTGCCAAAGTCATCGATATTGTACCCGCCGACGAAACCATCTCCGGCGGCGAATGTAGACGGGAAAAGCACCCCATCGGAGCCCTCGACCGGCATCAGGTGCTCGCGAATCACCAGCGCTGCCGGCCCCTTGTCCTCCAACCAGGCATCGAATTTCTTCAAGAGATCGCTCATACTCAGCTCCTTGCAATAGGGGTGGCGGGGGTGAATGCCTTGTGCTTCCTCTGGTCGGTGCGGAACGCGTTTGCGAAGCGGAACCAGCGAGTTTCGGTGGGCGTCAGTAAGCCGGAGACCGCCGCCGGGATAACGCAAGCCTCCAAGGGGATGGACCATGTGCAATAGTCAAAGACGCGTGGTGTCCCAGTCGGTATAGGCCTGCAACGCTGCAATCCAATCAGACATAGCGCCTCGACAACGGGATAGGCAGTCGTGGTCAGTCCCTTCAGCGCATCTGGTGCAAATCCAACGTCGATTGACTTGGCACTCGCACCCCGGCGGGCATCCAGATAGAAAGGTTCGCGCTTCTTTGGCTTTTTGAGCTGCTTCTTCTGATTGGTAGATTCGGGGCCGGAATCTTGTGGATCGAAGACAACCTGCCCTTGGTTCAGCGGATCAGGATGATTCGGATCGATCGCGTTGCACATCGCGACGAATATCTGCCGCGCGTTCATGGATCCCGCCCACGTTTTCAAGGACTTGTCCTTCCACCAGTCAAGCTGTAGCCGGAAGGGCAAAGTGATGGCAAGTGGCTTGGCTTCCGCTTCCAAATCTTCGTCCTCCTCTTCGCCTTGTGAAGAATCGAGGCCATCTTCAAGGAGTTGGATGGCGCGCACAGCAGTCAGAAGGTCTCTCAATGACACTGCTCTGCCTGCTGTCGCGATGAGAAAACAATCTCCTTCGAACCATCCGTATGCCCCGTCCCCAAGGCGGTCGGCCACTTCCAGCAGACCACAGCAGGCGAAGAACTGACCCGGGTTGGTGGGGTCGACGTGGATACGCATCGCGGCTTGGGCTGGCTGACTCACTGCGCCGCCTCCTGTGTCGATTTACCCGCTTCGTCGGCTTGCGACGCAAGAACGTCAGCGGCACGCACCAGCGATTCGATGTACGCCAGACCCCATCGCCCATATTTCCGCTGAAGCCGCGCGAAACGCCGAGGCACTTCGCGGGCGATAGCGGCGGCGTCTTCCTCTGGGCGCTCTGGATCGAACGTCTCATCCGCGGGGAAGTGCGGTCGCGCCCGGCCGTGGTGCGCGGCGATCAAGTGAAGCACGAGATCCCGAACCTCGGGCATAAGCCCGTCGAACTCAGGGAGCTTCGACACATCCATAAGCGATCCGAACTCGTGGCGGTAGTCGTTGAGGTCGATTGGCCGCATCTTGCCCCCGGACTTCGCCAACACGCGACTCGGGTCACGATTGCCAATGGATCGCTGCCACACCTTGCGGTTCTTGCCCAGATCGTGCCACTTGGCGGCCAGCCTGACCGCCGAAGCTTCCGGCTCGCTCAACCCAAGCTTGGCCACGAGCGTGCTTGCGAAACGTTCGGCCGATTGAAGGTGCGGCACAAGCGCCTGTGCTTGACGGGCAGTTCGTGATCCGTCGTCGTCGGCCGAGCGGGGCTGAACGTACCAGCACCAATAACGGTGGCCGGACGGTTGCTGGTCCTCACCCGGCTCATCATTGGCGTCAGGTCGGAGATCGATGCTTCGCACAAGCCGCATGCCCTTTGGTGGCTCGCCGTCGTCCCACACCCGGCAGCGCCGCGGGGCGTTGTTCTCCATCCATTGGTCGGAGACGTCATAACTCTCGCGTCGGGCCTCGTCCAAGGCGGTATCACCGTTTAGCATGCCGTTCTCCAGTCCTCCCACCGCTGGTGCCAGCAAGACGGTGCGGTCAGCCAGGTTCATTACCGGCCTGTTTTGCTTGGCCTCCTCCACCAGTTGCGCCATCGAGAGCACGTGGACGTTGCCGTCGGACTCGATCACCCATGCAGGCAGGTCCGGGCAGCGGTCTGCCATCTTCACCAGATGATCGAGAACGCGCAACGTCCCGTCGCGAAGCAACTCGTGCGGTTTGAGCGGGTAGTCCTCAAGGAGGTCTTCCGGCCTAGATCTGTCGAGCAGTTCTCCGGTGACGCATCCGACCTCTTCGCGCCAAGCGACGCGCGTCTCGGGAAGCTCCCACTCGGCGACCCCGTGCAGCCAGTCAGCTACCGGTGGACGTCCCGGCAATCTGTGCCTGACCGACGTGAGCGCCCAGGTATCGAACAAGATGTCACTTGCAGGAAGGATGATCGGCACGGGAGTGAAGGCGGCCTCTCGGTCGGCGACGGGCAAGCCGCCCAACGCTGCCGGACTGGCGTCGTGGCGCTGGTCCTTGCGCATCGGGAGTTGGCGCAACAGCCGGAGCGTCCGCTCGCACGCCTGATCGAACGGCGAGGGCGGCTTGGCCAACTTCTTGGATTCCCCGTCGCCGGCTTCCGCGTTCAGCCTTGGATCGGCTGGCGCTCGCGTGTACTCAGCTGGCGGAGGGCTGACTTCTTCAGCTGCCTTCTTCCCCTTCTCCGGCGCGCAATAAATGATGTCGATCTGTGCGTTTCCCTCGCCGAAGCGGTTCACGCGGCCGAAGCGCTGAGCCATGCTGTCGAAGGGCGTCAGATCGCATATCAAGTGGTCCGCCGAGATGTTGACGCCGACTTCGCCGGCGGAGGTACAGACGAGGTACACGGTGCCTTGCAGGGGTGTGATTTCCGACTTGTGCATGAAGCGGGCAAAAATGGCGTTCTCCTTCGCCAGCTCGTCGCGCTCAAGTCCGCGCAACGTGCCCGTAAGCATCTGGGCAGATAGCATCGCCTTGCGGAGCTCGTACGCGACCTTCTCCACGTCCTCCAGCTTGCGAAGGAAAATGAGGATCGCCTGACCGCTGTCCTTGTGTTCCAATGCGCGTGTCGCAACTTCATCCGCTGTCTTCTTTGGATCTTCCACGGGCCAGAAGGAGATGCCTTTCTTCGCATCGAGCCGTGCACGGACCACGGGGTGGTTGCGATCAGCGTCGCCGAGTTGGAATGACTCGCAACCGTTGCGCGAGGTGGCGGTCAGCGCCATGAGTCGGAGTCGATTGTATTCGCGGCATCGATGTTGTTCCGACTCGATTGTGGCAACCAGTTCCTGGAACGCCGGCTCAAGATGGGCTTCGTCATGGACGATAAGCGTGTCCTGACCCAGGAACCCGGCGTGCAGCGGTCGCGACTTGAATCCGCAGCCGTAGCCGGCAAACAATAGCCGACTGCCGACCATGTCCACCGTACCGACGATTACAGCGGGACGCGCCGGGTCATCCCGCCATTCGGCGTTGTCCGCGAACTGACCGCGTAGTGTGCTGATGGCCATCGGAGCCTCGGAGGGGCGAGCCCCAAGCGATCGCAGGAGATCGGCTAGTGATCGCAATTCAGGCTTAGTACAGAGCGCATCCCGCAGATGCTCCGCTTCGCGCGTGGCCTGATCAACGACGGTTCTACGGTTGACAACATAGACGAGTCGGCGAGGAAAACCGGCGACCGTGCCGTTGCGGACATGATGACCCAGAGCTAAAAGCCAAATCGCGACGACCGAGGTTTTGCCAAGTCCCGTTGGGATGTCACAACTCTTTGGAAACTGGCTCTGCAACAACTTGGCGAACAGGGCCTGTTGCCACGGGAAAGCCCGAAGCCCGGTAGCCGCGGGGAAAAAAGAATCGAACTCTGACATGCCGCCCGGGTCCAGATCTCCCACCCGATCAATGCAAGAACCGGGGCGCAAACGCTTTGGCCCCGCGCCCCACATCGAGCGATCCGGATTATACGGCTCAAGGCCGTGGCCGTCCACATTCTGACTGCACCGGTTAGACGACGACCACTCCGCTGTCGGCCTGCGGCAGGGATTGGCCGAGGATCGTGGCGGCCTCGCGCGCCTTCTTCTCGTCGGCGCCGAGGTCGACGAGCATCGCCTGGTCCTCCTTCAGGTTCATCTGCTCCTCCAGGTCGGATTGCAGCCGCACCCGGTCGATGTCCTTGAGGACGCAGAAGAAGATCGAATACTGCCAGGCTTCGCCGTACCCCTTCATGACCTTGTGGACCCGCCTGAGCCGCTTGGGGTTGCGGATGTCGTAGCAAACCAGATAGCAGCGGCGCATGCGAATCCTTAACGCGTCGTCAGGAACGCCAGGGACGGGACCTCCCCCATGAACCAGGCCGCGATCATGCGTGCATGCAGGACGATCATCCGCCGGTAGCTCAGCCGGTACTCGAAGACCGGATGGGTCACCTCCACGTCCATCCGACGGCCGTAGGCGTTGAAAAACGCCTTCCGGCCCGCGTCGGTCAGCGCGCAGCCCGCGGAGGTTCGATGAAAGTGCCCTTCCGTCAGCTCGCCCCTGTTGAAGGCCGAGATGGCGACCGAATCCGCGATCAGAGGCCGGAACGGCTCCATGAGGTCCAGCGCCAACGCCGGACGGCCGGGGCGGGAGGTGTGAAACCCGCCGATCGAGGGCTCCAACCGGGCGAGGCGCAGCGCCGCCGTGCACTCGTGCGTCAGCATTGTGTAGGCGAGCGAGATGCACGAGTTGATGGGGTCGGGAGGAGGCCGTCGCTGCCTGCCGTTCGCGTCAAACTCGGCCGCGAGCCGCCCTTTGAACATCCCTGCGAAGTGCGCGAAGTAGAGGGCCGCCGCCTGGCCCTCGTGCCCTCGCACGACGTCGACCGAATCCGCCCTCGCCGCCCTCTCCGCCTCTTTCGCCAGGTCTGCCGCGACCTGGGCCGGCAAATCCACGTGATTGCGCAGGAGGAGCGTCCGCTGGTTCATGACCTTGGCGGCCACCAGGGCGCGGGAGAGTTCCAGGAGGATTTTCGGGTCGTCCAGCTTTCGAATCTGCGCTCGCCGAACCTCGGCGCTCACGGAGTCCAGGGGATCGATCATCGCGATCATGCGTCCGGCCGCCGAGAGGAAGGCAATGGGGATTCCCCGGTCGGCCATGGCGTGGATCGTCTGCGTGCTCATCTGAACCGAGCCCAGTAGCGAAAGGCTTTCGAGATTCGCCAAGGGGATATCCTTCAGCTTGACGCCCTCCTTGTTCGTCACCTTGAGCGTCATGCCGTTCACCCCGATCTTGGTCCCGTTCTGTTGGGCGACGACGTGGATCCCCTCGTCCCGCGGCGGCCAGATCTTTCGCGGCGTCAGTTCGTCCGCCGCCTCCGGAGCGCGCTGATGGTTGACCTCGTCCGGAAGGCAGATCGGCTGGAGCGAGCACCGCAGGCACCGGGGGTCGTTGACGAGAGGCAGCGGTCGCGCCCCCTGGGCGCAGGCCTTGGCCGCCTCGAGCGTCGCCAGCGCTTCCGCCTTGAGCGCGGCGTCCACCGCCACCTTTAGCCTGAGCTTCTCCTGGGCGTAGTAGACGACGGCATCGGTCACCGTATAGCCGGCCTCCTCGAGAAGGATCGCCTGAAGGCCCACTTGGACGCGATCCGTCGGCCAAGCTTCCGCAACGGAGAGGGGCGGCTCGTCCGCCTGGCCCGGATCGTCGGGCGGCGGGGCCATCGCGGCGCGCTTCGGCCGTCCCTTGCGGTACTCGACCGGCACCGCGACCTGGCCCGAGATCTCCGCGAGATCCAGCGTCGCGGTCAGGCCGAGCGACTTGCTGGTCAGCACCAGGCTGCGAACGACCTTGGGCCGATCCGGGCTGGGCGCTTCCTCATCGTGGTCCGGTTCGGCGGCGCTGGGCTTGTCCACTCGACGATGGACCGCGGCGCCCTTCTCCGTGTCGCTGCTCGGGATGAAGATCCCCTCGACTTGCATGTAGTAGAAGAGGCGCGGGCAATAGGCATGCTCGGCGACATTCCGAGCCGGCCAGAGGCTTTCGTCCATGGGGGATACTCCGACTTCCTACGGGTTCTATCGGCATGCGACGCCTCGTTCCGTCGATTTCCTTCGACAGCGCCTATCTCTACATGAAGGAACTGGGCTCGCACCTACGAAGAAACCGCCTATCACAGGCGGCCCACTAGCCCCCATCCGGATCGCGCGGTTCGAGTGCCTTCAAGGTTAGAGGCCCATGAATGGCATCCGGCGGTGACGAGGCGGTGCGCTCGGGAGAAAATCGACACGATTTTTCGGCCGTTCCTCGTCGCATTTGGGAGGTCAATACGCCTTCAGGAGTGGAGGCCGATGAAACCCATTCGGAGGCGACAAGGCGGTGCTCGCGGGAAACATTCGACACGATTTTTCGCCGTTCCTCGTGCCGTTTGGGGGGTCAATACGCCTTCAGGAGTGGAGGCCCATGAACCCCTTTCGACGAGAAGCCGGCGACTGGACGAACTTCTTTGATCTTCTTGTCGCCAATTCCCTTTCAGAAACGAAGCGGACTTTAGGTAGGGAGGCATGATTGCGAGCGCGCGAACCGGCCTGCTCGCGACAAAATCGACACTATTTTTCGCCGGTCCTCATCCGGTTTGGGGGGTCAAGGTGCCTTCAGGAATAGAGGCTTTGATGCAATCGTCGCGATGGCAGCGTCACAGGCACCTGGAAGAGAATCGACACTATTTTCGGGCATTCCGCTCCCGACTGAGGCGATTCAGGTGCCCTTTAGAGTAGAGGACCAGAATGGCTGAAAGGAAAAGGTCAAGGGGAAAGGAAGGGAGGAGGAACACTGGCGGACAAGGGCTATCTGCCCCACCCCCGGCGGGGCCGGTCGAAGGGACCCAGGGAAAGGGGATCGACGCGGCGGCGCTCGACCGCTGCCTCGCCGGAGAAAAAGACGGCTGAAGGGAGTTCGTGGGGACCCTGTACGGGTCCTGCTGGGGGAAGCTGGTAAGACGCCTGGCGCTGAAGTTCGGACGGAAGTACCTCCCGGACATCGAGGACGCCGTTTCCGACTCGTTCACGAAGCTCCTGGAGGGCCTCCTGACCGGCCAACTCGTAATCTGGGCCCGGGGAGCGTTCTGGTACCTCTTCAAGATGGCTCAGCACCGATATGCCGAGATTCGCGCAGCCAGCAAGGGGACCGTCCCGTTGGACTACCTCCCGGAGGAGATCTTGCCGGCCCCTACTCCGACTCCCTTGGACGAGACCATCGACAATGACCTCAAGGCCCGCATCCGGGCCTGGATCAGGCGGAAGCTCACGCCCCAGCAGGCGAAGGTGGCCCTCATGCAGCTGGAGGGGGTCAACTATCGGGAAATCGCGGCCCGCCTCGGCATCACGTTCCAAGCCATCAAGGTGAATCGCTCACGCGGGATGAAGACGATGCGCAAGCACAAGAAAGAGATCCAAGAGCTGGCCTCTTGAAAGTCGCTGATAACCTTTTCCTGCGCCAATCCCTATTACACAGTAGACGGGGGACAGCAGGACGTCAGGAACCTCGTGGCCTGGACGCCTGCATCCGACCCAACAAGCGTCGGAGCAGGAGACAGGACATGAGGAAACAGAAGCCATCTTGCAACCCCCGAGGCGAATCTCGCGAACCTTCCGCGCCCGCCCGTGTTAGAGTGGGTGGCAGCGGCCGACACGGACGCCCCGGCTCCCCGGGTGCGTCAACCCAAGAAGAGGCCCGCCACGAAGCACACCGGACAGCCGCATCGGAAGGGCTCATTCTCCAGCACTTCCCCACCGGAAGCGCCTCCCCACAATCATCCGACGGGCTTCGGATTCAGGAACTGATGCGCGTGGAAACCGTGCTCCGGAAAGTGGACGGCGACACGGAGGAAGCAGTGGCGCAACTCGGAATCGCCTTGTGGCTGAGCAGACCGGCCCGGCGCAAGGCAGCTTAGGAGTGAGAATGATGATGAGAAATGACGCGAACGGCGAACGGCGCATCGGGGTCATGCTGCTCCGGCGCTCCACCGGCATGCAGGACAAGAGCCTCCCCGAGCAGCGCGACTTCATGCGGGGCTGGGGACGCATCAGCGGATGCGCCGTCCTCGCCGACGAATACGTGGACGACGCGATCTCGGGCGACGATGGCAAGCACCGCCGCGGATTCCAGCAGCTCCTCCTCGACCTGGAGAAGCCTGATCGCGCCTGGAACGTCATCCTCACCTACGACCGGGCGCGGTTCACGCGGGCCGACATCTATGAGGCGGCGACGTACGCGGACCGCATCCTCAAGGCGGGCGTGGACGTCATCTACTGCGCGGAGGGAAAGTCGCTGAGCACCGACCACGAGATTGTGTGGGCGGTCGAGACGTTCCAGAAACACGAGGTCCTGAAGCAGACCTCGCGCGACACCCTCCGCGGCATGCTCGCGCTGGCGAAGAAGGGCTTCTGGTGCGGCGGACCGACCCCATACGGCTTCGACGCCGAAATCGTCGACAAGCTCACCCAGAAAGCCGTGCGCCGCATCCGGCTGATCCGCCGGATGCGCACGCTGCCCGACGGCCGCAAGGAGCCGGCCCTCCATCACATCTTGGATACCGAGAGCAAGTTCGCCCGCGAGGTCGAGTCGAGCACCGAGAACACCCTTCCCCTCAAATCCGAGGCAGAACTCACGCGGCTCGTCTTCAGCGAGCCCGCCCGCATGGACGCCGTGAAACTGATCTTCACCTGGATGGCCGAGGAGAAGGCTGGGTACAAGGGGATCGCGAACGAACTCAATCGGCGCGGCGTCCCTCCTCCTGGCGGCCGGGGGCTCTGGAAGACGAGCGCCATCCGGGCCATCCTGACTAATCCGATCTACATGGGCGTCTTCGAATGGAACAGCCGCACGGAGGCCAAGTACAACTTCATCCAGAATGGGACGATGGTCCCTCGCCCCCGGAGCGCCAAGGCCCAGGTCGTCGAACACGAGGAGCGCGACCGCATCCGCGTGGACCTGCCCGACCTCGCGATCGTCTCGCCGGAACTGTGGCACGGGGCACACAAGATTCGTGCCCAGCGCGCCACCGTCAACTACCGCGAGCGCGCCCACCTGCACACGCACGCGCTCCTCGGGGGCAAGATCTACTGCGGCGACTGCGGGGCCAAGATGTACGGCCACTACTCGAAGAAGTCCAAGAAGGTCTCGGGGGTCCTCAAGGACTTCGTCCAGCACCTCTACGTCTGCTCCACCTACCTCAATTCGGGCAAGGACCACTGCGGGTACAACAAGGTCCCCCGGAAGGCTCTGGAACAGTTCGTCCTGGACAGGATGCGCGAGACGCTCCAACCCCTCGTGGCGTCGGCGGGCGTGCGTGCCAGGGTGAAAGCCCAACTCCAAAGGATGTACGGCCGGCCCCAGGAGACGGCGGAGACGGTCCGCAAGCGGGTCCAGGAACTGGAGGAGCGTATCCGCATCCTGGAGCGGCTCGAAGAGAAGGAGCGCGTGACGCTGGGCCTCGACATCGGCTATCACCAGGCCAGGGAGGAACTGGCCAAGCTGAGCAAGCTGGCCGACGCCGGCGAGGTGCCGCGGGTGGACATCGAGGCGGCCGTGAACGAGACGCTCGACTGCCTGTCGAAACTCGAGAACTTCGAGAACCTTCCCGCCACGACCCAGAAGGCCTTCTTCGCGAGGTTCGTCGAACGGATCGACCTCGAGTTTGAGAAGGTGCAGAAGAACAAGAAGGTGATGACGGCTCTGAAGCGGGGCCTCCTGAAGCTCTCTTCCCCGCTGCCGACGAGCCCTGGGTTAGGGCTCGTTGGTAGCGGGGGCCCGCTCGGCACGGGAAAAGATCGATTGGCCCCCCGTCGAAGAGCTCCGCCTGACGCTCACCAAGCAGGGCAAGGCCTTCGTCCCCGAAACATCCTAGCGACCTTCTGTTCTTTCACAATTAGGTCGAGTACCCACGCTGCGCGGGGAGACCGGGCGTCCCTCGGCGCGGCAGGGTCGGGGGCCGTACAGACGACCGTCCGACCTTGCCGCGCCTGTCCTAATCCTTTTCCATTTCCCTTTCCCCTTCCCTTTGCCCCCTCCCCATCCCACCAGCCAAGTCCGGGCATCCTACCACCTTGCCCGGCGTCCTGGCGGCCGGAGCGCGCAGCGGGGCGCTCACATGGCGGCCGGCACGATGCACTCCGGCCGCCCGGAGGTCCTGGTCCCCAGGCTCCGCAAGAAAGCGGGATCGCGCGTGGTCCCGAGGGGACGGGTGGTGCGTGCACGTAACGGCGCCGGACGGCGGCCGTTTCGTGGCACGCACCCGGGTTTTGCGGCGCTTCCCCACCGAAAAGGCGCCGCTTTTCCGGAATCGCCTCCGGCGGTTCCGCGCTGAACACCAAAACCGCGCGAAAAACGAAGAGTGCGTCGGGTGGTGATGCCAGAGGCAGTCCATTCCGAAAGGGGGTGACCGATGGGTCTTGCTGAGATGAAGAGGTCCCTGCACGACCGGCTGTGGAGCGCGCAGCAGCGGTGGTTCGCGCTGCGCGCCCAAGGCGAAACGAAGCACGCGTTGAAGGTCCGTGGCATCCGGGAGGGCGACGCCAACAAGTACATCCGCAACTTGCTCTTCACGGGCAGCACGAAGCGCGCGGTCGAGGAGACGCTCAAGAGCTTCGTCGAGTTCGCCCACGAAAAGTTCAGCGTCGAGCGGCTCGAAGACTTGAGCCGTCACGAGTTCCGGGCGTTCATCGAGGATGGGATCGCGCGCGGGCTGGCGGCGAGCACCCTGCAGGCGCGCTGCTCGCACCTGGCCAAGCTCGGAGCGCTCATCGGACGCACGGAGGAGTTTTCGGCGCAATCTCGGCGGTGGGCGACCCGCGTGCGTGAACTGGCGCGCGAAGGCGTACTCCGCGGACCGCAGCGGCCGACGCCGTCCCCCGACGTTGTGGCGCGGGCGATCGAGATCATACGGTCGCTTGATCAAGAGCACACGGCGCGCACCGGCCATAACCGCGCCTACCACCTGGCGGCTCGGCTCCAGCACGAATCGGCAGGCCGGAGCGTCTCGGTGACGGAGCGCCTGACGAAGGACTGCCTGAAGGAGGGGAACAAGATCGAGTTGAACGGCAAGGGCGGGCGTCGGCTTCTAGTCCCCGTCTCCGCGGAACTCTCCGCCGCCATCGCTGCCTATCTGGACTCAGCGGGCGAGATCCAAATGGAACGTCGGGCGTACCAGGCGGCATGGCGCCGCGCTGTACTGGCCGCCGGCGGCCGGGCGACGGGCACGCACGGGCTCCGACGGCTCTCGACGCGAGAGTTCTACCGCGCGGAATACGGCCGGCTCCTGGCTGGAGGCTTGACTCCGGCGGAGGCCCGGAGATTGGCACGAGAAGCCGCGGTCGAACGGCTTGGCCACAATCGCGAGCGCGGAGACCAAGCGGCCTGTTATCTCGGAGAGGCCGCGTAGCCGTCCGCGTCCCGAGATTCAGAGTACTGGAATTCTTGACCGAAGCCGGGTCCCTCTGGTTACAGTGGCCCGGGCAATGCAGACGCAAACAGCAACGAGGCAGCTGCGTGAGCTGGTCGCGGAGTTCGCCAGCGGACAGATCCAGCTGCCGCAGTTTCAGCGTGACTACGTCTGGCGACCGCGAAAGATCCGGAACCTCCTCGATTCTCTTTGGCGCGGCTATCCGATCGGAGGATTCTACCTTTGGCGACCGAGCGGCGGTGCTCTGGACCCCAAACCGAAGGCATTTGGCAAGTTCAAGATCGAGGGACAGTTTGTCGGCTACCTGATCGACGGCCAGCAGCGACTCACGAGCTTGGAAGCGGCGTTCGGTCTGTACTCCGGAGAAGACAAGCGAGGCGACGAGCTACGTTGCTACCTCGACCTATCTGCCAATGAAGCTGATCGGCGACGCGATACCCGTCTGTTCGTTTCCTATGGCGGAAACCAGTGGGTCGCGTGGCGAGTGGACCAAGGCGATCCCACGCTGATCCCACTGCGGCAGCTGTTTCATGGGCAGGACCCGGATCTGCGGCGAAAGACGGAGGACGCGCTTCGGACAAAGGGAATCAACGGAAAGAAGCTCGAAGCGGCTCTTGCACGGTTCGACGCCGCCTGCCGAATGCTCGATCAGCCGGTTCCTTGCACCACCGTGACGAACATCACCGATGCCGATGCGGTGAAGGTTTTCGACCGGCTGAACAAGGGAGGCACACAGCTGCGGCAGGGCGACGTCAAGGCCGCCGAGCTAGCGCGTGGCGCGGCTGTCCAGGTTCTCAAGAGGATGCGGGAGTTCGTTGCGGGAGAGCGCCCGCAGCGACTGGGATTCGGCTTCTCCTTCGCCTTCCGCGCACTCGTTGTCTTTCATAGAGGGTCCGCCCAGTTCGCTACCTTAAAAGCTGACTGGATGGAGGCACCCGGCCCCGATGGGCGATCACTTGCGCAATCCTGGAGAGCGACGGAAAGGGCGCTGACCGAGGCCCTCGAGTTCCTGGACCTCAAGATGGGATGGTCGCGTCGGATTCTCCTGCCGTCGGCCAACGCCGCCATCGTCCTAGGCTCTGCGTTGGATCGTGCAGACTTCCACTTCTCACAGGAGGAAGAAGTGCTTCTGCGGCGGTGGCTGTGTCTGACGGCGCTGCGAGGCGTCTTCCAAGGCTCGGTTGAGACGACCATCAATCGGTCTCTGCGCGCGATCAAGGATGGCAGGCGCTCCCCCGCCAAGGCGCTCTTGGAGGCCCTGCGTCGGAATGAACGTCGGGCCATTGATGCGGATGAACTCCTGCAGCCAGCGCACTTGTGGGGTCCTGCAACGCAGGTTATGCACTCGTGGCTGGTGAACGCAAGGGCGCGCGACTGGCTCGAGACCGACAAGACGATTGACACTCTCGCCCGCCAAGGGGACTCCATGCCTGGCGGGGATCTCACGGTTCACCACACGTTTCCGCGCAAGATGCTGGCCGACACGATGGACGACTCCGAATCGGATGCCGCCAATCGTCCGGCAAATCTCGCTCTCATCAGTCGCGCCTCGAATTCAGAAATCGGGGACAAGCGGCCGGACGAGGTCTTGAGCATGTTGACTCCGGCACAGCGGAAGCTGGCGAAGGTGCAGTTCTTCGGGAACGACGCCGGCGACCTCCTCGAAGCGGATCACTACGAGGAGTACTGCGAGTGGCGTGCGAAGCGGCTCGCGGAGGCCATGAACGAGTACCTTGGCATGCGGTGATCCTGCGCAGGCGCCTATACAGGATCGATTTCTCGAATGGCCCCGGCGTAGGCCGTCATTGGCCTCACGACGAACACGCTGGAACGGAGCAATGCCAGGTCGGCGGATAATCCGGCCCACAGGGCTGCGCAAGCCGCTAGTGAGAGCGATGCGCAGTTTGCCCGCAGCGAAACGTCGCTGGCGAAGGGTGGTCCCATTCCGTAACGCCTAGCGAACTCGATCACGGCGGTGGCCGCATCACGCCGGTGGTCGCCGTCCCTGGTGTGCGCGGGCCCGGACACGAAGGCTTCCCAGATCAGAATGCTTGCGGTTCCCTGACATGACCAATTTCCAGCGTCCAAACAGATACCCACGCCGGGGCGCCTGAGCTGCGATAGTGACCATGCAGCCAGATGGAGTCCCAATAGCGCGACGTAGCCGCCTGCGGGCGCGAACATGGAGCGATTGCCTTCGTGTTCCCGTCCGCAGGATAGAAGCGTGGCCTCACTTGGGATCGGCATGAATAGCGGACATTCAAATCCAAGCGCGACCGGAACGTCGGCCTCCAGATCGGCGGTGATCGCGGTTACCAAGCCCCTCATCGACCGGCCACCTTCTACGTCGGGCCGGCCAAGATCAGCGATGGACATGCGCGCCCATCCCAAGCTGGACGGCCCCCCGACGTCACAGCAGTACACGCGCGTCATGATGCTCCCCTGTCGATCTCCTCGAGGACGACAATCACTTGATCACCGTCCTCAACTCCGAGAACGGTACGAAGGTGAACATCAGTAAACAGCTGGACACGGCCAGGAAGGGGATTGACCGCGCGACGCAACAACACTGGACATTGCTTCGCGCCATGATGCGCAGTCACTCGGAAGTAGCGGTATCCGTTGCGTATCCCGGGAATATGGTCGTACGGCGGCGGATAGATAACCGTTCCGGGAGGTACAAACACAGCTGGAGCGCGCGAATCAAGCATGGCCGATAAGACCTGTTCGTCCGCCTCCAGATTGAGAGAGCCTCCCTCCAATTGCCTCCAACCGGTCGCTCTTTGCAGGAGTTCCGCGCGCTGCGGATTCAATCGCAGAATCTCGCGCTCGCCAGGTGGGCCCACGCCAGGGGTCTTGCTGCTGCGTGAGCTGACTCGCGCCGTGAACTCGCGCGAACGCAAGTGATCATTCCTCAAAGAGGGGCACTGGGCGGCTCCCCGCGAACTTCCTTCGAACCCCGCCCCCGGTACCAAGACCTTGATACGCACGGCGATTCCCTCCAGCTCGTACGCCCGGAAGTGGCACCTGCCATTTCCCCTTTGTAGAAGAAGAAAGGCCCTACCCCGGCAGAATGCAAGAGGGCCGGTAGCGCTGGGAGTCGAATTCGTACATCTGGACGGGGCCGCACTTGTTCATTCGATACCCGATGAACACTGCCAGCGCTTGGGGAACGGCTAGAAACAGGTGCACCTTCTCGGCTTGGAGACTCTGGCGCAGATCCCGCAGTCGCCCAACGACTTGATACGCCACTTCCATCGCGTTGTCCGCCCCAACGACCGCCTTGTGGCTGTACCCGGCCAGTGGGCGGAAATTCACGTGGTGCCTGGGGCCAATCCCGTGAGCATTGCAGTATGCCGTAACCGCCGGGGTCGGGTTCTGCATGATGCCACAGCCGATGACGAGATGTGTCGGTTTCTCGCATTGCGCCACGAGTTCTTCCGAGAGCGCGGCGCGCTGCTCAACGAGTTCTCTCGTCGTCCAGGTTTCTTCTCGCTGCTGAACGTGAAGCGTGAATCCTGTGGTATGTCGGAATGCATAGCCTGCAAGCGCGCCGGCGGACAGGTGGAACCTGCCGAGGATGCGTATAGTCCGCCGGGGGGAGACGGCTGACACCAAGAGCTGAGCATCGGTCATCTCAGGGACAAGCTCGCGCTCCCATACCCCCTCGTCAGAATAAGAGCTGTTGCCGAAGAGTGGATACCAGTCGAATCTCAGGTCCGCGCGGTTTCCCAACGCATCATCCTTGTACGTCTGGAGATGGATTTCGAGGGCTGACCGATCCTCTGGCGACTTATCGAAGAGCCCGAATTGCGTAGCTCCGTCCAAAACAGCCTGTCGATCCACCTTGGGGAGCTTCTTCTTGATCCAATCGCGCACGATCGCGATACCAAGTGAGCGCCCCGCCTCGCCCCCCATCATCTTGGCCGCTGCCATCTGTGCCTCGACCACTTGGATCGCGGAGTTCGGCGAATGTCCGAGGTTGAACCGCAAGCTGCGAAGGAAGACATCGAGACGCGCATCGTCGATCTGAAGACGACTCGTCAGCTCGCGCTTTACCTTAGCCACCCTGCTGCCGGGTGACTTGGCGAAGACCTCGGCCTTCAGCCTGCCGCCATCGAACGCGTCGATGAGGCTTCCCAGAGGGTCATCGTTTGCCCACGGCCAGTTGCTGACCAGCGCGATTTCGGCGCCGAAGGGGCAGGATGGAGATACCGACTCAAACGTGTGGGCAAGCTTCTGGAGGAGCGACTGCTTCTGCTCACCCGGATCTACCAAACTGGCAAGTGAGTAGCCACGACGGTAGTCGACGTGGCCTTTGACCTGCCGAAAGGATGTTGGCTGGCGGCGTCCAGCGTCGGGTACATAGACAACGTCATCGGCAGCGCAGTCATCCACCTGCTCGACCCGTAGATGATCGAGCTCATTTCCGGGTTCAAGTAGGCCGAGAGCAGTCGACCACGTGACGAGATGTTGGTAGTCATCGCCCTTCAGCCTTGAAGAGCTTCGGGTTCCCAACCTGCCCTCCTTAACAGCTGTAGTCTTCAAACCCCGGGAATACGTTACTCCACCATCGACATGCCATCTGCACGTCGTCCCGGTCAAGGCACTGCGCACCCCGGTCGATCCAGTGCAATGTCTCCCCGGCCTTGTTCAGGATTGCCAGTCGGTCCGATTCCTCAAGATCTTCGCTCACGTTATTCGTTGGGTTGACGGGATCGACGATAGTGACGGGGCGTTCCTCGACGTCCACTTCACGGAGATCGTAGAAGTCGTCGAAGCAGACCGGCTGCTGGAGTTCCGACTCCACGATGGACTCGATCATGCTCGTGAACACGTCAATCGGGCTGATGGGCTCTGCGCTGAGATCGAACGCCTTGCACATGAGGAGTTCCAGGGCAAAGCCAAATCGGCGGATTGTCCAATCGTGCCGCCATAGTTTGCTCAGGCGAACGGCGTCCTGAAGCACTTCTCCGCGGCTGCGAGTGAATTCCACGTGATCGGGAATGCAGCTATATACCCAGCGTCGCGCAGCGCGATCCGGCACCTCGATTTCGTAATCGGCGTTGCCGTCCCAAACGCCCGGTACGATGTCGCACTTCGGGCCATCGGCGAAGAGCAGCGACGCCGAGCGGTTGTTCATCACGACCTCTATCCTGCCACCGTACATTTTCGAAATGCGCGCCGTGAGCCGACCGAGGATGGTGGAAGGCAACAGTCGATCGCCTTGGGTGGACACGCATGCGTCAGGGTGCATGTGTAGCACACAATCGACATCGGCGTGGCCCGCCAGCGCCGTGCCCTTTTCCAAAGATCCTGAAGGAAGAATCTCGACGATACCGAAGTCGGTATCGTTCTGAAGCACGCGCAACGCGAACTGAGCCTGGGCGAACAGCGTCCGTCGCTCATGGAGGGAGGGCCGAAGGTCCGCGATGAATTCCTCGAACACGGGCGCGAGCAGACCTTGGTCGCCAGAACGCCGGTTCATCATTTTCTCCAGACTGATCAGGACAAGCGAAGTGCCTCGTGTAGCCGCGCTATCGCAGTTTCGTCCGACTTCGCGTCCATCGCGGCACGGAGTCGGTCCCGACTGCGTGCGGCGTACCTGAAGAAGCTGCAACGACGCCAGAAACCCACCCCGGCCGCGGTGTTGCTTCCCGTATCTGCTGTGTCGGGGACCGTGAACGAGAACAGGAATGTCGAGATTCCGTAGGCTTCACCCCAACGGTATGCCGTATCGTAGTCGCCCAAATAGGCCAGGAAGTCGAAGTACTTGTGCAGCCCCTCTTCCAAGCTGGCGTACCCGACCTGTTGAAAGAGCCGCACTGCGATCGTCTCCACAACAAATGATCGCAGATGCGCGGTCTCCGGCAGACTGGCGTTCCAGCGCTTCACGAGTTTTACCAAGGGTTTGAAGAGTCCGTCGCGTTGCTTGTTCACGACGGTGGTCGTCTCGGCATGAAGTTTGGGGGCCGTCTTGATCCATTCGCCGTCCTCGGTGTCCCCGATATAGATGATCCCATTATCGTTCCCTCTCTGGATAGCTGGAACGACGTCGAGATTCAAATGGTCCAACTCCAGCCGCACGGACCGACGCTGCATGTGGAGCGAGCTGTCCGGATACCTGTACCGGATGGCGTTGGCGAACGTGCGAAGGACGCGCGACGGTGACGGGTTCCATTCAAAGAACGCATCCAGTCCGGACCGCCATGGAATCGGGTCGATGACGACAATGATGTCGACGTCGTCGAGGGGGCTGATGGCCGTGTCCCGCGCGTAGGAACCGCTCAAGTAGCTGTCGAGCACGCGCGTGCCGATGTTCCCGCTGGACAGCCGTTCGCGGAGATGCTGATGGCTGCGCTTCGCTCCGTCCTTCTGCGCTTCAGAAGGCTCGATGCGCCGGAGCACGTCGTCCAGGGGCCGGTCGAGTCGTCCCACAATTCCTCGCCGCAATCAGGCTATGTTGACGTGGTGACGCGCAGCAGCCACCCGCTTCTGCCCCTGCCAGATCTCGCAGTCCATGAAGTGATGGCCCCGATATTTGGTGGTCTCCCACTGCTGGGGTCCGCCAGGATACGTGTGGTGTCGCAGTTCCTCGGCGTCGCGTGCCTCTTTGCCGTGGTTCGTGACCTGCCACTTGATGCCGTATGGGCCAGGGACTGTACACTCGACGACTTCGAATCGGATTGCGAGTCCCTTGGGAAGTCGGCGTCCTCCGCTGGGGTAGACCTCGTACGGTTCCGCGCCCCGCGTCTTCGCCAATCTGGCTCGAATGCGCACGCGATACAGATAGGCGGACTTCTCGCCAGCCCCGTTGTCGGTATCCTCGTCGGATAGACGCTCCGGATAGGCATCCCCGAACAGCTCTCTCCAGAGCCGGATGGAGTTCTCCTCGTCCGACTCCCGGAGCGCGCGATCCGCGAGATCCTGCGCCTTCGAGAGTGCTTGCACGAGAGTACGCAGTTTGTCCAATGACCACCGACACGTCTGGGCCAGGTCGTTGCTCTTGAGAGTGGGATCGCTGACGATTGGAAGCTCACCGCGATCAGCGTAGGGAGAGAGCCACTTCACAAGACCACTCACCGTTCCGGCGAAAGCGCGAGGCAGATTGCTCGCGATGGTGTCGACGTGGGCGTTGGTCATCACCTCCAGGAGGAACGACTTCGGCGCTACTTCGCTGCCCACGTGCAAGGACGCCCACCACTTCAGCGCCTTCACCAGCTTCACGTAGCGCCCGTCCGTCTCCGAGTTTCGGTCACCTGCGTATTCGACGTAGCCGATCGGGTTGGACTTGATCCACTTGCTCTTGTCACGATCAGGCACCCACAGGACCTTGTCGATGCCGTCTGGCGTCACTGCGGGAACAACGTCCAAGTACACGGTTTCGTCGCTGCTTGCGCCCTCGACCTTAACTCGAATCGACCTCCGCTGGTCCCGTACTTCGACTTCGTCATAGAACAGCTGGATGGCCGACTTGAGATCGCTGAGGACTTCGACAGGATTGGGTTCCTTTGCATCGGCTGACACTTTCTTATGCTGCAGCCCGAGGATAATGTCCGCATCCTTGATCGGATCGGTAGCCGTGTCGCGACCGTACGATCCCGCCAAGCGGCTTGTCTCGATCGGCCACTTGAGCTTGGCGTCGTTCTGAAGATGGTCGCGCAGGGTCGTGTGGGCATTAGAAACGGCGGTGACCCGCTCCGAGGAAGGCTGGATATTCGACAGGCACTTCGCGAAGTATGAGGTCAGATCCATCGCAGCCTCCACCCATGAAGCGCCACCGCACACGTCACCGGGGCCTTGTACTGGTCGACCCTGAGCCACGAAGAGATTCGCGTTGCCATTCCTCTCCCCTACTCGATCTCGAGTTGCACTTGAGCAGGCAATTCCATCGAGATGTTCTGGCGCGCGAATGCCGAATAAAACGCATCGAAGAATGCCGGCGCGTCCTTCTGGAGGGGGAAGAAGGTGAGGGCGCATTGGACCTTCACCCCGGCCCCCTCCTCTTCCTTCTTGAATTCACGTTGGGCCCAGTCACGCCAGATCACAGGGCCGATACGCAGAGAGAATCGAGAATAGTCGCCAAGGGAGATTCGCTCGCTGTAGCGGCGCAAGACGGCCCACTTCCACCCGTACTCGACACGGTGACGCTCGTAACGATCGCCGAAGTCTTCGGGCTCCGGCGGAAGATCGACATGCGGCGTTGTCCCCTTGCGCCGGTGGAGGCGGAGGCGCGTCGGCACTTCCGCAGCGACGTACTCCTCACCAGCATCGCGATTGACGGGTGCGCGTGTGTACGCCGACAGCCTCACAAACGCCTTGTAACTTGCCAGCGACGCGGGAACGGGCAGGTCCAACGTCATGATCTTCCTTCGAAGGGCCTCGACTTCGTACAGAAGGGTGAAGCGTGCGCGATCCGGAGGATCACACATCTCCAAGGTGGGAACCACGCCGAATCCGAACTCTTCCAACTCTCTCGTGGACGGCCGGTGGAAGATGTCGCGGCCCGGATGAACGGCGTTGTGGACCATCAAGATCAGTGCCTCGTCGCGCGAGAAGTTGCGCTTGATCAGATTCGCATGAAGTCTCGACACGACAGGAGCCGCGACGCTCGTGCCCTTGTTATTCGAGGGACAGACGGTGGTCCATGTCGGATCGTGCCCATTCCCGTCGTGAGCTGGCACCACCAAGGTTGGCTTCACGTTGTGCGCGATTCCGCCTCCGTAGCACGAAAAGTCCGAGCGGGAGTAAGCGCCATCGGGACGACGCGTGACGGCACCCACTGAAATGACATGGACCGCGTCTGCTGGTGGGTCCATTCCGACGCAGCCACTGTTACCGGCCGAGTTGACGATGGTCAGATCCGCCGACTCCAAGCACTTTTGGTCGAGTAGCGCACCCAGGCTAGAGACGTGGGGTGCAAGGACGGAGCGCGTGGCACCCCTGGCATTGGCTGACAGGTTCACTGTGCCCGAGTTATCAGCGTCCAGAGTTGCTTCAGTTACGGCAGCGTCGACCTCCGCCTCGGTTGTGCCCCGAGCAATCCGAGCTACATCGATGAGCGCACATGGCAGTTCTTGGCTTTGCCTCCATGGTGTCGACTGGCCGTTGTGAACGAGCAGGTAGGCAACATCGGCAGCGTGGTTGACTCCCTGTTGCCGTATCGTGTCGATGCCGCGCCGATGGAGTACGTACGGTTCGAGAGGGGAAGGAATCGAGATGCCGGTATCCACGAGCCCCACTACCGGCAACTTCTCCTTCGAGACTGGAGGAGGGGGGACTTGAATGCCTCCCGCGTCGGACGTGGCCGTGCCTGCCAGGTCAATCGACTCGACTGTTAGCACGAACGGAAGTGCAGCCAGTGCACGCAGGGCCTCCACAGTGCGAGTATTCACGAGGACTATGAATGACTGTCCCCCCAGGAATCGGTGCGGTCGCGCGCGGTCCACGTTCCAGAGCTTCGATCGGCCGACGATGCGCGTGAGATCCTCTAGGGCGGTCTTCGGTCCTCGCAGGACGCGGAGTGGCCCAAGATCCATCGACTTCGCAATGGCCTCGAGCGATGAGGCCCAGCTCCCCAGATCATCTCCCGACGCGCCGCCCTGGCGGACGACGAATGGAAACGTCGCTATCAGCGTCGGGAGTTCCTCGGTCTTGAACTCACTTGGTGCAGTGACCTTCTCATCAGGGCGAACCACCCGCACCCCACTGATGGTGGAAAGCTGGGCGACGGCGTTCCATGAGAGGTCTCGCGATCGGAGAGAGCGCCTGACCGGCTCCGCCCTATGCTTCTTGCCCGTCTTCTTGCTCTTCTCCTCGGCTTCCTGCTTGCGCTTCTTCTCCGTTTCCGACCACTCATCCAGTTCTCTGTTGGTCGGTGCCAGATCAGCCGCCCGCATGAGAACGGTCGCGAGGTTACGGCAATCCCGCTCACTTCCGTGAATCACGCGTTCCTCGAGCCTCCGCGCACCTAGCAGGTGGAGGCCGCAACTCTCCAGAATCTGACTGGCGCTATGGGCCTTCGCGATAGCTGAGGGAACGAGCTCCAGAACCAAGTAGGGCATCGTTTCCCCGGTGCTCGGGTAGATGCTCTTGAACTCATCTACCGCGGAGGGATACGTGACGGCAAGGTGTTCGAGGCGATCCTTGGCATCGCGAAACATCTTTCGAACGCCGCCGCCAGTGCGAAGATCGTCTACAACCTTCGGAGCTTGGCGAACCCGCACTACGCTCGGCTTTGGGCGCGTCTCCTCCGCCATTTAAGCCTCCTGCCCCAACCACCTACTTATCAGCGCGGGGGACGCGCCTGCAACTGCCGCCACTACTTGGCGTTCAATACCCCAACGGACCATCTCCCGCGCCTGGGTGTTCATCGGCTCGGCTTCGAACCGCCGAATCCGCTCCGCTGCCTCCGGTGGAGCTGCCTGCAAGAGCACACGCAGCAACTCTCTCCAGTTATCACCGTGCTTATCAGAGGTGTACCTAAGCCTACGGAGCGCATTCTCCAAGTGCGAGTAAGAGAACCCCTCGGTAAGGTTCACGAGACTGGGGACCACGTAAGGTGGCGGGAAGGAAAGGAGCCGAGATCTGATGAAGCGCTCCCGCAGAAGTCCATTGGGCAGTTCGAACCTCAGCACGAGATTGAAACGACGGGTCACCGCACGGTCGACATGCGCCGGGAGATTAGTTGCCGCGAACACGGGCACGAGCCCTGCGGCATGATCGATTTCCATGAGCAGTACGCTTACTGTGCGCTGCATCTCTCCGTGGTCACTGCCGAGTTCTCGTGAGCGCAGGACCGCGTCGACTTCGTCCAGAAACAAGATTCCGCGGGCGTCGGCTACTTCGCGGAACGCCCCTGCCAGATTGCGCGCCGTTTTGCCCAGATAGCTGTCGAATATCTGCGGGAACGCGAGCCGGAATAGCGGTCGATCGAGCTGACTGGCCATCCACGCGGCGGTCATGGTCTTGCCGGTGCCCGATGGTCCCACGAACAGAATGTTGTCGAACGTTCCGGTTGTAGACCGACGGAGATACTCGCGCACGCCCGTGAGGTTGGGCGGTGCCAGGAGGGGTTGGCCTTCTGGCGCAGGAAGGGGCTCCTCCAAGAAGCGCGCCTCGGGCAATTCTCGCACCGAGACGTTTGCGACGCCCGACGGTGATAGAGTAGACGTGGTCGCGTTCGAGCTTGCGAGCAACCCACGGCGGCGAGCATCCCTCACGATGCCCTCCAACTTAGCCGCTGCGGCCAAGTCCCCCCTCTCACGCGCAAGACGCGCTAGGGCTTCAATGTGCGGTATCGCTTCGTCAGCCTTCAGCGTGAGAGCGGCTTTTGCAAGGTACTGGATGTGTCCCAATCCATCCATATGTTTATTGTCGTGTTATATATGTATGTTGTCAAGTACTATTTTACATAGATATAGTCCATTTTACTTACTTTGATCAAATTGATCGCGCTCCTTACCCGTCCAGACCCTATTGAGCTGACCGCATGAGGTGAGTCTGCGTGCCGAAACAGACCTGCAATGTCGCGAGGCGAAAGATGAAATCAAGCTCTCGTCGGACGGATCGCCACAGGTGTACTTTCGGAGCGAGGCCGAGGGAAATGGCGAGTAGGAACGTTGGAGACTACAGCCGCAACCCTTCCGCGGCACGCCGCTCCGCCGTTTCGGTGTAGGTCGCCTTGACGGACTCAATCATTCTGTCGCAGCTGCGCACAGCGTGTTCCACATACCGTTTCATGCGATCGCAAGTGACGTTCGCCAGCAAGCGCCACTTGGCGGCATTGACGTTCCCTCGAGGGGACAATACATAGATTCGTTCGCTCGAGTTGCACCTCCGGGGTAAAATTCGAATTGCACCCACTGACGCGGAGGGGACGCCCGGGATGCCGGACACCGAAGCTGATACCTGTCGAAAGTACGTCCTGCCGAAGCTTTACGAGGCGGGCTGGACGAACGAGCAGATCAGCGAGCAGCGGTACTTCACCGATGGCCGCATCGTGCCTGCGGGCAAGAAGCATCGCCGGCTGCCAGGCAAGAAGACCGACTACCTCCTCAGCTACCGGGTCCATTTCCCGATCGCCGTCGTGGAGGCGAAGGCGGGATTCCGGAACGCCGGGGACGGGCTCCAGCAGGCGATGGAGTACGCCGAGATCCTCAAGCTCAAATTCGCGTACTCGACCAACGGGCGAGGGATCATCGAGCACGACTTCGTCACGGGCCAGCAGCGCGAACTGACCGCCTTCCCGTCGCCGGAGGATCTGTGGAAGCGACTCAAGGGCGACCTGAATCTCGGCAGCGACCGCGACGCCGAGGACCTGCTCTTCCCGTTCAACCGCGAACTACGGAACCCGGACGGCACGGTCAAGACGCCGCGCTACTTCCAGCAGATCGCGATCGACAGCGCCGTCCACGCCGTCATCCGCGGCCGGAAGCGGATTCTTCTGACCATGGCGACCGGGACAGGCAAGACGTTCGTCGCCGTCCAAATCGCGTGGAAGCTCTGGAAGACCGAGCGTAAGAAGCGGATTCTCTACCTCGCGGACCGGACAATACTCGTCCAGCAGCCGCTTACGCGAGAGTTCTCGATCTTCGGCGACGCCGTCTGGCGCATCCAAGGGGAGGCGAAGAAGGGCCGCGAGATCTACTTCGCCCTCTACCAGGCCGTTGCCGACGACGCCTCCAAGCCCGGGCTCTACCAGGAGTACCCCCGCGACTACTTCGACCTGATCATCGTGGACGAGTGCCACCGAGGCAGCGCGAAGGACGAGTCCAACTGGCGCAAGATCCTCGAGTACTTCGAGCCCGCGACTCAGATCGGCATGACGGCCACGCCGAAGCGGCGCGACAACGTGGACACCTACGCGTACTTCGGCGATCCGATCTATACCTACACGCTGGGAAACGGAATTGACGACGGGTTCCTGGCCCCGTTCCGCGTCCATCGAGTCGTCCCCAGCGTGGATGCGACGGGATGGCGGCCTAACGCAGGCCAGACGGACCGCCTCGGGAATCTCATCCCGGATCAGGTCTACACCACACCCGACTTCGAGAGAACTCTGTCGCTGCTCTCAAGGACCGAGGCCGTGGCGCGCCACCTGACCGAGTTCCTGAAGAAGACGGATCGACTGGGGAAGACCATCGTCTTTTGCGTCAATCAGGAACACGCTGAGCAGATGCGGCTCGCGCTTCACAACGCGAACGCCGATCTGACGCAGCAGTACCCCCACTACGTCGCTCGCGTCGTGGCCGACGAAGGGGACATCGGGCGCAGGCACCTCGACGACTTCCAGGACCCTGAGAAGGTCACGCCCGTCATCGTGACGACGTCGCAACTCCTTACGACGGGCGTCGATGTGCCGACGTGCAAGAACATCGTGCTTTTCAAGCCCATCCAGTCGATGGTGGAGTTCAAGCAGATCATCGGCCGAGGGACCCGGCTCTACGTCGACAAGGACAAGCTCTCGTTCAACATCGTCGACTACTCGGGCGCCACGCGGCTGTTCGCCGACCCCGAGTTCGACGGCGAGCCCGAGCGGCTCACGGAGGAGGAGATCGACGAGAACGGCGACCCGGTGGCGCGCGTGCGGCCCGACACCGTCGCCGAACCGGAGGGCGAATACGATCCGGGCGAGCCGGGCTTCCCGGAGGAGCCCGAGAAACCGGTGCGAAAGTACTACGTCGACGGCGTCAACGTGGCAATCTCCGCCGAAGTGATCTACGAGCTCGATGCCAGCGGGAAGAAGATCAAGGCGGTGCAGTACACCGACTACACGTCGGAACAGGTGCGCAAGCTGTGCACGTCCGCCGCGAAGCTGCGCGAGAGCTGGGGCGCCGCGGAAGAGCGAGCGGCGCTTCTCGAGTCGCTGGCGGCTCGGGGAATCACGATCGAGCAGCTCGCCGAAACGACGAAGCAGATGGATGCCGACCCTCTCGACCTTCTCATCCACGTCGCCTGGCGCGGACCCCTCCGCACCCGACGAGATCGAGCCGAGCGCGCCCGTCAGGAGGGTCGAGCGTTCTTCGAGCAATTCACCGAGAAGGCCCGGCAGGTGCTGAATGACCTGATCGAGAAGTACACCGAGCACGGCCTGAACGAGCTGGATGACCTTCACGTGCTGGAAGTCCCGCCGATCTCCAGACATGGAACTGTCGTGGAGATCGCAAAGGCCTTCGGCGGCGCCGACCGGCTCAAGGCTGCGGTCCAGGAACTCCAGCGGCTGCTCTACGTCGCATGACAACATCTTATGTAGCTAGTTAGCGTATAGCTTGCAAATAACCTTCATAAAATGTAGTCTGTTTGCGTGAAGTGGCGTGACCCAGAGGAAGCCCGCAGGCGGCTTGTCGAGGTGGCCCAAGGACAGGCGGGCTACTTCACCTACAAGCAGGCGCTAGAGGTCGGGTACTCCTCGCGTCTCCAGCACTACCACGCCCGACGGGGTCATTGGCATCGAATCGAGCGCGGACTCTATCGCCTGCCCGAGATTCCCCCCAGCCGGCATGAGGATCTTGTCCGCTGGACCCTGTGGAGCCGCTGGAAGGCGGTCGTCTCCCACGAAACGGCCGCCGCCGTCCTCGAACTGGGTGACGTGATGCCCGCGCGCATCCATCTGACGGTTCCGCCGGGCTTCCGTAAGGCGATCCCCCCCTCCATCGCCGTGCATCGCGTCAGGCTCGCCGACCATGAAAGTCGCCCGTCCGACGGCTTCCGCGTGACGACCCCGCTCCGTACCATCATAGACCTTGTTCAGTTCGGGATGGAATCCGATCGGCTGGCGGCCGTGATCCGCGATGCGATTGACAAGGGCGCCGTGCGACGGGCCGCGCTGGACGCCGAGGTCGCCAAGCTCGACGTCGGGCAGCGTGATCGGGCGCAGCGACTGCTCACCCTCGCAGAGGAGAAGCGGCGTGCGCTATAAGACGGCCGTCGCGTTCCGTACCGCGCTGGAGCAGCGCCTCAACGCAAGTGCGGCCGGCCTCAACGAATTGCTTCTACGCCAGCGGAAGCTGGTCACCTTCGAGCGCTTCGTCGCCCGGATCCAATCGGGGAGGGACGACCGCTGGCTACTCAAGGGCGGCTTTGCCCTCCAGCTCCGTCTCGGCGACCGCGCCCGAACGACCCGGGATGTGGACGTCTCCGCCAATCTCGGCGCGTTCAATCCCGCCGAATTGACGCCCGAGCGAATCGGGGAGGTACTGGCCGAAGCGGCGGCCGTCGATCTTGGCGACTTCTTCGTCTACCAGGTCGGCACGTCCCGCGAGTTGGCGCTGAAGGCGGGGCCGGTACGGGCCTATCGCTATCCCGTGAACGGGCTGCTCGGCGGCCGGACATTCGAGAGCTTCCACGTCGATGCGGGCGTCGGCGATCCGGTCGTAGCGTCGCCCGTCGATCTTCCGCCGACCGGCCTTCTCGACTTCGCCGAACTGCCTCCGGTGACCTTTCGCGCGGTTTCGCCGCAGCAGCATTTCGCCGAGAAAGTCCACGCCATGACGCTGCCTCGCGAGGGAAGCGAGAACAGCCGAACCCACGATCTGGCGGACCTGATGCTACTCTTGGATCTCGAGCTTCCCAGCCAGGGAGACGTTCGGTCGGCCATAGAGCGGATCTTCGACACGCGAACGACGCACCCGATACCGGCGACCCTTCCGGATCCACCTGACTCCTGGCGCGACGAATACGCGGCGCTGGCCAGGGATCTGGCGCTGGCCCAACACACGCTGGATGACGCCATGCAGCGCATCCGCGACTACTGGAAGGAACTGAAATGGCCAAGCACCTGAAGGAGTCCGAGGCCGCCCTCCCCAAGGCGCGTCTCTCGGCGCTCATCAAGACCGCGCGGGACATCATGCGGAAGGACGCCGGGCTCAACGGCGACCTCGACCGGATCCCGCAGCTCTCCTGGCTGCTCTTCTTGCGCTGTTTCGACGATCTCGAGCAGCGTCGCGAAGTCACCGCCAAGAAGTACCGACCCGCGATCGAGGCGCCCCACCGCTGGCGCGACTGGGCGGCCGATCCGAATCGGGGCAAGACCGGGCCGGAGCTGCTCAAGTTCGTGAACGACGGCCTCCTGCCGTACCTGCGGGGTCTTTCCGGTGATGGCGGGAACGAGCAGCGCGACGTGATCGCCGCCGTCTTCAAGGAGACGCATAATCGGATGCTCTCCGGCTATCTGCTGCGGGACGTCGTCAATCTGGTCAATCAACTCAACTTCAACTCGCAGGACGACATCCACGTCATGGCGCATCTCTACGAGTCGATGCTCCGCGAGATGCGCGACGCTGCGGGGGATTCGGGCGAGTTCTACACGCCCCGCCCCGTGATCCGCTTCATCGTCCAGCAGGTCGATCCGCAGCTCGGCGAGCGCGTTCTCGACCCGGCGGCCGGCACAGGCGGCTTCTTGGTCGAGACATACGAACACCTCAAGTCGCGCGTGAAGACCGTCGATCAGCGCCGCAGACTCCAGGAGGAGATGCTCTTCGGCATCGAGAAGAAGCCGATGCCCTACCTCCTGAGCATGATGAACCTCGTCCTGCACGGTGTCGAGCGGCCGAACCTGCGTCGGGACAACGCCTTGCGCCACCCCCTCTCGGCGATCACCGACAGCGCTCGCTACGACGTGATCGTGACGAATCCGCCGTTCGGCGGCGAGGAGGAGAAAGGCATCCAGGAGAACTTCCCGCAGTCGACGCGGACGAACGCAACCGAGCTCCTGTTTCTGCAATTCATCATGAAGAGCCTGAAACAGGGCGGTCGGTGCGGCATGGTCGTACCGAATGGCACGCTCTTCGGGGACGGTGTGTGCGCTCTGATCAAGAAGCAACTTCTTGAGGAATTCAATCTCCACACGATCGTGCGACTTCCCAATGGTGTATTCGCCCCCTACACGCCAATCCCGACAAATCTGATGTTCTTTGACAGGACGGGGCCGACCAAAGAGATCTGGTACTACGAGCTTAGGCTTCCTGAGGGCAAGAAGAACTACACGAAAACGCGGCCACTTAGCTTCGGGGAGCTTGCCGAGTGTCAAGCATGGTGGGGCGGACTAAATCGAACCGACCGGAAAGAGGGCGATTGCGCTTGGCGTGTTAGCGTCGATGATGTGATCACACGTGAGACCGATGGAAGCTTTACTGCGAGCCTTGACCTCCAGAACCCTCGCCAGAAGCCAGACCTTGCGCAGCAATCGCCGGATGACCTTTTGACGAGTATCGTCGCCCAAGAGAAGCGAATCCTCGAAATCCTCGGTGAGATCCAGAGCGCCGTTCGGGAGAGGAAGTGATGACATCGCCTTATCCGGAGAAGCGCCTTAGCAGCATCCTGCGTCAGGTGGAAGATGCTGTCCCCGTCGAGCCGACGGCCGTGTATCGTGGCGCAGGAATCCTCAGTTACGGGAGAGGTCTCTTCAACAAAGGCACATTCTCTGGATCGGAGACTCGATACTCCAAACTGCGGCGGCTACATGCAGGTCAGATTGTGTACAGTCGACTCTTTGCTTGGGAGGGTGCATTCGCATTTGTTGAACCCGAGTTCGATGGCGCGTGCGTCTCACAGGAGTTTCCAGCCTTTGATGTGGACGAGACCGCTGATCCGAAATGGGTTCACCTGTGCCTCAGCCGCACGGCTTTTTGGGAATCACTCGTGGGAACGGGCCTCGGGCAGAGGAGGCGCCGAGTGCAGCCGAAGGAAATCCTCGCAAAGAGCGTACCAATGCCTGAGCTTGCCGAGCAACGCCGGCTACTGGGCCGGATTAGCGGGCTGGCAGAGCGTGTTGACCAAGCGCGCAAGCTGATGTCGTCCGCTGCGACGGAGTCTCGAGCGGTTGTTCGGTCAGTGATGCATCAACTCACAGGTGCATGCGGTCCGATCAGTAGGCACCTAAGCGACGTTCTGGAGTACGGACCGAGGAACGGATTGTCGTTCCGATGCGACAACAGCGAGGGTGGCACGCCTGTGCTGACGTTGGGTGCAGTTACAGGGTTTGAGTACAAGTCGTCTGCAATTAAACGCACAAGTGAACCTGTAAGCCCTAACGCAGACTACTGGCTCAAGCCCGGTGATCTCTTGATCACCAGGAGCAATACGCCCGGACTTGTGGGCCACGCCGCCATCTATGACGGCAACCCGGAGAAGTGCATCTTTCCGGATCTGATCATGCGCTGTCGGGTTAAGGCCGCCGAAGCTGACGTGCGTTTCGTTCATTACTGGCTCCAGTCACCGTTGGTCCGTAACTTTCTTCAGCGAAGAGCGAAGGGCACGAGTCCCACCATGAAGAAGATCGCACAGGGCGATGTTCAGGAGATTCCATTCCCGGTCCTGGATGCTACCTCGCAGCGTGCGCTCGTCGCGCATCTCGACAGGGTACGGGCCAAGATCCGCGAACTACATGCGCTGCAAGTAGGCCGGCTGGATAATTCGGAAGCCCTTCGCGCATCAATCATCCACGCGGCATTTCGTGGACAATTGTGAACGTGGGTGACGGAAACAGTAGGTCTCGCCCTTCAGTAGTGCACGGCCATCGCCGGCGACTACGACAGCGCTTCGGTACAGGGCATCTCACTGGCCTTCAGGATTACGAGGCGCTCGAACTTCTCCTGACATTCTCGCTCCCGCGCATCGACACGAAGCCCATCGCACGCACGCTCCTCAAGCGATTCGGTGGGCTCGTCGGCGTCTTCGGAGCCTCCGAACACGAGTTGCAGGAGGTCGCGGGCGTCGGTCCCCGCACAGCGACGCTGTTGACGTTGCTGCGAGAGGTATCCTCCGCCTGCCTGCGCGATGGACTTGCCAAGCGCAGCGTGCTCAACAACCCAGGTGACGTCGCGGACTACGCTCGGATGGCGTTGGCCGGGAGGTCGACGGAGGCTTGCCTGCTCCTGTTTCTCGACGCCAAGAACCACATCATCGGGGAGGAGCTTGTTGCCGAAGGGACAGTCGACCGCGCGACCGTTTTACCGCGTCGAGTGATCGAGCTTGCCCTCTCACGCAAGGCCGCTGGATTCATCCTGATCCATAACCATCCCAGCGGCACTGCCGATCCTTCAGCGGAGGATGATCGGCTCACCCGGAAAGTAAAGGCTGCTGCCGCAGCCGTGGAGCTGCGGTTCGTCGATCACCTGATCGTCGCGAGCGGGGGGAACTACAGCTATCGCCAGTCGGGCGCGATGTGATTCGGAAAGGGTCCAAGGGGAAGGCCTCGGAAGAGAGCGGCACTTAACCGTCCCAAAGGCTAACGGGAAGGGGGCGCGCAAGGGGAAGGGGGAGCCATATTGGAAGGCCAAGTGGCCTCGCCGCCCCGCCTCCGCGGGTCGGCTCGGAAGGGCAAGGGCCGCCTCACCCGGCCGCCCGGGGCTCCCCCCGGCCGATCCGGTTCGGCGGAAGGGGCCCCTGCTCCCGCCCCCCTTCGATTCCGGCCCGTGCGCCGCTGAAACAACTCCTCGAGCAGTGAGCCACCCCTTCGCACTCTCGCCGCTCTTCTTTCGCCGTTCCTCGTCGCATTTCGGGGGTGAATACGCCTTCAAGAGGGAGGCCCACGTTGAAAGGGACGAGAACAAGCAGCACGGAGGACAGGGCAAGGCAGCGCCGAACCGGCCAGAAGGGCGTTTGGAGAACTATTTCACCCATATCGATGCATGACGGCCCGTTCCTCGTGCCTTTTGGGGGGTCAGTACGCCTTCAAGTATGGAGGCCCGATGCGATTCGGCCGGAGCACGGCGTGGCTCAGTGAAATCGACGCGATTGTTCGAGATTCCTCCCCCGGATCGGGGGGTTTCGGTGCCTTTACGGGTAGAGGCGACGGCGAATCCAGCCGCCAGCCCGCCGGTAATAGCCTCGACCTGATGCACGCAGCCTGGGGGCGAACGAGCCGGTAAGCACTCCGGGAGCACCGGCCCCGGTGGGCGGCCTGAAGGCCTGCCGACGCGTTCTCTGACAATCGAGACCCGAACAAGCGCAGACATCGACAGGATAATCCCACAATACATCGCTTCCCTTTCATCGCCGCCTCCGAGCGGCGATGGGTTCGGCACCAAGACCGCCATGAGCTGTACCCAAGACCCACCGAAGTACGCCTTCGTCCCTTTTCCCTTTGGCGCCCTCGCGCGCCGACACGCTTGATCGTCGCGGCCGCCGCCCTCTCCCTCGCTGGCACTGCTCCAAGCGACGCCCGACGACGACCCCACGGAACCACAAGACCGCAGCGCTTCCCAGCCGGGCCGGCCTCCGCATGCCCGCGGCCCCAGGACCGGCACGCAGGAAGCTCCCTCAAGCTCATCAACCGCAGTCACCATCTACACGCCTGATCCCCTTTCCCCCGCGTCCCCTTCACAGCCTCTCTCCTCGTCTGCCCGCTTCGGGTCTCCGCGATGGCCGTGTTTCGAGAAACCCGATTGGAGGGCATCCCATGAAGCGGCTTGGAAGCGCCCGAAAGGCGAGGCGAAACGAAGTCCATGCCAAGATCGAGGAGGCATACGAGCCCGCGGTCCGGAAGGTCAAGGACTGGCTCCTCCTTCAGGGCGACATCGAGGCTCGCGACGCGGTCCATACGGTCGCCGTCCGCCTCCTGGGCAACGGCGTCCCCCGCGTCCGAAACTGGGTCGGGTACCTGGCCCGGGCGGCGGTCTACGAGCACCGGCACGCGCACCGGAACGGGAAGCTCGTCTTCTTCAGCGAGCTGTCCGAGGACGAGCGGCGGCGGATCTTCGAGGAGGTTCCCGGTCCGATCCCGTCCCCGGCAACCCTGGCGGCCGAGGCCGACTTTCAGGCCCTCATCCAAGCCCAGGTGGCGAAGCTCCCGCCCCGGCAGCGCGCCGTCGTGACCCTCTGGTCGCAGAACTTCACCCACCGGGAGATCGCCGACACGCTCGGATTGCGTCGCGTGGAGACGTCCCGGTCCACGCTCCGCGACGGGCTGGCCGCCCTCGGGAGGAGGCTCCGTGCCGTCGGCATTTCGGACTGCACGTTTTGCGCGCGAAAACACTCAAGGTAATAGAGGGACAGCGAAGGCCCACCCGACCCTGCCTGTGCGGGGTTGGTGGCCTCGCACGTTCCCGAATTGGAGGTCCGGAGCGGCGGCGAACGATCGCCGCAGCAAGAAAGGAGAACTGGGTGGGGAACCTGAGCATTTCCGAGGCGAGTCCTGCGGATTCCTTCGAACCTTCGCGGGAGAGCGCGGTTAGAGGAATCAGCAGCGGTCGAGACCGACGCCCCGAGTCCCTCGGGGCGTCCACGCAAGAAAGGCCGCCCCACGAAGCATTTCCACAGCCCTCCCAGGTCCCTCTCCTCGTCCATCCTCAAGATGTTGGTCGAGACGTCGACCGATCTCGGGAGGCGAGGTCCCCTGCCGCGCCTCGCTTCACCCTCCTTCCTGCGGCGGGTGACGGCGAGACGCAGAGGGATCATCCGGAGGAGCGACGGGCAGTTGATGCTGGCGACGCTGCTCGAAAGCCCCGTCGAGCCACGAGGATCGACTCGATCTCATTGACCATTCAGGAGATACCGGCCGAGAATCATGACCAGCCCGCTGCGCGCGAGGCCATCCGCCTGATGGCTCAGTGGCTCTGCCGGCGGTATGATTCGAGGCAAATCGCTCAAAGGAAAGCCGCATGAAGGAAACGAGAAAGAAGGCCGCGGGATACCTCCGCCGGTCCACCGACCGGCAGGAGCAGTCGATCGAGGACCAGCGCCGGGCGATCCTGGGATACGCCGAGGCGCGCGGGTTCCTGGTCAACAAGTTCTACATCGACGACGCGATCAGCGGGACCGTCACGGACGACCGCAAGGCGTTCCAGCAGCTCATGCTGGACGCCCGCGAGCCCGGGCGCCTGTGGGACTTCGTCCTCGTCTACGACGTCAAGCGCTTCGGCCGGATCGACAACGACGAAGCGGGCCACTACCGGTTCCTCCTGCGGCAGGCGGGCGTGGACGTCATCTACGTCACCGAGAACTTCAACGGCGATGACACGGACGACCTCCTGCGTCCGGTGAAGCAATGGCAGGCCCGCCAGGAATCGAAAGATCTCTCCAAGGTCACGATCCGGGGGCAACTCTCGCTTTCCGAGGGCGGGTGGTGGCTGGGCGGGGTGCCCCCGTACGGTTTCGACCTCCTCTACTTCGATAGCGCGTGCAAGCCGTACACGATCGTAAGATTCCTCGACGACGGCCGTAAGGAGGTCCTGGACACCGAGGGCAAGCGCCAGCGAGTCCTGCCGCGCGGCGAAAGCCTGTCGGTCTCGAAGAAGGACCACGCGAAACTCTTCCCGAGCACGCCCGAGCGCGTCGCCACGGTTCGCCTCATCTTCGAGCTCCACCTCCGGGGAATGGGCTACCGGGCCATCGCGGAGTACCTGAACGCCAAGGAAGTTCCTTCCCCGAGAACGTCGGCCTGGGCCAGAATCCACGACGGCCGCTGGTCGATGTCCACGATCCGGGAGATCCTGGCCAACCCCAACTACGCCGAGGACATGGTGTGGAATCGCCGGACCCTGGCCAAGTTCCATCGGATCTCGAACGGCCGGGCCGCAGCGAGAGCGCCGCTTGCCCGCAACCATGTCGAGCACAACCCGAAGGACGACTGGATCGTCGTGCCCAACGCGCACGAAGCGATCATTGCCAAGGATGTCCTTGACCGTGTCCACCAGCTTCGAGCCGACCGTGGAGGACCCGGGAAGAAGCCGGGGCCGCGAGGAGGTCGCGCGAAGACGTCGCCCTATCTCCTGTCGGGCATCCTGCGGTGCGGCCGTTGTCACCACGGGTTCCAGGGCCACACCGTCACGAAGGCCAAGCGACGCAACAGCGGTGAGCGCGTCAAGACGTTCTACTACGTCTGCAGCGGCTACGTGAACAAGGGAACCGCGGTCTGCGAGAAGCGCCTGCTTCGGCAAGATGCGTTTGATGGTCTGATCGTCGCCGAGGTGGGAAAACGGATGACGGACTTTCTCTCGACCGGCGGCAGATCGCTGCTTCGGCAGGCCATTGAGGCGAGCCTCTCCCGGCCGACCAGCGCCGATCCTGGCCGGGTGTTTGGCGAGGTCGAGGCACGGCTGGCCGAGATCGAGCGAAAGGCGGACGAGCTACTGGAGGTGATTACGCCGGCCAACCGGGACTTCATCGACTCCAAGCTCGAGCGGCTTCGCCAGGAGCGCCAGACGCTTCAAGGCCGGAAGCAGGTGCTCGAGGCGGAGAAGGCCAGGGCCAAGGATGTCCATCAGCTCGCCGACGAAGTCCTGTCGGAGCTGACCGAGTTCCAGGACGTTTTCCGGGAGGGGACGCCGGAAGAGCAGAAGGCGTTTATCCGGGCGTTCGTGCCGGAGATCGTCATGGAACCCGACGCGGGGAAGGCGGTGGTGCGGATACGAAAATTCCCGCCGCCCCTTTCCCGGGGCGGCGGGAACCTATCTTTTGATGCTATAGCGGGGGGGGGATTTGAACCCCCGACCTCCGGGTTATGAGCCCGACGAGCTACCAGGCTGCTCCACCCCGCGCCGGGACCGCCGCGGCGGGCGGTCCGGACTCGAGGTGAGCAGGGACATTATAGTCGCCTCCCCCGCCCCGTCAAGCTCCTCACGCGGGTGAAGCTCCAGATCGTCGGCCCCCGCTCCCCTGTCAGAATGAAAGGAGATAAGAGGGATAATGGGAGATCCCGCGATGATCTGTTCCTTCCATCACGGTATCTCCAGGTAATCTCGGAATCTCCTTTCGGTTCCGCTCAAATGGACCCCGATCTAACGCTCCACGCCGGTCAGAGGATCTCCCGGGCTTCATCACGGGATCTCCAAAAGAAATCGCGGGCGGGCCGCGCAGGGGACGCGACCCGCCCGCGGTCTGGGGAATTCTAGCCTAGTGATTGAACAGGAATTCGCTCGTGTTCAGGAGCGTCCAGAGCAGGTCCTCGTAGCCCTTCGGGTCGGCGCAGTGCGCCTTCCACCGCGACATCTCCTTCGAGGTCGGCGTCCGACTCAGCGCCGAGAGATAGATCCACTTTACCTTGTCCTCCGGGGTGGCCTGCTTCGAGAGC
>Ga0187892_10002437_pt1 | contig 37256 bp, 37 predicted proteins | sample MA1701073metaG_FD_139345 | JGI IMG/M metagenome (GOLD analysis project Ga0187892, IMG submission 139345) | Bio-ooze microbial communities from a basaltic lava cave in the Kipuka Kanohina Cave System on the Island of Hawaii, USA - MA170107-3 metaG ... | reverse complement strand
GAGGCTCGCCCGGCCACCGAGCGCGCCAGCGCCCGCCCGCTGTACGTGTTCCGGGACCTGCGCACGACACCAGGGCGACACGCCGTGCGGGTCTCGTTCGCGCGGGCCGATCTCGAGATGCCCGAAGGGTTGGCGCTCGACACCACGCTGGTGCTGGATGCGGGCCGAGTCGTGCTGGTCACCTACGACGAGGAACGGCGGCAGCTGGTGGTGCGGTGACGAACCCCGGGCGCACGCCCGGGGTTCGCAACACGCCGGGCTTGCGCCCGGGGTCGGTAACGGCACCTTACCTTGCACTCCCATGTCCACCGGCCTTCCCGAGCCCTACGATCCGGAATCAGCGGACGAGCGGTCGTCCGTCCCGTCCGACCGCTCACGTGGGTTGGCGCTCTGCCTCGGCGTGCTGGGTGGCGTCTTCGGCTTTCATCGCTTCTATGCCGGCAAGATCCAGAGCGGCGTCGTCATGGCCCTGACGATCGGCGGGCTCGGCATCTGGTGGCTGTACGACATGATCCTGCTCGTGGGAGGGGAGTTCCGCGACGCCGAGGGACGTCCGATTCGCCACTGGGAGCTGCATCAGGCGGGTCCGGCTGGCGCCGAGTCGCGCCGCGACGTGCAGCTGCTGATGCGGGAAATGGATCGGTTGCGCGGTGAGGTCGGAGAGCTGGCCGAGCGCCTGGATTTCGCCGAGCGGATGCTGGCCCAACAACGGGAGCGCAGGCTACTGAAATGAGATCGAGCATACTGTGCACCGTCGCGGCGGCGCTCGTGCTGGGCCTCGGCTCCTGCGCGCCGCAGTCTGGCCCAGGGGGGGAGGGTCCCGTTCGTGCTCTATGCGGGAGATGTGCCGGTGGCCGAGCTGGTAGGCGGATAGACGGATGGGCGGATAGGCGGATAGCGGGGCGGTCACGATTGTGACGATCCGCCTATCCGTCTATCCGCCGATCCGCCGTTTCATCACGTCGCAGCCTCCCGCAGCGCCTGATCGACCGCGTCCCGGAAGGAAGGTGGATCCACCGCAGGGTACCGGAACAGCTCCGGCTCGATGCGCGCGAACAGGTCGCGGAGCCGGGCGGGCTCGACGAGGCGCGTGCGCAGCATCTCGCGCACGTCGACGATGTCCTGCGCATGCCCACGCTCGATCTTCGCCAGGGCCTGGGAGTACGGATCGTAGTGGTACACGGCCAGCTGCCCCTCCTGGACCACGAAAGGGCTGCGCTCCTCCCAGCCGGGCAGTTCGGGAATAAAGTCCGACGGCGCGGCGAGCTCGATGTTGATCGCCAGCGACTCCTTCAACTGCGAGAGGGCGCGCAGCAGCTCGTCGGACTCCGGCACGAGCTTCAAGTCGACGTCGATCGTCGTCGGCCGCCACCCCAGCAGGACGGCCGTGGCGCCGCCCACCAGGTAGAGGCGCGTGGGACGCCGGGCCGCGGGGGCCAGGTCGTGCAGGAAACGGCGAATGCGCTCGGCGTCGGCTAGTCGCCGCATGCGGCGGCGCGCTCGAAGCTCACCAGGCGGCGGATCAGGGCGTTGTAGCGGCTGTGCGCGGCGTCGCCGTGGTCGGCCGCGAGTAGCGCGTACAGCCGCTGCTCGGGGGGCGCCCCGCCGGTTGGTGGCGTCTCGATCCCCAGCCGCCGCAGCCGCGGTGCCCCGACCTGAGCGAGCAACGCCGGCACCGAGGCAATGCCGCGCCGCCAGTCATCCAGCCCGTGGCGAATGAGCCCTGCGCCGGGATACCCCGGGTCGACCGCGCGCATAGGGCTGAATACTATCGCACGCTCATGGCCGAGCAAGCACTATCCGCCGTCTCACCATCCGCCTATCCGCCCATCCGGCGATGCACCGCCTCCCAACATCAAGACCGCTTTCACCGTACCGCAAGCCGCTTCACGGCTCGACAAAACACCTGTAGCTTGTTGGCACCGCGGAGCCAAAGACGGAGGCCCGATGAAGCTCGGCGTCCCCAAGGAGACCGCCCCCAACGAGCGCCGGGTCGCGCTCGTGCCGGACACCGTGGCCAAGCTGGTGACGACCGGCTTGCAGCTCCTGGTCGAGCGGGGAGCGGGTGAGTCCGCATCGTTCGGCGACGACGCCTACCGCTCCGCCGGAGCGACGGTCGTCGCGACGGCCGCGGAGCTCTTCGGGCAGAGCGACGTCGTCCTCAAGGTGCAGCCGCCCTCGACCGACGAGGTCCGCCTGTGCCGCGAGGGGGCTGCGCTCGTCGCGGTCTCGGTCGAGTGGGACGCCGTGGCGCAGCTCGCGGCCCGCAACGTCACGGCCTTCAGTCTCGCGTTGCTCCCCCGCATCACGCGCGCGCAGGCCATGGACGTGCTGTCGTCCCAGGCGACCGTGGCGGGCTACAAAGCCGTCCTCCTCGCCGCCACGGCGTCCGGCCGGTTCTTGCCGATGCTCGTGACCGCAGCGGGGACCCTGCCGCCGGCGCGGGTGCTGGTCCTGGGCGCTGGCGTGGCCGGGCTCCAGGCGATCGCCACGGCGCGCCGGCTCGGCGCCGTGGTCTCGGCCTTCGACGTGCGCCCGGCCGTGAAGGAGCAGGTCGAGAGCCTGGGGGCCAGGTTCCTGGAGATGCAGCTCGGCGAGCAGGCGGAGGCCGCGGGCGGCTACGCGAAGCAGCTGTCCGAGGAGACCCACCGCCGCGAGCTGGCGTTCATCGCACAACAGGTGCGGGATGCCGACATCGTGATCACGACGGCGGCGATCCCGGGGAAACGGGCACCGGTGCTGATCACCGTCGAGGCGGTGCGGGGGATGAAGCCCGGCTCGATCATCGTGGACCTCGCGGTCGAAACGGGCGGGAACTGCGAGTTGACGGAGCCCGGGACCGAGGTGACCCGGAGCGGTGTCCGGGTCCTCGGGCCCCTCAATCTGCCGAGCACCCTGCCGTACCACGCGAGCCAAATGTACGCGCGCAACGTCTCGACCTTCCTCCTGCACATCGTGAAGGACGGCGCGCTGCGGCTCGACTTCGAGGACGAGATCACCCGCGACACCTGCGTCACCCACGCCGGAGAGGTGCGGAAGAAATGACCGAGCCCCTGATCGCGACCCAGGCGGCGACCGAGCATGCCGCGGTCGATTACTGGTCCATGCTGTTCGTGTTCGTGCTGGCGACGTTCATCGGGCTGGGCGTGATCCGGCGCGTGTCCCGCCTGCTGTACACGCCGCTCATGTCCCTGACGAACGCGATCTCCGCGATCGCGGTCGTCGGATCGATCGTCGTGGCCGGCGCCGACTACCCGCGGACGATCCGCATCCTCGGCGCGGTCGCGCTGTTCGCCTCGATGACGAACATCGTGAGCGGGTTCCTGATCACCGACCGCATGTTGAAGATGTTCAAGAAGCAGTGAGCTACACGATCGCGCAGTTCGCTGCGGTCGCGGCGACGGTGCTGTTCATCTTCTCGCTGCACTGGATGAACGATCCGAAGACGGCCCGCCGGGGCGTGATGTCGGGCGTCACGGCGATGGTGGTCGCCATCCTCGCGACCTGGGCCCAACCCGAGATCGTGCACCATGGCTGGATCGTCCTGGCGATCATCGCGGGGTTCATCGTCGGGGTGCCGTTGTCCCGGGTGCCACTCACGGCCGTGCCGCAACGGACGGCGTTGTCCCACGCGTTCGGCGGGCTCGCCGCCGGGTTGGTGGGGACCGCCAAGTACTACCTCTGGTTGGGTGAACGTCCCGAGCAGCTGACCGCGTTCCGGATGACCGCCATCGTGGCCGAGGTGATCCTGGGATACCTCACGTTCACGGGAAGCCTCATGGCGGCGGGCAAGCTCCAGGAGGTGCGGTGGATCCCGCAGCGGCCGGTCACCTACCCGGGCCAGAACGTCGTCAATCTCGGCATTCTCGGCATCGCGGTGGTGATCGGCGTCCTGCTGGTGGCGCGCCCCACCGCCGTATGGTCGGGCGACGTGTTCCCCGTGATCATCGGCCTCGCCCTGCTGTTCGGCGTGCTGCTCATCATCCCGATCGGCGGCGCCGACATGCCCACGGTCATTTCGATCCTGAACTCCTACGCGGGCCTGGCCGCTGTGGCGATGGGGTTCGTGCTGGACAACAAGCTCCTGGTCACCGCCGGGGCGCTCGATGGCTCGAGCGGCCTGATCCTGTCGATCATCATGTGCCGGGCGATGAACCGCTCGTTCACCAACGTGCTGTTCGGCGCGTTCGGCACCGTGAAGGCGGGGCCGGCCATCGCGGACCAGCGGGTGTGGAAGCAGGAAACCGTGGAAGGGGCGGCCCAGCTCCTGGAGCAGGCGCGACTGGTGGTGGTGATCCCGGGATACGGCATGGCGGTGGCGCAGGCCCAGCACAAGGTGCGCGAGCTGTACGATCAGCTCACCAAGCGCGGGGTCACCGTCAAGTTCGCGATCCATCCGGTCGCGGGCCGGATGCCCGGTCACATGAACGTGCTGCTCGCCGAGGCCGACATCCCGTACTCCGCCCTGGTCGAGATGGACGAGATCAACCCCGAGATGCCGCAATGCGACGTGGCGCTCGTGATCGGCGCCAACGACGTCGTCAACCCGGCGGCGCGCACGGACAGGACCACCCCCATCTACGGCATGCCGATCATCGACGCGGACAAGGCCCGGACGGTGCTGGCCATCAAGCGCAGCAAGAGCCCCGGTTTCGCCGGCATCGACAATGCCCTGTACGTTCAGGACAACACCTGGATGCTGTTCGGCGACGCCAAGGCCGTGATCGGTGACGTCGTCAAGCAGTTCGCGGGCGGCGGTATCCACTGACGGGCGCACCGCTCGCTGCCTCCCTGGCGCTGATCGGCCTGGTGATCATCGCCGCCACGCTGCTCTCCGGGGCCGCCGAGCGCCTGCGCCTCCCTCAAGTGGTGCTCTTCCTCGCCATGGGCCTGGCCCTGGGTCCCCATGGGCTCGGGCTGATCGACCTGGGACTAGGCGCACCCGTCTTCCAGGCCATCGCCACGCTGGGCCTCGTGCTCGTGCTGTTCACCGACGCGGTGTCGGTGGACCCGGACGAGCTGCGCACGCACCGCCGGCTGGCGCTCCTGCTGCTCGGCCCGGGCGCGCTCGCGACCGCCGCCGTGGTCGGCCTGACCGGGTGGGCGCTGCTCGGCCTGGCCCCGGCGTCGGCCGCGATCCTCGGGGCGGCCCTGGCCTCGACCGATCCGGTGCTACTGCGGGGCCTGCTCAAGCGGAGCGACGTGCCGCGGGCGGCGCGACACGCGTTGGGCATCGAGAGCGGGCTCAACGACCTGGTGTTGCTGCCCGTCGTGCTGGTCGGGATCGCGATCCTCACGCCGCGGTGGGCGGCGGGCGAGGAGTCCGCCTGGGTCCCTCGCGCGCTCGAGTTGTTCGTGCTGGGACCGGGCGCCGGAGCGTTGGTCGGGGCCGCCGGCGTCAGGATGCTTGTCGTGGTGCGTCGCCGGCTCGGAATGCGCCGTGACTACGAGTCGCTCTACGCGATCGGCCTGGCGCTCGTCGCCTATGCGGCGGCGGAGGCCCTCGGCGGGAGCGGCTTTCTCGCCGCCGCGGCAGCGGGGATCACCATTGCCATCACCGACGCGGAGCTGTGCGATTGCTTCCTGGACTTCGGACAGGCTGCGGCTGAGGTGTTCCTCCTGTTCACTTTCGTGGCGCTCGGCAGCTCGCTGATCTGGACCGGGCTCGAGGTCGTGACCTGGCGGACGCTCGCGTTCGCCGCAGTCGCGCTCGGGGCTCGGTCGGCGGTGCTGGCGGTCGCGCTGGTCCCGCTGCATCTCGACCGGCCGAGCCGACAACTCATCGTGTGGTCCGGGCCGCGGGGCCTGAGCACGCTGCTGCTCGTACTCCTGCCGGTCTTCGCGGGCACGCCGGGTGGCGCCCAGCTGTTCGCCGTCGCCGCCTGCGTCGTGCTCTTGTCGGTGATTCTGCACGGTGGCGCGATGGCGCTCCTCCCCGGCGCGGCCGGCGAGGCTGGGCCCCCCGCGTCCGCGCACCGATCGGCGGAGCGGATCACGATCGCCGAGTTGCGAGCGCTCCTGGCGGGGCCCGATCCGGTTCGGGTGGTGGACGTGCGGACCGAGCGCACCTACCGACGCAGCCCGACCCAGGCCGCGGGCGCCATCCGTCTCCCGCCCGAGGCCCCGGCGGAGCGCGCCGCCGAGCTGGCGCTGCCGCGCAATGACTGGCTCGTCGCCTACTGCACCTGACTGCTGGAGGGCACAAGCGCCCGGGTGGCGCGAGCGCTCCAGGCGGCGGGATGGCCCAGGGCCCGTGCGCTCGTCGGGGGGTGGGACGCGTGGGAGGGGACGGGGATGCCGACGGAGTCGAAGGACGTCACTTAGGGGCGTCGCGCACTGACGTGACGCACAGACCGCCGCTTGACGCGCCAGCTCGTTCGGGCTATAGTATTCCTTACTCATACTGAGTAATACGATGGCCCTCAGTCGCATTTCTATCACGATTCCGCGCGAATTGGTGGCGGCCGCCGACCGGCGGGCGCGGGAGCTGGACCGCTCGCGCAGTTGGGTCGTGGCCGAGGCGCTGCGGAGGTATGTGGCGGAGCGCCCGCGCAGTGCGGTGCGGGAGCCGGCCGGACCGCCCCCCGGAGTAGCCGGGCTCGGGAGCTCACGCCTGGCGCAGCTCCAAGCGGACCTCGCGCTGACGCCCGAGCAGCGCGTGCGCGAGGCGGAGCGCACGGCTCGCGTTGGGCAGCGCGCCCTGCGGGGCGGGGCGGTCAACCGCGTCCTCAGCTTCGATCGCTACGAGGACTATCTCGAGTGGAAGCGATTCGGAGACTTGACGCCTTGAAGCGCCATGAGACCCGCCTCGCCGAGGTGTGTGCTCGGCTCAATCACCACAGGGCGAACTATGTCCTGGTCGGCGCCTCGGCCCTCCAGCTGTGGGGCAGCACGCGCGCCACGCGGGACGTGGACATCCTCATCGAGCCGACGGTCGAGAACGCCGGACGGGTGCTCGCTGCCCTGTCGGAGATCGGGTTCGGGTTCGCGCGGGAGTGGCTGGCGGAGGAGGTGGCGAAGAAGCCCGTCACGATCATCGGCGACTCCCCACGGGTCGACATTCTCACCGTGGCCTGGAGCGTGCGCTACGCCCAGGCACGGCCTGCCGCGACTGTATTTGCGGTAGAGGGAGTCAAGATCCCGACGGCCTCGATCGATCACCTGATCGCCTCGAAACGGACCGGCAGGCTCCAGGACGCCGCCGACATCGAGGCCCTGGAGGAGATCAAGCGGCTGAGCGCGCGCCGTTAGCCGTTAGCCATTAGCCGTTAGCCGTGAGTCGCTAACGGCTTCCTTGTCATTGAACATCGTCAGCTTGAACCCGTCCGGGTCGGTGATTGAGAAAGCGCGCGTGCCCCAGGGCGTGTCGTGCGGCTCCTGGTCCAGCCGTCCGCCGCTCGCCTTGATCCGGGCCGCGAGCGCGTCCACGTCCTGCACCGTGAGGCAGTACAGCCGGAATCCCACGCCCTTGACGCGATCCCGGCCCTTGGCGAAGTCGTCCTGATTGATGTTGAAGGTGACCGCGCCGACCTTGAATTCCATGCCGACGAGGCGGCCGCCGTCCTCCCACAGGTTACCGCCGTAGAAGCCGAGCACCTCACCGTAGAATTTGATGCTGCGCTGCAGGTCGTTCACGGTGAACGACGGCGCGATGCTGCGAAACCGGGTCGTCTCGGGCGCCTCGCGCTGCGGCTGGGGCGGCGCGTGGGGGGCGGAGCGGCGGACCCGCTTCGCGGGCTTCTTCTTCCGGGTGGCCATGGGCCGGGTCTCCTCGTGAGCCTGGGGGTGGCCGCGTCGTGTCGGTGAAGCGTAGCGCACCGAGGCGCGGCGCGCCAGATTTCCTCTCCCCTCCATTCCCGGAGCTGCCCGATGCTGTGCCCCCGGCTATCCATCGCCCTGACGTCGGTGCTGCTCGCCCTGCCCGCCGGCGCCGGTGGCCAGGTCGTCCAGGAGCGCGTCGATCTCGCGGTCGTGCAGCGCATCCGCGACGCAGGCATGAGCCGCTCGCAGGTGACCGAGCTCGCCAGCTACCTCACGGACGTGATCGGCCCGCGCCTCACAGGCTCGAGCAACATGCGCCGCGCCAACGACTGGACGGCGGAGCAGTGCCGCGGCTGGGGGCTCGCCAACGTCACCGTGGAGCCGTGGGGCCGGTTCGGGCGCGGGTGGGAGCGGGTCTCGTTCAGCGGTCGCATCCTCGACCCCTACATCCAGCCGCTGCAGGGCTCGGCGCTCGCGTGGAGCGCCAGCACGCGGGGAACGATCACAGGACCGGTGGTCTTCCTGGACGTGAACGACACGGCGGACCTGGCGAAGTACCGGGGGAAGGTGCGCGGCGCCTGGATCGTACGGGACACCGCCATCGCGGTCGGTCCCGACTTTGATCCGTCGCCCCTGCGAACCCCGGTGGACCGCCTGCTCGACACGGCGCGGCAGCAACCGGCCTTCACCCCGCCCGGACCGGAGCAGCAGGCCCGCATGCAGGCGCAGCAACAGCTCGGGCGTCGGATCTACGACTTCCTGCGGGCGGAGCGCGCCGCGGGCGTGCTCAGCTACTCGAGCCGGCAGTATGCCATTCTCCGGCCCCAGGGCGGGCCGGCGGCGCAGGCGGTACGTGATACGCTGAGCTTCACGCCCCTGCCGGCGATTCAGCTCTCGCAGGAGCAGTACTTCCAGCTGCTGCGCAACCTGAAGCGCGGGATCACGCCGCGGGTCGAGGCGAACGTGCAGAATCGCTGGCTCACCACCGACCTCCAGGCCTACAACACGCTCGCCGAGATCCCCGGGTCGGATCTCAAGGACCAGGTGGTCATGCTCGGGGCCCACTTGGACAGCTGGTTCGGCGGCACGGGCGCGACCGATAACGGGGCGGGGTCCGTCGTCATGATGGAAGCGATCCGTATCATCAAGACGCTCGGGCTCCAGCCGCGGCGGACCATCCGCATGGCGCTGTGGAGCGGGGAAGAGCAGGGGCTCCTGGGCTCACGCGCGTGGGTGAAGAACCACGGGGCGGAGCTCGACAAGGTCTCCGCGTATGTCAACGTGGACAACGGGACGGGCAAGATCCGCGGAATCTGGAATCAGTCGAACGACGCCGCGGCGCCGATCTTCGAGCAGATCCTCTGGCCGTTCCGCGACCTCGGCGTCGTCGCCGTGCGGCGCGGCAACACCGGCGGCACCGACCACCTCGCGTTCGATGCGGCGGGCGTCCCCGGATTCAATTTCGTGCAGGACCCGATCGAGTACGGGACCCGCACGCATCACACCGACGCCGACACGTTCGAGCGCCTCCTGATCGATGACCTGAAGCAGGCGGCGACGGTGGTCGCCTACACCGTGTACCACCTGGCGATGCGGGACGAGATGATGCCGCGTAAGCCGGCCGCGGCGGCGCCCGCGGGAAACTGAGCTGTCAGCGGTCAGCCAACAGCGGTCAGCTTGCTGATACCTGACCGCTGACAGCTGATCGCCGACCAGGGGAGATCCATGCCGACCAGTCATGCGACCGCCGCTTGGGAAGGTGGGCTCAAGGGTGGCAAGGGCAGCTTCAAGGCCGGGAGCGGGACCTTCGGCGGTGCCTACTCGTTCGCCACCCGGTTCGAGCAGGGGCCGGGAGCCGGCGGCACCACGCCGGAGGAGCTGATCGCGGCGGCACACGCCGCGTGTCTCAGCATGGCGCTCTCGGCGGGTCTCGAGAAGGTGGGGACACCGGCCACGCGGGTCGAGACCCGCGCCGCATGCACGATCGAGACGGTCGGCGGTGGGCCGAAGATCACGGTGATGGCGCTGACCGTGCGCGGCCGTGTGCCGGGCATCGATCAGGCCGCGTTTCAGAAGGCGGCCGAGGTGGCGAAGGAGAGCTGCCCGGTGTCCGGGGCGATGAAGGGGAATGTGAAGTTCACGCTCGACGCGAAGCTCGAATGAAGCCGGGAAACGGGAAACGGGAAACGGGAAACGTGGGCGCGGTGCTGGTGGTCGTGCTCGGGGTGGCGGCCTGTCGGGGGCCGGCGGTGAGCGTGCGCATCGTCGAACCCGCCGACGGCGCCACGCTTGGCGAGCCGGGTGTCCGCGTCGTCCTCCAGGCCGCGGGGATCGAGATCGCGCCGGCCGCGGAGCAGCGCACCGGCACCGCCCATCACCATCTGTTCCTCGACACCGACGTGACACCGGCGGGCGATACCATCCCGGCCGGCGTCACGGGGATCATTCACCTGGGACGCGCCCAGACCGGGTTCACGTTCGACAGCGTGGCGCCGGGCGCCCACCGGCTGATCGCCGTGCTCGCCGACGCGTGGCACGTGGCGCACCCGTCCTGGCGGACGGATACGGTGCGCTTCGTCGTCGGGACGCGTTGAGCTGGCGCCGCCGGCCGCCGTCCCCTCGCATGCCCCCCCCCCCGCCCGCCGCCCCCCCCGTAGGAGCGGGACGACGCGCGCTGGCGCGCCTGCCAGGCGCGCTCCATCCCGTGGGACGGGTTGTAGCTCGGCCGGGTGCCCGCCGAGGGCCGCGCACCGGCGCCCGCGCCGCCGCCGCCGCGATTCCCACCCATCGTCCCTCCCGAGCGGTCGGGATTCCAGGCGTTGGCCTGGCGTGATTCCCAGCCGTTCGACGTGCGGCGGTGCACGTTGCCGTTCTGGTCGGCGAACACGTTGTTGGCTCCACGCGCCGTCCGGTCGGCCCGCATTTGCCGGCTCGCGGCCTCACGCGTCCCGCGGTCGGCCACCCGGGCGCGATTCTCGGGGCGGTTGTACAGGTTGGTGTTGGCCGGCCGTGTGCCGGGTCGCGCGGCCCCGCCGCCGCGGCCCGTTCCGACCGAGTTGCCGATGTTGATGGTGCAATTGAAACAGCCACCCCCACGATACCCGCCCGGCGGGTAGTAGCCGCCGCGGTAGGGGTAGCCGGGGTAGCCGCCGCCGAACGTCACGCCGAACGTGAAGAACCCCGTGCTCCAGCTCATCCCCATGCTCCAGCCGGTGTACGGGTTGTAGCTGACGTGCATGCCGTAGGTGACCGGGCGCGGGTAATAGACGCCGCCCATGTAGGGCGGGTAGGCCCAGCCGGTGCCGTACACGGGCACGCCGTAGTACGGGTAGGTGCCCACGTAGCCGGGCGTGTAGCCCACGTAGACGACCTCGGAGGTCGAGCCATACACATTGCCGTAGGTCACGTGGTAGACCGGCGCGCTCGGCGGAATCTCCTTGATCGCGTCCTTCGGAATGCTGTCGGCGATCACCCAGGGACCCGTCGGGCTCTGCGCCCGGAACCAGACCGCATTGTCGCACGCGTAGTACGCCCCCTCGATGCGCAGCACCTGCGACGCGGTGTTCTGGGCGTAGGCGACCTTGGTATTCGGGATATCGACGAACTTGGGCTCGCCGTCGTAGGTGACCGTCAGTTTTGCTTCGCTGCGCTTGATGGCGCTGGTCTGCGGGATCTCGAGATCGAGGATCGCGTCCTGCGCCTCGACGGTCAGCGCGATCGAGCTGCGCACTCCGCCGATCGGTGAGCTGGGGGGGATCTCCTGGAAGACCGCGGGCAGCGAATCAGGGCGCACGGAGGCCCACGGTCCCTGGAGCGAGGCGCCGCGGAACCAGCGGCCCGAGATCAGCAGGTAGTTGTCCCGGCCCTCCGCTTCGCGCAGCCACGGGGTCTCCGTGTTCTGGACGTAGAGCAGCTTGCCCTCGGCGGTGCTCTGCCACTTGGGCGGCCCCTGCGTGACGACCAGCTCCGTGGGCTCCGTCGCCGTGACGATCTGGGGCGGCGGGTTCGGCGGCGGCGTGCTGGAGGTATCGGGCGACACACCCTGCAGGATCTCTTGCGGCGGCTGCGCCCCCGCCTGCCAGGGGCCCTTGGGATCCGCTGCCGAGTACCAGATCTTCCCGCCACCGAGGTAGTAGGTCCCGGTCGCCTTGTCCCGGATCACGCCGAAGGGTGTGTTGACCACGACCTCGAGATTCGTGTTCTCGATGGGCTGGGTCTGGGGCTCGCCGTCGTAGAGCAGCAGCACGGACACCTGCTCGACGAACACGATCATCGGAGCGTCGCTCTTGAGCCCCTCGACGTGGCCGCGCTCGGCCGCCGCCGAGGCGAGACTCGCCTGGAGCCGCTCGAGTGACATCCGGAATCCCCCGGTCGGGAAATCGGCGTTGACGATCTTGGTGAACTGCTGCTGGCGTTCCGGCGTCGCGTCCGGCCAGCGCACCCGCTGGACCTTGACGTCGTAGATGACGACCTCGCCCGCCTCGCGGTCGGTGTCGACCGTGCCGCTGAGCCACATCGCGCCGAACACGGGATCGGTCCCGGTCGCGGGGCGATAGGAGATCGCCGCCCGGGCCGTGAGCTGGTTCCCGGTGAGCGCCTCGAGCTGGGGCTGGTACAGCACGATCGTGCCCTGCGAGGCGGGGATCTCGCGCGGCCAGCTGTAGTCCTGCGCGGGCAGCGCGGAGGCGGGGCCGAGAGCCAGGGTGACGGCGGCAGCGGGGGCGACAGGCCAGCGAATCATTGGTTGTCCTCGTCGAGTGCCGAGATGCCAGGAGGTGCGGCAGACCGGGGGTGAAATCTACTTGACGGGTGCGCCGTGCGGATTGGGCCGGGCCCCAGCCTGGCGAGCCCCGCCGACCCGGCGCTAGCTTCCGGCTCACCCAGGCGATCGAGTCGTCCCATGACGCCGCAGCGTTCCGCCCGCCCCCGCCCGCTCGCGGGGAAGCCGTTGCACCCCGAGAGCCTGATGATGAGCCACGGCTACCGGCCCGAGTGGTCGGAGGGCGCGCTCCAATGTCCCATCTTCCAGACCTCGACGTTCGTCTTCCGCACCGCGGAGGAAGGGAAGCGCTTCTTCGAAGTGGCGTACGGCCTGCGGGCGCCCGTCGAGGGGGAGGCGGCGGGGCTGATCTACAGCCGCATCAACAATCCGGATCTCGAGATCCTGGAGCAGCGGCTGGCGTTGTGGGACGAGGCCGAGGCGTGCGCCGTGTTCGCCAGCGGGATGGCGGCGATCGCGACGACGCTGATGACCTTCGTGCGTCCGGGCGACGTCGTGCTGCACAGCGCGCCGCTGTACGGCGGGACGGACCACCTGCTGAAGCATGTGCTGACGGAGTTCGGCGTGATGCCGATCGCGTTTCCGGCCGGCGCCGCGCCGGCCGAGATGGCCGCGCGCCTCGCTGGCGGAGGGGCGCGCCTCGGCGTGATCCTGGTCGAGACCCCGGCGAACCCGACGAACGCCCTCGTGGATCTGGAGGCATGCGCCGCGCTCGCGCGGGACCGGGCCCGGGACGGTCGGCGGCCGCTCGTGCTGGTGGACAACACGTTCCTCGGTCCGCTATGGCAACAGCCGCTGCGGCACGGGGCCGACGTCGTGCTGTATTCGGCCACGAAGTACATCGGTGGCCACAGCGACGTGCTCGCCGGAGCGGCGCTCGGCGCGCGCCGCGTCATCGACCCGATCCGTGCGCTGCGGACCTTCTTCGGCCCCCTGGCCGATCCGTGGACCGCCTGGCTCCTGATGCGCAGCCTGGAGACGCTCAAGCTGCGCATGACCTCGGCGATGAAAAACGCACGTTACGTCGCGGACTTCCTCGCGCGGCATCCCAAGGTGGAGCGGGTCTACTACGTGGGACACCTCCGCGAGAGCGACCCGCAGTATCCCGTGTACTGCCGCCAGTGTCGCGCCCCGGGGGCCATGGTGTCGTTCGACGTCCGCGGCGGGGAAGCCGAGGCCTTCCGGTTGCTCAACGCGCTCCAGCTCGTCAAGCTCGCGGTCAGTCTCGGCGGGACCGAGTCGCTCGCCTCGCACCCCTTCTCGATGACCCACGCCGACGTGCCGGCAGCCGAGAAGCAGGCCGTCGGGATGTCCGAGCGCATGATCCGGCTCTCCGTCGGGATCGAGCACCCCGACGACACGATCGCCGACCTCGAGCAGGCGCTGGAGCGCGTGTAGGGGACCGGGGACGGGGAAGGGGGACGGGTGGATCGGCGCGATGTGGGGCTCTGCCTCGTCGCCACGGCCGCGGCCTTGGTGTGCGTGCGCCTCGGGGTGTGGCAGTTGGATCGGCTGGGCGAGCGGCGCGCGCGGCATGCCGAGGTGCGGGCGGCCCGCGCGCAGCCCGCGATCGCGCTCACGGGACTCGGGCTCCCGGCCGACAGCGCGCGGCAACGCCGCATCCTGGTCCGCGGCGTGCTCGACTACACCTACGAGCGTGTGTGGGCGGCACGAAGCTACCAGGGGGTGCCGGGCGTCCACCTGATCACGCCGCTGCGTCTCCCCGACGGCGCGGGCGTGCTGGTGGATCGCGGCTGGGTGCCGTCGCCCGACGCCCGGCGGGTCGATCGGGCGGCGTTCCGTGAGCCGGCCGAGACGGTAGAGGTTGCCGGCCTGGCCTGGGCGGCCCCGCGGGCACGCGGGGATGTGGACCCGCGGGCGCTGGCGGAGTCGCTCCCGTACCCGCTGCTGCCGTTCGTGGTGCAGTGGCTCCCGCCCCCCGAGCGGTCCTCGGGCTCGCCCGTCCGACTGCCCGCCCCGGCACTCGACGACGGCCCGCACCTGATCTACGCGGTGCAGTGGTTCAGCTTCGCCGCGATCGCGGTGGTGGGGACGGCATTCCTGCTCAGGCAGCGTGGGAAGGCCCGCGACGCCGGATCTTGACGTATTTGCTGGACGTTTCTCGGCTTCCATTTCGAGCGCGGCCTGGTGATATTGTTGTTTCATCAGCCCGCGGCGTGCATCCGCTGATGCCGCCGCGGGCTTTCCGTCCCTGCCGCCCCACGAGGAGTGTCGATGGCCGCCACCCCGCTGTCGCCCCGGAAGTCCGTCACCGTCGGCCAGCTGATGCGTCGCCGCCTGCGCGAGCTGCGGCGCACGCCGCGCGAGCTGGCCGAGGCGGTCGAGGTGCCCGAGGCGTACATCGTGGATCTCCTGACGGGCCGGCGGCGGCCTCCGGCGCCCGGTCGGACGGACGTCTACGAGCGGGTGACGAGGTTCCTGCGGCTCCACCGCAACGACCTGTCGAGCTGTGTCCGGGTCGAGCGGACGCGGTCGATCGGCACGCGCCGGCGCATCGACCCGCGGGTGCGGCGGCTGCTCTTCGAGCTGTGCGACCCTGCCCGGACGCGGGTGCTGACGCGCAAGGCGAACGGCGAGCTGGAGCGCCTGATCGCGCAGCGCCTGCTCGAGGTGGGGCAGTCCTTCGTGCGGCGCCAGTTGGACGACCACGTGGGGATGCGCGTCGCCGCGCGCCGCGAGGGCTGCGGCTACGCCGAGCTGCGGATGCGGCTGCTCGAGTTTCTCGATACGACCGTGGACTCGCTGACGCCCGCGCATCACGAGGCCTTCGTGCGGCCACGCATTTCGCTGTGGGACTTCGACCTCGATTCGCGGGCGATGCGGATCGTGCTGCGGTCGCAGGAGGTGGCTCCGCCGGGCCGCCGCGTGCAGGGGCTGTAGCGCGGCAGGGGTGAAAACACAAACGGCGCCGTCTCGTGAGAGACGGCGCCGTCTGTGTCTGGCGGTGGTGACTGGCTAGAGCTTCACGACGTTCTGCGCCGCCGGGCCCTTGGGGCCCTGGACGACTTCGAACTCGACGCGCTGCCCTTCGGCCAGCGATCGGAAGCCGTTCGCCTGGATCGCGCTGTGGTGCACGAAGCAGTCCTTGTCCCCGTTCTCGGGCGTGATGAACCCGAACCCCTTCGCGTCGTTGAACCACTTCACGATGCCGGTGATGCGTGTCATGTCCGTGCTACTCCTGACTTAGGATTGTTCGCGGCGGCGCGCGCTGCGGACCTTGCGTCGGGCCGCGGCCTGGTGCTTGCGCCGTCGTTGAGCGCCCGGGCTCTCGTAGAAGCGCTTCCGCTTCATGTCCTGGAACAGGCCGGCCTTGGTGACGTGCCGCCGGAACTTCTTCAGCACGAAGTCCAAACGGTCGTCGTCGCCCAGCACCACGTGCATAGCGGTCCTCGTCCGGCGAGAGTGCCGAGCCGGAAACAAAACCAGGACCATGGGCGCAGCCCAGGTCCTGTGATCGGTCTCGGGTGTTCGGCCCGCGGCACCGTGCCGCGGCCCTATCGCTCGGGCCGGAATGTGCGTCGGCGCCCGCGCCCAGTCAAGGGGAGGCGTCCTACTTGAGGCTCCGCACGAAGTTCGCCACCGGCATCGCCGGCAGCGTGAGCAGGCGGATCGTGCCCCGGGCGTGCAGGTCCACCGAGACCTTGGCCATCGTCTCGTTGTCGGGTGCCTCGACGATGCTCACGAAGTCGTAGCGCCCGAGCACCGCGTACTGCGCGGTGACCTTGGCGCCGAACTTCTCCAGCTCCTTGTTGACCTCCTGGAGACGGCGGGGTTGCGCCTTGAGCTTCTTGGCGCCCTCGTCGGTCAGGGTCGACAGCAGGATGTAGGTCGGCATGGCGCGCCTTTCGTGTTACGCCCGTTTCTCGATGGCCACGTAATCCCGCGGGCCCGGCCCGCCGTACAGCTGCCGCGGGCGGGCGATCTTCTGCTCCTTGTCGAGCAGCATCTCCTGCCACTGGGCGAGCCAGCCGGGCGTGCGGCCGATCGCGAAGAGCACCGGGAACATGTCGACGGGGAAGCGCATCGCCTCGTAGATGATGCCGGAATAGAAGTCCACGTTGGGATACAGCTTGCGCGATACGAAGTAGTCGTCCTCCAGGGCGATGCGCTCGAGCTCGACGGCGATGTCAATCAGGGGGTTCTTCCCGGTGACCGCGAACACCTGGTCGGCGGTCTGCTTGATGATCTGGGCGCGGGGGTCGTAGTTCTTGTACACGCGGTGCCCGAAGCCCATGAGCCGCAGCTCGCCCGCCTTCACCCGCTTCACGTAGGCCGGAACGTTGGCCTTCGAGCCGACTTCGCGCAGCATGCGGAGCACCTGCTCATTGGCGCCGCCGTGCAGCGGCCCATACAGCGCCGCGGCCGCCGCGGCCATCGCGGAGTAGGGATCGACGTGCGACGAGCCCACGCCCCGCATCGCGCTGGTGGAGCAGTTCTGCTCGTGGTCGGCGTGGAGGATGAAGAGCACGTCGAGCGCCCGCTCGAGCACCGGGTGCGGCTTGTACGACACCTCCGTGGCCCGGAACATCATGTTGAGGAAGTTGCCGGTGTAGCTCAGATCGTTGTCGGGGTAGGCGTAGGGCATCCCCACGCTGTGCCGGTGGGCGAAGGCGGCGATCGTCGGTGTCTTGGCGATGAGGCGGAAGATCTGGTTCTGTCGGGACGTCTCGTCGTCGATCCGCTTGGCCTCGGGGTAGAACGTCGACAGCGCGGCGAGGGTGCTCACGAATACGCCCATCGGGTGCGCGTCGTAACGGTAGCCGTCCATGAACTTCTTCACGTTCTCGTGCAGGATCGTATGGTGGGTGACGTTGTGCTCCCAGTGCTCGAGCGCCGACCGCGACGGGAGCTCGCCATGCAGCAGGAGATAGGCGGTCTCGAGGAACCCGGAGCGCTCGGCGAGCTGCTCGATGGGATAGCCGCGGTAGCGCAGGATCCCGCGGTCGCCGTCGATGTAGGTGATCGCGCTGCGACACGCCGCCGTGTTCATGAACGCCGGGTCGTAGCTCATGAGTCCGAAATCGTCCGGCCCGGTGCGGATCTGCCGCAGGTCGGCGGCCCGGATCGCGCCGTCCTGGATGGGGAGCTCGTAGTGCTTGCCGGTGCGGTTGTCGGTGACGGACAGCGTGTCGTTCGGCACGGGGGGTCCTGGGGGTTGGGCCGGGGGAAAGATAATGCGAGGGCGGCCGACGACGCCCAGGGACGGCCACCTCGGCCGTCTTCCGCCGTCCTTGGCCGCCTTGGGCCGGCATCGTATTATCCCCCCGTGCCTCCCTCCCCGCTCTACCCCTCCAAGGCCGCCGCCGGCGCGGAGCTGGGCCAGCAGCTCGCGGCCCGCGGCCTGCTGACGTGCGTGCTCCTTGGCATTACGCCCGAAGGGGTGGAGATCGCCGCCAACGCGGCGAAAGCGATGGGCGCCACGTTCGACGTGCTCGTGGCGGCGTTCATCCGGCTCGGCTCCAACCTCGCCCCGGTCGGCGCCATGGCCGAGACGGCGCCGGCCGAGATGGACCCCGACTTCCAGCCCGGCATGAGCCTGTTCGAGAAGCTGCAGTCGGCCATTGACGAGTCACGGGCCCGGGTGAAGCAGGACCTGATCCTGTACCGCACGCAGCGGCCGGTGAAGAAGCTCCAGGGCAAGACGTGCGTCATCGTGGACGGCCAGATGGTCTACCCGTGGAAGATGCTGGCCGCCGCGAAAGCCGCCGAGCAGCTGGGGGCTCGTGACGTCGTGATCGCGACGCCGGTGGCGACGGAAGCCGCGGCGGCGCGGGTGCGGGCGCGGCAGTACGCCCTCGTCTGCCCGACGGTCGTGGCCGATGCGGCGGGACATCCGCGGCCCTACGGCGACGCGGCCGGCGAGACGCCCGAGCGCCTGAAGAGCATCATGATCGCGCATCAGGCGGCGTGAGGCGTCCTGGGCCGTCATGGGCCGTCCTGAGCCAGCTCCACGATCCCCTCTTCCAGCCACCGGTGCTCGCCCCTGAGCACCTCCTGCGCCGTGCTGTAGGTCGGCACGTCCTCGTTGCGCCACAGGCCGCGGAACTTCGAGCGCACGCGGCCCCGGGCCTGGCGGCAGAACAGGTCGGCCACGCTCACGGCGCGGGCGCCGGCGGCCGGGTCCGTGCGGCGCAGCCGCTCGGCGCGGGCGCACGCGGCGGCCATTGCGAACAGCTCGGCGCCCACGTCCACCAGCCGGAAGAGCACGGCTTGCCGCATCTCCAGGCGCGGCCCGAAGCGGACCATCGAATGGAACACGCTCCGCGCCAGCCGGCGGCAGGCGCGCTCCACGAACCGGACGTGCGGGGCGAGGCGGCCGAACTCGCGGTGCCGCGGCCACCAGCCCCACCCCAGCCAGCGCGACGGATACCACCAGCCGTAGAACAGCGCCGACCGCGCCAGGCCGGCGAGCCGCTCGCCGAGCGCCTTGCCGGGCATGACCACGTCGCCCGCCGTCTGGAGGTGCCGGTCCACCGCCTCGCGGGCGATGAACAGGTGCATGATCTCGCTCGAGCCCTCGAAAATCAGGTTGATCCGGAAGTCGCGCATGATGCGCTCGATCGGTACCGGCGCTTCTCCGCGGGCGCGGAGTGAGTCGGCCGTCTCGTAGCCCCGGCCCCCGCGGATCTGTAGCGTGTCGTCGATGATCCGCCAGCCCGCCTCAGAGTTGTACAACTTCGCCATCGCCGCCTCGAGCCGGATGTCGGCGTTGCCGCGGTCCGCGAGCAGGCCGCACAGCTCGGCCACCGCCTCCATGGCGAAGACGTTGGCGGCCATCGTCCCGATCTTCTGGGCGATCGCGTCGTGCTGGCCGATCGGCCGGCCCCATTGCACGCGCTCGGCCGCCCACTGCCGCACGATCTCGAGACAGCGCTTGCCCGCGGCCACCGAGGAGATCGGCAGCGTCAGCCGGCCCGTGTTGAGGGTGATCAGGGCGAGCTTCAGGCCCTTGCCCTCGCCCCACAGCACGTTCTCTGCCGGGACCCGGACGTCGGCGAAGCGGATCACGCCGTTGTAGATCGCCTTGAGCCCCATAAAATGACAGCGGTGCGTCACCTCGATGCCCGGCGAGTTGGCCTCGACGACGAACGCGGTGATCTGACGCTTCTCCTTGCCCCGGACCGTCTTGGACGGGGTCCGCGCCATGACGACCAGCAGCTCGGCGATCGTGCCGTTCGTGCACCACAGCTTCTCGCCGTTCAGGATCCAGTGGCTGCCATCCGCAGACAGCACGGCGGTCGTCTCCATCGCTGCGGGGTCGGACCCGACGCCCGGCTCCGTCAACGCGAACGCCGACACCGCGCCCCGCGCGAGGCGCGGGAAGAACCGCTGCTTCTGCTCCTCGGTTCCGAAGAGCTTGAGCGGCTGGGGCACCCCGATCGACTGGTGGGCCGACAACAGCGCCGTGACCGACCCGTCCACCGAGGAGACCAGCTCGATCGCCTTCATATAGGAGAACTGCGACAGGCCGAGCCCGCCGTATTTGCGGGGGATCTTGATGCCGAACGCGCCGAGCTGCTTGAGGCCCTCGACGACGTCGGCCGGGATCTCCCCCTCCCGGTCGATGCGGTCGGAGTCGACCCGCCGCAACAGCCGCTCGAGTCCCTCGAGCAACGGCCGGGCGCGCTCCGCCTCGGCGGAGTCGGGCTGGGGATAGGGATGAATCAGGTCCATGCGCAGCCGGCCCAGGAAGAGATCGCGCACGAAGCTCGGGGCGACCCACTCCCGCTCGCGCGCGGCTTCGGCGACGTCGCGGGCCTCGTCGGCACTGACCCTGGGCGGGGGCTGGGGCTGGGGCGGGGCGATGGTGGCCATGCCGGTAATCTACGCGGCCGGACGAATCGGGGTCAGTCTGGGCTCGAGCAGCGATGCGACGACGGCGCCGCCCAGCGCGCCCCCGATGTGCGCGAAGTTGTCGATGAAGGGCGTGAGGAAGCCGGTGGCGACCTGGTACAGGCCCCACGCGAGCAGCACGACCCCGATGCGCTTGTCACGCACGTAGAAGCGGTGTTGGTGCTTGTAGAGCACGACCACGACGGCCGCCAGCACGCCGAAGACGGCCCCGGACGCGCCCACCGAGGGCCCGGGGGCGAGCAGCACGCTCAGGCCGGCGCCCGACAGCGCGCTTACGCCGTACACCAGGCCGGCGCGTGGCGGCCCGCGTCCCGCGGGTCGGTGATCACCGCCGCTCTCCCGTATCGAGCATCACGCCCAGCGCGAGCGCGATGCGGCGATCCACCAGGCGCTGCGGGTCGGCGCTCATGTCGAGGACGTAGCGGTCGAGGATGGTGAACTTGCGCTTGAACTCCCCGACGATCTCCTCGGTGCCGGAGCTGGCCGCGTGAGTCCCGCAGCGTATAGGTGGCGGTGATCGGCTGCCACTTCCGGTCCTGCAACACGTCCATCAGGCGCTCGCGCTTGGTCGCGTCGCGGTAGAAGGTCACATGGCGCTTCGCTGAAATCGCCAGGCCCACGGCCGCCGCGGCCACGATGGCGCCGAGCATGCCGAGCGTCGCCAGTCCCTCCGCCACGGGGCTGCCGCGGTACTGCTCCGCCAGCGCGACGGTGATCCCGAGGACGACCGCGATGGCCACGACTGCGGCCAGCAGGGCGCCCAGGTTTTGCAGCAGGTGCGCGGGACGCTCGACGAACACGAACTTGTTGCCGCGCTCGTCGCCCACGTCGTATTGCTCAGAGATGCGCAGCAGCTGCTGGCGCAGCAGAAAGACGTCCCGGTCGAAGACGGCGTGTGGCCGGCCGGTTGCCGGCCCGCCGGGCGCGCGGGTCTCCTGCCCGCATTGCGGGCACTTCACGAGTCTGCCCGCGAGCTCGTCTTTCAGCTCGTAGGACGTGCCGCACCGGCAGGTGACGCGAACCGACATGGCCCCTCCGGCGTTGGGTGGGTGAGCGGGCGCTCGCCAAGCATACGTGCCGGGGTGGCCGGGGCCGTGATAGCGCTCACCGGTGCCCGCGCGCCTCGCGCGACCCCTCATGGGCGTTAGATTCCCGCGCCCCAACCGGAGCCGGACATGCGTCTCCTTCCGTGCGTTGCGCTGAGCGTCGCGCTCCCCGGGTCGTTCGCGGCCGCCCAGGCCCCCGGGGCCCCGGCGACCCAACCCGCCCGCATCCTGATCAAGGCCGGCCGCCTCATCGACGGGCGGGCCAACGAGGCCCGCACCGGGATCGGCGTCCTGATCGAAGGCGACCGCATCACGGCCGTGGGCCCGATCGCGCGGCTCGAGGGGCAGGCCGCTGGCGCCCGGGTGATCGACCTGTCGGGCATGACGCTGCTCCCCGGCTTCATCGATACCCACACGCACCTGCTGCTCCAGGGCGATCCCACCGCGGCGTCGTACGACGAGCAGCTGCTCAGGCAGTCGACGCCCTATCGCGCGATCCTGGGAGCGCGCAACGCGCGGCTCGCGTTGGAGCACGGCTTCACCACGATCCGCGACGTGGAGACCGAGGGGGCGATGTACGCCGACGTGGACATCAAGCTCGCGGTGGCGCGCGGCGAGGTGCCGGGCGCGCGCGTCTTCGCCTCGACGCGCGCCATGGCGCCCACCGGCATGTACCCGCTGCTCGGCTACTCCTGGGAGCTCGAGCTGCCCCACGGCGTGCAGGTCGTGGACGGCGTCGAGAGCGCCCGGCTCGCCGTGCGGCAGCAGGTGGGCAACGGCGCCGACTGGATCAAGTACTACGCCGACCGGCGCTACTACTTCGGGCCTGACAGCGTGCTGCGCAGCTGGGTCAACTTCACCGACGACGAGGCGCGGGCCATCGCCGGCGAGACGCGGCGCCTCGGACGGCGCGTGGCGGCGCACGCCATCGGTACGGACGGCATCGCGGCGGCGCTGCGTGCCGGCGCGCACTCCATCGAGCACGGACACGGGATGACCGACTCGCTCATGGACGTGCTGATCCGCGACAACGTGTACTGGGTCCCCACGGTCACGGTCTCCCACTACGTCGCGGGCCCGCGCGGCGGGATCTGGCCTGCGCTCGCGGAGCTCGAGCGCCGGGCCTTCGCCCGCGCCGTCCGCAAGGGCGTCAAGATCGCCCTCGGCACCGACGTCGGCGGGTTCCCCTGGACCGAGATCAATCAGGCCAGGGAGTTCGAGTACTACGTGGCCTACGGGATGACGCCGATGCAGGCGATCAAGGCGGGCACGTCCGTGGCCGCCGAGCTGCTGGGCCAGGAGCGGAACCTGGGGGCGATCGCGCCGGGTCTCTTCGCCGACCTCGTGGCGGTGGCTGGTGACCCCCTCCAGGACATCACGGAGCTGCAGCGCGTGGCGTTCGTGATGAAGGGCGGCGTCGCTTATGTTTCCCCGTAGTGCGGCGCGCCCTCGGTAGCTTCCTCATGCTCTGGATCGGCGCCGCCGGCGCCGGGCACGGCCAGCTGGCCCCGCCCGGTACCGGCGGCGTCGCGGCGTTGGCGGGCGCGCTGGCGCAGCTGGGGTCGAACAAGCGCGTACTCGTCATCGGCGCCCATCCCGACGATGAAAACACCGCCCTCCTCACGCTCGTGTCCCGGGGTCTCGGGGGCCAGGCCGCCTACCTCTCCCTCACGCGCGGCGAAGGCGGGCAGAACCTGATCGGCGCCGAGCTCGGCGCCGAGCTCGGGCTCATCCGCACCGAAGAGCTGCTCGCCGCCCGCCGGCTCGACGGCGCGCGGCAGTTCTTTACCCGCGCGTACGACTTCGGCTACTCCAAGTCGGCCGACGAGGCCTTCCGGATGTGGCCGCGCGATTCGCTGTTGCGCGACGTGCTCGAGGTGATCCGCCGGTTCCGGCCGCAGATCCTCGTGTCGGTCTTCTCCGGGACGCCGCGCGACGGGCACGGCCAGCACCAGGTGGCCGGGATCCTGGCGCGCGAGGCCTTTCGCGTGCTCCGGGACTCGAGCTGGGGTCCGGCCAAGCTCTATCGCTCCACGGCGTTCGACACGGCGGGCACCACCCTCACGATTCCCGTCGGCGTGCTCGACCCGGTGACGGGGCAGTCGTACTACCAGCTGGCGATGGCCAGCCGCAGCCGCCACCGCTCGCAGGACATGGGGGCCCTGCAGCCGGCGGGTCCGGCGAGCGTGCGCCTGGGCCTGCTCGAGACGAGGGGCGGGGGCGGGGGCGGGGGCGGGGGAGGGGGAGGGCGAGGGGGGGGTGACGACGGGCTGTTCGCGGGCGTGGACACCACGTGGCCGGGCGGCGAGCGGTTCCGCGCGCTGATCGACTCGGCGCGCGCGTCCCTGAACCCCTGGCAGCCGGCCGCCATCGCACCGTACCTCGCCCGGGCGCTGCGCGCCCTGGGGCCCGACGCGGCGGACGCCGAGCGACGCGCGATCCTCGAGGGTGCGCTCGCCGCCGCCGCCGGGATCGCGATTGACGGCGTGGCCGACGACGGCATCGTCGCGGCCGGGCAACGCCTCCAGGTCGAGGTGAGCGTGTGGAACGCGGGGGCCGCCGAGGTCCGGATCGAGGCGGTGGAGGTGCGCGCCCCGTCGGGATGGACGGTCGAGCGGGTGACGCCGCCGGCGACGACCGCGGCGGCGGGCGCGGTCGCCGTGGGGCGCTTCGCGCTCGGTGTGCCGGCTGAGGCCCGGCGCAGCGAGCCCTACTTCCTGCGCCGGCCCCTCGCCGGGGCGATGTACGACTGGACCGGCGTGCCGGCCGAGTGGCGCGGGCTGCCTTTCGAGCCGCCGCCCGTCGAGGCACGGGTGCGGGTCACCATCGCCGGCGAGCCCGTCACGCTCTCGCGCGAGGTCGTCTACCGCTACCGCGATCAGGCGATCGGCGAGATCCGCCGGCCGATCATGGTCACCCGCCCGTTCGACGTGACGATCACGCCCGACCTGGTCGTGGCGACCGGCAGCGCGCGCGCCTTCACGGTCACCGTGACGAACCGGAGCCGCGGGCCGGCCGCGGCGCGGGTCGGCCTCACCGGCCCGGCCAGCTGGCCGAGGATCGCGGCCGACAGCCTCGCGTTCACGCGGGAGGACGAGGAGCGGAGCATCCCAGTGACGCTGGTCGTGCCGGCCGGGGCCGCGCCCGGCACCTACACGCTGGGCGCGAGCGCCGCGAGTGCCGACGGCCTGCGCAGCGAGGGCGCGCTCGCCGTGATCGACTACCCGCACATCCGGCCGCGCGCGCTCGCCCATCGCGGGGCGACGGACATCCGACTCGCCGACATCGATCTGCCGTTGCTCACGCGCGTGGGCTACGTGCGCGGCGCGTCGGACCGCGTGTCCGAAGCCCTGGCGGCCGTGGGCCTGCCGATCGAGCTCCTGAATGCCGATTCGCTGGCGCGCGCCGACCTGACTCGGTACGACGCGATCGTGGTCGGCAGCCGAGCCTACGAAGCGGATCCTGCGCTCGTGACGCACAACGGGCGCGTCCTCGACTTCGCGCGGGGTGGCGGTCTCGTCATCGTCCAGTATCAGCAGTACGCGTTTCTGGACGGCGGCTTCGCCCCGTTCCGGCTCTCGATCGCCCGCCCCCACGATCGCGTCACCGACGAAGCGGCACCCGTGACACCGCTCGACCCGGCGCATCCCGTATTCCGCGTGCCGAATCTCATCGGGCCGGATGACTGGAAGGGCTGGGTGCAGGAGCGCGGCCTGTATTTCGCCCGCGACTGGGACTCGACCTACGTGCCGCTGCTCGAGACGCACGACGCCGGCGGCCCGCCGCTCAGCGGCGGCCTGCTCGTCGCGCCGCTGGGTCGCGGCACCTACGTCTATACCGGGCTCAGTTTCTTCCGGCAGCTGCCGGCGGGCGTGGTGGGGGCGTACCGCTTATTCGCCAATCTGTTGGCCCTGCGGCCCGCCAATGCGCCGTAAAGGCGGCAGGGAGCACGGAGCAGTACCTCGCGGGGCCACCTTGAGGGACGGTTCGCACCGTCAGGTACTGCTCCCGAGAGGGAGCAGGGAGCACGGAGCAGTACCTCGCGGGGCCACCTTGAGGGACGGTTCGCACCGTCAGGTACTGCTCCCTGCTCCGTGCTCCCTTCCCTTCGCCGGCGCACTGCTGCTCGCCACCATCTGGAGCTGCGGCGGGGACGGCCGGACCCCGCTCGTCGTCTACAGCCCCCACGGCCGTGACTTGCTCACGCTGGTCGAGCGCCGCTTCGAGGCCCGGCGTCCCGACGTGGACGTGCGCTGGCTCGACATGGGGTCCCAGGAGATCTACGACCGCGTGCGCTCGGAGCGGGCCAATCCCCAGGCGGACGTCTGGTTCGGCGGGCCGTCGGTGATCCTGGCGCTGGCGGCGCGCGACTCGCTGCTCGAGCCGTTTCGTCCGGGCTGGGCCGAGGCGATCGCGCCGCGCGGCCGGGGGGCGGGCGATCTGTTCTTCGCGGCGTACGAGACGCCGGCGGTGATCGTGTACGCCGAATCGGCCGTGGCGCGGGCCGAGGCACCCCGGGACTGGGACGACGTGCTCGATCCCCGCTGGCGGGGCAAGGTGATCATCCGCGATCCGCTCGCGAGCGGCACGATGCGGGCGGTGTGGGGGCTGATCATCGCGCGGAGCCTCGCGACGACCGGCGACACGGCGGCGGGGTTCGCCTGGCTGCGGCGGCTCGACGCGCAGACCCGGGAGTACGTGCAGAACCCGGCGCTCGTGAGCGAAAAGGTGGCGCGCCAGGAGGGGTTGATCACGATCTGGGATCTGCCCGACGTGCTGATCAGCCGGCGTCGCGGCCTGCCGGTGGGCTACGTGTTTCCCACGAGCGGGACGGTCGCGATCGTGGACGCGATCGCGGTGGTGCGCGGCACGCGCCGGCCCGAGATCGCCCGCGCCTTGGTCGAGTTTGTGGGGAGCCCGGAGGTGCAGCTCGCCGCGGCGCGCGAGGCGTATCGCGTGCCGGCCCGGCTCGACCTGCCGGCCGACTCACTGCCCGACTGGGTGGTCGAGGTGCGGCGGGAGATGCGGGTCGCCCCGATCGACTGGGACCTGCTGGCGGCCCGAGGGCCCGAGTGGATGCGGTGGTGGGATCGAACCGTACGCGGGAAGGGGGAGGCGGGAGGCGGGAGGCGGGAGTGACCGGCTACGTCCGGCTGCACGATCTCATCAAACGCTGGCCCCACGGCGTGACGGTCGGGCCCGTCACCCTCGATATCGGCCGCGGGGAGATTCTGGCGCTGCTCGGTCCCTCGGGCAGCGGCAAGACCACGATCCTCCGGCTGCTCGCCGGATTCGAGACCCCCGACGGCGGCCGCATCGTGGTGGACGGCGAAGACGTGACTGCCGTGCCGCCGGCCCGGCGCCGCTGCGGCATGGTGTTCCAGCATTACGCCCTGTTTCCGCATCTCGATGTCGGGGAGAACGTGGGGTTTGGACTGACGGGAAGCGGGAAGCGGGAAGCGGGAAGCGTGGTGCGCAAGGTCGCGGAGGCGCTCACGCTCGTGGATCTCGCCGGGTTCGAGCGCCGCAGGGTGCAGGAGCTGTCCGGGGGACAGCAGCAGCGCGTTGCGCTGGCGCGCGCGCTCGCGCCCGAGCCGCGCGTGCTGCTGCTCGATGAGCCGCTCTCGAACCTCGATCCCGCGCTGCGGGAGCGCACGCGCCGCGAGCTGCGCGGCGTGATCCAGCGGATCGGCATCACGACGGTGTTCGTCACGCACGAGCAGGAGGAGGCGTTCGACCTGGGCGATCGCATCGCGTTGCTCCACGCGGGCGCGCTCGAGCAGGTCGGCACTCCTGATGACCTGTACGAGCGGCCCGCCAGCCTGTTCGTCGCGACGTTCGTGGGGCGCGCCAATGTGTTCCGGGGCGAGGCGGCGCGGGCGCTCGGGGTCGCGACCGGTGACGTCACGGTGATCCGGCCCGAGGGCCTGCGGTTCGGTGACGCGGGGCTCGCGGCCACGGTGCGCGAGCGTCGCTACGCCGGCGCCACGGCGCTGTACCTGGTCGAAAGCGATCGCGGGGACCGGTTCGAGGTGCTGGCAGGCCCCGCGGCGGCGCGGGTCGGCGACCGGGTCTACGTGGAGGTCGTGCGGTCTTTGCCCTTCCCCGACGGGAGCGAGGGCGCGCGATGACACCGGCGCGGCGGCTGGCGAGCGAAGGGCCAGGGCTCGCGCTCGTGCTGCTGCTCGCCTGGCTGGTGCTCGTGCCCATCGTGCTCGTGGCCGGCGAGGCGGCGGATGGGGCGGCGCTGGCGGAGTTCGCGCGCCGCTCCGGGGAATGGGCCGCGCTGTGGGCGAGCCTTGGCATCTCGCTCGCGAGCGTGGTGCTGGCGGCGGCCATCGGTGTGCCGCTGGCCTTCCTGTTCGAGCGGCTCGAGTTCCCGGGCCGCCGAATCCTCGGCGCCCTGGTCGCGCTCCCGGTGGTGCTCCCGCCGCTCGTGGGCGTCGTGGCGTTCCTGTTCCTCTACGGCGAGTCGGGGTTCGCCGCGCGCGCGGTGCGGTGGCTGCTCGGGCTCGACGCGCCGCCGTGGCGCCTCCAGGGGCCCGGCGCCATCCTCCTGGTCCACGCCTACTCGATGTACGTCTACTTCTACCTGTTCACCCGCGCCGGGCTGGCGCGGCTCGACGTCTCGATGATCGAGGCGGCGCACGCGCTGGGTGCGGGGCGGTGGGACACGCTGCGACGCGTGACGCTGCCGCTCTTGCGCCCCGCGCTGGCCGGCGCGGCCCTGCTGACCTTCATGACGGCGCTCGGGTCCTTCAGCGCTCCCTACGTGTTCGGTGGCGGCTTCCGGGTGATGACCACGCAGATCGTGGCCTCGAAGCTCAACGGGGAGATGGCACTGGCGATGGTGGAGACGACGGCGCTCGCGCTGGTCGCGCTCGCCGGGCTCTGGGTGTTGCGCCGGCTCGAGGGCGACGACCTCCTCGTGGCGCTGGGCAAGGGTGTTGCGCCCGTGCGCCGCGCCGTCGGGCGCCCCGTCCTGGCCGCCGCCGCGGGGTGGCTGGTCGCGCTCTTGCTTCTGCTGCCGCACCTGACGCTGGTGCTCGTGTCGCTCGTGCCGTTCGGCACGTGGACCACGCAGGCGCTCCCGCCGGTGCTGAGTCTCGAGAACTACCGGCGACTCGCCACGGAGCCGGAACGGCTCGTCCCGCTCGCCAACTCCGTGTGGATGGCCGCGGCGAGCACGGCCCTTGCGGTCGTGCTGGCGCTCGCGGCGGGCTGGCTCGCGGTGCGCCGGCGGGTGGCCGTGCGCCGCGCCATCGAGGGCCTGCTGGCGTTGCCGTGGGCCCTCCCCGGCACCGTCTTCGCGATCGCGCTCGCGACGGCCTTCAGCGTGCACCAGCCGCCGCTGCGGTGGGTCCTGGTGGGGACCGCCGCGATCCTGCCGCTCGCCTACCTGGTGCGCAGCCTGCCCGTCACCGGACGCGCCGTGCTCGCGGGGTACCGGCAGCTCGATCCGGCGCTCGAAGAGGCGGCGGCGAGCCTGGGCGCCGGGCGCTGGACGACGCTGCGCCGCGTGACGCTGCCCCTACTCGTGCCGGCGCTGGCCGCGGGGGCGAGCCTCGCGTTCGTCGCGGCGCTGGGTGACTTCGTGACGTCGGTCGTGCTCTACACCTACGAGACCCGTCCCATCTCGATCGAGATCCTCTCGGCGCTGCGCCTCAACGAGATCGGGGTCGCCGCCGCGTTCGGCGTCGTCCTGATGGTGGCCAGCGCCCTCGTGCTCGCCCTCGGCACGGGACGCGCGGGCGCCCCGGGGGGGGGCCCCGAGGCGATGGCGCGATGAAGCGCCTCTGGGTGCTGATGGCGGTCTGCTTCGTCGACATGCTCGGCCTCATGATGGTGGGGCCGCTGATGCCGTTCTACGCGCTCTCGTTCGACGCGGCGGACTGGATGGTCGGGCCGCTGCTCAGCGCGTTCGCGGTCGCGCAGCTGCTGTCGTCGCCGTACTGGGGCCGCTTCTCCGACCGCTACGGCCGTCGTCCCGCCCTGATGGTCGGCCTCTCCACCGCCGCGATCGCCTTCGCCGTATTCGGGTTCGCCAGCGCGCTGTGGATGCTGTTCGCGGCCCGCGTCGCCCAGGGCCTGGGGGGCGGCACCACGGGCGTCGCGCAGGCCTACGTCGCCGACACGATGGCGCCGGGCGAGCGCGCCAAGGCTCTGGGCTGGCTCTCGGCCGCGACGAATCTCGGCGTCGTGATCGGCCCGAACATCGGGTCTCTGGCCTACCGCTGGGGACCCGCGGCGCCCGGTCTCGCGGCGGCGGGCATCGTGCTCCTCAACGTCGCCTTCGCGTGGAGATGGCTGCCGGAGTCCCGCGTGCCGCACCACGCCGCCGCCACCGCCCCAGCGGGCCGCTCGGTGCGCCAGGCCCTGACGGAGATCGTACGGCATCCGGGGCGCCCCGCCCACCGGGTCATCTGGATCTACGTCGTCGGCATGCTGGCCCTCAACATGGTCATCGGGACGCTGGCGCTCTACCTCAAGCACACCTTCGGTGTGACCGCGGAGACGGTGGGCACGTTCTTCGTGATCTTCGGGATCGTCAACGTCGCCATGCGGATCCTGCTGGTCGGCTGGTGCAACGCGCGATTCGGTGAGGTGCGGACGATGCAGATCGGCGCCGTGCTGTTGACGCTCGGGCTGGTCCTCATGCCCCTGCCCACGACCGTGGTCGCGTTCGTGGTGGCGATGTCCCTCGTCCCCATCGGCACCGCGCTGCTTTTTCCCGCGTCGACGTCCCTGGTGAGCCAGCGCACGGAGTCGGCGGAGCTGGGCCTCGTGATGGGCGCCCAGCAGACGTTCCGGGGCATCATGAGCATCATCGGGCCGATCGGCGCCACGGTGATCTTCGACACGCTCGGCCACGGCGTGCCGTTCTTCGTGGCCGCCGGCACGGTGGTGGTGGCCGCCGTGCTGGCTGCCCGGGAGCCCCGCGAACGGTCCGTCCCCGCTACTTTTAGCACACCATGATCACCTTGCTGCTCGCGCTCGCCACGGCGCCGATTCAGACTCCGCGGCCCACGCTGGTCGTCGTCATCACGGTGGACCAGCTGCGCCCCGGCTACCTGGTGCGGTATCGCGCCCAGCTGAGCGGCGGCCTCGCACGGCTACTGGAGCGGGGCGCCGTGTTCGAAACGGCCTTTCAGGATCACGCGGTCACGGAGACCGCCGTGGGTCACGCCACGGTACTCGCGGGCCGCCACCCCGCGCGCCACGGCATCATCCGCAACGACGCCGGCGTGCAGGATTCGACGGCGCCGCTGTTGAACGGCGCCGGCGGTGGCGCGTCGCCCTTCCGCTTCCGCGGCACCGTGCTGATGGACTGGCTCAAGGTGCGCGACCTGCGCAGCCGGGCGCTCTCGCTCTCCATCAAGGACCGCGGCGCGATTCTGCCGCTGGGCCGGACCCGGGAGCAGGTCTACTGGTACGCGGGCGGCGAGCTGACGACCAGCACGTATTACGCGGCGGCGCTCCCCGAGTGGGTGCAGGCGTTCAACGCGCGCAACCTGCCGGCGCGCGCCGCGGGGCGCTCCTGGGATCTGCTGCTCGGGCCCGAGGCCTACGCCGAGCCGGACAGTGTGCCCTGGGAGCGGGCCGGCCGGGATCCCGTCTTCGGGCACCGTCTGCCGCTCGACGCGGCGGGTGCGCGCACCGGGTTCCCTGCGACGCCCTTCGCCGACGAGTACCTCCTGGCCTTCGCCCTGGAGGGCGTGCAGCGCCTCGGCCTCGGCCGCGGGCCGGCGCCGGACCTGCTGGCCGTGAGTCTCAGCTCGACAGACTACATCGGCCACCGCTTCGGCCCTGACTCGCGCGAGATCCACGATCAGGTGCTCCGCCTCGATCGCGCCCTGGGGACGTTCCTCGATTCGCTCTACCGGCTGCGGGATTCGACTCGCATCCTGGTGGCCCTCACCGCCGACCACGGCGTCACCGCGATTCCCGAGCGCACGGTGGCGCTGGGCGGGGGGCCGGCCGAGCGGGTCGCCGACGCGTTCGCCGGGCGGATGGACTCGGCGCTCGCGGCGCGACTGGGCCCGCCGGATGACGGCCGCCCCTGGGTCGAGATCGACAACGGCCTGGTGACGCTCCAGGCCCGGGCGCTGGCGGCTCGCGGCGTGAGTCCCGACAGCCTGACCCGCGTCTGGGTGCGGGAGGCCCGCGCGCGGCCTGCCGTGCTCCGGGTGGACACGCGGCGCACCCTCGCGGCGGCGGACACCGCCCGCGATCCGATCGCCCGCCGCTGGCGCCACCTGCTCCCGCCCGACGTCGAGTACGCGGTGGCGATCACGCTGCGCCCGGGCTCCGTGTGGGCCGCGCCGATCCCGGCGATGCACGGCTCGCCGCACGACGTCGACGCCGCGGTGCCGCTGATCATCATGGGTCCGGGCGTCCGCGGCGGCCGCTACCCGGGTCGGGTGGGGGTGGTGGATCTCGCGCCGACGCTGGCCCGCCTGCTCGACGTCCCGCCGCTCGAGCCGCTCGACGGCCGCGTGCTCACCGAAGCCCTGCACCCGACGAGGTAGCCGGCGATGGGGAAGCACACGGAGGCGCGACTCCGTCGCGTCAATCAGATTCAGGCGCTCCGGCGCTTGCTGGAGCAGCGAGTCAAGCAGTGGCTCGTCGAGCTGGACAGCAACCAGCGCGCCAAGGAGGAGGTGGTGGAGCGCCTCTGCCGCCAGCTGTCGCGCGAGCTGGGCAAGGTCCGTGTGCGCGCGGGCGAGGCGCAGCTGCCGGGCCTCGCGGATCTCGCCGGCGAGATGGCCGTCGCCGTCACGCGCCCGCGGGCCGCGGATTTCAAGGTGCGCGCCATGCGCGAGGGGATGGTCAACCTGCACAAGGCGCTCGACGAGGCGATGTTGCAGACGATGTCGGTCGAGTTCGCGCGGAAGCGCTCCGAGGCGTAACCCAGCGGTGGCCCCGGTCCCCGCCTCCGCGATCCGGTGCGCCGGGCTCGTCAAGCGCTACGGCGACGTCGTCGCGGTCGCCGGGTTGGACCTCTCGGTGGCGCCGGGCGAGTGCTTCGGTCTCCTCGGCCCCAACGGCGCCGGCAAGACCACCACTATCGAGATCCTGGAAGGCCTGACCCCGCCCGACGCCGGTGAGGTCGAGGTGCTCGGCACGTCGTGGCGCAGCGGGCCGACGGCCGCGCTGCGCGAGCGCGTGGGGATTCAGCTCCAGGAAACTCAGCTCGCCGACAAGCTCACCGTCGAGGAGACGGTGCGGCTGTTCTGCAGCTTCTACCGTGATCCCCGGCCCGTGCCCGACGTGCTGGCGCTCGTGGGGCTCGAGGAGAAGCGCGGCGCGTGGGTGAAGAACCTGTCCGGCGGCCAGAAGCAGCGGCTGGCCGTGGCCTGTGCCCTGGTGCACCGGCCGGAGCTGTTGTTCCTGGACGAGCCGACCACGGGGCTCGACCCCCAGTCCCGCCGCCAGCTGTGGGAGGTCATCGGCGGCTTCCGTGCCGACGGCGGGACCGTGCTGCTGACCACCCATTACATGGAAGAGGCGGAGCGGCTGTGCGACCGCGTGGCGATCGTGGACCATGGGCGCGTGATCGCGCTCGACACGCCGCCGCGGCTCGTGGCGTCGCTCGGCGCCGAGCACGTCGTGGAATTCGCGCTGGCGGATGGGGCCGAGCCGGACGGGCTGCTCGCCGACCTCGAGGGGCTGCCTGGCGTGCGGGCGGTGCGGCGCGTGGCCGAGCGGGTGGCCCTGACGGTGGCCGAGGTGCATCGGGCGGTGCCCGCGCTGCTGGCGTTGCTCGATCGGCGCGGCATCGCGCTGGCGCTGCTGGTCACGCACCACGCCACCCTGGAGGACGTGTTCGTTTCCCTCACGGGCCGGCACCTGCGCGATGGCTGACCATCCGCTGGTGCAGCTCACCCTCGCGCGGGCGCGCGAGTTCTACCGGGAGCCCGAGGCCCTGTTCTGGGTGTTCGGCTTCCCCATCGTCCTCGCCTGCGCGCTCGGCATCGCGTTCCGGAGCACCGGTCCGGGCGAGCTGCGGGTCGCCGTGGCGCGCGGGGCGGGGGACAGCGCGCTCGCCGCGGTGCTCGACGCGTCACCCGCGCTGGCGGCCGTGGTGCGTCCCGCGGGCGAGGCGCAGGCGGCGCTCCGCACCGGCCGTATCGCGCTCCTGGTCGTCCCCGGCGACACCCTGAACTACCGCTACGACTCGACCCGCACCGAGAGCCGGCTCGCGCGGCTCGAGGCCGATGAGGCCGTGCGGCGCGCGCACGGTGGCGGCCATGAGACCGCGGTGCGCGATGACCGGGTCACCGAGCCGGGCTCGCGCTACATCGATTTCCTGATCCCCGGCCTCCTGGGGATGAACCTCATGGGCAGCGGGATGTGGGGCGTGGGGTTCTCGGTGGTGCAGGCGCGCCAGAAGCGGCTGCTCAAGCGCCTCATCGCGACGCCGATGCGGCGCGGCGACTATCTGCTGTCGTACGTGCTGTCCCGGCTCGTCTTCCTGGTGCTCGAGGTCGCCGCGCTCGTGGGGTTCGGCTGGCTCATGTTCGACGTCGGCGTGCGCGGGTCGGTGGCGCTGCTCGCCGGCGTCACGCTGCTCGGCTCGCTCTCCTTCTCGGCGCTGGGCATGCTGGTCGCGAGCCGGGCGCGCACGATCGAGGCCGTGTCGGGCCTGATGAACCTCGTGATGTTGCCGATGTGGATGCTGTCGGGGACGTTCTTTTCTTATGCGCGGTTCCCCGACGCCATGCAGCCGTTCGTGCGTGCCCTGCCGCTCACCGCGGTGAACGACGCGCTGCGGGCCGTCATGATCGACGGGGCGGGGCTCGCGACGGTGGCGCGGGACGCGGCGGTCGTGGGCGTGTGGGGCGTCGTCAGCATCGCGGTGGCGCTGAGGATTTTTCGCTGGCAGTGAAAGACCGGGAAACGGGACACGGGAAACGGGACACGCGGGCTCGGTACCGGTCCAACGCTTCCCGCTTCCCGTTTCCCGTGTGTTACGGTGTGACGATCACCACCCCCGCCATGTCCGCCGGGTGCAGCTCGCAGTGATACGGGAACGTGCCCACCGACTGGAATTGCCGCGCGTAGCGGTTGATGGCACCCGTGCCGGGTGACGGGATGGCCTTGCTGTCCCAGTACAGCGCATCGGACGTCGTCGTGTGGGGCTCGAACCCGTTGTTGGTCCAGACCACCGATCCCCCGCGCGCGAGCTGAATCGTGTCGGGGTTATAGAAGAAGTCCCCGATCGCGACGTTGACGGTCGTGGCGCCGGGGATGGGGTTGTCGGGCGCGTCGACGTCCAGGCTGCAGGCGGCGAGCAGGGCAATCAGACAGCACGCGTGGCGGACGGTCATGGGGGGTCACAAGTACGGCCCGGGTGGTGGGGTGTCAAGGGCCCCATGCTGGGATTCAGGCACGCCTACTCACTGCCACCTGTTCACCATCTGTGCGCCCGCTGCGCCTGTGCGTCTATCTGTGCGTCTGTGCGTCTCTCCGTCCCTCTCACCCTCCCCGCACCCTCGCCCACAGCTTCCGGATGATCCCCCCGCGCGCCAGTGCCAGCGCCTCCCGGAACCCCCCCGCTGAGTCCCACCGCTCCTGGGGATCGCTCGCTACCGCGCGCTTCAAGACGGCCTCGAGCTCGCGCGTCACGTCGCGCCGCTCCGTGTCGAGCGGCGGCGGTCCGATGACCGTCTGCTTGGCGAGAATCGCCTCCGGTGTCGGCCCCTCGAACGGCGGACGCCCCAGCAGCGCGAAGTACGCCACGGCGCCCAGGGAATAGAGGTCGGTGCGCGCGTCCACCCTGTCCCCCAGCAGTTGCTCGGGCGCCGCGAACTGAGGGGTGCCGCTGCGCGACGTCGCCCCGCCGAAGCGCGTCTCGCCCCGCAGCGCCAGCGCCAGCCCGAAATCGGTGATCCGCAGCAGGCCGTCCGGCTCGAGCAGCATGTTCTCGGGCTTGAGATCGCGGTGCACCAGACCCCGCGCGTGTGCGTGCTCCAGCGCCGACAGCGCCTCGTGCAGCAGGCGCGTCGTCGCGGCGAGCGAGAGGGCTCCCTCCCGCTGCACCAGCTGCGCCAGGCTCGCGCCCGGCACCAGCTCCATCGTGTACCACAGCAGCCCCGCCCGGTCCATGATGTCGAGGATGTTCACGATGTTGGGGTGCCGCAGCCGGGCGGCGAGCTGCGCTTCGCGCCGGAAGCGCTCCACCACGCCGGGATCCGCCGTGAGCTTCGGGTGCAGCACCTTGATCGCCACCTCGCGCTCGAGGCCGAGGTCACGCACGCGATACACGCGCCCGAATCCGCCCGAGCCGATCGCCTCGAGCAGCTCGTAGTCGTCGCCCAGGGCCCGCCGCAGCCGTTGCTCGAATCCGGCCTCCGCCACCTGCGGCCCGGCCGCGAGCGGTTGAAACGCCCCCGCGAACGCGACGAAGTCCTCCAGCATCTCGGTCGCCGTGAGGTAGCGCTGCTCGGGACTGGCCCGCAGCCCCCGCAGCAGCACGCGCTCGACCTGCGCCGGAATCGCCGCGCGCAGCTCGCGCGGCGCCACGATCGCCGCGGGGTCCGTGGCCGGCTCCTGCGCCGTGAGCGCGAAATAGATCACGGCGGCCACGGCATATACGTCGGCGGGCGGGTCGCCCGGCGCCGCACCGCGCACCTCCGGGGCCATGAACGGCGTCGCTGTCGCCGGGTCGTCCGGCGACACGTGCGCCAGGCACCAGTTGCTGTAGCGCAGGTCGGTCACCACGCCCCGGCCCGAGACGTCCACCAGCAGCGTGGTCGGGACGATGCGTCGCATGATGATGCCGCGCGCGTGCGCGTGCTCCAGGGCGCCGAGCAGGTCCCGCAGCAGCGAGAGCGCGGCGGGCAGCGGCCGCGGCCCACGCCGCGCCGCGGCGGCGAGGCTCTCGCCGTCGATCCAGTTCTGCGTGCGATAGGCGAAGTCCGCCACCTCGCCGGCCGCGTACACGTGACGGATCGCGGGATGATTGAGCGCGGCCAGCGTCTCGCTCTCCCGCAGGAACCAGGCGCGGCCGGGCGAGTTCGGGATCAGGTGGACGCGCAGCGCCACGTGGCGCTGCAGCGTGCGGTCCCACGCGTGGTACAGCGCGCGCTCCCGCGACAGCGCCACCAGCTCGTCCAGCCGGAAGGCGGGCTTGAGCGCCGACAGGACGCCGGACAAGAGATCCACCGGCGGCGTGTCGCGGGCCTGATCGAACGGGCGGGGGGGCGGGGGGGCGGTCGACATGATGCCGGAAAGCTAGCCGGCGAGGGAACAGGGAGCACGGAGCAGGGAGCAGTTCCACGCGGTGCGCCGCCAGCGGCGGGCCAGAAGGTACTGCTCCGTGCTCCCTGCTCCCTCGTGACGCCCTGGCGCACCGCCGTTCGGGAGAGTAGTATCGCCCCCCCTGTGGACTCCCGTGAGCCCGTAGACCGCCGCGTGCTGCTCGATCGGCGCTCCGGCGTCGAGCGCCGCTCGGCGGAGGACCGCCGCCAGCAGGTTGCCGCAGCCAAGGTCGAGCGCCGCCGCGGCGGGAACCGCCGCAAGGGCGCCGAGCGCCGCCTCGGCCCGCGGCGCCAGCACGCCACACGGCCCCTGATGACAGCGGATCGGGAGGTCGAGGCGCAGGACCTCCTGCCCTAGCACCCTGGGCCGTCTTGGGCCGTCCTGGGCCGTCTTGGGCCGTCCTGGGCCGTCTTGGGCCGTCCTGACTCTTGACCGCCCCCATTCACCCCCTAGTATCGCCCCGTGCCCTACATCCGCCTCGTCGAGCCCATCAGTCAGCGCGTCACCGCATCGCGCGACACCGTGGTGCG
>Ga0187892_10002433_pt1 | contig 37296 bp, 27 predicted proteins | sample MA1701073metaG_FD_139345 | JGI IMG/M metagenome (GOLD analysis project Ga0187892, IMG submission 139345) | Bio-ooze microbial communities from a basaltic lava cave in the Kipuka Kanohina Cave System on the Island of Hawaii, USA - MA170107-3 metaG ... | reverse complement strand
CAGCCTGATTCTGGCGCCTGTTCCGCCTGTGGCCTACGCGAGAACCGGCTGAGTTCTCGCGGCTGCGGCGGAAACGGCCATCGTCCAGCCACTCAGGAGAAGTGCCAAACTCCAGTCGCAGGGGCTTCCAGCCCCTGCGAGTCTCGGCGACGAACTCCAGGCCACGGCCTGGAAGGCCGTGGGACAAACACGGGCAAGATGCCCGTGCCACCAGGTGCCACCGGTGCCACCGGTGTCACCACGTGCCACGTCGAGCAGGCCTCACGGCCCACCCATTTGACGGCGGGCGGGCTGGCCGTTACACTCCCATCGCATTCGGTCTTGCTCTGTGGATGCGGTCAAATCCACACGAGGGCGCGGGAACAGTGCGAATCTGGAAGGCCTTCACGCCTTTGGCGGTGCCGATGTTCTGCGGACTCGCTGCGCTCGCAGAAGAGCCCAGCGGCCAAGACGATCGCGCGCCGTTCAGCTTGGCGCCCGATCCTGAGACGCTGGCGGACTTGCCCGCCACGGGCGCATCGCCCGCGAACGAGTCTGGTTTCGGAACCGAGGGCCAAGCTGGTCTCGCGAAACAAGGTGAAACGCCTTCCGAAGCTGCGGCCGATCAGCCTCCGCCGCGTCAGTGGCTGATCCCCGGCCGGGCCTGGGAGCCGAAACGGCCCGGCTGGTTCCACCTCAACACGCTGGGCGGCTATCTCGAACTCGAGGGTCGCTACGAGCAGCAGCGCTATCGGCGGCGCACGGCGCAGCCCTATACCGACTTCTTCCGCCGTGAGCCGCGCGAGATCCGCCAGCGCAACACCGAGTGGAGCTTCCGCGAACTGCTGGGCGTCGAGCTGGATGGCGACATCTATCACCCCAACGTCTTCGAGTTCACCGGGCGGTTCGCGCTCGGCTTCGAGCAGGTACACTTCCGCGAGACGCTGTTTGGCTACTCCGACGAGGATTACGACAGCGGCATCCTGGCCAACTTCGACCTGCGCGGCCGGGCGTTCTCGGGTGGGGCGCTGAATGCCGAGGTGTACGCCCGGCGTGCACAGAACCGCATCCCGCGGCGGTTCATCCCATCCTTGGACGAGGATCGCACGCTCTACGGCGTCAACTTCGCTTTGCGCAGCGACATCATTCCGATGCGGCTGACCATCGAACGCGAGAAGATCAATCTCGATGGCGATGCCGAGCGCTTCGACGAAGAAGACACCGACGAAGTCCGCATCAGCTACGGGGCCGACATCAACTTCACCGAGCATAACGTCCTGCACATGAGCTATGACTACAACCGGCTCGAAGAGGATATCAGCGGCTCGATCGCCCACTTCGACACGCGCCGTCACGAGTGGACGCTCGAGCACGAGTTCGACTTCGGCCCGCAGCATCAACACAGCCTCGACACGACGCTGCGGCTGCAGCAGGAAGACGGCGACCTGGCCCGCGACCTGTTCGAGTTCACGCCGCGGCTGACGCTCAAGCACAGCGACAGCCTGACGACCTATTGGACGTACCAGCTCGCCAAGGAGGAGTACGACCTGATTGGCGTGCAGACCAACCGCGGCGACTTCACGCTGGTGCACCAGCTCTATGAGTCACTCACGTCCACGGTCAACGTGTTCGGCCAGCATCAGGACTTCGACGACGGGCAGCTCACCAACCTGTATGGCGCCGGCTTCCGCGAGGCCTACACCAAGAAGAACCGCTGGGGCACGTTCCGGGCGGAACTGGGCTATCAATGGGACCAGCTCAAGGAGAGCGAGGGCGACCAGACGTTCATCCGCCGGCAGGAGTCGGGCACGTTCCGCGACCCGTTGCCGATCTATTTGAGCGAGGACAACGTCGTCGTGCCGACGGTGGTCGTGACCAACACGCAGCGGACCCGGCGGTTCATTCCGTTCCGCGATTACATCGTGACGCGCATCGGCAGCCGTGCGGCCATTCACCGCGTGGCCAGCGGCAACATCGCCGATGGCGACAGCGTGCTGGTCACGTACGACTTCCGGCGGATCAACCGCAGCCGGATCGAGACGCAGCGGCTCGACGCCCGCCTCGAGCAGCGGTTCGACGGCGGGCTGCGGCCGTATTACGAGTTCAACTTCCGCCGCCAGCACGTTCGCCAGCCGCGCGAGTTCATCGACTTCTACTTCCCCGACGACCTCGAACGTCATCGCATTGGCATCGACTACACCAAGGACCGCTGGTTCGCGGGCATCGAGTACGAGCACGAGGATCGCTCGATCGACCCGTTCGACGCGCTCCATCTCAACGGGCGTTGGACGTTCTTCCGCGACAACCGCATCACCGCCAACCTGACCGGCCGCTTCAGCCACTTCAACTTCACCGACAACAAGGACTTCCGGAACCTGACCTACGACGATCGCAAGGTGCAGTTGCTCGACATCGGGGCAGACGCCCAGTTCGACATCTCGCCCAAGCTCAGCGGCAACGCAGCCGCCTATTACCGCTGGGAGAACGACTCGATCGAGGGCGTTATACACGGCGTCGATCTCGACGGCTCACTGGTCTATCGCATCGGCCGCACGCAGGTCGAGCTGACGGCCGAATACAATCTGCTCACGATCGAAGGCTCGCCTGACGACGGGTTCGGCCTGTGGGTCCGCCTGCGGCGCGACCTGGGGAGCTGGATCCGATGAGGGGGGTTCAGGGTTCAGGGTTCAGGGTTCAGGAGCGCGGCCATCCTGGCCGCTCCTGGGACCGCGGCCATCTTGGCCGCTTCTGGGGACGCGGGCTTCCAGCCCGCACGAACGTCGACTTGTTTTTCGTGCGGCCGGGATGGCCGCGGCCCCAGAAGCGGGCAGGATGCCCGCGGTCCAACGGGGCAGCACTGGCCACCTTGCTAACCATCGTGTTGGCGTTCGGCTGCACGCAGCCGAAGGGGGAGATTCTCGTGGCGCCGCTGGAGGGGCCGTATTGGCCAGCGGCCGCCGATGCCCGCGTGCGCTATGTCGGTTCGTTACGCTCGGAGGAAGACCTCAAGCCAGCTAAGAGCTTCTGGCGTCAACTCGTCGGCACAGACGACCAGGACATCAAGCGCCTGGTGGCCCCGATTTCCGTCGCCGTCGATCCGACCGGCGTCGTCTACGTTGCCGACACCGACACGAAGGCCGTGCATCGCTTCGACCTAAATGCCCGCACGCACGCGCTCATCGGGCAGGGAACGATCGAACTTCCTTCGGCTGTCGCCTGGTGGAACGGACACCTCTTCATCGCCGACTCGAAGGGCGGTGGTATCTATGTGACTGATGGCGGCCCGCCACGTCGCTTCAATCGCGACACGATCGCCCGACCAGCCGGAATCGCAGGCGGCACGATGCCATCGCAACCATTCACCACGCCCGGCGTCGGCATGTCGCCGAATCTCTTTGTTTCCGACCTGGCCACCGCCTCAGTTCACGTCCTCGATTTCTCAGGTCAGACGGTCCAGACGTTTCCGCAGACCACCGACCCGGCCGAAGCGCTCAGCAGCCCGACGCACCTGGCCTATCACCACAAGACGAGGTTGCTTGTCAGCGACACTCTGTCAAGTCGCATTGTGCGATTCGATCAGCTTGGTAATCGATTGGGAACGATTGGCGCGCCGGGCGACGCGCCAGGCGATCTGGCCATGCCGCGCGGCGTGGCGGTCGATAGCGCAGGCCACGTGTACGTCGTCGATGCCCGGTTCGAAAACGTGCAGATCTTCGACGTCGACGGCCGCGTGCTGCTCGACTTCGGCCGCGAAGGGACCGGGCCGGGCCAGTTCAGCCTGCCGGCCGGCATCTGTATTGATTCACACGACCGCATCTGGGTGGCCGACACGTACAACTGCCGCGTACAGGTGTTCCAATTCCTCGGCGCGCCGGAATCGACGGCTAGGCCGGCGCTGGCCACGATTTCAATGCACGGAGGGAACTCCGATGACCAATAACTCGCCAATGTCGTCGAACCGTGTGGCATGCCCAAGCGTTAGCGCGGGCATGACGAGCGTACGCGCTGGCTTCATGGCCGCGCTTACGCTTGGCCATGCCACCCGCAGAGCCGTCGAGTCATTCGCCATTCGCCACTTGCCACTTGCTATTCTCCTCGTCCTCGCCCCGCCCGTTTTGGCCCAGTGGCACGTGCAGCACTCGCCGCACGACCTGTCGCGCAGTGGACCCGGGCCGGTCAAGGCGGTGACCGAGGGCGAAGTGTGCATCTTCTGCCACACGCCGCACAACGGAGCGCCGGACACACCCTTGTGGAACCGCTTCGATCAACCGCGGCACTATCGCATCTACGATTCGAGCACGACCGACGCCCGCATCGACCAGCCGCGCGGGGCCAGCAAGCTGTGCCTGTCGTGTCACGATGGTGTGCTGGCCGTCGGGCTGGTGCGCTCGCGCGAGCAGACCGACCCGATCTTCACCACGTTCCCGCACCTGACCAGGGAGCACGGCGGGCTGGGCACCGACCTGGGCGACGACCATCCGATCAGCTTCCGTTACGACCGAGCGCTGGCTGCAGCCGACGGCCAGCTTCGCAACCCCGACACGCTGACCGAGCGCCTGCCACTCGGGCCGCACAACACGGTCGAGTGCACAACCTGCCACGACCCGCACAACAACCGGCTGGGCAACTTCCTGAACGTGCCCGACCGCATGTCGGCCATCTGCCTGTCGTGCCACGACTTGCACGGCTGGAAGGTCTCGTCGCACGCCATCAGCCCCGCGCCGGTCATCGGCCGGATCGTCGATCCGACCGAGACGCTGCCCTACGGCACCGTCCGCGACAACGCCTGCACCAACTGCCACAAGGTCCACTCAGCCCCCGGCCGCGAGCGCCTGCTGCGCTTCGTGCACGAGGAGCAGGGCTGCCTCAACTGCCACAGCGGCAACGTCGGGGCGTTCAACATCGCCCGCGAGATTGAGAAGCGCAGCAACCACAGCGGCCGACGTCGCACGGGTGCGCACGACCCGGCCGAGGACGCGCTGGTGACGCGGGCACATTCGGAGTGCGTCGATTGCCACAACCCGCACTCGGTGCGCGGCAACATCGCCACCGCCCGCATCCGGGCCGGGGCCACCACGCTGCTGCCGATCCAGCCCGAAATGTCGAACGTGACCGGCGTCACCGCCCAGGGCGGCCGGACCGACAAGGCCCGCTTCGAATACGAGGTGTGCCTCAAGTGCCACGGCGACAGCGCGCCGGTCATCACCACGCTACGCGAGACCGTCACGCGCCAGGTGGGCGATCTGAACGTGCGCTCCGACTTCCGCACCAGCAACGAATCGTTCCACCCGGTGTTCGACCACGGCCGCGGCCGCGACGTGCCCAGCCTGGTGCCGCCCTACACGACCTCGTCGATCATCACCTGCACCGACTGCCACAACAGCGACGATGCCCGCATCAACGGCGGCTCCGGCCCGAACGGCCCGCACGGCTCGATCTTCGAGCCGCTGCTGGCCCGCAACTACGACACGCGCGATTTCGCGGTCGAATCGGCCCAGACATACGCGCTGTGCTACGGCTGTCACTCGCGCTCGAGCATCCTGAACAACGAGAGCTTTCCGCTGCACAACCTGCACGTGGTCAACGAAAACGCGCCGTGCAGCGCCTGCCATGACGCGCACGGCGTGCCCAACAGCGCCCGCGGGGGCGACCACTCGCACCTGATCAACTTCGACATCTCGATCGTGCGCCCCTCCGACGTGAGCCGCCGCCTAGAGTTCCGCGACACCGGCCGCCTGTCCGGAAGCTGCACGCTCACCTGCCACGGGTTCAACCACGAGGGGCTGACGTATCAGCGGTGACCGCGGACTTACGCTGCGTTCAACCGGATGCCTACGGGAGTGGAGTCACATGCACAGCTCCGCGATCGCGCACCTCGACACGCAACTCGAAACCCTTCAATAACGCCATGCCCAGGAGCGGATCCGTCTCCGCTTCGTCGATCTCGATCTGGAGGCGGCGGTTGTCCCATTCGACCGCGCCCGAGTAGACATCACACAAGATCACGTGTCCGTCGGCCAACTCGGTGTCCTGGATGCTCAGCCATCGCAGGCCGAGCTGGTCGATCAGGTGGTGCGGCAGCGTGAGTGCTCCCGAGAACCCAGTGTCAATCACGGCGGCCACATCCAGCGCCGCGCCGGCTCCGAGGATGCGCACGCGAACGATCGCCTCCAGTTTGGAATTGACCGCGCCGGTCATTCAAGACGACTGCGATTCGTGCCAGGCCCCGATGCGATGCACTGCGCGATGTCCGGCGCGCACTGTCCAAAGCTGCGCCTCGGCGTTTTTGGCGATCAGAGGCTCGCACGCTGCGATGACGTCGTCAGCGACGGCGAATTCGCCGGTGTCGATATCGATGGCTACAATGCGGCCATTGTGGGCGGGCTCCACCAGCGCGCGGATTCGCTGGTCATACAGCGCCCGGCCGCGGCGGGCGAACTCGGCTTTCGAGTATCGAGGCTTTCGGACGAGCATACTCCCATAGTACGCGGATGCCCCCGTCTAGTCACGCGATGTCGGGGTACAATCCGTCATCCCCAGACGGCAACAATCCGCGAGCCCGGCCGCCTCTTCCGAAGCGCACGCTGACCACGGGTTCAACGACGAGGGGCTGACGTATCAGCGATGACGATCACCGTGCAGGCGACGAGCCCAGCAAGGTTGGGCGTGTGTCCGCCGATGACCGGCAGCCTGTGCCCCCGAGCGGCAAAGGGGCGAAGAGATCGCCGGACGGCTGCGATCGTCAGGCCGTGACCGGCGATAGTCCGCGGCACAACGCCGCGGCTGCACAAAGCCCGAAAGGCCCGAGGCTTGACGCGGCCGCGGCAGACCTTAAGATGCGGGCAACGTGCCGGTGAACCGGTATTTTGAAACACGCCTTGACAGGAGGTCATGCGATGCGACGGAACGCCCACCGGGCCTGTGCCGCAGTCGGACTCTCTGCTTTGCTGGCGGCAGGCTGCAATGAGAAGAAACCCACGCACGAGATGCAGGATCCCACGGTGACGCCGGCGCCTGCGCCGACGCCGGCCCCGGCGAGCTCGAATGCCGAGTACTTCGCGAGCGACCCGGCCGAGGGTAACATGTCGAGCGAAGCGAGCGTGCCGGCCAACTACGCCTACGTCAGCCCGACGATGTCGATGCCGGTGGAGGCTTCGGGCAGCCACACGTCGAGCGTGCAGGCGGGCGGCAGTGCGGCCGACGACTCGTACGGCGGGATGGTGGCATCCGGCTCGGCCACGTCGACTACCGTGGCCGGCGGACCGACCGTACACCGCGTCGCACGCGGCGACACGCTTTATCGGATCGCCCGCAAGTACTACAACGACGGAAACCGTTGGAAAGACATCGCCAAGGCGAACGGCATCTCCAAGCCCGACAAGCTCAAGGTCGGACAGGAGCTGGTCATTCCGTAATCGCCGGCCGGCCGGCGGCATTTCGACCCGCCTATGCGGGTGCACCGGTACGCCCGGCCCTGACGCTCGATACGCCGGTCCAGTATGTGCGCGGGGTCGGGCCGGTGCGCGCCCAGACCTTGGCGCAGCTCGGCGTCGTCACGGTCCGCGATCTGATTGAGCACTATCCCTTCCGCTACGATCTGACGCCCAAGTCGCAGGCGATCGGCAGCCTGCAACTCGGCCAGACGGCTACGGTGGTCGGGGCGATCACTTCGGTGCGGACGGGGGGCAGTGGTCCCGTCGTGGCCGAGTTGGTGGACTCGACCGGCCGGATGAAGCTGCGCTGGTTCAACGCGCGCTATATCGGAGATCGGCTGGCCCGCGGTCAGACCGTCCGCGCCAGCGGCCAGGTCGGCACGCACCGCGAGCTGGCCCAACTGGTCAATCCGAAGTTCACGATCATCGAGCATGGTCGCGATCCGCTGGCCAACGACGTCGACGCGTTCGAGCCGGTCTATCCCGCCCGTGAGGGCCTGACAAGCCGCCAGATCGCGGCCATCGTCCGTGCCGCGCTGGGCGAGGTCGCCGCGCAGATCCCGGAGCTGCTGCCGGATAGCTTTCGGCGTCGGCGCAGCTTGCCGCCACGCCGAACCGCCATCGAGCGCTATCACCGGCCCACGCAAGCCTCGGACGCCGACGTAGCTCGGCGGCGGCTGGCCTATGACGAGCTTCTTGCGCTGCAGGTGGCCGCCCAGCTTCGCCGGCACTATCGGCAAGAGCGCGGCTCCGCCGCGGCCATTGCCGTCTCCGCTGAGGTCGATCGCCGCATCAGGGCCAGGCTCCCGTTTACGTTGACCACCGGGCAAGACGCCGCCATAGCGGACATCGTCGCCGACATCGCTCATCCGCGGCCGATGAATCGCCTCCTGCAGGCCGACGTCGGCGCCGGCAAGACGGCTGTCGCCATTTACGCAGCGCTGGCCACCATCGCCGCCCGCCGCCAGGTGGCCTTCATGGCCCCGACCGAGATTCTCACCGAGCAGCACTTTCAGAAGGTGCGGGCTTATCTGGCCGGCAGCCGCGTGCGCATCGGCCTGCTGGTCGGCGGCCAATCCAAATCGGAACGGTCCGGGCTTCTGCAGCAGATTGCCCGGCGCGAGATCGACCTGGTGATTGGTACACACGCCCTGATCGAGACCGGCGTCCGCTTTGCGTCGCTCGGGCTGATTATCGTCGACGAGCAGCACAAGTTCGGCGTACTGCAGCGGTCGGCCATCCTGGCAAAGGCAACCGATCAGCAAGCCCACTACCTGGTGATGACGGCGACGCCGATCCCGCGCACACTGGCTATGACGCTGTTCGGCGACATGGACGTGAGCACGATCAGCGACGGCCCGCCCGGACGCCAGCCGATTGTGACCCGCGCGATTGCGGCGTCGCGGATGGGTGAGGTGTGGAGATTTGTGCGTCAGCGACTGGCGGCCGGTGAGCAGGCGTACGTCGTCTATCCGCTGGTCGACGAAAGCGAACGACTGCCGCTGCAGGCCGCCACGGCCGAGGTGCAGCGCCTCGCGCGCGACGTTTTTCCCGGAGTCGGGGTCGAGCTGGTGCACGGCCGCATGAGCCCCGATGCAAAGGCCGAGGTCATGGAGCGCTTTCGGCAGGGCCAGACGCGGGTGCTCGTCGCGACCACCGTCATCGAGGTGGGCGTAGACGTGCCCGCCGCCACCGTCATGGTGATCCAGCACGCCGAGCGCTACGGGCTGTCGCAGTTGCACCAGCTCCGCGGCCGCATCGGCCGCGGCCAGCGCAAGTCGTTCTGCATACTGGTGGACTACAGCCACGCGGGGGAGATTTCCGATTTCCGATTTCCGATTTCCGAATCGAAAGCTGGCTCGGCGGCGCACCCATCGGAAAACCTTGATACGAAACAGCCGCGTCAAGGGCAGGTCGGATATCGGAAGTCGACGATCGTCGCCGCGGCCATTCCGGAGCGGCTGGCGATCCTGTGCCGGACCAGCGATGGTTTTCGCATCGCCGAGGAAGATCTGCGCCTGCGTGGCCCCGGCGACGTGGCCGGCGCCCGGCAACATGGCTTGCCGGCGCTGAAAGTGGCCGACCTGACGACCGATATGGAGATACTGCTCTGGGCGCGGGAAGATGCGGCGCGCATCGTCCTGAACGACTCCTGCCTGGCCCGCGCGGAACACGCGGAGCTGCGCAGGCAGGTCATTGCCCGGCACGGAGAGACGGCGGCCCTGATCGGATGAACTCATTGCGAATTGCGATTGCCCCACTGCGCCGTCTGGCAAATATTCAATCCGCAATTCGCAATCCGCAATCCGCCATCACAGCGATGCTTGAGAGCGTTGAACAATCGGGACCGTCCTGGGTGCGCTGGCTGTCGCGGACGTCGCACGCCCTGGCGTTCGTCGCGCTGATCACGCTCGGCATGGAATACGGCACGTACTCGAGCCCGATCAGCGTCGACATCCTGCACGCCATCCAGGCGGTCGCCGTCGCCTCCTACGTGCTCATCAACGGCGTCAACGTGATCGTCGCCAAGCGCAAGCTCGAGGCGCTGCGGCAGCGCTGGTTCGATATCGCGCTGATTGTGCTCACCGCCATCGCGCTGGTCGTGGCCTACCGTCAGATGCGCGTGTCGCTGATGAAGGCGTCGGCCATCTACATTGGCACGTTCCAGGTGCTGCTTCTGGTGCGGGCTGCCGCCGCCGCCGTCCGCTTCGATCTGGCGTGGTCGCGCCGGCGACTGGCGCCCGCCCGCATCATGGCACTGGGGTTCACCACAGTGATCCTGGTCGGCGGCACGCTCCTGTGGGCCCTGCCCAAGGCCACCTCGCCCGAGATCGCCCACCAGACCGGCTTTCACTTCGCCAAGCACGTGCTCAACTGCTATTTCACGGCTACCAGCGCTACGTGCGTCACCGGGTTGGTCGTCTACGACACCGGCAAGGATTTCACGCTGTTCGGGCAGATCGTCATCCTGGTCATGATCCAGGTCGGCGGGCTGGGGATCATGATGTTCGGCAGCTTTTTCGGCCTGCTGACCCGCCGGCAGCTCTCGCTGCGGCAGTCGCTGGTGCTGCAGGACGCGCTGACCCACCGGGCCGTCGGCGAAGTCCGCCGCATGGTCTGGTTCATCGTGATCGGTACGGTGCTGATCGAGGCGGCCGGGGCGGCCATCCTGTACCCAAGCTGGCCCGACTCGATCGGCGGGACCGGCCGCCGCATCTACTACAGTGTCTTCCACGCCATCAGCGCTTTCTGCAACGCCGGGTTCGCCTTGCACGTCGACAACCTGGCGCCCTACCGCCACTCCTGGGGCGTGTATACCAGCGTCATGCCGCTGATCGTGCTGGGCGGCCTGGGCTTTCCGGTGCTGGTCGACCTGTTCGACTACGCCCGTTCGATTGTCCTGCGGACGTGGCGGCGTCTCTCGGCCGATGTGCCGCGCACCTGGACCACAGACGAGAACGTACACGAGACGCTGGCCGACCGGCTGGAGCGCCGCCGCTGGTACCGGCTGTCGGTGCACACCAAGTCCGTGCTCGCCACCAGCGCGATCCTGATCGTCGGGGGGGCGGCGCTGATGCTGGTGCTCGAGTCGGTCGATTGGCGGCGCGACCAGCAGAAAAACGAACTGCGCGCGCGAGTGGCGGCCGGCGGGGTCGTGCCCGGCATGGTGGACTTGCCGTTCTCCGAGCGCTGCTTGGCGGCCGTCTTTCAGTCGGTCACGACGCGGACGGCCGGGTTCAACACGGTGGCCATCGATCCGAACGCCATGTCACCGGCCGGGCACTTCGTCATGTGCCTGCTGATGTTTATCGGCGGGTCACCCGCCTCGACGGCCGGCGGCATCAAGACCGTCACCATGTTTGTCATCGTGATGGCCGTCTACTCGACGCTGCGCGGCCGCGACAACGTCGAGGCGTTCAACCGCACGATTCCACTGATTGTCCTGAGGCGAGCCAGCGTCGTTCTCATCTGCATGTTCGCGCTGGTGAGCGTTTGCACCTTGGTGCTCTGCGTGACCGAGCGGGCCTCGCTGCTGGAGACGATGTTCGAAGTCATCTCGGCTTCGGCCACGGTCGGGCTCTCGACCGGCCTGACGCCGCGATTGACGGTGGCCGGCAAGATCATCATCATGCTGGCGATGTTCATCGGCCGGATAGGACCGCTGACGGTGCTGGTGGCGGTCGCGGGCGCCGGCATGCACGCCAAGTTCGAGTACCCGCAAGAACAGGTGGCTATCGGCTAAGGCGGATCGCTTCAGGAGGTCTCCTGTCTCATGGCGGACGCACTACGATTTGCGGTCATCGGGCTCGGGCGATTCGGACAGCAGCTCGCCACGGCGCTGGCCGCCGACGGCGCCGAAGTGATCGCCATCGACCGCAGCGGCGGACTGATTGATGGCATCCGTGACGATGTCACGCTCGCGCTGCGGATGGATGCGACCGACGAGGACGCCATCCACGCCCAGGAAATCGAGGACGTCGATGCGGCCATCGTCGGGATCGGCCATGATTTTGAGGCCGCAGCTTTGTGCGTGGCCGTTTTGAAGGGGCTGGGCTGCCGCCGCGTCATCGCCCGAGCCGAAAGCGAGATGCAATCGCAGCTCCTCACGCGCATCGGCGCGGATTCGGTCGTGTTCCCGGAGCGGGAGTCAGCCCTGCGGCTGGCCCACCAGCTTCTGATGCCTAACCTGCAACGCTACGTTGAGCTGGGCGAGGGGCATGGCCTGATCTATACCCGCGCGCCCAGCGCGTTTCACAACAAGACCCTCGAGCAAAGCCAGTTCCGCGCCCAATACAATGTCAACGTGGTCGCGATTCAGCGGACCCCGCCCGTGGAGACGGATTCCGAACGGCCGGAGCGCCGGCGAATGGCCATCGCCGTTCCGCGGCCCGACACGGTGATTCTGCCCGACGACATCCTGATTCTGGTTGGCTCGGACGAGAGCCTGTCGCAGCTCCCACGTGACTGACCGGAGTCATTCAGGGTCCCGCGGTTGACGGCCGCCGTCCACGGGTCTGCTCTCGAACGTCAGCGACGCCCAAAGGCTCTCCCAGTCCGCAAGGGCGGCGTCTTTGGCTCGCACCATGTGTACGGCCTTGACCAGCCACGCACCGGCCTGCGCGATCGGCAGATGGACCCGCCCATCGGCGTCGGTGCGGGCGCGCACCGGCTCGCTTGGCTTCTCCCGGCACATGGCGACAACCAGCACGTCGGCCGCGGGTTTGCCCTCATACAGGAGCCTCACGGGCAGCTCGCCGCCGGCCAGCACGGTGCTGGGGTTCTGCTCGGGTGTCAGCTCGAGTCGGAAGCCGATCGGTCGGTCGAAACCCTGGCTGGCGGTGTCGCCTACTGTCACGATCGACTTGGCGCAGCGCGAGTAGATCTCACGGGCCGGCGCGTCGCTCTGGCCGTCTGCAGCCCGCGCCTTGATGATCGCGTCCAACCCTTCTTCGCGGAGATAGGCCTCAAACTTGGCCGCGTCAAGCTCGATCGACGACGCCTTGCTGCGGTAGCCGATCACGTACATGCCGGGCGACTCAATCCGGACGAGCCCGGCCGTCGCGTCTCCATCGCGGCCGACCATCGGCTTCTCGCCGTCCGCCCCGACCAGCACGAACCGGTCGATGCGGTCGGACTTGCGCGGTACAGCCTCGCCCTTGAAGTGCTCGCCGACGCGCAGGCCGATCGAGATCACCGAGCCGGGTTGTGCCTGGAACTTGGCCGGCTCGATCCAGAAGTCGTGCGCAAACACTGCTGGCGCGCCGCCCCATGCCATCCACACCAGACCGACTTTCACCACCGTGCGCATTGCCAAGGCTCCTTCTGCAAAACCACCCGCTGCCTGCCCTACACCAGCCGATACGGCCGGACGCTCGCGCCGGATTCACGGCCGCAGGAGGTCGCCGGGACCTCGTGTTGGGCATGAATCCGAAACCGCTCCGGCCGCGTATCTTACTGGCGGTGGTGTAGGAAGGAGCCGCGAACAGACGTTGAACGACGCCGTAGGTCACAAAGGGGGTGAATGGCCGCTCCCCTCGGGCATGGAGTGACGTGGGTGGCATGGGAAAGCGGCCTTATGCTTGCCCGTGCCTTGGTTGGACCGCCGCCTACACACTCCGTTGTGCCAGCGTAGGTCCGGCCAGCACGGGAAACCGCACGGGCAAGCGATAAGGCTGCTTGCCCATGCCACCCGGTCGCGCAATAGCGATCATGCGCTCGCACAACCATCAACCGGACCTGACCGGGCCGAGACCGTCGTTGTCTGACGGGCGAGGCGTTGTCACGCCGCTCGCGGGTGCTTATGCTCGGCACGGTCAGGTGCTGGCCGGCGGCACAGGCGGCGGGCCGGGCCAGACGTGCGGCATTGGGCCGAACGTGGAAACGACGGATCAGCAATTGCTGGCGCGCATCGCCTGCGGCGACCGGGCGGCGTTTGGGGCGTTTTACGACCGGCACGCGGCTGACGTGCTGGGCTTGCTCGTGAAACTGCTGCGGATACACGTCGAGGCCGAAGATGTGCTGCAGGAGGCGTTCTGGCAGGTCTGGTGTCAGGCCGGCCGATATGACTCAGGCCGTTCAAGCCCGCGCGTGTGGCTGATCCTGATTGCCCGCTCGCGCGCAATGGACCGCATGCGCAAGCGCCGCCGCGAGCCGGGCGGGGCGCCCGAGGGTGAGCCGACGACGCTGGTGGACGCGGCCGACGAGATCCAGCGTGGCGAGTCTACCCAGCTCGCTCGCGATGCCCTGGCACGCCTGCCGGCGGAGCAGGGCGGGGCCATCAGCCTGGCATTCTTCGGAGGTCTAACGCACGAGCAAATCGCCCAGGTGCAGGGCGTACCGCTCGGGACGGTCAAGACCCGCATCCGGCTGGGAATGAAGCGACTGCGCGAGGAATTGGTATCGTCCGAGCGCGTGCCGGCATAGGCGGTCGTGCGGTGGGTTCAGCGCTGGAGGCGAGGCGTCCGGGTGGAACGCCCGCCAGGGTTTGTATGCCCATGAGGTGCGGATTCCAGTTCGGCGGCGCGATGGTCCGAAGGCGCGAACCGCGCTGGCATTTGCGCTGGTGGTGTGCATAACGTATTCGAGGTGGCTGGCTCATGAACGAGAAGCATTCCATTGGGGATCCCGCTGAGCTGGCCGCGCTCTACGCCAGCGGTGCCATGCCGGACGACGAAGCGGTTGCGTTCGAGCGGCACCTGCAAGAGGGCTGCCGCGATTGTGCCGCCGCGCTGATGGAGCTCGATAGCGTCGTGGCCGGACTGGCCGCACGCATGCCGCCCATCGAACCGCCGGCGCACATCCGCCAGCAGCTCATCGACCGGGCCGCCCAGGCGGAAGCCGCGCCGGCCGGCCCGCAGGTTTGGCGCGAGTGGCAGTCCGACCAGCCGGCCGCGGCCGAACTGTTCGTCCGCCGCGGAGCTGAGGCCGAGTGGGCGCCGACTGGGGTCGACGGCGTGTCCATCCGCCGCCTGTTCGTCGATCGGCAGCGCGACCAGTTCACCGCTATGGTCCGCATGATGCCCGGCAGCTCATACCCGCGTCACATCCACAACGGTCCGGAAGAGTGCCTGGTGCTCGAAGGCGATTTGCACGTTGGCGACGACATCCTTCATGCCGGCGACTATCAACGCGCCCCCGCCGGCAGCCGGCACGGCATCCAGAGCACCGAGGGAGGCTGCCTGCTGCTGATCGTTTCATCCCTCAGCGACGAGATGTTCTGAACGAGCGCATGTGCCTGTCCCAAGCGTACGCTCGGCCATGCCACACCCTCCTTTGCTCGTGTGGTCTCAGCTCGCGGAGGTCGTTCGCAGCCGCTCGGTCAGGGCGGTGTTTCGGCGGACGGCGTCGACTCGGCCGGCGGCGATGGCCAGCGCGCGACGCGTGCCGACCAGCACGACCAGCTTCCGCCCGCGGGTGATGGCGGTGTAGATCAGGTTGCGCTGCAGCATGATGTAATGCGATGGGTGAACGATGACCACAACGGCTGGGTATTCGCTGCCCTGGCTCTTGTGGATGGTGACGGCGTAGGCCGGCGTCAGTTCATCGAGTTCCTTGAACTCGTATTTCACCGGGCGCTCGTCGAACTCGGCCTCCAGCTCACGCTCGGCGGGCGAGATCCGGCGGATGAATCCCACGTCGCCGTTAAACACATCCTTCTCGTAGTTGTTGACGATCTGCATGATCTTGTCACCCACGCGCCACGTGGCACCGATCCTGGCGAGTTCTGTCCGGCCCGGCGCAGACGGATTGAGATGCGACTGAAGCACCTGATTGAGGTTGTGGGCGCCCAGACCGTGCCGGTTCATCGGTGTCAGCACCTGCACCTGCGTGAGTGGGTCGAGACCGAATCGGGCGGGAATTCGCTGGGTGACAATCTGAACGACCCGTTCTTGCACCGCCTCTTGCGATTCGGCCGCCACGAAGTAGAAGTCCGCCAGCTCCGCAGCGGGCGTCAGATCGGGCACGTCGCCGCGATTGATGGCGTGGGCCGCCTGCACGATCCGGCTCTGCTGCGCCTGGCGGAAGATTTCGGTCAGCCGCACGGTCGGAATCACGCCCGACTCGATGACGTCGCCCAGCACGCGCCCCGGTCCGACTGACGGCAATTGGTCCACGTCGCCGACCAGCAGGATCGCCGCCTCATCGGGGACTGCTTCCAGCAACGAGCGGCACAGCCCGATGTCCACCATGCTGACCTCGTCGACGACGAACAGGTCGCCCTCGAGCGGGTTGGCGGCGCTGCGCGTGAATTCCTTGGCGGCCGGATCGAACTCCAGCAGACGGTGAATCGTCTTGGCCGACCGGCTCGTCGTCTCCGAAAGTCGTTTGGCGGCCCGGCCGGTTGGCGCACACAAGACGCAGTTCTTCTTCTTGGCCGCAAAGATCTTGAGAATGCAGTTGACGATGGTCGTCTTGCCGACGCCCGGGCCGCCGGTGATGACCAGCACCTTGCGGCGCGTCGCCTCGGCTACCGCGGCGCGCTGGGCCGGTGCCAGCCTCAGCTTCGAGTCTCGCTCGACCCACGTCAGCGCCTTGTCCACGGCGATTCGCGGCAGCGGATGCGATCCGTTGAGCAATGTCCTGAGCCGCTCGGCCACACTGCACTCGGCCCGGTGCAGACGAACCGGATAGATCCATGCGGCCGGCTCGCGCGGCTCGCGCACGAGAACCCCGCGCTCGATCTGGCTTTGCATCGCGGCCGAGACGGCGGCCGCACTCATGTGCAGCATCTGTGCGGCTGCCGCGACGAGCTGCTCCTCCGGATACGCGCAATGCCCATCGGCGGTCAGCTCAGCGAGCGCGTGGCGGATCCCGGCCAGCGCCCGCGAAGGCGACTGCGGATCGACGCCCAGACTGCGGGCCACACCGTCGGCGGCCTCGAAGCTGATGCCATCGATCTCGTCGGCCAGGCACCACGGGTTGGCCTTGACGCGTTGAATCGTCTCGTCGCCGAAGCGGGCGTACACGGCCGCCGCCCGTGCCGCACCGATGCCGTGCGTCTGCAAGAACACCATGGCCTCGTGGCCGGCGCGGGCCGCTTTCCAGCTTTGGGTGATCTGGGCGATGCGCTTCTTGCCCAGCCCCTTGATTTCGCGAAGACGGTGCGGGTCATTCTCGATCACGTCGAACACACCGGCGCCGAACTTCTCGACAAGTTGTGCGGCGAGGCCGGCGCGAATCCCCTTGATTCTGCCGGACGCCAGGTATTTCTCGACGCCTTCGGCACTCGTGGGCGTGACCAGGCGCAGGGCCCGCGCCTTGAACTGCAGGCCGCGGCGGGCATCGTTGAGCCACTGACCGGCCGCGTGGACGTGTTCGCCGGCCCGCGCGCCGACCAGATGGCCGACCAGCGTGGCCGGCTCACGGCGGCCGCTGACCTGCACGGAGAGTACGACGAAGCCGTCATCGCCACCCTGAAAGATGATGCGCTCGATGACGCCCGTCAGCTTCTCGTCCGGGCCGGACTGGGTCGCGTCAGCCTTCATACGCGCGTACGCTGACGCCCGCAGGCGGGAATTTCAACCGCGTTGCCTGTGGTTGAGCCCCCGGAGCGGTGTTCGAAAGCACGGACATGCGGCACCGGTGGTTCATGGCGACGGGCTTGACCCAGCCGGATGGGCGGTGAGTTTGAGTCCGACGATGGACGCTAGCAGCAAGATCATGAAGAACGCTCGCCCGAGCGTGGCGGGCTCTTTGAGCAGGACGACGCCGAGGACGGCGGTGCCGGCGGCGCCGATGCCCACCCAAACGGCGTAGGCCGTCCCGATCGGCAGCGTGCGGGCTGCCACGGCCAGCAGGTACATGCTGGCGACGATGGCCGCGATGGTCGCCACGCTCGGCCAGAAACGAGTAAAGCCCTCGGTGTACTTCAAGCCGATCGCCCAGCCCGTTTCCAACAGACCCGCCACGACCAGGATCATCCACGCCATGACGACACTCCTCAAATGCTGCGTCGTCTTGTCCTGACCGGGTACGGCGCGTCTCGTCCGGGGCCGAATGGCCAAATGGAGCGTAGCGATTGTCCGCCAACTCGGCAAGCGTCGCCGTCGGCACAGCCGCGCGTGACGATGGCTGCGACACGAGAGCGCGCGACGTTGGAGCAGGTTCGCTTGGTCGCGCGGGGCATCGCCCAGTCGCTGCGGCCCGGAAGACCCGCGACGTGCGCTACGGCACGTTGCCGTTCGACGCGAACGCCGTCGCGGCGTGGGCGAAATCAGCCAAGTCGATGTGGTTGTTTTGGTCGGCGTCCAGCGGTACGCAGGCGAGCAGCGGCACGACCGCGGTCGGTCCGAGCAGGCACGTCTCCAAGGCGGCCACGTCCGAGGAGCTGAAGAGTCCGTCACCGTCGACGTCGCCGATGGACGGCGCGATGTCGCCTGTGAACGCGGGTGCGAGCTCCGCGAAATCGGCCAGGTCGATCAGGCCGTCGAGATCGGAATCGAGCAATTCGCAGCGGCCGGCGTCGGGGTCGCCGGTGAGGCAGGCATGGAACACTTCGTACTCGCCGAGGTCGACGTCAGCGTCTGCGTCAACGTCAAACGGAACCGCCGAGCTGGCCGCCAGCCACGTGGCCGGGGCGACAAAGTAATCTTCCGGACTCTCCAGCAGCGTCCCCGCGTGTTGCAAGCTCAGCCCGGACTCGACCGTGACGTTCGTCGTGTCCACAGCCGCGCTGACGAGCAGGTCACCCTCACCCATGCCCGGTGGCCACAAATCGGCAGCGATCGCCGTCTCGGCCCGTTTTGCGCCCTGGTACGCGCCTCCGGGTGCCCACTGCACGAAGTCTCTCATTGACGACGGTGAGCCGAAGCCCGTTGGAAAGTTCGCGGAGGGTCCAAAGAACTCATAGATGGCAAGATTCCCGGCGGGGTGAAGCGGCGTGTCGTCGGCAACCGGAACGCAAGGTACGCCAAAGCACGGGTCGGCGCTGACCACGTGGCACGTCGCTGCCGGGTCATCGTCGCACGGACCGGCCGAGTAGTCGCCGTTGACACCCTGGTCCCACCGTACGGCCAAGTAGTCGCCCGGCCCCAGCACGATGCTGGGTGACGTGGGCAACCCCAGCGCGTGCTGCGGCACCTGAAGCAGCCGGAAGTATTGCGATCCCGGCTGAACGCACATCCACCAGCCGTTGAGATCGACAGTCGTCTCGCCCACGTTGCGAAGCTCAAACCAAGTGCCGTTGGGTGAATCGGGGGCCGGTGCGAACGCGACTTCGTTCAAGCGAATCTGCGCTAACGCGGCGTGCTGAAAGGAAGCCAGCGTCAGGAGTCCCAAGACCCATGTCGACCTCCGCGGCTTGGCGAGGTGGCCAGCCACAAAAGTTACCCGCGGCCTTGTCGCGATCGTGGTCATGGCGGGCGCTGCACTACAAAGAACAAGGGCTGCGTGGTCTTTCGACTCAGCAGCCCCTGCAGGTTGTTACTTTCGACCGAATCGTGGAGCCGCGCGAGCCAACCGGGCGCGGGCCCGATATCTACGACCGGCGGCGACGGAGCAGCGCCACGGCACCTACGGCGAGCAAGCCTAGCGAGGCCGGCTCGGGAATGACCGTGATCACAACCGACGTCAAGAGCGTCGCCGTGGTCAGCTGTGTCCCAGGCGGGGCCGGCGGACCGATCGTAGTGCCAGTGATGCTCAGTGAACCATCGAACAGATCCAACTGAGACTCCAGCACCCCGGCGAGCGATGGGTAATTAGCGACATGCCCATACGTGACCGCGCCGCCTGAGGCGTTGCCGACCAACGCAGTAATGACATACGTGCTACCCGGTTCCAGACCCGGTTCGTTGTCGTTGGTGATGGCGACGCTCACGCTGAACAGGTAGGTGACTTCACCATCGAAGATGTTCGGATTGGCGTTCTGATCGATGCCCGGCACCCACACCGCCGCGCTGCCGCCGGCGGTGGGCGGGAAGTTCTCAGAAACATCGTAGGCGTTGTTCATCTGTCCGTCGTAGCCCATCGAGCCCAGCGGGATGCTTTGCTCGAAAGTCCCGGCGAACGAGGGCAGGTCGGTCACGCGGATGAGCTGGCTGCTCGCATCGAAGATCGAGTCCAGATTCGGGGAGACGCCGCCAGCTTGCGGAACACCAGTCACGAAAAACTTGCCGACCGCGATACCACCGACACGGCCGTTGTCGGCTCGGGACGGGTCGACGAAGATGTGCTTGGTATTCGGGTCGCTATCGATCCCACCGCCCAAGTTGCCGATGTCGATCGGGGGACCCGGCGTGTTCGGAATGAAAGTGTCCAGATACCCAGCCGAGACCTGAATCTGCGCGCGGGCATCGCTCGCCACGAAAATCGCGGCAACCAATCCGATCGCGGTGCACATCACACGAATCGAACGTTTCATTTCCACCAACCTCCTCCTTATAGGCGGCGAAACCGGCACGTGCCCGTACGCCGAGAATCCACTTACGACGGGCGGATCGGCCCGCCGCCGTTACTGCGTTCCGCTATCGCCGCCGGCGATTCCGCGCGATGGCGAGTGCTCCCAAGGCCAGGAAACCGATCGTGGCCGGCTCGGGAATCACGTTGAGGACGACGCTCGTCGCGATCTTGTCCATGTTGGCGACGGAGCCAGCATTGATCTGCGACTCAAACAACTGCTGCAGCCCGGCTGAGCCCACCAGTCCATCGGCGATGTCGATAATCTGGCTCGGGTCAAGCGGCTGCCCGTTGACCCGGAGCGGCACCAAGCTGCTGCCAGGCGGAAACGGCACGGCCTGAGAGACCTTGTCGAGCAGCACAAAGATCGCGTAGTCATGGCCCGGAACGAGCGTCAGCCCTTCGGACGACAAGTCGAACTGGAACTGAATCCAACTGATCAGCGGCGCCGCCGGGCTGCCAGGCAGGTTGATCGCCGTGAAGCCCTCGTTGCCGAGCGTCGACGAGAAAATTTGGTGTCCGGCGCCGTTCGTGACAAATGAGCCGCCGGCCGGATTGACGGACGTCACGTCGACGAGTCCCCAGCGCAAGTCCCATTCTGCGGCGACTTGCGCAACGCTCTGCCAGCCGCCACCGACGAACTGGCTGGCCTCGAACTGGCCGGTCACGACGCCAGCGAGCGGGCCAAGCAAGTTGATTGTGACGGGCGGCTGATTCACGCCGTTATTGGGAAGGACATTCGGATCACTTTCCGGGCGGTCACCGATGTTCGTGATTCCGCCGTTGATGTCGATGATATCGAGGAATGTACCCTCGAGCGGGTTCGCACTCGCCCATGGCACTCCAAAGGCAATCACCGCCACGCCAGCGACGACGACTTCGAGTGTTCTCGTTGAGAGTTTCAAGCGCCAATCCTCCCTGCTTGACAGCGCGAAACGCGCGCTGCAACCAGCCTTCGCCTCCGTAGGCCTGCGCGAAGCTAGCGAAGCGCCATCCCGCACAACCGCATGAGGGCGGTTCGCAAGGACCGCTCGCCGGCACCGCCGGCCGAACCAAACTCTCTCTCAGGAAAACCTGAACGAAGTGATGCGCTTCGTTCCGACCCCTCCCCGGGTCGAACGGCAGCCGCGCATTTTGGACCTCGCGCAGACTGCCCTCTCCACTTCCGGAGATTATGCCGACTCGGTCGGCTGGTGTCAAGCGCTATTTTCGGTTTCTTCGCGTGCCATAAAGCTAGGCGGCGCCAAGAGTTACGTAACGTATGGCCAGGTCAGTCTCGTTTTTCGGTGCGGTCCAGCGTCCAGAGGCTTCGGTTTCGGGCGTACGGCCAAGAATCGTCAGACGCTCGGCAGTTTTCCGGATTGCCAACGCCGGGGGGATAGAATAGACTCCGGCCAAAGAGGCAACGCGAGGCGGCGCACGGCACTCGCCTGTGCGGCTTCAGTGCATTTCAGCATTCGCGAGGGGCATGGTAGCATGACACCCACTCTGTCTTCACGGACCGTGGCGCCGGCCTGCACGTTTTTGCTGGTCGTCGGGTCGGTCAACGCCCAGGATCCGGTTCGGGTCACGGGGCCGTTCATCAACTTTGAGAGCACGCACGTTCGGCCGATCGCGCTGGCGCCGGACGGCAGCCAGCTCTTTGTGTGCAACACGCCGGACAACCGACTGGCGATATTCGCAACCGAGCCACTGGCGCTCGTGGCCGAGTTTCCGGTCGGGCTCGAGCCGGTCGCCGTTGCTGTGCATCCACTGAGCGGCCACGTCTGGGTCTCCAATCAACTTTCCGACAGCGTCAGCCTGGTCGATCCTGTGCTCGGGTACGTTGTTGCGACGATCGACGTCGGAGATGAGCCGTCCGATCTTGTGTTCCACCCCACCGGATCGCACGCGTTCGTCACGCTCAGCGGCGCGCGCGCCCTGGCGGTGATCGACACGGCGACGTATGCGGTGAGCCAACTCTCGATCGACGCCGATACCCCGCGCGCCATGACCATCGATGCGTCCGCCCCAACCGGAGTCGTTTTGTATGTGGCCAGTTTTCACTCCGGAAACAACACGACCGTCGTTCCGGCCGATGCCGTCCTGCCGGCCGACCAGCAATCGCCCAGCGACTACGAGTTTTACAACGCGGCCGACCCGGCCACAGTCCCGCCGCCGGTCGCGAGAATCGTGCTCGATACGGACCCGAACTACCCCTCCAGCCAGGACGTAGCCCATCCGACGCTGCCGTTCGACACGCTCGACAACGACATCCTTGCCTACGACGTCAACGACCCAGCCTCGGGCGTCGGACTGTCGATGAGCTTTAAGAACGTCGGGACGCTGTTGAACAGTCTCGTGATCCACAGCCCCAGCGGTCGTCTGCTGGTCACCAACACGGATGCGCGCAACATCATCCGGTTCGAGCCCGAGCTCCGCGGGCACTTGGTTAATCATCAGCTCACGATCGTCAATCCCGCGCAGGGCGCGGCAGACAAGCACGATCTGCACGCGGAGCTACCGACCTTCAATGACGTCAGCACGCCGAACCTGGCCGCGCAGGCGATCTCGCTGGCCGAACCGATGGCGATTGTCGCCCGCGCGGACGGCACCCGTTCCTACCTGACGGCGCACGGCGTCGATCGCGTGGGCGTGCTCGACATTGCGCCAGACGCGACGAGCTTCACGGTGCTGGACCGGATCGACGTTGGCCGCGGGCCGTCGGGGCTGGCGCTCGACGAAACGAGTAACCGCCTCTATTGCGTCAATCGCATCGATCACAGTCTGACCGTGATTGACGTCGCCGGCGATGCCCACACCGTGATCCAGACGGTCCCGCTGGGATTCAACCCGGAGCCGCCGGCCATCACGAACGGTCGTCGATTCCTCTACACCAGCAAACAGTCGAACAACTGGGGTAGCGGCTGTGCCACTTGCCACGCCGGTGGCGAGAACGACCGGCTCATGTGGGACTTGGGCGATCCGGGCGGGGAGGTGGTCGCGCCGCCGCCGCCCAATCCGTTCGTCAAGAAGTGGCATCCGATGAAAGGCCCGATGCGGACGCAAACGTTGCGAGGACTTGTCACACACGAGCGGTTTCACTTCCGAGCCGATCGTGCGAATTTCGTGGCCTTCAACGGCGCGTTCGATTCGCTGCTGGGCGGGACACCACTCAGCCCCGAGGACATGACCGCCTTCCGCGATTTCATCCATACGATCGTCTTCCCGCCCAACCCGCACCGCAACATCGACAACTCATTCGTCGATCCAATGGCCGCGGTCGGCAAGACGCAATGGATCAACGGACCGCCGAGCGCCCCCGGCTTCGTGTGCAACGCCTGCCATTCCATTGTCAACGACGGGACGACCGACCAATTCCTCGACCAGGAAGCCACGACCGGCGAACCGCAGCTCATCAAGATCACGCAGTTGCGCAACCTGCACGACATCACGCCGGTGCAGTACGCCGGCTTCGGGTTCCGGCACGATGGCACCGACGCGACGCTGTTGCAGAACTTGCTTCAGCCGTCGTTTCCACCGTTCGCGCCGGACGAGTACGAGGCGTTCGTCGCATTCCAGCTCGCGTTTCCGACCAACGTCTGGCCGGTCGTGGGCCACCAAGTCACGGTCGACTCGGCCAATGCGGCCGACGCGGGCGTGATCAGCACGCTGAACAGCATGATCGCCCAGGCCAATAACGCCCCCGCAAACTGCAATCTGACCGCAAAAGGACCGTACCTTGGCAGCCTGCGCGGCTTCTTCCTGTCGGCCCCGGCGTCGGCCACGTTCCAGTCCGACCGGGCCGGTCAGCTCGCCACGCTGAGTGAACTGCTCGATGCGGCGGCCGCTGGGCAGGCCGTAGTCACGTTCACGGCCGTCCCGCCGGGCGGCGGCCCGCGCATCGGCATCGACCGCGATCTGGACGGCTTCTACGACCAGACCGAGATCGACAAAGGCAGCGATCCGGCCAATGCCGCCAGCCTCCCGAACGCTGACGGCGATGCCGACGACGATGGCGACTTCGACCTGTTCGACGCCGGCGCGTTAGCCAATTGCTTCAGCGATGAGGTCGGCCCGCTTTATGTGCCCGGCTGCGGTCTGTACGATTTCGACAACGACGGTGACGTTGGATCGTCCGACTTCGCGGCGTTTGCCGGCCTGCTGACGGGTCCGTGACGTTCGGCGATCGACATGCTCAGCGCACGTAATCAGTTCCGCGGCAAGGTCGTCAGCATCAAGCACGGCGCGGTCATGAGCGAGGTCGTGATCGACATCGGCGGCGGGCACCAGATCGTCTCGCTGATCAGCGCTTCGTCGGCCAAGCGTCTCAAGCTCCGCAAGGGCCGCCCGGCGGTGGCCATCATCAAGGCGACGGAGGTCATCGTTTCGACCGACGCCGACGAGTCGTAACCAGTGCCGGATGCGGGTCGTCCGCAGACAGGCAGGACTCTGAGCGACTAAGGTCACGATCTGGCGCACGGCGCGCAGATTCTCTACGGTGAGTGAGGATCCAGGGGTCAGGGGTCAGGCCTCAGGGGTCAGGATGGGCGTTCCCGAGCCTTCGGCTCGGTTGGCTGCTGAGCCGAAGGCTCAGGGCGTCGTTCGTGCTGAACCCTGAACCCTAAACCCTCGCCGGCCGCGTCCTGGTGACACTCGGAAGCGAGTCGTGTCCGACGGTCGTCGCAAAGCCCAGCCCATACTTCGTGGCCGCCTGTGGATCGAATGGTCCGGCAAGCCAGCACTGACCGAGGCCGGGGCTGACCTACTCGAACAGATTCAGGCTTGCGGCTCGCTGTCCGAAGCGGCCCGGCGGCTGGGGTTCGGCTATCGGCGGGCGTGGACGTTGGTGGACGCCATGAACCGACGCTGGCCGCGTCCGCTCGTAGCCACCGCCACCGGAGGGAAGCGCGGCGGCGGCTCGCGGCTGTCCGAGCTCGGCCAAGCGGTGCTTGACGCCTATCGCTCGGCCCAGGTCGAAGCTGAGGCCTTCCTCGACCGGGCCGCGATCGACCTGGCGGCACGGCTTGGTGGAGCGATGAATACGGATTCGGACTAATCTATCGTTTCAGCAAAATAGCGACATTTTTGGCGTTCGGCTGATGGGGTGGAGGCCGGGACGCGGGAAGTGCTGGGGTTGGCCAATTGAATCCTGCACTGCCGGCCGCAGGTTTCCAAGGCCGAGACGCGCGCCGAAGCGCCGTCCCTCAGGCGGTGGACCCATCGCCTGACTGCCGCGCGTCCAGAGTCGGCCTTCCCGATCGGAGCAGACCCGCGACTCCGACGCGCCTGGCCGACACGCCGAACGCTGCTCGAGTCGCCGAGATGGCCCGCACCGACGACCCGGCTCGAGGTTCACCCGCCAGACCGCCGCGTTCGACCGGAGTGGCGCAGCGCGTGCGATGGCATCCGACCGCCAACGCCGCTACCGGGACGAACGAAAGCGACAGGATGTCACCCGGCGGTTCGGCTACCGATGGACTCCGGTCCGTTCATCTCCGCGAGAAAACGCGCCGAACGCGCGCTGCGCCGGACGTTCGCTCCGACGCGGATTGGGGGGGAACTTCGGGTCGGACCGCCTTGCGGCACCCGCGGGATGTGGTATGCTAATAAGGCTGTGAACAAGCTGTACTGAACGTGCTGAGGTGGTTAATGCCGAAGATGAAGACGCACAAGGGCGTGAAGAAGCGGGTGACGGTCACGGCGCGCGGGAAGCTGAAATACAAGAGCTCGAACGCCGGGCACCTGATGAGCACCAAGAGTGGTGACCGCATCCGCCGGTTACGTCGGTCTCACTACGTGAGCGGCCCGGTGGCCGAACGGATGAAACTGATGCTGGGGCCTGAGTGAGGGTTCAGGGTTCAGGATCCAAAGTTCAGGATTGACGCTTCTGCGTCCAGCGTTCACGGCTCGCGGTTCAAGGTTTTGGGCCCAGGGCCTACGGTGGCTCGGGTGAAACGCGCTGACGCGACGGGAGATATACGATGCCACGCGCCAGAGCCGGATCGGCTCGACATCGAAAAAAGGTCAGATTGTTCCGGACCGTGTCCGGGTATGCGGGCCCGCGCAGCACGCTCTATCGCAGCGCCAAAGAGGCGCTGACGCACGCCAAGGTCTATGCGTACCGCGATCGGCGGGCGCGCAAACGCGACTTCCGAGCGCTGTGGATTACGCGCCTGACGGCCGCCTGCCGGGCGCGCGGCATTCCGTACAGCCGGTTCGTCGGCGGCCTGCGCGCCGCCAACTGCACCATCAACCGAAAGATGCTCAGCGAGCTCGCCATTCACGATCCCAAGGCCTTCGATGCCGTGGCCGAATTGGCCAAACGGCACGCGGTCAAGGACGCGGCTTGATGGCGGCCACCACGCGGCCCTCCGGCCGGACGAGCCGCGATGCGCTGCGATCGCGCGTCGGCGGAGGTGCCCGGCGCGCTGCATCGGGGTCCAACACCATTCCGGCATCATCGACGGCAGCGGGGACTGGTCCTGCCGTCGGCGTTGTTGCGGTCATCGAGCGGGCGGGCGAGTTGCTCGTCATTCGCCGGGCGGCCGGAATCGCGCTCGGCGGAGCGTGGTGCTTTCCGGGCGGACACGTTCATCCCGGTGAGAGCGAGCCTGACGCGGTCGTGCGCGAGGTGCGCGAGGAAGTCGGACTGATCGTCGAACCCGTCCGCCGTATCTGGACGTGGCGCCGGCCGGACGGCGGGCTGGAGCTGTATTGGTGGCGGGCGACGCTGCTCGGTGGCGAGCTATCGCCGCTCGCTGCCGAGGTCGAAGCCGCCGCCTGGCTGAGCCCGCAGCAGATCCGCGACTTGCCCGGAATTCTTCCCGGCAATCTCGAGTTCCTCGATCTCGGGCTGTAGCGCACTTCAGCTTGCGCGGTCGATTGTTGCGCTTCGTCAGACCCGTCATACGCCATGCTTGTGTGGGCATTCCGTGCACGCGCTGGGTTGGCTGTGGGCCGCGCGACGGCGAGTGCGGGCGGGTACGCACGGCACGGCTGGTCATCCGCGGCGCACCGCTTCGGCGGCTTCATCAAGAATCGTAAGTCGGCCTCCGTAGGTCCGTTGCAGGTTGTCGCGCGTGAACACTTCGCTGGTCGGTCCGGACGCCACGACGCGCATGTTCAGCAGAATCACGTGGTCGAAGTAGCTCTCGACCGTCTGCAGGTCGTGATGCACGGCGATGACCGTGCGGCCGCGGGCGCGCAGCTCGCGCAGCACCTCGATAATGGCCTGCTCGGTCGAGGCGTCGACGCCGGCCAGCGGCTCGTCCATGAAATAGAGCTTGGCGTCCTGCACGAGGGCTCGGGCCAGGAACACGCGTTGCTGCTGCCCGCCGGAGAGCTGCGAGATCTGCCGGCGGGCGTAGTCGGCCATGCCGACGTGCCGCAGACCTTCCATGGCCGCGGACCGGTCAGCCCGCCCGGGCCGGCGAAACCAGCCCAGCCGGCCGTAGCGGCCCATGGTCACGACGTCGAGCGCATCGACCGGAAAGTCCCAGTCGACGCTTTCTCGCTGCGGGACGTAGCCCACGATCTGCCGTTGCGTCTCGTACGGCTGGCCGTAGATGTCGACGCGCCCGCTGGCCTTGGGCACAAGGCCGAGCACGGCCTTGATTAGCGTGCTTTTGCCGGCGCCGTTCGGCCCGACCACGGCCACCAGCTTGCCTTCGGGCACGGTCAGGTCGACATCCCACAGCACCGGCTTGCGGTGGTAGGCGACGGTCATGTCGTGAATCTCGAGGGGGATTTCCGATTTCAGATTTCCGATTTCCGATTGCGGCGCGTTCGCCGCGACGCATTCCACTCGTCCCGATGCGGCACCCGCCGTCATGACTCGGCCTACCTGCATTTCCATGCGTCACCCGGCCGGCCGCGTGGTCGACTCGGTTGCGCCGAACGCGAATCGACAATCGGCAATCGACAATCAGTTACCGAAGCGCCCCGACGATCGTATCGACATTGTGCCGGACCATGCCGACGTACGTGCCTTCCGGCGTGCCGGCCTTGCCCATCGCGTCGCTGAAGAGCTGGCCGCCGATGGTCACGTCGTGCCCCCGGGCTCTGCAGCCCTCGACCAGCGCCTGGACGTTTTTCTCCGACACGCTCGACTCGACGAACACGGCCTTGACGCCGCGCTCGGCGATGAACGTCACCAGGTCGTTGATGTCCTTGACGCTGGCTTCGCTCTCGGTGCTGATGCCCTGAATCGCCCGCACCTCGATGTCGTAGGCCCGGCCGAAATAGCCGAAGGCGTCGTGGGCCGTGACCAGCACCCGGCGATCCTTCGGGATGGCGGCGATCTGCTCGCGGGCATAGCGGTCGAGGTCCTTGAGCTCGCCCACGTAGGCCCGCATACGTTGAGTGTAATCGTCGGCGTGCGGCGCATCCAAATCGGCCAGAGCTTCGCCGACGCGCTCGACGCAGCGAATCCAGAGCGATACGTCGAACCACACGTGCGGGTCGTAGTGGCCGGCGAGCTCGGCCGGCTCACGGCGCAGCTCTTCGGGCACGGCGTCGGCTACGGCCACCGTGGGTTTGCTGCGGGCCATCTTGACGAACAGATCGGTCATCTTCCCCTCGAGCGCCAGGCCGTTGTAGAAGATGACGTCGGCATCACCGAGGGCTTTGTTGTCCTGCGGCGAGGCCTTGTAGAGGTGGGGGTCGACGCCCTCGCCCATCAATCCCGTGGCGCGGACGTGCTCGCCGCCGATCCGCTGCACGGAGTCGGTGATCATGCCGATGGTGCAGACGGCGCGGATCGGACCCGAGCGCAGCGCCGGGCCGGACTTCTCCGCCGTCGATTCGGCGGCGCCACTCTCGGGCCGGCACGCCGCACACACGCCAACGGCCAGCGTCGCCGCGGCCGTCATCACTCGCTTGAGCATCGCACATCGTCTCCCGAGCCGGCGAGCAGCCTCGCGCCGCGCCTCCCGGCTCAATCCGTAGTGTATGCTACACTGTTTTGCGCATATGTCAAGCTGTCTACACGGCAACATTCCGAGGGATTCCGGAGCGGGTTCCGGGTTCAGGCCGGCTCAAGCCATTGGCGCAACGGTTCAGAGTGCCGTGCGCGGAGTCGCTCCACGATTCCGCAGCGTACGAGGACACCCCCCGCCAAGCGCGCCGGTCCAACCCCCGGTTAATGCACTCGAGCGCTCAGACACGCTTCTGCAGCCGTTACGGGCCCCCGGCTCCCCCCGACTCAGGCGTCGGCCGCGTGGTCTTGCGTTTTGACCTGGGGCCAAGAGAATCGGCCCTGAAGCGTCCGGGGATAGCCCGTTGCGCGGCCCGTCGCGGCGGCTGCGCCGCGGGGGTACAATCAGGCAGAGGTACGATGATCGTCAAACTTGCCAGAAAGCGGGGGTTCTGCTTCGGCGTCGAAGACGCGATCGAGCTGGCCCAGCGCACGTTGTCCGATAACGGCGGCGGAGCAGTCGTGGCACTAGGCCCGGTGATCCACAATCGCCAGGTGGTCGACCAGCTCGAGCGGGCCGGGCTGAACCAGTCGGGCAACCTCGACCAGCTTGCCGCCGGCACGACCGTGCTGATCCGCTCGCACGGCGTGTCGCCCGAGACGCTCGAAGACGTGTCCAGCCGCGGGCTCAACATCGTTGACGCCACCTGCGTGCTGGTGAAACGGGCTCAGAACGTGGTCAAGCAGCTCCACGAAGAGGGCTATCAGGTCGTCATGATCGGTGACCCGAACCACCCCGAGGTCAAGGGCGTGATCGGCTATGCTCCGGACGTGATCGTGCTCGACCGCGGCGACGACATCGACGCCAAGCTGCCGCCGCGCCGCGAGAAACTGGGTATCGTGGCCCAGACCACGCATGCCCCGGAACACGTAGCCGACATGATCGGTGAGATCGCTCGCCGGCCGTTCCGCGAGTTGAAGATCGTCAACACGCTCTGCCTGGAGGTGATCCGCCGGCAGGAAGCGGCCCGGGAACTGTGCCAGGAAGTCGACGTCATGTTCGTCTTGGGCGGCCTGCACTCGGCCAACACGCAGGAGATGGCCAAACTCTGCCGCGAGGCCGGCATGGAAACCTATCACCTCGAAACGTGGGACCAGTTCGAGCGTAAGATGGTCGAAGGCAAAAAGGTCGTGGGCGTCACCGCGGGCGCCTCGACGCCGGAGTGGATCATCGCCGACTTTGTGCAGAAGCTCGAGGCGATGTAGCCGCGGCCGCGGCAGTCCGTCGTTGCGCATTTCTTGCCCCGTCCTCGGCCATAACTTTCGGTCAGCACAGGACTTACAATCACTCTCGCCGAAAAATCCGAAGCAAGCGCTTGACGGCACGGTAGCGTCTGGTAGCTTCGGGCCTACATTAGCGCGGCGTCGAGGCGCGTCATGCGCAGTCCTGATTCAGTTGAAAAGGCGGAGGTTAATTAAGCATGTCGGTCACCCTTCCAGGTTTTAGCCGTCGTTACGGACGAATTGCCGCTGTCACTGCCGCCTTGACGTTGGGTGCTGCGACACGCGCGGTGGCTCGTGACATGACATTCATTTCCGCTTCGGTCACCTGCAACACGTTGGAACCGCCTAACCTTACGCTGTGCTTGAGCGTGAACTACGAAGTCACTTGTGACTTTGAGGGCTGCGACCCACCCAACCCACAACTGCGCGTGCAGCTTCTCGATGCGGCCAACAATCCGATCGGCGCTCCGCACGTGATCAACGATTTCACCGCTCCGCCTTGTCCACCGGGCACAACCGTGAACCGCGAGTGCGAATTCACACTTAACTGCGCAGCGCCTTATCCGTGTAAGTACCGCATCGACCGGTACTTTGGCTCTGTGTATGAGGTCGATTGCACGAACATCGACGTCCAATGGGTCAATGGCAGTCCAATGAATCTGCCAATACCCGACATCTCCTGTCCTCGAAGTTCCAACGACATGCTCTGTCCGATATGCACAGGGCCGGTACCGACGATCGCGAACACACAGATCAAGGTCTACAAGACCGCCAGAGATTCGGCGAGTTCGTCGTATTCGATCTACACGCTTAAGCAGAACGACCAGACCGGTGCGACCTGTGGCGAGGCGATCAATGCCGAGTTCCAGGCGCCGGCGGATGGGCTACTCAACTTCAAGGCGGAAGCCACGAACGCGTCGGTCGATGTGTGGGGCAGTGCAGTTGCGGATGCTCCCGGGTGGCAAGCACCACTATCACGACAGGGTGTGGCCATCGCGTCACCGCACTGCGTTAAGCTCCAGGAGAATCAGAGGTTCAGGTTCAATGTCGTTGCTGGCAGGTCCGACGACGACTGCAGACTCACGATCACTATGGATTGGTACGTTTGGAACGCCTCGTCCTGCTGCTTCAAGCGCGAGCAGAAGGTATTGGAGTTCCAAGTTCGCCCGCTGCCCTGCCTGCGGGACAACCTGGACCCGCCTTTACCACGTCGGCGCAATGGAACGAAGAGTGACGGGAGCAACGAGATCGAAGCGAGAATCCGATGCTGCGGCTCCTGCACCGCGACAAAATGCGAACACGGCAACCTGACCGATTGGTTCATGATGTGGCCTACCAGTGACGGGCAAGTGATCACACAGGGACATGCCATGGGGTGGAGGGTCTCGGGCAACAGCATTTGGAGTCCGGGGCCCGATAGCCGCGAGTTCAAGTTTCAATCCCGCTGAAGTCTGAGGATTCTCTGTTTGCTTAAAGGAGTGAAGGATGCGAATCCGTACGGTGACAGCGGTGCTCTTTGCGGTGACCCAGATTCTGTTGGTGAACGCTGGCAGCGCCGTCGGGGCGACAAAGACCTGGGCCGGCCCTCCAGGGTTGAGCGACTGGCATGCGGACGATCATTGGGAGCCATTCGGAATACCGACCAGCGATGATGACGTGGTTATCAACTTGGCGCCGAACGACATCGTCACCTGCGGCGGCGCGCAGATTCGCAGCCTGGCTCTCGGGGGCAGTGGCGGCACCTTGCAAGTCACAGGAATCATCGATCTGTCGAGCGCCAGCACAGTTGCGCAAGGCCTGCAGTTGGAGGTGTGGAGCCTTGAAGGCTCGGGCGAGCTGACCGTGGCGGGTTCGCTGAGTTGCACGGGCTGCTCGATGACTGGTCCTGGGCACACAGTCATTGAGGGCGAGATGGAGGTCAGCGCCCAGCAGGTCATCTTTGACGGCCGCACGCTTGACAACAACGGGGCGATAACGTGGGCTCCCGGGTTCAGCGCGACTCTCAACAACGGCACAGTCATTAACAATAATGCTGGCGCAACACTTGAGGTTGCTAGTACTACTGGCGGGTTCGACTTTTATTGGGGCAGCGGTGCGGCTCCCGTCATCAACAATTACGGAGCGTTCAGGAAATCTGCAGGAGCGCCGCACGCCTCGATCTCCTATGGTGTCACCTTTCATAATCACCCCGGCGGCACGGTGGAAGCCGCGCTCGGTTCCTTTGACTTCCACGGGGGAGGAAGCAGTGGAGGCCAGGCCGGAAACCCGGCCACCTGGATAGCCGACTCTGGGCAAGAAATTGTCTTCAAAGACGAAGCCTACGAGTGGGGCGCCGGGACCGCGATGTCAGGTTCTGGCATCGTCAAGGTAGACGTCAACCAGGTCACGGTCTCCGCGGATGTCAGCGTGAGTAATCTAGAGATATCGAACTTCGGGAAGCTCAGGCTTGATGGCGATCTGGCCGCCTCGGGTAACCTCGTCGTGTCCGGTAGCTCAACGGGCGTGCGCATTGACGGGCCTGGGGATATTTCCGTCGCTGGCGCTATGAACTTTTTGGGTGGAACAATCGCCGGGCCTGGAACGATTACAGTAACTGGAACCGGTGGGGTTTGGACGAACGGGACACTCGATGGGGCAACGAATCTGGTCATTTCCGGCTCGCTGCTGTGGCAGGGTGCGACCATCAAGGGGCCAGGGCAGTTCAGCAATCCAGGACTCTTGACAATCACTGGTGGTACGCTGCGTGAGCGCACGCTACACAACGCCGGGCAGATAGTGCGGCAGTCTCACGGGAGCCTGAACCTGCACGACGGGGCCGTCATCAACAACGAGGGAGAGATTCTGGCTGACGGCGGACCTTTTTTCGGGTCTGCCATAGGGCCTGAGTGTCGCATCGACAACATCGGAGTCGTGCGCAAGTCGCAGCCGGGCACGTCTTCCTTTAGCATCAAGTTCAACAATGCGGGCACAATCGACGTGATGATGGGCACGCTTCGGTTTACGGGGGCCTTTACCCAAACCGCCGGACAAATCCTGCAGAACGGTGGAGTGTTTTCCAGCGCGCAGTCGGTGGCCATTCTTGGCGGATCCGTCACGGGCACGGGCTTGCCCTTGCAGGCGGACGTGGGGGTCGTTAACTCGGGCGGCCAAGTGCGTCCTGGCAACCCGGTCGGGACGTTAACGCTTAGTGGTGGCAGCGGTATGAATCTGTACTCGCAAGTCGCAGGCGGTGCGTTAGACATCGAGTTGGGAGGCACGGCCGCGAATCAGTTTGACAAGCTAGCGATCAATGGAAAGACGAGCATCGCGGGGCTACTAAACATCGCGTTAGTGAACGACTTCGAGCCCGGATGGGCGGACACATTCAACGTACTGAGTTTCTTTCAGCCGAGTACCGTCGCTTTTGGAAACACGAGCGGAACAGTCTTGGGCGGCAAGCGGATTATCGCTGTGAACGTACAGGCGACCAGTGTTACGCTCAAGGTCATCAAGGACTGTAACGACAACGGCGTCGTTGATGGCGACGAGAACGGGCTGGACAGCGATGGTGACGGCGTTGCCGACTCCTGCGATTTGTGCCCCGGCTTCGATGATGAGCTAGACGCCGATGGCGACGAGATGCCGGACGCATGCGACACGCTGACTGACGTAGTGCTGGTTGAGATTGCGGACGCCAGCGGGCAGACGCTCGAGTCCTTCGATTATGTCGATGGCGAACTGGCCGCCCGGTACCGCGCCGACATTCTCGAGTCCACGTATGAGTACGACGGGTCTGGAAACCTCAGCGTGATTACGCACTCGCCACTGGATGGAACACCTGAGCGCATCGTTACCAACGTGTATGATCCGCCGGGATCGGCCAACTTTGTAGGGACACTTTCGGACGGATGCTCGTGCGGCGGGGGGGCGGACAACACGTTCGTGTATCGCGATGACCGAAACCGGATCACGAAGATCACGACTGCCGACGACCTGCAGGCCACGACAATCCTGGAGGAGTTTTACTACGAGAGCCCGACGGATGACCGGTTGGCGTTGCACAAGCGCCGGAATGCGGCCGGCGTACTGGTGTCGGTTCAGTCGCGAAGCTACGCGGTTGCGGGCGCGGGTTATGTGGTCGAGGTGCGCATGCCGCGGGGGGATGGGAAGGAGGAGATTCGCAAGGAGACGTATGACGGCGACGGGCGGATGATCGAGTTGGGCGAGTACGCCGATGTGATCAACGCCGGGTCGTCGTTCCCGTCGACGCCGGACTTCGTCACCAACTTCGAGTATGACCGCGACGTGGATGGCAACGGCATCGTCACGCACGAGAAGCGCGAGACGATCCGCCCCACGTACGATGGCTCGCGCGTGCGCGAGGTCTGGGATTGGGAAATTGTCTCGGGGACGCCGTACACGAACGATAGCGAGGTGCTGGAGCAGACGTATACGACCGACGTGACGAATCCGCAGAATCAGGACAAGCGGGATTGGACGCAGAAGCGGTACACGTTCAACCCGACCAGCCACGCCACGTACAAGACGTATCAGCTCACGCAGATGATCGAGGCGACCGGCCGGACAATCGACTACTTCTACTTTGCCGCCAACCCCGATCGGTTGATGAGTGAGACACACTCGGCGCCGGGCGGGATCAGTCCGGCCGGGCCGACGACCATCGCGTACACGTATGACGCGGCCGGCAATGTCGAGACAGAAACGCGGCCGGGGCCGGGACCGAGCGGGACAGTGGTCACCTTCTCAGAATACGATCTGTATGGACGGCTTGTGTCGCGTACTGAGGATCCGACCGGACTGAATCGGACCTCGAAGTATCGCTACAACCCGTTCGACGAGCTGATCGCCAGTCAGGAGCCGTCGCCGGCCGGGGGCGTCGAGGGCGTGGTGCGCGGCGTGCTGTACGACGACAACGGCCGCAAGACCGAGGATTACGCCTTCGTTCCGTCCGGTTCGTTCAACTTCGCAACGTTCAACGTCAGCACGCCGGGGCTGGTCCTGGAGCACATGAAATACGAGTACCACGAGCTCTCCGGCCGCTTGACCAAGCAGCGGGTCGAGCTGGCCGACGACATACCGTTTGCGATGAACGCATTCACGTTTGCCGATACCGTCTACGGCTATGACGCCACGGGCGTCTGGCAGCTCTCGATGACGCAGCCGGGTAATCCGACGCCGCCGGCCAGCGCCTACGTCTACGACGATCAGGGCCGGATCACGCAAAGCACGTCACCCGAGGGCGTGGTCAACAGCACGGCTTACGACGGCCGCGGGCTGGTGAAAGTCGAGACGGTTTCGGGCGGCGGCATTTCGCCGCTCGCGACCACCAACTCCTACGACTCGAACGGGCGACTGGAGCTCGTGGACTACCCTGACGGCACGTTCCTGCGGCACACGTACGACGACTTCGGCCGGCTGGAAACGCGCGGCCGCTGCTCGACCTCGAATTGCTCGGGCGGTTTGAGTGTGGTGACCTCGTTCGAGTACAACAACGCCGGCCTGGTCACGCGCGAGTCGACACCAACCGTGTCCGACACCGTCACCGATTACGACAACTTCGGCCGCGTCTACCGCGTGCGCCGCCGGGGGACGTTCGCACAGAACAACGCGACGGACCCCGTCTCGCTGACCGAGTATCACGACTCAGGCGTGGTCTCGCAGACGGCCAACAAAGTCGGCGGGACCGACAGCGAAATCATCATCACCGGTCAAACGCCCGATCAGGCGACGATCTACACCTACAACAACCTCGGGCAGGCCGACACGGTAACGGCCATCAACGTCAACAGCCAAGGCCAGATCGTGAACGAGGTAGTCAAGTCGGTCTATGACCTTGCGGGTCGCCGAACCGAGGAAAAGACCGGCTTCGGTTCTCTCGACCTGACCACGCGGTTCCAGTACGACGGGCTGTCGCGCGTCACCAAGATGATCGATCCGGAGTGCAACTATGTCGACCTGAAGTACGACTCGCGCGGCAACGTGATCAAGCGGACCTCGTTCGAAGACACCAACTGCGACGGGGCGGGCGGGACGCCGAAAGCCCAGGAGCGCAGCGTTTACAACGTGGCCGGACGGATGACGCAGTCGGCGCGGATGGCCAATGCGGCCTCGACCGGCGCGCCCATCGTCACGGTCGACCGCGTGAGCGACTTCACGTACGACGACGACGGCCGGCGGCTGACCAGCAGCACATACAACATGGACGCGGCCACGCCGCGGACCACCACGTACCTGTACGACGCGATCGGCCGGCTGAGCAAGACGACGGATCCGATCGGCACGTACGAGCAGAACTTCTACGATACCGACACCGGCCTGCTGGAGCACCGCGAGGTGGACGATGGCCTGGGCAGCATACGCAAGCTCGAGCTGACGTACGACGACCTGGCCCGTGTGGAGACGGAGTCATGGAGCGTGACCTCGGGCGCGCAGGAGCCGCCGCTGGTGACGACGTACGAATACGACGCTGCCGATCGCCGGACGCTGGTCATCGATCCCGAGAACATCCAGACCAAGTACGAATACAACCTGCTCGGCCAGCTCACCAAGACCACGGAGGCCTTCGGTACGTCGCTGGCCCGCGTGACTGAATTCCCGCTGTACGACCGGCTGGGGCGGCTGATCGAGCAGAGGGCGTACGATCCGCCGCAGGCCGACCAAACGACGACGTACGCCTACGACCTGGTGGGCCGCCGCACGCAGATCACGTTCCCGGACAACGTCAACGGAGCCGATCCGAACGACGTGGTCAAGATGACGTACGACGTGGCGGGCCGCATGCTCACGCGGACCGATCAACGCGGAGTCGTG
>Ga0187892_10002431_pt1 | contig 37303 bp, 30 predicted proteins | sample MA1701073metaG_FD_139345 | JGI IMG/M metagenome (GOLD analysis project Ga0187892, IMG submission 139345) | Bio-ooze microbial communities from a basaltic lava cave in the Kipuka Kanohina Cave System on the Island of Hawaii, USA - MA170107-3 metaG ... | reverse complement strand
CGTGCATATCCATACCGGCATCAATGCGCGCCGCTATCTGATCGCGCGGCCGGACATTTCGGTCGAGGCGAAGCTGCAGGCGCTGCTGATCTGGAACCGCGGCACCGAGGTGCGCTATCTCGACCCGACGCTTGCCTGGTCGCCCGGACCGGAGCCCGAAATTCTTGCCGCGCTGCCGCAGCGTGACGCTCAAGGCATTCTCGCCGCGATCGAAGAATGCGCGCTGGCGCAGCCCGCGCTCGATCTCACGACCGTGACCGTGACGTTCGACAGACTGGTCGCGCCGGAGGGCGTCCGGCAGGCGATCGCGCTGGCCGCGCAATATGCCAAGGGCGGCTACGACCCGGCGCCGTTCTTCGAACTGATGACATCGCTGATCTGCCGCGACGACCAGAGCGAGATGCATGGCTACAAGATGCAGCAGGCGGCGTTCGAGGAGTATTACGCGACGCGCGAGCCGCTCCGGGCGCCGCACCTGATGGCGGCGGCGCGGCATGCCGCGACGGTCGCGACCATGCTGCCGAAATCGGTCTGGCCGCAGGTCAACCGGGCGCTGGCGGCCTGAAAATTCCGATCAGTCGGGCGCGGCCGGCGAGCGCGAGAGGATGCCGCCGTCGACGGTGAAGAGCTGGCCGGTGACGAAGGTTGCCTCGTCCGAAGCGAGCCAGGCCGCCATCGCGGCGATGTCCGATGGCAATCCCAACCGCCGGACCGGGTGCAGCCTCGCCGCCGCCGCCTCGGCCGCGGCCGGATCGGGGAACAGCTTGAAATTGTCTTCGAGCATGTCGGTTTTGATCCAGCCGGGACAGACCGCGTTGCAGCGGATGCCCTGCGGCCCGTGGTCGATCGCGATCGACTTGGTCAGGAGATGCACGGCGGCCTTGGTGGCGTTATAGGCGGCCATGCCGTAGTCCGCGGTCTGGCCGCTGATCGAGCCGAGATTGACGATCGCGCCGCCGCCGCCGGCGATCATGATCGGGATCGCCGCGCGACAGGCCTGGAACACGCTGCGCACATTGACGGCCTGCTGCTGCTCCCATTCCTCATCGGTCATGTCGACGAGCGTCTTGCCGACCAGCATGCCGGCATTGTTGACCAGCACGTCGATGCCACCGAAATCCTGGTGCGCCTGCGCGACCAGCGCGTCGATGTCGCTGCGCTTCGCAACATCGCAGTCACGCCATGAAACGCCCGCGGGAAGTTCCGCAGGCTTGTGGCGCGCGGCAGCCAGCACGGTCGCCCCCTCGGCGGCGAAACGCTCGACGATCGCCTTGCCGATGCCGCGCGAGGCCCCGGTGACGATGGTACGTTTGCCGGTCAGGAGCGCCATGTGGATCGTCCCGTCGCGCCGAGTTATTTGCCCTTGAAGACCGGTTCGCGCTTTTCCGCGAAGGCGCGAATGCCTTCCATCGCGTCTTCCGAGGTCGGAATTTTGCCGTACATTTCGAGCCCGTGCTTGCCGCCCATGCGAACGATGCGCATCGCATCGACGATGTTCATACCGTCGGTGAATTGCAGCACTTCCTTGAGGGCCTGCAGTGCGATCGGCGCACCCTTGGAGATTTCCTCGGCCATCGCGCGCGCCGCCGGCAACAGATCGGCCGGCTTGAAGGTCTTGTAGACGAGGCCCCAGCGCATCGCCTCCTCGGCCAGCATACGACGGCCGGAGAGCAGGAACTCGCGCGCAATCATCGGCGGGATCAGGCGCGGCAGTTTCTGGACAGCGCCTGCGTCGGCGAGAATGCCGCGCTGCATTTCCGGTAACGCGAAATACGCCGTCTCCGACATAAGGATGATGTCGCAGGAGATCACGACCTCCATGCCGCCGCCGATCGCAGCGCCATTCACCGCCGCGATGATCGGCTTCTTGAGATCGAAATACTCGGTAATGCCCGCGAAGCCGCCGGGGCCGAAACCCTTCTCCGGGTGATAGTCGTCGTCGAAATTGATGCCGGTTTCAGCGGTCTCCTTGAGGTCCCAACCGGCGCAGAAGACGCGCTCGCCGGTGCCGGTGACGATGCCGCAGGTAAGCGACGGGTCGCTCTGCAGCGTGTGGAACGCCTTGTACATGGCGCGGCTCATGGCCCGGTTTACCGCGTTGACCGGCGGCCGGTTCAGCACAATCTCGAGGACCTTGCCCCGCCGCTCGGCAAGCACCAGATTGTCGCTCATCGTCTACTCCGCTTCATGACGAACCAGTGAAGGAGCCGCGTCAGGCGACGCCGCCGGCGGCCAGATTGTCGGCGCTGCGCAGGTAGCGCAGGTAGCGATGGCGGTGCCAGGCCGGATCGCCCAGCGTCGCGTTGATCGCCATGACGCGCTTGAGGTGGTGGCCGACCGGCACTTCCATCGTGACCCCGATGCCGCCATGAAGCTGCACCGCCTCTTCGCAGACATGGCGCGCCTGTTTCCCGATCAGCGCCCGCGCCGCGGCGACGCGCCGCGACCGTTCGGCCGGATCGTCCATGCCGGCGCCGTCGGCCGCCTCGATCGCCATCGAGCGCGACAGCTCGCACTTCATGAACATGTCGACCATACGGTGCTGCAGCGCCTGGAACTGGCCGAGATTCTGGTCGAACTGCTTGCGGGTCTTGGCATAGGCGACGGTCGCCTGCTGCGCCGCTTCCATCGCGCCGACGGCCTCGGCGGCGAGCGCTGCGGACGCGACATCGGTCGCGCGCTCGATCAGCGGCAGTGCCTTTCCGGCGTGGCCGAGCAGGTCGCCGCGCTTGACCGCGACACCCGCGAGATCGAGCACGGCGGCGCTGCCGCCATCGTGCGTGCGATAGGATTGCAGCGAAACACCCTTGGCCCCGGGATCGACGAGGAACAGCGAAATACCCTCGGGATCGCGCCGCCCGCCACCGGCTCTTGCCGAGACGATCAGCCGATCCGCCGTCGCGCCGAACGGCACGCCGGTCTTGCGACCGGAAAGCCGCCAGCCGTCGCCGTCGGGTTCGGCTTTCGTGGCGACATCGTTGAGATCGTAGCGGCCCTGCGGTTCCAGCAACGCCGCGCTCGCCTTGGCCTTGCCGGCGATGATCTCGTCGATCAACGTACGCGCCGCTTCGCCGTTCGCATCGGTCAGCAGCCGGCCCGAGAGCACGACCGTCGAGAGATAGGGCGACACGACGAGGCCGCGACCGAACTCCTCCATCAGCACCGCAACGTCGAAGGCGCTGCCGCCCAGCCCGCCGAATTCTTCCGGAAAGGGCACCGACAACCAGCCGAGTTCGGCAAAGGCCTGCCAATGCGCATCGAGATAGCCGGGCGCCTCGGCGACGATCTTCAGGCGCCTGTCGAACGGATACTCGTCCGCCACGAAACGGCGGACGCTGTCGCGGAACATCGCCTGTTCGTCGGTCGGCGCGAACCTCATCGGCCGAGCCCCAGCACGGCCTTGGCGATGATGTTCTTCTGGATCTCGTTCGAGCCGGCGTAGATCGAGGTCTTGCGGAAATTGAAATGCGTACGCGAGGCCGCCGCGCCAAGCCGAAACTCGGCGAGGAGGCCGGCCGGCACCTCGTCCGCGCCGGTGCCGGGCGCGGCCTGCGCGTACTGGCCGAGCGCCTCGACCGTCAGGCCGAACACTTCCTGCTGGATCTCGGTGCCGCGGATCTTGAGCATCGACGCCTCGGCACCGCCGGATTCGCCGGTCGGCGCAAAGAGGAAACGCAGCTCGGTCAGTTCCAGCGCGCGCAGTTCCATCTCGGCATCGGCGACACGCTGGGCGAAATCGGGATCGTCGAGCAGCGTGCCCTCGCCGGCCGGAATGCGCGCCGCGAGGCGCTTCAGGCGCGCGATCGAGGCCAAAGTGCGCGAGACTTCCGCCGTGCCGAACCGTTCGAGGCTCAGCAGGTGCTTGGCGACCGTCCAACCCTTGCCTTCCTCGTAGATGCGTTGGGACACCGGCACTTTCACATTGTCGAAGAAGACCTGGTTCACTTCGTGCGTGCCCTCGAACATGATCAGCGGCCGCACCGTCAGGCCCGGCGACTTCATGTCGAGCAGCAGGAACGTAATGCCGTCCTGTTTCTTGCCGGAACTGTCGGTGCGGAACAGGCCGAACATCCAGTCGGCGGTATGCGCATCGGTGGTCCAGATCTTGCTGCCGTTGATGACGTAGCGGTCGCCCTCGAGCACCGCGCGGGTCTTGAGCGAGGCGAGATCGGAGCCGGCATTCGGCTCGGAATAGCCCTGGCACCAGAGAATGTCGCCGCGCAGCGTGCCCGGCAGGAATTTCCGCTTCTGCTCCTCGTTGCCGAAATGCAGCAGCGTCGGACCGAGCATCTGGATTCCGAAGCTGAGCGGTCGCGGTGCGTCGTTCAACGCCATCTCCCGCTCGAAAATGTAGAATTGCTCGTCGGTCCAGCCGGCGCCGCCATGCTCTTTCGGCCAGCTCGGCGCCCCCCAGCCCTTTTCGGCCAGGATGCCTTGCCAGCGGCGCTGCTCGTCGACGGGCAGGTCCATGCGTTCGGACCGGACGGCATCGCGAATATTGTCGGGCAGGTTTTCGCGGAGGAACCGCCGCACCTCGTCGCGAAATTTCTCGCCCTCGGCGCTGAATTGGATGTCCATGACGGCTCCCGACGGTACGGCGCGTCATTCAATAGGCGGGCGCGCCGAAGTTCAATGCCATTCTGGGAATTTCGGCCATGCGGACCCTGCAGCCGATGCCGGGTTCAGGCGGCCGACCTCGCGGTGGCGCGCCGGCGCCGCATGATCAGGATCAGCGCATAGCCGCCGAGCAGCAAGGCGGCCGCCCCGATCGTCGAAATCGTGCCGAGAACGGGCACGGCCGGCGTATAGCCGACGCCCATCTTCGCGTAGATGTACTCGGGGATCGTCGTGTCGGCACCGGTCGTGAACAGCGATAGGGGGAAGTTGCCCCAGGAGAGCAGGAAGGAAAACAGCGCGCCGGAAAAGATGCCGGGCCAGAGCACCGGCAGCGTGACCTCGCGCAGGACCTGCCAGCGCGAGGCGCCAAGATCGAAGGCCGCCTCCTCCAGCGCCGAATCGAACCCGTAGACCTGGATCGACATCACGAGTGTCGCCACCGGCACGACCCATACCAGATGCGCAAAGACCGCGGTCTGCCACGATGTCTCGATGCCGAGCGCGTTGAACCACAAGAGCAGCGCGAGCCCCAGGACCGACTGCGGGAAGAAGATCGGCAACAGCACGATCTTCTGGTAGATCGAGCGGCCCCGCCAATCGTAGCGGGCAAACGCCAATGCCCCGAAGAATGCGATCACGACGGAAATGGCAGTGACGATGAGAGCGATCAGGATCGAGGTTTCAAACAGCGTCCGAATCTCGAACGAGTCCATCGTCTTGCCCCACCATTCGAGCCCCCATTTCCGGATCGGGAAATTGAAATAGCGGGCCGAGGTCAGCGTCGCGAGCACGCCGCAAAGGATCGGCAGGTAAACGAATGCGATGATCGCGGCGGTCCACCCCACCACGAAGCTGCCGCGCCAGCTTTCGCTCCGTCTCGCCATGACTAGCGCCGCCCCAGGATGCGATCGAGATCGAATCGGCGCAGCACCAGCAGCACGAGTGCGCCGACCAGCACGATCAGCAGCACGGAAATCGCCGCACCGAGCGGCCAGTTCTGCGCATAGGTGAACGCGATCTCGATGTCGTGCACGACGGGGATCACCGACTGGCCGCCGAGGATCTTTGCCTCGGCGATCGCACCCACCGACAGCACAAAGGTAAGCAGGCAACCGATCACGATGCCCGGCATGGCGAGCGGCAACTCGACCTCGCGGAAAACCTGCAGCCGCCCCGCACCGAGATCGCTCGCGGCCTCCTTGACGTCGTTCGGCACCATCGAGAGACCGAGCGTCATCGGGAACAGCATGAACGGCAGATAGACATAGACCATGCCGAAAACGATCATGCCCGGCGTGAACAGGATGCTATCGGCCTCGATCCCGAACAGGGAATTGAGCGTGCCGAGCAGGACGCCGCCCTTGATCAGGAACAGCACCCAACCGTAAAGCCGAACGTTCTCCGAGACGAACAGCGGCAAAACCAGCAGCAGCGTGATCAGGTTGGCCCATCGCCCGAAGATCTTTGCGAGACCGTAAGCAACCGGATAGCAGATCACTGCCAGGATAAGGACCGTCGCCACGGCCATCCCGAGCGACCACAGGAAGGAGTAGTAGAACGTCTCCCTGACGATCGTCAGGTAGCCTTCAAAGGCCGGAACCTGCCAGAGATCGAATGTTCGCTCCTTGCCGAAGCTGAATCCCACGATCGCCAGCAGCGGCGCCGCGAAGCCCAGCAACAGCAGGACCATGATCGGTGCGGCATGGCGACGCCCGGGTCGCCACAACCAACCGATCGGGGATCGCCTTCCGTCCTGTCCGCCAACAGCCATCAGTCACGCACCAGAATGCTGTCGCTCGCGTCCCAGCCGATGGTCACCTCGTCGTCGAGATGCGCCTCAAAGGCCTTCTGGCGAAGCCGCTCGACGATGAACACGTGTTCGCCGACGCGAACCTGGTACTGGATGCGCGAACCAAGCGCGTATTCGTTGTAGAGCCGGCCGGTCAGCCGATTCTCGGCGCTCTCCCCGTCATTGAGGAAGCGCATGTACTCGGGCCGCACCACGAGGTGGCCGGTTTCGAAACCGCCCGGCAGAGGCGGCGCCGTGAAATTCGCATTGAACTTTTCCGACGTGACGCGCCCGCTTTCGCCACGACGAACGTCGATGACGTTGACCTCGCCCATGAACTCCGAAACGAACTTGTCCGACGGCTCGCTGTAGATCTCGTCGGGCGTTCCAACCTGCACCAGTCGACCCTCGCGCATCACGCCGATTCGGTCGGACATCACCATTGCTTCTTCGAGACTGTGGGTGATGTACATAAAAGTCTTGCCGGTCTCGCGGTGGATGTCCTTGAGCTCCTTCTCCAGCGCCTTGCGGAGCTTGTAGTCGATCGCCGACAGCGGCTCATCGAAGAACAGGATCTGGGGGTCGTAGGCCAGTGCCCGCGCCAGCGCGACGCGCTGCCGTTCGCCGCCCGAACACTGCGTCACCGCCTTGTCGTAATAGTTCTCGGGCAGCCGAAGCTGGCGCATGAGCTGGAGCGCGCGTTCGCGGCGCTTCGCCGCCGGTTCGCCGCGGATCTTCAGCGGGAATTCGATGTTCTGGCCCACCGTCCGGTGCGGAAACAGCGCCAGCGACTGGAAAACCATGCAGGTCGGACGCTGGTTTGCAGGCAGGTCGTTGATGCGTTTGCCCTTCAGGAGGATATCGCCCGAACTCGGCACCTCCATGCCCGCGAGCATTCGCAGCAGGGTCGTCTTTCCGCTCCCGGACGGCCCAACGATGGTGAAAAACTCGCCCTCGCCAACCTCGAGATCGATGCCGGATACCGCCTTGAACGAACCGAACTGTTTCGTAAGAGCCTTGAGCTCGAGGATCGAGTTACGGACGGGTGCGCTCATGAAAACCGGATCGTTCTGGATGGGTGAGTGCGACACGCGCTCGGGTGCCCACGCGTCTGCCGCCACGATTTACGATGTCGAATCGCTTCGGGCCGACCGCCACCGAATCATCGCGGCGGCCGGCCCGATTTTGCGATGCGTCAGCCGCCCGAAGCCGCGCGCTTGGCAGCCGACATGATGTCGAGCAGGCGGTCGTAGTCCGGCACGATGTCGTACTCGACCGAACGTTCCATTTCCCACTCAAGGCTGTCCCACTGGATGATATCGAGCTCCTCAGCCGAGAAGAGGTCGAAGCAGGCCGGATTGCCCATCTGCGTGACCGGGTTGAACGTCCCTTCGGCGAACGCGACGATGTGCGCCACTTCGGGATCCTGCACGTACTTGAGGAACTCGACCGCCAGCGGCGAAAGCTGCGGGTTGTTCACGACCGAGGTCACCTCGATCCAGGACACGCCGCCCTTTCCGCCCGGCATCGGTCCGCTCGCCGGCGTAACGCCGCGCAGATTGGAGAAGCCATCGGCACGTGCCGGCGACACCGAGTAAACGCCGCCCGGCAGGTAGAGATCGATTTCGCCGCTGATCAGTCCCTGATTCAACGTCGGTATATCGCCGACCAGCGCCGCATCCTTGAAGAGACGATTTGCGACCTCGGTATATCTCGCAACCTCGTCATCCGCGTGTTCACGGAACGGATCGAGACCCGCGATCAGGCAAATCGCGAACACATCCCAGTCGTCGGTCTCCTGCACGGCATATCGCCCTGCGAGGCCGCCGTCGTTCCAGAGATCCCAACCTTCGTTTTCCGCCATTTCGCGACTGACCTTGTCGGTGTTGACGACGAAGCTGTAGGGACCATAACGCTGGCACATGCCGAGCAGGTCGTTGCCGTCCTCGCTCATCGCCCAGTGATACGGCGGCGCGAAAGCCGGCAGCATCTTTTCGAAATACGGCTCCATCTCGGCGCGCGGCAGCGGCATGATCAGCCCTTCCGGATACATGACCTTGCGCGCCCATGGGTTGTTGACGTTGATCAGGTCCCACACGTTGATTTCGCCGGCGCGCAGCCGGTTGATCATGGTCGGATCGTTGGTGAGCGATTCGGCCTTGATCGTCGCATCCATCATTTCGCGGAACGGATCCAGGACCTGGGCCGAGTTGTAGCCTTCCCAGCAAAGTATGTTCAGCTCGTTCTCCCGAGCGGCCTGCGCCCGACGGCCGGCGAACGTACCCGCGGCAAGCGCGGCTGCGCTCGCGCCCGCCGATTTCAGAAACTGGCGTCGCGAACCCTTGAGATCGATCATTGGTGGACTCCTCCCTGTTTTGACCGGCCGGCATCCCGGCGAACGAATGTCGCCGCAACCGGCTCCCGGCATCGATGCCGACCGCGAACGGGCCGGCGCGGCGGTCTGCACCGCCCGGGTGCTGCAAGCCTAGCGAACCGGCCGGATGCGCTCAACGCCCGGTCAAAACCGCACGAATGTCAGGATTCCGCCGCCTTCCGGGCAGCCCGGATCGCCTGCCAGATGCGCTCGGGGGTTGCCGGCATGTCGAGCCGCCGAACGCCGAGCGGACGCAGGGCATCCAGCAGCGCCGCCATCACGGCCGGCGGTGCGCCGACGCAGCCCATCTCGCCCGCCCCCTTTGCGCCGAGCGCGTTGCCCGGCGAGGGAATGCCGGGGACCGTCTCGACGGTGAAGGACGGCAGGTCATCGGCGCGCGGCATCGCATAGTCGAGGAAGGAGGCCGTCAGGAGCTGGCCGTCGTCGCCGTAGACCGTGCGTTCGAGCAGCGCCTGGCCGATGCCCTGCGCCAGACTGCCGTGCGCCTGGCCTGCAACGATCGTCGGATTGACGACGGTGCCGACATCGTCGACGGCAGTATAGCGTACGACGCGGGCGACACCCGTCTCGGGATCGATTTCGACTTCGGCGACATGACTGCCGTTCGGCCAGCTTGCGCCGTCGACGGTGTGGCGCAGGTGCGTTGCTATGCGCGCATCGGCCTGCGCGGCCGCCAGCTCGAACAGGCCGACCGAGCGATCGGTGCCGACGACGGTAAAGCGCCCGTCGCGATAGGAGAGATCGGCGGCCGGCGCCTCGAGCCGGTCGGCGGCGAGATCGCGCGCGGCTTTCAGGGCCGCATCGGCGCCGGCGACCGCCGCCGGTCCGCCGACGAAGAGCGAGCGCGAGGCGACGCTGCCGACGCCGTTCACGATGTCGGTGTCGCCCTGCACCACCTCGACCAGCGCGATCGGCAGGTCGAGCGCGTCGGCGACGAGCTGCGCGTAACCGGTCGCGAGGCCCTGCCCCATCGCCTGGGTTGCCGAGTGCAGGGTGACGCGGCCGCTGTCATGAATGTGGACGCGCACTTCCTCGGTGAAGACGTTGGCGCCGGTCCATTCGATGAAGCTCGCGAGGCCGCGGCCGCGCAGCAGGCCGCGCGCCTCGCTCCCGGCCCTGCGCGCGGGAAAGCCGCTCCAGTCGGAAAGCGCCAGCGCGCGGTCGAGCACGCGATCGAAATCGCCGCAATCGTAGATCTCGCCGCTCGGCGTCTTGTGCGGAAATGTCCGGATGAAGTTGCGGCGCCGGATCTCGACCGGATCGATGCGCAGCGCGGCGGCGGATTCGTCCATCAGCCGCTCGACGACATAGATGCCTTCCGGCCGCCCGGCGCCGCGATAGGGCGCGGTCGGGCAGCTGTTGGTGAAGACGGCGCTCACGCGCACGTCGACCGCCGGAATGTCGTAGTTGCCGACCATCACGCGCGGCCCGAGCAGGATCGAGACGACGGCGCCGGCGGGCGTCAGATAGGCGCCGATATCGGCCAGCGTGTCGACGCGCAGGGCGAGGATGCGCCCGTCGATGTCGAGCGCGAGCGCGGCCTCGTTGATCTGGTCGCGACCGTGGGTGGCGGCCAGGAACTCCTCGCTGCGGGTCGCGCGCCATTTGACCGGGCGGCCGAACTGCCGCGCGGCGAGGGCGATCAGCGCGTCCTCAGGATGCAGGTTGGTCTTGAGGCCGAAGCCGCCGCCGATATCGGGCACCAGCACGCGGATCGTGTCGGCCGGAACTTTCAGCACCGCCTCGGCGAGTTGGGTCCGCAGCGTCGAGGGCGTCTGGCTGACGGTCTCGAGCGTCAGCCGGCCGGTGGCCCGATCCCAGTTGCCGCGCGCCGCGCGCGGCTCCATCGCGTTCGGCACCAACCGGTTGTTGGCGAGACGCAGCCGCACGACATGGGCGGCTCTTGCAAAGGCCGCCTCGGTGGCAGCCGGATCGCCGAAGCGCGCATGGCCGGCGATATTGTCGGGCTGCCCATCCCAGTGAAGCGGTGCGCCCGGTGCGGCCGCATCGGCGAGCGACACCTGCGCCGGCCGGTTGCGGTACGCGACGGCGATCCGCTCCACGGCATCCTCGGCCTCGGCGCGCGTCTCGGCGAAGACGGCCGCCACCGGCTCGCCGACGAAACGAACGCGATCGACCGCGAGCGCATGGCGCGGCGGTCCGGCACTGACCGACCCGTCGGCGCGTTTCGTGCGCGGGCCGCCCGGCAGCGGACCGATGCCCGTCGCCACGAGATCGGCACCGGTCAGCACGCCGGCAACGCCCGGCATCCCACGCGCGGCCGTGGCATCGATCGACAGGATTTCGGCATGGGCGTGCGGCGAACGCAGCAGCACCATGTGCAGCGCGCCGTCTGCGGCGAGATCGTCGCCGAAGCGCGCCGCGCCGCGCAGCAGGCGCCCGTCCTCGATGCGGGGCGCCGGCTGGCCGATACCGAATTTTTCCATCGGGCGTCGATGTAGCGGGTCGCGCGCACCGGCTGCAAGGGTGCAATGCCGCTCACGGCTCTAAATCCGGAGCAGCCGCACAACCTGAAACCTCATGGTGGAGACCTTTGCGCGGATCGTGAAGCGTGATTCCATACCCAAACGCCTTGCTCAAACCGCGCAAAGGTCTCCGGGATGAGGGCTTGTTTGACCGTTCCGTCCGCCCGTCCGTCAGGCCTTGGCCCCGCGCAAGGTGCGCAGCCGGTCGGCGATCAGGCACATCTGCTCGAACATCAGGACCATCGCGTTCATCGAGGTGATGTTGTTCGGATTGTCCTTGGTCGGAATGATGCAGACGACATCGCCGCCGATGACATCGAGGCCGCGCAACCCGTGCAGGGTCCGGGTCGCATCGTCCGGCGTCATGCCGCTATAGCCCGGCTCGAGATTGGCGGCCGCCGGCGCATAGACGGGATCGAGCGCATCCATGTCGAAGGTGATGTAAACCGGCGAATCGCCGACGCGTTCGCGCAGGATCTCGACGACCTTCCTGACGCCGAGCTCGCGGAACTCGTCGATGCCGATGACGCGATAGCCGAGATTGTGCGAGGTGTCGCGCCAGTCGAGCGTCACGACATTGCCGCGAATGCCGACCTGCGTGCTCCTTTCGGCATCGACATGCCCTTCCCTCACCAGATAGGCCGCCCAGTGCGCCGCCGAGCGCACGGCGCCGAGCCAGTGCGGGATATGCTCGTAGGCGTCGGTGTGCGCGTCGAAATGGATCAGCGCCGCCTTGCGACCGCCGGTGATCTTCGCGTTGGGACCGGCGATCGCCTTCAAGATCGGCCCGGTGATGGCGTGGTCGCCGCCGATCGAGACCGGCCGCACGCCGGCATTGTCGAGGCGCTTGTAGAAACCCTCGATATGCCGGACGCAAATGTCGTTGACCATCGCCTCCGGCAGCGGCACGTCGCCCATGTCGGTGATGCGGCATTCCTCCCACGGGTTGAGCCCGTACTTGGCATGACAGCGCCGGTAGAAGCCCGACACATGACGGAGAAAGCGCGGCGCCAGATGCTGGTCGCGCTCGGTCGAACCGTTGCCCGACGAATGCGGCACGCCGACGAAAGCGATGTCGGCGTTGTTCGGATTCTCGTCCCACGGACAGCGGAAGAAGGTGGCAATATTGTACCAGTACCAGCTGTTGGTCTGGCGTTTCATGCTTTGGTAGGTTTCTTCGTCCATCACGAACGGGCGCTGGTCGTCCATCTCGATCCTCCCGGCAGGGTTCTTGCGGCGGCGCTGCGCCGATACAAGGCGGCATCATGGGCCGCGCGGCGGCAGGCGGCAAATGACGGAACTTCCGCGCCGGATTGCGTCTTGCCGCAGCGATCGCGCCGGGAGAGCATGAGCGACTGATCGTTTCGGTCTCCCGCCCGGGCACCGCGCGATCGGGGATGGGGGATTTCATGCGAAATGGAGGCGACGTTGTGCTCGACGTCGGCGAGAAGCCGGCGCCGCCGGCCTTCCTGCTGCTCAGCCTGCAGCATCTGTTCGCCATGTTCGGCGCCACGGTGCTGGTGCCGCTGTTGACCGGGCTCGACCCGTCGGTCGCGCTGATCGCGAGCGGCATCGGGACGTTCGTCTTCATGGCCTGCACCGGCGGGCAGGTGCCGGCCTATCTCGGCTCCTCCTTCGCCTTCATCGCGCCGATCATCGCCGCTTCCGCCATCGGCGGCCCCGCCGGCGCCATGATCGGCTGTTTCGTCGCCGGCCTCGTCTATGTCGTGCTCGCCGCGTTCCTCAAGATATTCGGCGTCGGCTGGCTGATGCGCCTGCTGCCGCCGGTGGTGGTCGGCCCGATCGTCATCGTGATCGGGCTCGGCCTTGCCGGTGTGGCCGTACAGATGGCGATGAACACGGCCGGCGGCGGCGAATACAGTCTCGGCCATTTCCTGGTGGCGCTCGCGACCCTCGGTTCGATCCTCGTCTATGCGCTGGTGCTGCGCGGTTTCTTCACCGTGGTGCCGATCCTGCTCGGCGTGCTGACCGGCTATGCGATCGCGGTCGCGGCCGGTTATGTCGACTATACGCCGTTCCGCGACTTCGAGCTGTTCGCAGTGCCCAAATTCACGCTGGCCTTCTCGGGCCTGGCCGAGGACGTCTCGATCTGGCAGATGATCCTGCTGATCGCGCCGGTCGCGCTCGTGACCTTGGCCGAGCATATCGGTCACATCATCGTGCTGGGCCGCGTGGTCGGGCGCGAATATCTCGAAAAGCCGGGCCTCGCGCGCACGCTGATCGGCGACGGGTTCGCGACCTCGGTGGCGGCGCTGATCGGCGGCCCGCCGAACACGACCTACGGCGAGAATATCGGCGTGCTGGCGATCACGCGCATCTTCAGCGTCTGGGTGATCGGCGGCGCCGCCGCGCTCGCGATCCTGCTCGGTTTCATCGGCATCCTGACCGCATTCCTCGAAACCATCCCGGCGGCCGTGATCGGCGGCATCTCGATCGCGCTGTTCGGCGTAATCGCGGCCGCCGGCATCCGCGCGCTGATCGAAGGCAGGGTCGATCTCGGCGACCGGCGCAACCTGCTGATCGTCTCGACCATCCTCGTGCTCGGAATCGGCGGCGCGACCCTGCATTTCGGCAAGGACGGGTTCGAAGTGTCGGCGATGGCGCTGGCGGCGGTGATCGGCGTGCTGCTCAACGCCGCGCTGCCGCGGCGCGAGAACAAGGACGATTCGAGCGCGCTCTAGCTATTCCGCCGGGGTCGGCGTCGGCTCGGTCGCGCCGCCTTCGCGGGCGATGCGCGCCGCCTCGTGGGCGCGGTGGTCGCGCGCGATGAACGTGTAGACGACCGGCGTCACGAACAGCGTGAACATCGTGCCGATCGTCATGCCGGCGGCGATCACGAGACCGATGTCGAACCGGCTGCGCGCGCCGGCGCCGCTCGCGGTGAGCAGCGGGAACATCGCGACCACCATGGCGGCGGTCGTCATCAGGATCGGCCGCAGGCGCACCGCGGCCGCCTCCTCGATCGCCTCGCGCCGCGTATAGCCCTGCTCGGTCTGCAGGCGGTTCGCGAACTCCACCATCAGGATGCCGTGCTTGGCGATCAGGCCGATCAGCGTCACGAGGCCGATCTGCGAATAGATGTTGATGCTCAGGAGTCCGACGCTGCCGCCGATGCTGAGCGGCAGCAGCGCGCCGAACATCGAGGTCGGCAGCGCGATCAGGATGATGATCGGGTCGCGGAAGCTTTCGAACTGCGCGGCGAGCACCAAGAAGATCACGACCAGCGCAAAGATGAAGGTGTAGACCAGCGTGCCGCCCTCGCGCACGAACTGCCGGCTTTCGCCCTGGAAATCGTAGCTGAACCCTTCGGGCAGGATGTCGGCGGCGACACCCTCGAGGAACTGCAGCGCCTCGCCGAGCGTGCGGCCGGGGAACGGTACGGCCGAGAGTGTCGCCGAGTTGAGCTGCTGGAAGCCGCGCAGCGCGTTCGGCTGCACCGACTGTTCGATAGCGGCAACCGACGACAGCGGCACGAGCTGGCCGCTCGAGGTGCGCACCTGGTAGCGCGTCAGCCAGTCCGCCGTCAGGCGATAGTCGCGCGGCACCTGCGGGATCACCTGATAGCTGCGGCCATAGAGGTCGAACAGGTTGGTGTAGTTGCCGCCCAGCATGGTCGCGAGCGCCACGCCGATATCGTCCATCCGGATGCCGAGCCGGTTCGCCTTGTCCTGGTCGATCCGGAACTCGATCTGCGGCGTGTTGAAGCGCAGGTCGGTATCGGTGAACAGGAACATGCCGCTCTGGTTCGCCGCCTGCTGCATCGATTCCACCAACTCGGCGAGCTGCACGAAATCGCGCGTGGTAGTGATGACGAACTGCACCGGCGCACCGCCGGTCGAGCCCGGCAACGCCGGCGGCGGGAACGCAACGACCGAGGCGCCGGGAATGCCGTTCAGCGCCGGCTGCAGACCGGCCAGGATCTCCTTGGCGCTGCGCTCGCGCTGGTCCCACGGCTTGAGGATCATGCCGGCGAAGGCCTGGTGCACGCCGTCCGTGCCGTTGATCAGGAACACGCCTTCGCGTTCCGGTACCGTCTCGAAGATGCGGTTCATCGCCTCGGTCTGTCGCTCGAGATAGTCGAGATTGGCGTATTCCGGGGTCGAGACGATGGTCAGGAACCAGCCCTGATCCTCCTCCGGCGCCAGCTCCTTCGGCGTCGTGACATACATCAGGCCGGTCATGATCATCACGCCCACGAGAACCAGCAGCGTCACCGCGCGGAAGTTCAGCGACCGGTGCAGGATGCGGCCGTAGCGGTCGCGCAGCCCGTCGAAGACACGGTTGACCAGCTTGACGAAACGGTTGTCGGCATCGTGCGCATCGAGGAGGCGCGAGCACATCATGGGCGACAGGGTGAGCGAGATGACGCCCGATACGATGACCGCGCCCGCCAGCGTGAAGGCGAATTCCTGGAACAGCGCGCCGGTCAGGCCCGAGACGAAGCCGATCGGCGCATAGACCGCCGCGAGCGTCAGCGTCATCGAGATCACGGGACCGGCGATCTCGCGCGCGCCCTTGAGCGACGCCTGGAACGGCAACATGCCTTCTTCGATGTGGCGGTAGACGTTCTCCACCACGACGATCGCATCGTCGACCACCAGCCCGATCGCCAGCACGAGGGCCAGCAGCGTCAGCAGGTTGATCGAATAGCCCATCGCCAGCAGGAACATCATGACGCCGATCAGCGAGAGCGGAATCGTCACGATCGGAATTGCGGTCGAGCGCACGTTGCCGAGGAAGAGAAAGATCACGACGATGACGATGATCGCCGCCTCGCCGAGCGTCATCACCACTTCGCGGATCGAGGCGCGGATGAATTTGGTCGAATCCCAGGCGATGCTCGCCTTGAGGCCCGTCGGCAGCTCGGCCTGGATTTCCGGGAAGACCCCGCGCACGCCGTCGATCACGCTCAGCGGATTGGCGGTCGGCGTCGCATAGACGCCGATGAACACCGCCTTCAGCCCGTCGAAGACCGAGGTCGAGTCGACGCTTTGCGGCCCCAGCTCGATTTTTGCGATGTGGCCGAGCCGGATCAGCGAGTCGCCGCGTGTCGCCACGACGAGCTGCGCGAAGGCCTCGGCGCTCTTGAGCGAGGTGTCGGCATTGATGCTGGTCTCGACATAGTCGCCCTTGATCTGGCCCGGCGCCGACGTGAAATTGTTGGCGTTGAGCGCCAGCTGCACGTCGTTCGGCGTCACGCCGAGCGCCGCCATCTTGTTCGGGTCGAGCCAGATGCGCATGGCGAAGGTCTGGCCGCCGAGGATCTGCGCATTCGCGACGCCGTTCACCGTTTGGAGCTTCGGCTGCACGACGCGGGTCAGGTAATCCGTGATCTGCGACGAGCTCATCACGTCGGAGAGGAACGACAGATACATCAGCGCGTAGCCGTCGCCGGTCTGCTTCACCACGACCGGATCGTTCGCTTCGCGCGGCAGCACGCCGATCACCTGATTGACCTTCGAGAGCACGTCGGTCGCGGCGCGATCCGGATCGGCGTTCAGCAGCAGGTTGAGCGTGACGGTCGACACGCCCTGGCGCGAGGCCGAGACCAGCGTGTCGATGCCTTCCGTGCTCGAGACCGCCTGCTCGATCGGAACGGTAATGAAACCCTTGATCACGTCCGCCGACGCGCCAGGATAGGTCGTCGTGATCGTGATCGTGGTGTTCGAGAGTTCCGGATACTCGCGGATCTGCAGGCTGAAGACCGCCTGCAGGCCGATCAGCAGGATCAGCAGGCTGACGACGCTCGCCAGCACCGGTCGCCGGATGAAGATGTCCGTGAAAGACATCGCCCCGCCCTACTCGTTCGGCCGCACGGCGGGCGCTTCGAGCGCCACGCTGTTGTCGATCACGACCGGCGCGCCGGGAAACAGCTTGATCTGGCCGGACGTCACGACCATCTCGCCCGGTTCGACGCCGGAGACGATCGACACGGTGCCGTCGCGCGTATCGCCGACCTGGACGAAACGCCGCTCGACGATCAGCGGCCTTGGGGCTGCGGCGGTATCGGCGCCGGTACCGGTGTCGTCGGCCGAGTCGACTTCCGCCGCAATCGCCTCGCCATCGACCGTCTCGGCGTCGGGCGTGGTCGCATCCTCGGCATCGGGCTGCTCGACCACGACATAGATGCTGTCGCCGTAGAGGCTGTAGCTGACGGCCGTGCGCGGCACGGTCACAACCGGCTGCGCCTCGCCCGCGAGCACGGCAACGTTCGCGAACATTCCGGGCAGCAGGCGCCGGTCGGCGTTCGGCAGCACGGCGCGGACCAGCACGTCGCGGGTGTCCTGCTCGACCTTCGCGTCGATCGATTCGATGCGGCCGGTAAACACCTCGCCCGGGAAGGCGTCGACGCGCACCTCGACGGTCTGGCCGACCGCGATGCGCGCGATCGACTGTTCCGGGATCGGGAAGTCGGCATAGATCGGCGCAAGCTGCTGCAAGGTCACCAGCGGCGTGCCCGGCGAGACATATTCGCCGAGATCGACCAGCCGGATGCCGAGCAGGCCGCTGAACGGCGCCTCGATCGACTTCTGGTCGATCAGCGCGCGCACGCGCTCGACGGTCGCCGCCGCGGTGTCGCGGCGCGCGACGCTGGCATCTCGATTGGCGGCCGAGGTGTTGCCCTTCTCGTACAGTTCGTTCTGGCGACCGAGATTGAGAGCGGCCTCGTTGAGTTCGGCAAGACCGGATTTCAGGTCTGCCTGCTCGACCTCGTCGTCAAGCTGGATCAGGAGCGTGCCGGCGGTCACGGTCTGGCCCGAATCGAATTGCAGCGCACGGATCACGCCGCCGATCTGCGGGGCGATGTCGACGCCCTGCACGGCCTTCAGGGTTCCGATCGCCGGCAGGACCGGCACCCAGTCCTCGGATTGCGCCTCGGTCGCCGAGATCGTCACCGGCGGGAAACTGCTCGCGCTCAGGAATTCCTGGACGAGCTTCGGTTTCATGACGAACTGGAAATAGGCGAAGCCGCCGACGAGAACGACCAGCAGCACCAGGACGGCGGAAAAGATGACAACGCGTTTCATCAGACGGACCGAAGATTGGGAACGACGGCGGTCGGCGGAAGGAGGGACGGATATTGTGGCGTCGCGTGGCGCCGGCAATACCGAACCCGTCCGGACCCCCGCTCCTGTGGTGCGGATGCCGCGCCGGCGCCGCCGGATTGACGGCAATCGGGCATGCCGGCAGGCATTTCGAGGCGGCCTCCTGTAGCCCAGCGGCAGCCCCGAGTAAACCGCAGGCCGGTTGGGGCCATTGGGTTCCGGCCGGCCGGCGGACATGCTCCACACATGGGGGCATGCCGAAATGCGGGCCGGTCCGCAAGCCGCCGCCGGACGGCCTCGACGCACCGGGTTGACCCGCCCGTCGATGTCGAATTTCTGTGACATCGGGCGGGTCCGATGCGATGAAATCGGCGGGCCAAACCGGGGACGAAGCCGTATGACGTTCGAAAGAGTCTTGATAACCGGCGGCAGCGGCCTGCTCGGTCGCTATGTCGTCGCGGAATGCGCGCGGCACGCCAAGGTCTCCGTGCTCGATCTCGCGCCGCCTCCGCAGGATCTGCCGTTCCATCGCGTCGACATCACCGATCGCGACGCGGTCGCCGCCGCGATGAAGGGACAGGACGCGGTGATCCACCTCGCCGCGCTCGACCAGGCGGTTTCCGCCTCCGAGCAGCGCTTCTTCGAGATCAATGTGATGGGCGTGTGGAACGTGCTGGCCGCCGCCGAGCAGGCCGGCCTGCGCCGCGCCGTGATCTGTTCGAGCGTCGCCGCCGTCGCGCTCAGCCGCGCCTACCCGCCGCAATATCTCCCGGTCGACATTGAGCACCCGGGCAACCCGGCCGTTGCCTACGGGCTCAGCAAGCAGGTCGCCGAGGCGATCGGCCGGACCTTCGCGCGCCGCGGCGGCATGACGGTCTGTGCGCTGCGGCCGACCTGGGTCGTGCATCCGGAATTCGCCTACGACATCGCGCGCAAGGTCGCGACCGAAGACGGCGGCAACGCGCCGCCCGGGGCTTCGCATCCGTCCTGGCGAACCGACCACGAGCCGCTGATCCCGTCGCGCACGTTCGTGACGCCCGACGATGCCGCGCGCGCGTTCCGCAAGGCGCTCGACGCCGAAACCGGACCGTTCGATGCGTTCTTCGTGACGGCGCGGGACAGTTTCAGCCCGTTGCCGACCGTGGATGCCGTGCGGCGCAGCTTCGGCGTCGATCCGGAGATCCGCGACCCCGGTCTCTACGCGCGCGATCCGCGCGCCGCGCTGTACGACATTGCGCGCACGCGCGATCGGCTCGGCTGGGAACCGCGGGAGCGCTGGGCCGATCTGATGAAACGCGTGCTCGCGCAGGCCGGCGTGTCGGCCCAGATTCCGCACCCATGAAGGGGATTCCCCTTTATGGGTGCAGAACCTAGTCCCAGACGAGCCGATAGCCCGTCGCCTCCAGCACGCGCGTTGCGACGGCGCGGCGCAACGCGACGAAGACCGTCGGCAGCGCCGGCGGCCAGCGCCGTCCGTCGAGCGACGATACCGGCCGCAGGAAGCGCACGCTGTTGGTCACAAACCGCAGGTCGGCGTCGGCAAAGCCGGCCGGCGACAGCGTCCGCTCCTCGACCGTCAGACCCACGGTCGGGGCCAGCTCCATCACCAGCGCCCGCATCGTTCCGGCCAGCACGCCGTCGGAGAGCGGCGGCGTCGCGAGCCGCGTGCCGTTGAGCGCGAAAACGTTCGCAATCGTCGCGCAGGCGACCGCGCCTTTCGTGTTGAGCAGCAGCGCATCGTCGGCGCCGCGCTCCGTCGCCTCGCGCGCGGCGAGGATGTTGTCGAGATAGGAGAGCGATTTCAGGCGAGAGGTCGGCGCGCTCTCGTTGCGGCGAACGCTGCTGGTGACGAGTGAGACGGCATTCCGCGCAAGATCGGGTTTCCACGGCGTCGCGCTCACCGACCTTGTCGGAGCCGACGCGGTCGACGGCCATAGGCCGCGTCCGGACCGACCTCGCGTGATGGTTGTTCGCAAGATACACGTAACCATGTCTGCAGCGCCAAACAGGACTTCCTGCCAGTCATTCCTGATTTCGGCTTCGTCGACCGTGATGCCGATCTCGGCCGCCTGCGCGATCAGTCGCGCCAGATGGCGCTCGCCCTCGACCGGCTTGCCGTTGAAGGCAACCAGCGTGTCGAACACGCCGTCGCCCAGCAGGTAACCGCGATCTTCCGATGCATTTGTCACGGCACGCGCTCCAGGAAAGCGCGCATGATGTCGTAGCCGTTGGGCGTCAGCACCGATTCCGGGTGGAACTGCACGCCGAAGGTCGGATGGCTTCGGTGCATCAGCGCCATCACCTCGCCCTCGTCGCTCCAGGCGCAGGCCTCGATCTCGGGCGACGCGCCGTCCATCTCGACGATCAGCGAATGGTAACGTCCGGCCTCGATGGTTGCCGGCAGCCCGGCGAACAGCCCCTGCCCGTTGCTGCGGATCGTCGAGGCGCGCCCGTGCATCGGCGTCTTCGCACGCGCGATATGCGCGCCGAAGGCCTGGCCGATGCACTGATGACCGAGGCAGATGCCGAGGATCGGCAGTCTGCCCGAGAGCTGCCGCACCGCTTCGAGCGAGATGCCGGCCTCGACCGGCGTGCACGGACCCGGCGAAAGGATCAGCGCGCGCGCGCCGGACGCCGCGATGGCCGCGACGTCGAGCGCATCGTTGCGGCGCACCACCGCCCTCTCGCCGAGCTCCTCGACATAGCGTGCGACGTTGAAGACGAAGGAATCGTAATTGTCGATGACGAGGATCATCGCGCCGACCCCTTCGCCAGCGCCTCGAACACGCGCCGCGCCTTGACCAGCGTCTCCTCGTACTCGGCCGCCGGCTCGGAGAGCAGCGTGATGCCCCCGCCGGCATGAAACGAAGCTTCGTTCCCGGCGCAGACCAGCGTGCGGATCGCGATGTTGCTGTCGAAACTGCCATCGAAGCCGAAATGCGCGATGGCGCCGCAATAGACGCCGCGCCGGTCCGGTTCGAGCGCGTGGATGATCTCCATGGCGCGGATCTTCGGCGCGCCGGTGATCGAGCCGCCCGGGAAACAGGCCGCGAGAAGATCGAGCGCGTCGGCGCCGTCGCGCAGCCGCGCCGTCACGGACGAAACGAGGTGATGCACCGACGCATAGCTTTCGAGCCCGCACAGCACCGGTACGTCGACGGTTCCCGGCCGCGCCACGCGCGAGAGGTCGTTGCGCAGCAGGTCGACGATCATGACGTTCTCGGCGCGATCCTTCTCGCTCGCGACCAGTTCTTCCGCTAGGCGGCGATCCTCCGCCGGATCGGCGGAACGCGGGCGCGTGCCCTTGATCGGCCGCGTCTCGACCCGGTCGCCGCGCAGCCGCAGGAAGCGCTCCGGCGACATCGAGAGGATCGTCCGCTCGCTGCCGGCGATGAAGGCGCCGAAGGTGGCGGGATTGGCCGCGCGCAGCTGCGCATAGAGGCCGAGCGGGTCCCAGCCCGCCGGCAACGGCGCGGAGAAACGCTGTGCGATGTTGGCCTGGAAAATGTCGCCGGCGAGGATCAGCTCGCGCGTGCGCGCGACCGCCGCCTCGAAAATCGGCCGGCTCATGTTCGAGCGCCAGGCCTCGCGCGGCAGATGCAGGCCCGGGCGCGGCGCAACGTCGCCCGCGGTCGCGAGAAAATCGTTCAACCAGGCGATGCGCGCCTTTTGCCGCGCGACGCGGCGCTGCGGCTCGCACTCGGGCCAGCCGCTCGAAACGATGAAGCAGCGCCGGTCGATGTGATCGAAGGCGATGGCTGCGTCGTGGAACCAGAGCTCGATGTCGGGCGCGGCCGGGCCGGAGGCGCGCGGCACCGGCAGCCGCTCGAACAGCGCGCCGGCTTCATAGGAAACGTAACCGCTGGCGCCCGGAATGAAGTCCGGCACGGTCGCGACGCGGTCGAGCGCGAAGGATCGCAGCTTCTCGCGCAACACCGTCAGCGGCGCGCCGACGACGCGCTCGCCGTTCCAGACCGCGTGCCCGTCCCTCGTCACGAAATGTCCGAACGGGTCGAAGGCGAGGTACGACCAGCGTCCGAGCTCGGCATGCGCCATCGCGCTGTCAAGCAGGATCGTGCCGGCTTGCAGCGGCAACGCGGCGACCAGCGTACCCGGCTCGCGCCAGTCGATCTCGACCCGGCGGACTGTCGGCAGCGGTGCGGCGTTTCCTGGAACAGGTGTCATTTCGGCATCGGACGCAATGGGCGCGGCGCGATTATAGACCGGCCGCCGGGCTGCTTTCCGGCCCGGCCGTTCGCCTGGCATGCGCCGGCGCGCTTCAGCGATTTGTGCCGCATGCAGCCGGCGCCGAACGGCAGCGCCAGGAAGATGAAGATCGCCTCGCCCATGCGCGCGCGGTACTCGAGGCCGCCGCCGAACAGCGCCAGAGCGCGGCGCGGGCCGACACGATCGAAAAGACCGGGAAACCGATCGTGACGGCGATATCGCCGCCGCGGTTCCGGAGGCTGAGCCCCTCCGTCAGCGGCACCGGCTTTGCGGCCGATGCGGTGATCGCCCGCGTCAGCGCGGCGCCGAACGGCTGCAGCGCCGGCAGCGCTTCGAGCGCCTTCGATCGCACCAGCGGCGAGCGCGGCCGCATCAGCCGGAAGATCGCACCGTTGCGCGTCACCAGCTCGATCGCGCCGTCGAAGCCGCCTTCGGGGTTGCGCAGGGCCGCAATATCGGCAAACGCGACGAAGGCACTGCGCCGCGGCCCCATCGCCCTGGCGCGTTCCTCGATCCGCACGCCCTTCTCCTCGATGGTCCAGCGGTGGACGCGCGGCACGGCCGGCAGCGGCAGGATCGTGCCGACCACCATCCCGCCGATGGCCGAGAGGATCGCCGGCAGCGCCGCGTTGCCGTCCTCGAAGAGGACAAGCGCCAGCCCGATCGCCGCCGGCATCGCGACGACCAGCCCGAGCCGGCCGAACACCGCGAGCTCCTTGTTCCGGTAGAGCGCTTCGTACGATGGCTGCGTCATGCGGAACTCCGTGCGGACAGGTCCATCTTAGGCACGGCGCGGATCCTGCGCGCTGCGAGAGTCGATGAGGCCGATCGGTTCGGACGGAAATTCTGGCGGAGGGAAGGAAACCGAGTGCGAACCGTCTCTGATTTAGTGGGCATCACACGGCACTCAAGATCATCGGCAACCGCATTACCGGGCAGACTCTACTCAAACACGGAGAAAACACTCGGCGGCAGGTCAGGCAAGGTTAACCAAGCTTTGAAAACAAGTAATCAACGACGGCAATTGTGACCCAGCAAAGAACGAATGCGGCGATCGCAGCGACAAAAATTTTGACGAGCAATCTTCCTCGTTCCGTCAGTTTGCTCGGATAGAACAATATATTCGGCGGATTCCAAAAAACCATCCCTTGAACGCTCCAGGCTTTGCATGAAACGATAAGGCGATTAGGGAAATCAGCGCCACAACCAACGATACAACTGCCATAACAAACGCAATGAAGCCTGTAACGCCGAGGAACCATTCTATTGTCTCACGGCTAACCATGCACATCCCTCGATCACTGCAAGGCCTAGACGATCAATATGGCCATCGGCGCCGCGACCTTGGTCATTTGCCGGGCTCACGTCGTCGAATCAGACGTTTGAGGGCAACCGCTTTTCCCGAGCCGGACTTGAAATAGAGTTCGAGCTCTCTCGCATGTTCCTCGGTCTCGACCGCAACATAGGATTTGAGGAACGCAGGAACATGCGCTTTCGTCGACAAGACATGGCCGGCCTGATGCGCGGAGAAACGCCGCACCAAATCGTTGGTCGAGCCGACGTAAATGTCACCGTTACTCAATTGCAGGAAATAGACATACCACATGGCGTCGATTGTCTCCCTGCGCGGCTCCGCCGCTTCGGGAGATCACCCTACGCTTTTGGATACGGGTGGCGAGCCACCCGAAGCCGAGGGCGTAGGGTGGCGGAGGGAGGGGGATTCGAACCCCCGATAGGGCTTTGGGGCCCTATAACGGTTTAGCAAACCGCCGCCTTCAGCCGCTCGGCCATCCCTCCGCAGGAATACCGTTTGGATTGAGCGCGCTGCCGCCCCGGAGCCGGGGCCACGGCGTATGCGTCGCGCCTTCTACGGGCCCCGGCCGGAGCCTGTCAAACCCGCGCGCCCGGCGGGCGCATCGGCGGCGAAAACTTCCCCGGCGCGTGTGGCATCCGGTCGTCCCGAGGCCGCAGCGGTAGCGGGTGACCCGCGGCGTTTTTGTATTTATTTTCGTTTCAAGGCCAAATCGCGTCCGATACGATGCCCCCGAACGGGCGGGACGATGGCCAGACGCTTCGACATTTTCATCATCGGCGGCGGCATCAACGGAAGCGGGATCGCGCGCGATGCCGCCGGCCGCGGCTATTCCGTCGGGCTCGCCGAGATGACCGATCTCGCGAGCGGCACCTCGTCGGCTTCGACCAAGCTGGTGCACGGGGGCTTGCGCTATCTCGAGTATCGCGAGTTCCGGCTGGTGCGCGAGGCGCTGATCGAGCGCGAGGTACTCTGGCGCAACGCGCCGCACATCATCTGGCCGTTGCGCTTCGTGCTGCCGCATCACAACGGACTGCGTCCCGCCTGGCTGCTGCGGATCGGTCTTTTTCTCTACGATCATCTCGGCGGCCGCCGGCTTCTGCCGCCGACGCGCGCGCTCGACCTGACCCGCGATCCCGCCGGCAAGCCGCTCAGGTCCGAGTTCCGCCGCGCCTTCGAATATTCCGACTGCTGGGTCGACGATGCGCGGCTGGTTGCGCTGAACGCGCGCGATGCCGCGGACCGGGGCGCGACGATCCTGACGCGCACGCGCGTGATTTCGGCGCGGCGCGAAGACGGCGAATGGAAGATCCAGCTCCGCGACGAACGCACCGGTGCGGTCGACAACCTGTCGGCGCGGCTGCTGGTTAACGCTTCCGGCCCCTGGGTCGACTGCGTGCTCGACGGCGTGGTCGGCCAGAACGATGCGCGCAACGTGCGGCTCGTGCAGGGCAGCCATATCGTGGTGCGGCGCCTCTTCGAGCACGATCGCAGCTACATCTTCCAGAACAACGACGGCCGCATCGTGTTCGCGATTCCCTACGAGGACCAGTTCACGCTGATTGGCACGACCGACCACGATTTCGAGGGCGATCTGTCGAACGCCGCGATTTCCGACAGCGAGATCGATTATCTCTGCGCGCTCGCGAGCGAGTATTTCGTCCAGCCGGTCCGGCGCGAGGATATCGTCTGGACCTATTCGGGCGTGCGGCCGCTCTACGACGATGGCGCCTCGCAGGCACAGGCCGCGACGCGCGACTATGTGCTGCGGATCGACGGGGCCGACGGCGAGCCCGCCCTGATCAACATTTTCGGCGGCAAGATCACAACCTATCGTCGCCTCGCCGAGGCCGTGCTGGCGAAAGTCGAGGAGAATCTCGGCGCGAAGGGCCCGGCCTGGACCGCCGACAAGCCGCTGCCCGGCGGCGATTTTGCGGCGGGCGAGCGGGCCGCGCTCTCGGGCCGGATCGCGGCGCGCTACCCGTTCCTGACGACTGCGACCGTGCACCGGCTGACGCGGCAATACGGCACCGAGACCCCGAAACTGCTGGGCGAGGCAACGGCGACCGGCGATCTCGGCCGCCATTTCGGCGCCGATCTCTATCAGCGCGAGGTCGAGTGGCTGATCGAGCGCGAATGGGCGCGCAGCGCCGATGACGTGCTCTGGCGGCGCACCAAGCTCGGGCTCCGGCTGACGAAGGCCGAGCAGGCCGGGCTCTCGGAATTCATGGCAAAGCGCATCGCGGCCGGTACGATCGCCGCTCAATAGCGTTGCAGCGGCGGCGCGCTCCGCAGCCCCGGACCGGCTTGGCGATCCCGGGCCGGCGACTATTATAATCCTCGGGCTGCGGCCGGGACCGGCACGCGGGCCGAGCCAGGGGGCAAGACTTGCTGACCGATCGCCTGAACGAGATTCTGGAGCTGGCGCGCCAGACCGGTCGCGTCACGGTCGACGCGTTGGCGGAACGGTTCCAGGTCACGCCGCAGACGATCCGCAAGGATCTCGGCGAGCTTTGCCAGCGGCGGCTGCTCGCCCGCGTTCATGGCGGCGCAATCGTGTCCTCGGGCGTCGAGAACGTCCAGTACGAGGCGCGCCGGCTGATGGCGACCGAGCAGAAAGTGGCCATCGGCCTCGCGGCGGCGACCCTGATCCCCAACAACGCTTCCCTGTTCATCAATATCGGCACCACGACCGAGGCGGTGGCGCATGCGCTCCTGCAGCACAAGGAGCTCATGGTCATCACCAACAACATCAATGTCGCCAGCGAGATGCGGCTCTATCCGCAAATCGAGGTGGTGATCGCCAGCGGCGTGGTCCGGCGTTCCGACGGCGGCATCGTCGGCGAGGCGGCGGTCGATTTCATCCGCCAGTTCAAGGTCGACTTTGCGATCATCGGCGCCTCGGCCATCGACGAGGACGGCGCCCTGCTCGACTACGACTATCGCGAGGTGAAGGTCGCCCAGGCCATCATCCAGAATGCGCGAAATGTGGTTCTGGTTGTGGACTCAACGAAATTCAACCGAACCGCCCCGGTTCGGATCGGGCACCTGGAACAGGTCGACGTACTGGTGACCGACCGCTGCGATTCCGAGGCCATCCGGGCGATTTGTGACAGCCACAAGATACAGCTCCTTGAAGCGATGGCGCCCGAACAGCCCTGAGCGGCTTTTGCTGCACTGCAAAATCGCGGGTTTCGATTGACTTTCGTTTTCCGCTCGTATCGAGTCGGAGAGCGCGCGTTTTCGCGCCCAAGTTCTGCAAGCCCCAGGGAGGACCAGCGACGATGAAACGGAAACTCTTGGCGGCGGTCGCATCCGCCGCCCTACTCGCCTACGCCGGGCCGGCTCTGGCCGACATGGCGGCGGCCGAGAAATGGATCGACGAGGAGTTCCAGCCCTCGACCCTGTCGCGCGAAGAGCAGCTCGCGGAGATGGAGTGGTTCATCAACGCGGCCGCGCCGTTCGCCGGCATGGAAATCAACGTACTCTCCGAGACGATTCCGACGCACACGTACGAGTCGGAAGTGCTCACGCAGGCTTTCTTCGAGATCACGGGCATCAGGGTCAATCACCAGCTTCTGGGCGAAGGCGAAGTCGTCCAGGCGGTCCAGACGCAGATGCAGACGAACCGCAATCTCTACGACGCCTACGTCAACGATTCCGACCTGATCGGAACCCACGCACGCCTGCAGAGCGCCACCAACCTCACCGACTGGATGGCGGGCGAAGGCGCCGACGTCACCAATCCGGGTCTCGATATCGAAGACTTCATCGGCATCTCCTTCACGACCGGTCCGGACGGCAAGATCTGGCAGTTGCCCGACCAGCAGTTCGCCAATCTCTACTGGTTCCGCAAGGACTGGTTCGACCGGCCCGATCTGCAGGAGCGCTTCAAGGCGAAGTACGGCTACGATCTGGGCGTTCCGGTCAACTGGTCGGCCTACGAGGACATCGCCGATTTCTTCACGAACGACGTAAAGGAAATCGACGGCGTGCGCGTCTACGGCCACATGGACTACGGCAAGCGCGCACCCGATCTCGGCTGGCGCATGACCGACGCCTGGCTTTCGATGGCCGGTTCCGGTTCGAAGGGCCTGCCGAACGGCCGTCCGATCGACGAGTGGGGCATTCGCATGGAGGAAGGCTCCTGCAACCCCGCCGGCGCGTCGGTCAGCCGCGGCGGCGAGACCAACGGCCCCGCTTCGGTCTACGCGATCCGCAAGTGGGACGAGTGGCTCCGCCAGTACGCCCCGCCCGGTGCGGCCGACTACGACTTCTACCAGTCGCTGCCCGCACTCAGTCAGGGCAACGTGGCCCAGCAGATCTTCTGGTACACCGCCTTCACGGCCTCGATGGTGGCCCCGCAGAGCGCGGGCAACAACACCGTCGACGAGAACGGCGCGCCGCTGTGGCGGATGGCGCCCTCTCCGCACGGCCCGTACTGGGAGGAAGGCCAGAAGCTCGGCTATCAGGACGCCGGCTCGTGGACGCTGTTCAACTCCACCCCGGTCGAAAACCGCAAGGCCGCGTGGCTCTATGCGCAGTTCGTGGTTTCCAAGACCGTCTCGCTCCGCAAGAGCCATGTCGGACTGACGATCATCCGCGACAGCGACATCAACGACGAATCCTTCACCGAACGCGCGCCGATGCTCGGCGGTCTGGTCGAGTTCTATCGCTCGCCCGATCGCGTGCTGTGGACGCCGACCGGCGTTAACGTCCCCGACTATCCGAAGCTGGCCCAGCTCTGGTGGCAGCAGATCGGCGACGTGAACTCCGGCGCCTTCACGCCGCAGGAAGCGATGGATCGTCTCGCGGCCGAAATGGACCAGGTCATGGCCCGCATGCAGCAGGCCGACGAGGAAGCCAACGTCTACGGCGACTGCGGTCCGCGGCTGAACGCCGAGGTCGACCCGGCGGATTGGCTGGGCCGTCCCGACGGGCCGAAGGCGCTGCTCGCGAATGAGAAGCCGCAGGGCGAGACCATCCCCTACGACGAACTCATCCAGCGCTGGCAGCAGTAGCTGACCCGCGCCGTCATCGACGGAAAACTCCGGGGCGTCGCAAGACGCCCCGGAGCCGTTGATGGCGCCGTACGCATTGAGTTTCCGAGCCAGCAGGGCCAATCTCGACGCCATGTCGATCGAGCTGAAGAGCGTCGTTAAACGCGTCGGCAACGAGACGCACATCTACGAGACGGATCTGACGTTGAACGGCGGCGGGTTCAACATCCTTCTCGGCACGACGCTCGCCGGCAAAACCACCCTGATGCAGATCATGGCGGGCCTCGAGCGTCCCACCGAAGGTCGCGTTTTCTTCGACGGCAAGGACGTCACCGGCGTCTCCGTCCAGAAGCGCAACGTCTCGATGGTCTACCAGCAGTTCATCAACTACCCGGCGATGACGGTCTACGAGAACATCGCCTCGCCGCTGCGCGTCGCCGGCGTGGCGCAGGCGCAGATCCGGGAACGCGTCGGGCGCGTCGCCGAAATCCTGCGGCTTGCGCCCCTGCTCGACCGGCGCCCGAGCCAGCTTTCCGGCGGCCAGCAGCAGCGCACCGCGCTCGCCCGCGCGCTCGTCAAGGAGGCCGACCTCGTGCTGCTCGACGAGCCGCTCGCCAATCTCGACTACAAGCTGCGCGAGGAGCTGCGCGAAGAGTTGCCGCGGCTGTTCGCCGACCGCGACTGCACGGTCGTCTATGCCACAACCGAGCCGGCCGAAGCGCTTCTGCTCGGCGGCCATACCGCGACGCTGCACCAGGGCCGCGTCACGCAGTTCGGCGAGACCGGCAAGGTCTATCGCCGGCCCGACGACCTGATAACGGCGCGGGTCTTTTCCGATCCGCCGATCAATACCGGCCCGGTGCGCAAGGAGGGCGGCCAGTTCGTGCTGACCCGGCAGGTGCGCTGGCCGGCGTCCGGGCGTTATGCCGCGCTGCCCGACGGGAATTACACGCTCGGCATCCGGCCGCATCTCATCACACCGACCGCGCCCGCGAAGGATTCCGCCGAAATTGTCGGCCGCGTCCTTATCAGCGAGATCAGCGGGTCGGAAAGCACGGTCCACTTCGAGGTCGATCAGGGCACCTGGGTCTCCCTGTCGCACGGTGTGCACCCGTTTCGCGTCGGCGAGACGGCGCAGCTCTATATCGATACCGGCAAGCTCTTCCTGTTCGACCGGGAAGAACGGCTGATCGCCGCATGACGCGCGTCACGCATCCCGCAGGGCGGAGCGACGGCTGATGGCGCAGATCCGTCTCGAGAAGATCCGCCACAGCTACCAGGCAGCGCCGAAGGGCGAGGCCGATTTCGCGCTGAAGCGCATCGATCTCGACTGGGCCGACGGCGGCGCCTTCGCGCTGCTCGGCCCGTCCGGCTGCGGCAAGACCACCTTGCTCAACATCATCTCGGGGTTGGTGACGCCGACGGAAGGCCGCGTGCTGTTCGACGGCAAGGACGTCACGCGCCTGACGCCGGAACAGCGCAACATCGCGCAGGTGTTCCAGTTCCCGGTCATCTACGACACGATGACGGTCTACGACAATCTCGCCTTCCCGCTGCGCAATCGCGGCGTCGGGGAAAAAGACGTCGATGCGCGCGTGCGCGAGATCGCGACCATGCTCGATCTCGAGACCATGCTGCCGCGCCGCGCCTCCGGCTTGACCGCCGACGGCAAGCAGAAGATTTCGCTCGGCCGCGGGCTGGTGCGCTCGAATGTCAACGTCATCATGTTCGACGAGCCGCTGACGGTGATCGATCCGCATCTCAAATGGGTGCTGCGCTCCAAGCTCAAGGAGCTGCACCAGCGGGTCCGCGCCACCATGATCTACGTCACCCACGACCAGACCGAAGCGCTGACCTTCGCCGACCAGGTGATCGTCATGCATGACGGCAATGTCGTGCAGATCGGCACGCCGGTCGAATTGTTCGAGCGGCCGCAGCACACGTTCGTCGGCCATTTCATCGGCTCGCCGGGCATGAACCTGCTGCCCTGCTCGATCGTCGACGGCGTGCCGCAGTTCGACGGCCAGCCGGTCGAGACCGGCGGGCGCCCGACCATTCCCGCCGGCGCGGCGAAGATCGAGATCGGCGTGCGGCCGGAATTCATCCGCTTCGCCGATGCCGGCATCCCGGTGCGCATCGTCAAGGTCAGCGACGCCGGCCGCTTCCAGATCGTCGAGACGAAGCACGGCGACACCGCGATCAGCCTGTTGGTCGCCGAGGGTTCGACCTTGCCGGCCGACGGAGCGCGCATCCGGCTCGATCCGGCGCACACCCAGGTCTATGCCGACGGCTGGATCGTCACATGAGCCGGAAAACCCAAAACCAGAAAGCCTGGTTCTTCGTGCTGCCGGTGGTGGCGTTGGTCGCGTTCAACGCCATCATTCCGCTGATGACAGTCGTCAACTTCTCCGTACAGGAAACGTTCGGCGACAACATGTTCTTCTGGGAGGGCGTCACCTGGTTCCAGCAGACGCTGGAATCCGAGCGGTTTCATGCCGCGCTGCTGCGCCAGCTCGCCTTTACTTTCATCATCCTCGCGATCGAGATTCCGCTCGGCGTCGCGATCGCGCTCGCCATGCCGCGGCACGGGCCGTGGGTTTCAGTCTGTCTCGTGCTGATGGCCTTGCCGCTCCTCATACCGTGGAACGTCGTCGGCGCGATCTGGAACATCTTCGCGCTGCCGGATATCGGCTTCCTCGGCAATCTGCTGAACGGCATGGGGTTCGACTACAACTACACCAGACAGCCCGGTGCGGCCTGGTTCACCGTCGTCCTGATGGACGTCTGGCACTGGACCTCGCTGGTCGTGCTGCTCGCCTATGCCGGCCTGATTGCGATTCCCGACGCCTACTACCAGGCCGCCAAGATCGACGGCGCCGGCTTCTGGGCGGTCTTCCGATACATCGAACTGCCGAAGATGAAGCGCGTGCTGACGATCGCGATCCTGCTGCGCTTCATGGACAGTTTCATGATCTATACCGAGCCGTTCGTGCTGACCGGCGGCGGTCCCGGCAATTCGACGACCTTCCTCTCGATCGATCTCGTGAAGATGGCCCTCGGCCAGTTCGACCTCGGTCCGGCGGCGGCGATGTCGCTGATCTACTTCCTGATCATCCTGCTGCTGAGCTGGATCTTCTACACGTTGATGATGCGGAACGAGGAGCAGTGACATGCGCACGCGCTGGCTGATTCCGACCATCTACATCGTCTTCCTGATGCTGCCGATCTACTGGCTGCTCAACATGTCGTTCAAGACGACGAACGAGATACTCGGCGGCTTCACGCTCTGGCCGAAGAACTTCACCTTCGACAATTACGCCGTCATCTTTACCGACCCGACCTGGTACAACGGCTACGTCAATTCGATCATTTACGTGGTGATCAACACCGTGATCTCGGTTTCGGTTGCGCTGCCCGCCGCCTATGCGTTTTCGCGTTACCGGTTTCTCGGCGACAAGCACCTGTTTTTCTGGCTGCTGACCAACCGCATGGCGCCGCCGGCGGTCTTCGCGCTTCCCTTCTTCCAGCTCTATTCCGCGATAAATTTGTTCGACACGCATATCGCGGTCGCGCTGGCGCACTGCCTCTTCAACATTCCGCTGGCGGTGTGGATTCTCGAAGGCTTCATGTCGGCGGTGCCGAAGGAGCTCGACGAGACGGCCTATGTCGACGGCTACAAGTTCCCGCGCTTCTTCTTCAGGATTTTCCTGCCGACGATCACGGCCGGCATCGGCGTCGCCTGCTTCTTCGCGTTCATGTTCTCCTGGGTCGAGTTGCTGCTGGCGAAGACCTTGACCGCCGTCGAGGCGAAACCGATCGCCGCCACCATGACCCGTACCGCCAGCACGTCGGGCTACGAGCTGGGACTGCTGGCGGCGGCCGGCACGCTCACCATCGTGCCCGGCGCGATCGTGATCTGGTTCGTCCGCAACTACATCGCCAAGGGCTTCGCCCTGGGCCGCGTCTGACGCGGGCCGGACGGGAGAACGGCGATGACGCTCAGCTGGATGGCATGGACTTGGCAGACGGCGACCTTCTTCGGCTTCATCGCGCTCTGCCTCGTCGGGATGGTGATCTGGGAACTGCGTTCGCCCGGCGGCGCGCCGCGACGCGGCATTCTCGGCCTCGACACCACCCGCGGCGACCGGCTCTTCATCTCGCTGCTCGGCAGCGCCTATATCTTCCTCGCCTGGCTCGGCATTCTCGGCACCCCGCTCTGGGGCCCGCTGGCGATCGCGCTGATCTTCTCCTTCGCCGTGTTTCGCTGGGTTTGACGCATTCGCGTCGGGCGCCGGGTCTGACGCAGGTGCTCCAGTGGTCGCGCATTGCGCGGCCGGACCGCTCCGCTACACTGCGCACCAAATCCCGGCAAAGCCTTCAGGCGCTCGCATGAAAATCCGCGACATCGACGTCATCGACCTGCGCGTGCCGCGCGACATGGCGAACGCCTATGACGGGTCGTACAGCGACTGCATCGTGGTCGTCGAGACCGATGACGGTCTGACGGGCATCGCCGAGAGCGACACGGTGGCGTCGGTGATCCGCGCGATCGTCGAAGCAACGCACTCGCATCGCAACGCGATGGGGCTGCGCGAGATCCTGATCGGTCAGGACGCCTCGGACATCGAAGGGCTCTGGCAGCGCATGTACGAAGCGACGGCCTATTACGGGCGCCGCGGCGCCGTCATGCATGCGATCAGCGCCGTCGACATCGCCCTCTGGGACATTCGCGGCAAGGCGCTCGGCAAGCCGGTCTGCGACCTGCTCGGCACGCGCCGCCACGCCGGCGTCCCGGCCTACGGCACGATCTACCCGACGGGCGAAACGCCCGACGCGGTGCGACGCAACATCGACCGCGGGCTCGCGCACGGCGTCCGCGCCATCAAGATCTGCGCCGAGCGCTTCTGGCACCAGGATGTGGCGCGCTCGACGAAACTCATCCAGGCCGCGCGCGACCATGTCGGCAAGGACATCGGCCTGATGGTCGACGTGACCGCGGCCTGGGACACGCCCGAGGACGGGCTGAAGCTGATGCCGATCTTCCGGGCGCTCGCTTTCGCCTGGGTCGAGGCACCCTTCCCGGCCGACGATCTCGCGAGCTATGCGGCGCTGCAGGGCGAGGGCGTGCCGATTGCTGGCGGCGATCTCGGCCTGACCACGCGCTACGAGTTCGGCCCTTTGTTCGACATCGCCAAGGTCGATATCGCGCAGCCCGACATCTCGATGGTCGGAGGCCTGAGCGAAACCATGCAGATCGCGAAGCTGGCCAAGGCGCGCGAGCGCCGCGTCGTGCCGCACGGCTACAAGACCAACATCCTGACGGCGACCAACCTGGCGTTTCTCGGCCAGCAGGAAAACGCCGAGCCGCTCGAATACTCGATGAGCGAATCGCCGCTGCGCTGGACGCTGACGCGCGAGCAACTTCCCATTCAGAAAGATGGCACGGTCGCGGTGCCCGACGCGCCGGGGTTGGGTGTCACGCTCGATCCGGAGACGGTGGCGCAGTTCCGCGTCGGCTAATACGTCGCCCGTCCGCCGCTCAGATCGAACGTGAAGCCGGTCGTGAAGCTGCAGGCCGGCGAGACGATCCAGGCGATCATCTGGGCCGCCTCGGCAAGCTCGCCGACGCGCCGCATCGGGATCTTGTCGGTCATGTACTTGACCGTCGCATCCGGCAGCGCATCGACCAGCGGCGTGCGGATGACGGCCGGCGCCAGCGCGTTGATGGTGATGCCGGTCTCCGGATAGTCCTTCGCCATCGACTTCACCAGCCCGATCAGCCCCGCCTTGGTCGCCGAGTAGGCCGTCATGCCGGCATTGCCCTCTTTGCCGGCGATCGAGGCGACGTGAAGGATGCGGCCGTAACCGTGCGGCAGCATGTGCTTCAGCACTTCCTGCGTCATGACCAGCGCGCCGCGCAGATTGATCGCATAGACGTGGTCGAAATCCTCGAGCGACACGTCGTGCGCCTTGATGTTGGTCTTGCCGGTGATGCCGGCACAATTGACCAGCCCGTGAATTTGCCCTGCCTTGCGCGCGATCTCGGCAATGGCATCCCGGACCGATTCCGCATCGGTGATGTCGGCGACGCCCGCCTCGGCATCGTGGCCCGCGCGCTTTAAAGCGTCGGCCAGTTCGATCATGCCGGGCGCGTTGCGGTCGACCCCGTAGACGCGCACGCCCTGTTCGGCGAGATGACGCGCCGCCGCCGCGCCGATGCCGCTGGCCGCCCCGACGACAATGACATTGTATGCTTCGCTGGCCACGCCCGGCTCCCGGTTATCCGCCCCCGCTGCGCTAGCAGGTTACGAAGCGCGCTTGCGCTTCGGCAAGCGCCGGAACAGTGGGTAGGAGAGCGTCGGCGAAAGACCGTCAGCGGTCTTACGAGTGCATTTTTCGCTTCGCCTGTTTCCGGGCTTGGGCCTCGGCCCGGCGCCGAGCCACACGATTGCCTTTCGGAGCGGTCCTGCGTTCTGACAGCGTATCGCCGTCGTCCGCCGACGGTGTCCAGCCCTGCGGCCACCCGCCGCCTGCGCCCGCCGCCGCGAGCTGCAGACCGCCAGCCGCCGGCGCAGCTATGCCCGACGACCGTCGCATCGCCTGCGCCGCCATCGCGGCCGGCGCCACATCGCGGAGGCAGGCGTGAGCGTAAATTTGCTCCAGCGTCAGACCGCTGCGCTTCAGCACGTAGGTCTCCGGCCGCGGCACGGGGGCAAGAATCAGCATCGGCTGCGACGGTCCGCCGCGATGGCTGACCCGCCCGTCCGGCAGCAACTCGAATCCCTCACGCGTCATGCTGTCGAGCAACGTCGTGGCCGCGCCATCATCGCCGATCAACCAAGTGCCCGCGCGCAGCCGCGCCGGTCGCGATCCGATCGAGCCGTTCTCCGGCCAAATCTCCGCGACCTCGACGATGCGATCCTCTGGCGACCCGACCGGGAAGTTCGTCGCCGCGCGCAGCGCCGTGCCCTCGGCGTTCACCACAGTCCCATCCTCGATGAGAATGTCGATCAGCCGCTTGAACACGCCCTTGCCGATTGGGCTTTTCTCGCCCGTCAGGAACACATGGCCCGGCGTCACTTTGGTGCCGTGGAAATCGAGCAGGAGCTGGCCGTGGTTGACCATTGTGCGCGTCACCTGCGACGGCACGAGTTTGCCGCGACCGTTGTTTGCGTCCGGGTCGAATGACATCACCCACTCGCCGACCTTCACCTGGTCAATCGGCTTCTCAGATCCGTCCGCCATCCGCACAGGCGTACCAGCGGCGAAGCAAAGGCCGCCTTGAGCTTCAAGTTGTTTGGCTCGCAGAATCTTCTCATCAAACTCGGACGCGACCTCCAGCGCATCAGCAAAAGATGCTTGCGTTCCAATTTCGGCCACTATCGCATCTTGAGATAGCAACGCATCGATGACAGCTTGAGGGTCATCAGAAACCAATGCACTAAGTTGAGATACAACGTCGGCGCTCTGATCTGAGATATCTATAACAAATGTATACTCGTATTCGAAAGAGCCCGTCAGAGTTCGATCAAGGTCGTATATTAGATGTATACCTGCGGCGCCTTCTGGATCTAGCGGCACAGTAAGGCCAAGGCCTAGCCCGCCAAGGTTCACGGAACCGAGGCGAACAGGCGGTAATGTGCCTTCAAGCGAGTATGTCTTGCCGGCAACTGTGGAGAGACCCCCGAAGAAAACACCACCTTCGAAAGCTATTCCAGGATGCGTGTCGACACCGAATCCCAATGTAATGATCAGTGCCTTGTTTGTCTCCAAGAATACAAACGGACTGCCGATACTATGCATTCCAAAAAATGGAACTGTTGTGGCTACGGCAACTTCAGAAGCAATTCCGACGGTTGCCTTGCCAGCAACAAAGCCACCGTATGACGTTGCTGACAAGAACGATGGTTGATGGATGCCAAACAAACTTGACATGGCGGCCAAGTTTAAAGAGCCCTCAACTCCAGCGACAAACGTCCATTTGCTTCCAGAGTTGATATACAATGGATATCTTGGATCGTTTAGAAATTCTGGAATGGAACTGAAAGGATTGGCGTCGTCACCATTGTTTTCCGCCATGTCTAATCTCCTACAGAGCTTGCATCACGAAGACTACAATAGTTAACAGTATCCAAATCTCAAAAGCTCGCACAGAAAAGACGAACAAACGAGCGTTACTTTTCAAGTAACGTTTCTGTTCGCAGTCACCTCTATACAACCAACTTGCATACGGAGTTGGCGCGCCTTGAAATAAGTCCTTGTTTCCATCGTCTCTTAGTCTTTTTTCAAGTTGACGTTGGCCAAAGCACACCACGGATGCGATTCCTAAGAGAATAACAAACATAAAGACACCGGATTGCATATGAAACTCCTTGATCGTGTAAATTTGATCAAGCCAAGCCTCGCCGAT